>ERZ807291.3367-NODE-3367-length-22805-cov-9.788747_pt1 | contig 22805 bp, 23 predicted proteins | sample MGYA00521257_ERZ807291 | MGnify/ENA primary metagenome ERZ807291 (study PRJEB31413, sample SAMN03169783) | marine metagenome | biome: Marine; feature: Water; material: Subsurface seawater | place: North Sea | collected 2011-04-28 | depth 1 m m ... | reverse complement strand
GGCGGTTGCTATATAAAAGGTTCAGATGGAGCAAAGTTACTTAATATGCAGAAAGTGGATGATAATCTTCACACGCATTCCAGTTGCAAAATGAATGCTGCCAAAAAACAGTCTACAGACCGGGAATTAAATATTAATAAATCATCAAATGAGAACAATGTGTACTATTCACTCGTCCAACCTGATCTTGCAAAAACAACGAATGGCTATTATGATTGTTATTTAAGCGAACCCCGATCAAGTGAGATAGAAAAATCAAGCAATGAAGTTAAGGAAGTAACCATTTGGAAAGCATTTAACGAAAATGAAAAACACCTAATAAAAAAAGGAAATTATGCTTATTATAGAAACGGTGCCTTATTTATATGTGATAAACAGGGCAACGTATTAAAGCAAATGGGTAATACAATAGACAATCCTCAAGATTATTATTTATTATCTGACAGTCAAAAGAGATGTTATGGCGATCGATATACCGATATACGATAACTTTTTATTCTATAATATATATAACATACAAATATATTATGGGAATTTGGCGTTCTAAACCATGGCAACCGCCATCACCGCCACCACCACGACCACCACCACCACCATGGCCGCCGCAATGGTTAAAAAACCTATGGAAAAAACAAAAAGAAAGACGCGATGCTATTGCCGCGGAAAAGAAACGAAAAGAAGACGAACGTCTACGTTTAATAAAGGAAGAAGAAGAAAGAGTAAGACAGATAGAAGAAAAAAAGAAACTAGCAATACGCAACGCACCCGAAAATGTGAGTTGGAATAAAAATGGGAAGAATGAAAAACGGACATATGAATGTAACGATATAAATGGTAATCGTTTAGGAGGGAAAAACCTATATATTGACAATGATGGAATTGTCAATGCAAACGAGAAACCGATAGCATTAGATATTGATCAAATGAAACTACTACATAAACAACAACCCGAATTAACGAAATCAATTTCAAATCCGAATTGGATAAAATCGTCATCGGACAACCAATCTAAAAATTTTGCATATCCATATGACCCGTACAATGAATCCGGAGATAAAATCGAATATGGAGGTAAAAGTCTAATAACAAGCAATGGTATATTTAAATTAGAGATGACAGAAGATGGAAATTTAGTATTGAAAAAGTCGATCAAAGGGTGTAATGGTAAATATACAAAAAGAGAGAATATTGGAGATTATAAATTGTATAAGACAGACGCAACTGGGTTATTAGATAAGGTTGTGTTTGCAAATGGTTCTACCAGAAAGATAAATCCGGTTGGCGAATCTCTCTTAGAGCGAGACAATTCGCATGCGCGTATTGGTAGTTATATTCCCGAAAATCTAGAAGACGGCCGTAAACCGGTACAGAATTTGGATGAATGTAAATCAACATGTACGTCAACTAAGTGTGACTATATGTATTATATAGAGGAGTCGAATGGTACATTTGCGTGTTATGTAAACAATGGGAAGGTAAGTAAATATATACCTATTCAACCAAATTCTAATATAAAAAAATCTGATTTATATATAGCCAATAAAAAAATGAAGCCAATTCCAAAAGATGACCTAACCACAAAAGATCTGAATACTGTCATACATAAAGTGAAAAATTACAAGGCATACTCGGACTTAGATTATGACCCTGCTCTTATAACCGATACAAAGGATTTAGGAGGCAATTCGATCAAACAATTACAAATAGATCAAGAAATAAATTATAACGGAACAACCGAATCATTTAATAATCATGGATTTCAGGCCACTAATGAGATAAAGTATGTTAAAAAGGATGGAATACGAAAAGGAATACAGGACCATCAGTTAACCCCTATGAAAAAGATAGCACAAGACTATACTGAACTACAAGGTAAAATAGGAAAAACATATGATGAACTGGGAAATGACATTCATGCTATAACAAATACAGAAAAAACAGGCGTGCGTGATAAATTAGAGACCGAAAAAGAGTATATAAAACATTTTGTAGAAGTCAATTTAAATCCTTCGAAAACCGTGTCTGATGTACGTTTAGATGATATCAATACTATTATTTCTTATAATAACTCTGTTTTTAACTTGGGAGTAGTTACTGCTTCAACCTTATTAGTTGCTGGAATAATGATAGCAAAAGAATGAGAATAATATATAATATTTTTATAATATATATTGAATACAATGACGGACCATGCGAACGTTGATTTAAATGGACTCTTCGAAATACAACAAAATTACTTAACGGGTCTATCGCAACAAACTGACGACCCGGAACTAACTAAAAAGGTATCCGCGTTACAAACAAATTTAACAGAATTAAACAAGAATTTTAAGGATGCAAATCTATCTAGTAATAGAGCATTAACTCATCAAGACCAGGTATCTAAAATTGTAACAACTGAAAAAGATAGGCTATTAGAAAAGAAACAGATTATTGATAATGCTTTAGTTGGGAAACAACGCGCAATTTCGTTAAACGACAGTTTCCAACAAAAACAAAGTGCATACAACAATATTAAGATAGTTTGGATTTTTGCTTTAGCATTAATAGTATTATTCTCAATTTTACAAACAAAGTTAGATTACATACCATCTATAGTTTTTAGTTTAGGAATAATTACAATATTAGTAGGCGTAGTCTTATATTCATTGAATTCATATATTGAAATTAGACGTAGAGAAAAGGTAAATTATAATTCTTTGGATTTACCCGACCCAACCGCAAGAAGTAAACAAGAGTTAGATGAAGCAAATAAAAATTCTACAGATAAAGATAAAGACTTACTAGCGGGGATAAACTTATTTGGATGTGTTGGTCAAAAATGTTGTAGTTCAGGAACAATATGGGACAATGATAGCCTAAAATGCGTGTTTGATGATACATATGACCCAACAAAGGTGCAAGAAACCGAGACATTTATTACAGAAACTATTGAAAATCAAGGAACACAGACATCAAATACTAGTAATTTTACAGAAAATGTAGCGAGTGAATGTTCCAGTTGTTCGACATATTAATCGTGAGAATATATCATTCTATATTAATAATTTATAATATAGAATGGGTCCAAGGTACAGTAAAGCCGAACGAAACCGACAAAGAGATAGACGAAACGCAGTAAACAGTTTAACAAATACTTACAACCATATAAATAGTAATGCGGCGGTCTATCGTAAGAAATCTAATAACGTACATGCTGATTACATACATTTAGTTAAAATAATAAATCCTGACCCTCTGCCTAGAGTATCTCCAAGTGATGCGAAAGGTCCCGTGGCGAGAAGTCGAAATCAAACAAATCGTGGACGCGGAGGTGGAGGTGGAGGTGGAGGTGGACACCAAATGTCAAATGAGGCAATCATGCGCGAGTTTGTAAAAGTCAGAACCAAACTATTAGAGTTATTAAAAGACATACCCGATAAATCCAATACTTTGGATGAGTTGATCGACACTAAAGATATGCGCGAAAGAGACAAGGCAAGACTTACATACTTGGAAAAGGTTTTAGCTCAAGCAATATCAGACCTAAAAAATTATGGAGATCTTCAAGCATCGACACGTAATTTGTTTACTACAACGGTTACACAATTAGAAGGTAAAATAGTTAAACGAGAGCAATTAAATTATAATAATTATGAGAGACGAAATGAAGTAATGGACCGCGCGACAAAAAAGTTAGGGTCATCTTACAGCAACGATTATAGTAATGTACGATATCAGGACCAACATACGCAATTTTTTGTTTCATTGAATTCGATTTTTTGGTATTTGTATTATTTGTTAATATTAGTAATCGGTTATCAACTACAATATATTCAAAATAACATGACTCTCCAGCGTAAAATTACTTGGATAACTGTTTTAGTAATATATCCATTTTTGTATTATGCTTATGATTTTATGGTAGTATGAAAAAGTATATGTATATTATAATAAGTATACTAGAATAAACAAAATGTTTGGTAATTCAATTATAGAAGGACTGAGTTTTTGGCAATATTATCACCGTTCAAGAAATTTGAGAAACCAGATAAATGCCGCACAAATAAATCTTCAGAATATGATAAATAAGTTGAATTCTGAAAAACGTAATTTAGATGCTTTCGTTAGAGAAATAATAAGAATCCGCAACATGTACCGTAATAATATAGATGGATTTCTTCAACCTGCGTTAGAGAGATTAATTGATGAAATTAAGAAGAAAGATAAAGAGATAGCCCAATTAGAAAAAGATATCGAGGAGTTGAAGGCTAGCACCAAAAAAAAGAGAAAAGAATTGAATAATTTGCTAGAAAAATATCCTGATTTGAAATTAAATACAGACCAAGCTTTCAATGAGGTCCTGCCTCTAAAGAAAAAGGAATTCTCAAGCGCAAACCAATACTATAAAATGCTTACTTATCAAAACACCGAGTTGTCCGACCAGATTATAGGTCAACAAAATGATTTAACCACTGCTGATCGTAAATATATAACAAATGACTCTATAATTCCTTTTTATAATAGCATTAATTTTGTATTATTATTGACATACATTGGAATAGCGACATATGTAAGTTATCTTATATATTATGATATGATAACAAACAATCGTTACGGAAAAATCATATTGATTCTTCTTATTGTATTATACCCGATTTATATGTTTACACTAGAAATGCAAATATACGACAAGGCAAAAATGTTTAATTCTATGGTTCGCGCTGAACCATACAACCCAGTTGAATAAAAAATATAATTTTTAATATCAAATTATATTTTGATTTTTTATAAACCGTTAATATTTACATCGGTTGTATTATTTTTAATGACATCGTATTCTTGGTCCTCGGTAGTATCTTGATATTTGATACCAATTCCAAACCATTTAGATCCACGGTTCTTACCAAAACAGCGATCCATATAGTCGTGTAAATCTTTTGTAGATGGACCGCGTCCACCATAATTAATATCGTACCATCGATTAAACTCTCCTTTGAGTTCCCCTTTCTGAACGCATATATTAGGATTGGGACTGCGTTCGATACAATCTTCGACAAACTCCGATAGGTAATCCTGACTTTTTCTATATTCGTTGCTCTTTTGCATCACGATATCACAGTCGTTCACAATACCATTTGTCTTATCTGCGCGCTGGATAAGCATAGACAAGAATACTTCCTTCCATGAATCAAACTTCTCATCGATTGATTTGTCTAGTTTGTATTGATATGGTTTTTCGGTATCTCCTTCCACTGGATTATCAGTAAACAATGACTTAAATGGAACCGCGCGAATACGACGCCATGTACCATGGTCGTTACTCTTAATCTCCATTAAGACATTACATGTAACGACGAGTTTGAATTGTGGAATAAACGAGATAGTCTGAAGCATATATGGCGCGCGTGCCTGAATAGGATCCTTTCCACTAGTTAATTGTTTCATGATACCCTCGTTGATTTGGTCCCCTTTAGAGGGTTCCTGCATAACTGCGAAACGTTTGCCTTTAAGTTGTACGATTTCCGGGGCTAATCCGCCTACCTTACCGCGCTTGTCAGTTACAAGAGTCAACGGAACGTCTCCCTTATAATCACCCAATGTGACTTCCATAAGGTTAACTAACACAGACTTTCCATTTTGACCGTGTCCGATATACATATTAAATGTTTGATTTGTAGACGTACCCAGCAAAGTAGATGCTAGATGGTCCCACATATATTCACGTAGTTCGGGTTCCGGAAACAACTTGTCCATAAAATCATTAATTTCGCCCCTGAGTTTATCGTGTTTAGGACCGAGTTGAACGTAATTAATGTTGGTAGACATGGAAATATTATCTTCCGGGATACCATTACGAAATGTCTTATCTTTGAAATCATATACACCGTTATCACAACATAGTAAATATGGATTTGTATCCAACTTTCCAAGAAATGTACCGTCGTAAAATAATTCTTTTGCTTCTCGCATAATGTTATTTTTATCGTTTGTTTGAGATAGACGCTGACATATTGTTAATATTCTTTGTTGTATCGTTAAATTAACATCGTCTTGTTCGGATACTGGTTCTTCGTCGTCGTCCGTACGCGTGCGTTTGCTCTCGTTTTTATGCATATATTGGACTGCCTTACTTCGGTAAAGTTCACGTAGTTGATTTGAAATTGCTTTTCGAAGAGTAGTACCAGAATCAAGGTCGTACCATCTATGGTTCTTATAGTGCATCCATAGGTTACCTTTGACGCTAGTACACACATAATCATGTTTAAACATATGGTATAAAACCGTCGCTAAATCAAAATCTCCACAACTTGATCTGCTATCAGTTTTTCCCTTACCGCCACTTCGAAGTGTTTGTTCTACGTGATAGTCTATAGAATTATGACGGATCAATTCATATGATTCGGGTGCTTCGGTTTTGACCCAGTGATATAAAGAACGTTTGGTGATACCATCTTGAGGACGAGAATCAAACTTTCTCCACATATCACATAACTCCGGGATTTCACTGAACTGGAATGTAGATGACTGTGCGCTGAATGCTAACCATACTATTAATAATCTACTACTGATGTTTTTAAGACACCATCCAACACGAATCCATTTGGAATATGACCCTGATTCATAAAATGACGTTGGTAAAACCATTACGTAATCGTAAGCATCCTTCAAATCGTAATCAAGTTGTGATTTTGAAACCGAATCTAGGAAATTATTGAGTACCATGGTCAATTCGTCGGGATTCTTAATACTTGACATGTTAATGTCATCGTGTCTCGAAACATCACGAATTGTTCGAGGAACTGAATTGTTTATTTTTCCAGCACCACCTAATTGATGAATACGCTTGTATTCTTCATGTTCTTTGATGAACGAAGATTTTAAGAAGAATGATGGATTTGAGTCGTTTCGAACAGACAATGGGTAAATATCTTTCACGAAATCATAAGACGACAATGGAATTTCTCTACGCATGAACTCTTGGTCGGCATCATCGTACTCAACTTCGTGAATATAGGTAACTTTATAACGGTCATGATTTGGTTTCCGCGATCCATACAATTGCCAATTTACAGTACCGTCAGTAATGCCTTTATCAAACACATCCTCCCATGAATTAATGATTTTAAGATCTCCCCATGCTTCGGCGACCTTGGGGATTACCTTCTCTCGAATCATTTGTTGCGTCACTCTATCGATTTTCAACCCAATGAGTAAATGAATGCCGTCCTTCGTACAATTTTTAGTCTGTACTTGGTTGACTGTAGGTTTTTGTTGAACGAAAATCGTGAACTTACATGTAGAATCTAGTTGATAAACCTCTTTTAAAGTTTCCAAATAGATATCTATCATATCCTCGATATGTTCCTTTGTATATTGACGTTCGTCTACATCCAAATCGTGTCGTAGGTCAATGTCAACTAATAAAGGACCTTCGTCAGTTAATTGTTTTTCAGTTAAGTACTCTTTTTTATTTTCACCTAAAATATCCTTCGAATATAGGTCGAGAAACAACTTATACTCTGTGTTTGATATTTCATATGCCCCGCCGTAAATCTTATCATCTTTGCTCCCAATTCGTGTATTCGTAATATCTTTTGTAGGATTACCTTCATTTTTACGAATCAGATGTTTCTTAATAAAGTCTTGAAACCCAGCATATTTTACATTTGCACTGCTGTTTTGCTTTGAACTGTTAGTTGTAGATATTAGAGATCGGTCCATTTTACTTGGATAGATATATTGTTCGGCTATATTTATCTGATTTGAATAAATTATATAAATTTAATTTGATTTGATGTAATATAATTATCTAATTCCCATCTTTCAATTTTCTAAATATAAAATTGAAAGGGATGTATCCCGTATATTGAATTTAAATAAATTGTACTTTTAGTATATAATGAAATTCTGCGAAAACTGCAATAACATGTATTACATTGGCATTGACCCGGATGATACCTATAAATTGACATATTATTGTAGAAATTGCAAACACGTAGATGATACAATAACGGAGGAAGGAGTATGTGTAATGAAGACACAATTAAAGAAAGGAGACCATGAATTCAATCATACATTCAATGAATATACGAAATTAGACCCAACTCTACCTAGATTATATAATACAAAATGCCCCAATCCTGAATGTAAGACCGAACATGGAGTCATATATATTCGATATGACAACGATAATTTGAAATATTTATATATATGTGCGGACTGTGATATAAAATGGAAGACTGATGACCGTAAATAATATAAAATTGAATTTATTTATCATAAATACAATTTAGAAAAATTACATTATCTACACATATAGTACTATAAAACATGGAAAACGAAGATTTTGTTCCAAGTGATATTGAAGAAATCGACCCAATTGAAGACGACGACGCATCCGTCAGTTCAGTCAAAGACACTAAAAAGGGCATTGATGATGACGAAATAGACCCAGTTGAAGAGATTGAAGAAGATGACGAGAACACAGATATAGAATCAGATGAGGATGATGAATATAATTTGGAAGATGACCCCGATATGGTACCAACTGAAATGACTGAAAATAATAATATAAATAATCATTTTATGGTTGATGATGATGATGACGACGAGGACGATGACGATGATGATGGATATTTACAAAAAATGAATGGATTTGAAAAACAAGACATTATTACACAGTTTCATCCCGAATTACTCAATCACAATTATGATGAAATTAATACTTTGTCGCAAGTAGTTCGTGATTCAAATGGTGTAGTAATTGACCCATTACATAAAACGTTATCATTTGTAACTAGATACGAACGTGCACGTGCGATAGGTGAACGCGCAAAACAAATAAACTCTGGTGCAGTTCCATTTGTAGAGGTAGATGATAATGTAATTGATGGGTATTTAATCGCACTAAAAGAATTTGAAGAAAAGAAAATTCCATTTATCATTAAGCGACCTATTCCAAATGGTGGATGTGAATATTGGAAACTGTCTGATTTAGAAATACTTGGTTAAAATATTTAACTCTCAAAATAAGAAACAATTGTTTTTTATTTGCATAAAAAGGAAAACATAGATATACAATATAGATGCCACTCTCAAAACAAATTTCATCACATAATCTTATTCCTGGCATGAAATATTTGGTCGACATTCAGTGGAATATAACAAATGACCTTCGATTACCAACAAATCATATTGTTACTGGAACATTCATTGGATCATCTTTCGTGAAAGGGAGAACATTATCATTTGATAGTGGACTGCAGGTATTGCGATCTCGTTCTCGTTATGAAATGTCATTTTTAATAGACGGAGAACCGTGTAAATTGAGTTCGGCTAATAAAATTTACGAAATTATTACACCGCCTCCTTGTGAAATCGCAGGTATGTGTAAATTATACAAATTACCGTTTCATAATGATATTAAAAAATATATATATTCGTTTACTGGTATCGCACTTAATCTTAAATATCGTGCGAAACCGAAAGGAAAATACTGATATGTCGAATCTATATTATTCAAATATGTAAAAATAATATAGAAGTCTTAATATAATTAGAGTAATGTCGTCAAAGATAACAAAAATGAAAAATTGTTCGTATTGTCAAGATTCGGGTCACACTATTAATAATTGTATGGATCCGTCAATTGATCTATTATTGCAGGAATTTCATGAATATATGGCGTTTGATTTAAAATGCAAATTTAAGTACAAATGTATCCGATATATTTGTTCTCTACTTTCGTTATCAGAATTGCGAATAATAGGCTATCATTATAATTTAAATATGAGTAAAATGTCTCGAGATGATTTCACATCTGAAATAATAGACGAGAGTTCTCGAGAGAGAACTATGTACGATGAAATTATAAGTAAAATGAACTTATCCGAATTAGAATATTTCTATACCAAAATTGCAAACAACTCTAAAAAATGGAATTCTAGAAAGTATTCACTTACCGATATAAAAAAAAGGGCTGGTATACAATCGTCAGAGAATGATTCGTTAGTTAAAAACACTTTAAAAACTAACAAAGAAAATACGTATTCGCATGATGATGATTATATGATGCCATTGCTGTTTGCAACTACACCTAACGAAGATGACAATGATAATACATTGGAATCTATTTTCAAATTTATTTATATATTTATATTTGGAATTACTGCATTTAATGTATATATGTCGCAATAAAATGTACTACTATGATTTCCAGTTTTTACCACAGTCTAGACAAGTTACAAATATAGTTGCTGGTTCATCCGCACTTCTTGTCTGTAGTTCATAATATGTACACCGTTTCGATTTACACTTTTTACACGTAAACATATCAGTTGATGCCTGAATATTAGTTGTAAATTTATTCGCATCGCGTTTCATTTTTTGTTCGAGCAATTCTTTCCAATGCGAAGAGTCCATTTCTTGATGCGTCATATAGGCGAACTGTTGAGGTAATATTTCTTTATTTGTAAGTTGCGTCAGTAATGTTGGATTTTTTAAATTCAAATAAATTGTACGAAGCCGATCTATGTATATCTGCACGAATAATGGGTTCTCCCATTTTTTGATAATTTTCTTCGATGATGCCTCCTTAATAGCATAATTAAACACGCCTTTCTCAATATTAACACATAACGTGTCGTCTTGAATAATATTATTCAGACGGTTAGTAATATTTTCACGAAATTCGACTGAATTATTAATGTTACGCATTATATAAATAATATACGGTTATATGTTATTTATATTTAATATTTGTATAATTTCAATTTTTAATTATGCATTCTATTGAAAATCAAATGTATTCTTCTTCCTCTAATTCACATGTGTAATCAGAGTCAGAGTCAGAGTCAGACTCTTCTATTATAAACACAGTATTTGCTTTCGCGCGTCTTGGAGTTTTAGGTGGCATACATTTAGATTTGCTTGTTTTACTTTCATATTCTTCATCATCATATTCTTCATCATCACATTCATCATCATCTACAATAAAATCGTCCTTTGCATAACCACTTTTTGTTTTGGGTAAATCCTCATCCTCATCTTCACTTTCCTCTTCATCGTCGTCGCATAAATCATCAAATCCACCATATAAATGATCGTAAATTTTATTCCATTCTTTAACCGAAATATCCTCAACTCCTGTTTTATTCTTATTCACAATAACACAACTACCAAAAAACAATGTATTATCAATTGGTGGTGGGAATTCATACTGATTTTCTTGATTAGCGCGACCCGACGTCTTTCCATATACATTAATATTAAATATTTTTCCATTAATTCGAATATCATTCCATGTCACGTGGTTTTTAAAATCCGACGCTGATTTAAATCCAGCCTTCTTGTATAATTCTTCTTCCGAAAACGCCTTTATTTTGCTTTCTTTGACATTGCCTACTTTATCTATAACAATAACCGATACCGAAGTCATTTTATATATGTGTTATAGATAGTATCATTTATATAGTTTGTAAGTTAATATTTCGGGTTATCGTAAAACTGGGTTAAAATCTTTATATAGTCTTGTATATAACACAACATGTTCTCGAGTTTATTTCTACAAATTATAATTAAAATATTGGTATTTATTGGTATTATATACGCCATACAGTATGTCATTGAATATCTGAAAGATAGATATACAAAACCTAGAGTCAAAGATTTAGTGAATACTCAAATTAAAAAATATAAGGAGATATTATTTGAAATGAACGAGAACCAAATTACGCAAGACAATATCGAAACAAATGAGGACGTTTTTAACGATAAAACAAATATTGACGATATGAATACCGATTTATTAACATTTATGAATTCGCAAACCCAGCAAGATGTTGTATTACCATAAATATATTACAAATCGATATAAACACTTCGATGCGTTATTGTATATAATGTTTGAATTATCCAGTACTCAAACCGCCAAATTATCTGACAATATCCCAAAGTTTGAACTTTCATATGAAACTATTTCACATACGAAAGTTTCGTCATCGTATAATCTAGTTACTGCTATACCGACAGGTAAAAAGGTAATGATATGGTTTACTTACTACAACACAAAACAAGTGTGTTATTTATTCGAACTTAATAAAGAAAAACGTATAACAAAAGGTCGAATATTAGATGTAAAATACGAAGACAAATTGGCATTGGGAACTATATTATATGGTTCATCTATTATGAATGAAAATAACGAAATAGTATCTATTGCGATTGATGATATCGTTTACTACCATGGTATTTCACTTAACAATACAAATGTTATACATAAGTTATCTATGATACATAAAACATTCGCGGGAATTTTAAATCAGGATAAAATTATCAAACTATATAGTTGTGCGTTTTGGCAAATTAACCTCGACGATACTGTTCTAGAATATCCAACTACAATCAGTAATGAGATTTTTTCTACTATCCCATATAATATCCATCATATACAATATAGATCTACTTATGAAAAACGACCATATATAAACGTTTTCATGAATCGAAAATTAAATGTCGTCAGTTTACCTAGTCAACCGAAAATAATAAATTCATTTAGTTTTACAGATATGCCCTTTAAAATGTCGTTACATAAAGCACAATATAAATACAATGCTATTTTTCAGATACGTGCCGATATTCAATATGATATTTATCATTTATTCGCATGTGGACGTAATAATCAAAAGGTCTATTATAATGTGGCATATATACCAAATTATAAGACTAGTACGTTCATGAATTCATTGTTTCGTAAAATACGAGAAAATGAAAATTTAGATTATATTGAAGAAAGTGACGACGAGGATGACTTTCAAAATATGGACGAGGATAAATATGTAGATATGAATAAAACATTATTTATGGAATGTACGTTTCATAAAAAATTCAAAAGATGGGTGCCGAATAAGGTAGTAAGTCGCACCGAAAAGATTACACATATTTCACAATTATAAATATACGAGCGGAACATTATCTATATATACAATATAGATAATGTCTGGAAACGGAATAACAAATTCTACATTCGCGGATGAATCCGTTTTGCCCGGGGAAACACCAAGTTCGGTTGATACTATACCCCAAGATATACAATCTACCGACTTGCCCCCACCTCAGTCTGGTGGCAGTTCTCATCGTAAATCGCGAAAAATGTCAAAATCTAAACGTGCGCGTAAAATGAAGACAAACAAAAAGAAGAAGAAGAACAATAAATCCAAATCCAGATCTAAAAAAAATACACGACGTAAATTACGTAGATAATTGTGCGTTCATTTAATTATATCAATGTAGAAATATCTAACAAACATTTAGAATCTTTTGAACTATTTACCGAATTCAAATGATTATCATCTTCGTCAACCTCGACGCTTCCATTATCTAATTCTTTTGGCTCATATACCCACTTCCATGTTTTGTCTTCATTCCAATCTAAACTCATTCCTTCGTATTTATCTCCGTCTATTTGGCGTATACGATAATTACATTTTTTATAAAATTGTCGTCGCTTTACCCATTGCTTCTGAAATAAATCATGACTATCTACAATATCTACCACAATTGGATTATTCCCCTTTACGCGCAATATACGTCCGACAGATTGTGTTATGTCTGTCTTTGGCGTTACCATTACTAATGTAGAGAGTGTTTTTATATCTAATGCCTCTGCCGCCATAGCATATGTTGCCAGCACAATTTGTTTAGTTTCCGTTGTTTGTAAATCGTTTTGTTTCATTCCACCCACATAATATCCAATAGTTGCTAATTTCCGATGAGAAACGCTTTCGTATAAATACTTTAACAAACATCGGTTATGACATAGTATCATAATTTGCTTTGATGTATTTTCTTTCAATAGATCGCCAATTATATTAATTATGAAGTCACTACGTGGTCCGTAATTGCATAATTTTGAAATCATTGTACTGTATTTTGGATTGTCACGATAATCATATTCAACTTCATTAAATTCGGGGTCATTCGATTTATACGTAATGGCACGAACACAAACCAAATCATCATCTTTTCGTTCCTCGCTATATATTTTATCGCCAATAAACATGTATAATACCTTTGTTAACCGATCTTTTCGTTCTACGGTTGCCGATATACCCAACATATTTGGGGTTAATGTTTTAAATAAAGTTTTTGAAAATTGTTCGCTACCAATGCGATGAACCTCGTCGACAATGGTTAATCCGAACGACGAAAACGCATTACTGCCAAAATCTTTATCATATAATGTTTGAAGCATACCGATTACTATATCTTTTCCGTCTATATCGAATACTTTTCCTTGAATTTTACCGATTGTAGCAGTTGGAAGAAATTCTTCAATGCGCTCTATCCACTGGTTCATTAGGAATTCTTTATGAACGATAATAAGTGTCTTTTTTTGAATATTCGATATCATTTTTAACGCACATACAGTATTATGCGTAACTGTATTGTCACCTAATACAAAACGACGATTTCCATCTATTTCAAATCCATAATAATTATCTATTTCTAATTTTTCTAATTTTATACGTGTATTTAATGTATCCTTAATTTGTTTTCTTGGATTTGCTTTTTTTCTTGGACATTTTACTGGTATTTCTTCTAATCCTTTACCGTGAATATAGGTTCTATAATAAGTTCCTTCTTTTTTTTCACCCTTATACATACACGATTTTTTACATTCTGTTTTATAGGCAGCAAACCCTAATGACTTTGCTATAAATATTATATCATCTAATAATTTTTCATTTTTTTGAATAATCTCATAAGAATTTTCATGCATATAACCGTCCGAATCCATTAACCCTGCTAATAATTCTAATTGCGTAGTCCGATCATTGCATTTATAATCATGCGGAATATGTTTATTTTGTATTAAGTTATATTTACGCAAACCAATCATTAATTCATTCTCTTTTGTAATAGAATTTATACGATAATCATACTGACTATGATACTGTAAATATAATGTCTTGTGTTTATTTTTAAATGTATTATTATTTAAATAAGACAATACCGATGCTTCTTGTGTAGTTATCATTGTTGATCTTGAAGCACCATCACCCAACCAATAACCTAATAAATATGGGTCTATTTCAACTTCTTTTTTGGGAAATGTAATAGGAACCCGATAACCAACCAGAACTCCTCCTCTTCCGTGATATGATTTGGGTAAATCTAAATAATCTAATACAGAAATATCACGAATAGTTCCTTTGGGTGTATGTTTATTCACAGTGGAACTGTATTTTAAAGATAATATATGACTTTCATTCACTATATATGGGTCTCCTTTCCCTGGGATTACTTTATACATTTGCTCCTTTCCGCGAGCAAGAGTTAACACATTTCGGGGAGTTGAATCATCTCCCATTATTACATCACCTACTTTTATATCTTGAACCATTTTAATTGTTCCATCGTACTGCATAATAGGTGTATTTAACCCAAGACATTTACCGAATCCGCACGGAAGTTCGAGTATGCCTCCATTTCCATTGATTAAAGACCCATTGCATATAGGTGTATTTATATGATTCATGTAAACACTAATCATTTGTTCTTGATTTTCCCTAACTGTTTTGGTAAATTCAACATTGATATTGTCACCTTCGTCCAATTCTGACTTGTCGGGTAAACCATATCGTTTAATTCCATAAAATCTAGGTAAATAAAATTTATTTGTGTTTTCGCGAAATACATGAAATGCACCCACATCCGTATTTTGAGTAGCCCCAAATACAAATGGTTTTACATATAGTTCTTTACGAAGTTGGGCTTCATCCTCCTTTGTAACTGCTGATTTGGGTATGGTATATCCTTTTTTTCCTATATATGACACATTCCTTATAGTTTCTTTATATCCATCAGATAGTGCGGAGATTGTTTGTTTTGGTATTGAAGTTTGTTTTCTTTGATAATATGGTTTGAACCTACTCATATTGTGTAATATATATACCCGTATGTTACTTTAGGATATTTCAATTTTGTATATCGCTAGGAATAAACGGGTGAAAAATATAATACTATTCTATACTATACTATATAAAATGAAGTTCTTATCTTTAATGAATTCTCTTTCGAATGTTGAAACCGGATTAATTGTGACATTTATTTTCTATTTAGCAATGCCCGTCGAACTTCCGGACGTATTATCAAACATTGTTGAATCATCGTTGGGTACAGTCGGTATTTTCGGATTATCATTATACCTATTTTTTAACGCAAATCCATTAGTTGCAGTATTATTTGTTATGGTTGCGTACGAATTATTTCGCAGATGTTGTAATGCTACCGGAAAAGTCGCAATGCTTAAGTATACTCCTACCCAGGCTAGAAAAGATAACAAAATGAAATCTATGAACCCTATCGCTAGTGTATCATTAGAAGAACAAATAGTGGATGATATGGCACCCGTTGGAAAAAGCGATATTAGTGTTTTTACAGCATCGTCATTTAAACCCGTTTCTGAAAGTACTGGCAGTGCGTCGACATATTAAACCCTTGATAATTTGAAAACATAATGACAATAATTATTATGTTTTTATGATAGTTCTTTCTTTAATTGAGATATGTGTTTAGCATATTCGATTATATAAACAATCGACACCACTATTAAACTACTTGACCATACTGCGTTACCGATACTTGTTACTATATTAACACCATACAGAATACATATAATAATCGTAGCAACTGCTATAGATGCTATTGCTTTCGCACTATGTGCTATAAGAAATACTACGATTTTAGATACCATCTCACCAAGATCATTTACATGAAGTGCGTCAGGAACTTCATCAGATTGTATATTAGATGTATCATTATCATCCGGATATTCAGTAACGATAGGGGGAGTATTTTCACTTGCGGTTAAGGTTGTCATAAATTCGGATTGTTGTTTTTTTAGTTGTACTAATCCAAATGATAACAAATAGAATACAGCAATAAATAAAGCATTTGATCTCGCATATTTATGTAACTCCGCATCTAGACTAATTAATGTAACAATAATCGCAACAGAAATCAAAGATATAACGATGTCAGCGCTGCGAATACGGTTTAAAGCACCATAGTCTAAACCACTTGCTTTTACAAAATTAATTGGGTCGATTACTAAACTTTTATAGCCTATGGGTACCAACACATAGGAAACTACTAATGCTATTAAAAACAATCCATAGTTTACTGTTGTCTTCATTAATTGGCTTTCTTGTTCCTCATCCATCATTTTAGTATTAATTGGAACGTTATATGTTAGCATTTCATCTTCGCCTACACCTGTAGGATTACAATCGATATATATTTCCTGACTATCCGGTTCAGATATATTCGCTGATGGGATTGTCTGCATTGTGTTCGCATTTTCGAGACCTTCCCTATATCCATTAAATGCTTCTTTATTAGTTGCGCTTATTTCAAATAGTGTTGTCTTATCAGCATATTTCATTATTTTTGATGTTGATTCAGTGTTTATCACAATCGGACTTGTAAAAACACACACCGTATCTACATTATTGTTTGTATTATATACGATACAATCACTATTTGTTGGTAGTATGCTGTTTAATGTAATATCCATATTTGTAACTTCTTTATCGGGCAAGGTAAGCATTTTATCTATATCATTACCGTCCGTCTTAAATGACGGGGTTGATTCTAATAAGTAACATGTATATACTTTACCTGTCTTTGTTAAATTCTTGTGTTCTATTACGAGTTCTCCTATTATATTTTCATTATCAGTGGTAATTTTATCAATATTAAAGTGAAGCAATCGGTTTACATATATTTTTTGATGAATATATTCATCCCTCTTTGAATTTAATGTTATAAATAAGTTGCTATCCGATGAATTGTTGGGAAATGGAACCGTAAAAGCACCTTTCTTATCACTTGGATCTATGACTTCATTCTTATTTATTGTTACTCTCGGATAAGAAGTACTGATTTTGCTACTGTAGTTTATATTCTTATCGGGATACAAGTTTGTCATCTTACACTATATATAATTTATATAGTTTAATTTATGAGAATCATCTAAAGATTAGGAATATATTGAAATAAATTGTTCTCGTACATAGTTACTTTGAATGTATCATTATACCCTTCTACGAACACGACGTCACTATTATTTATGTCATCGCATCCATATTCACCCGTGCAACTTTTTCCATTTACACTTACTGGTAACTTCGTATTTAGGTTTCCATTATTTGCGATTGTATAAAACTGCCACTTGTCACGTCCTGACATAATACGCCTTCCCATTAATGGTAATATATCATTCTCACCACTATTTCCCATTCGAGTTAATATGCCAACTTGCTGATATGTACTATTTACCGCACGCGTTTGGATATTTACTGGTACACCTGGTACAGGTGGAACTCCGCGAATATCGATTGTATTACGTGGATAGTATATATCATGGGTTTTCAATGGTGGTGCGTACGGATCGTTTATCGTGTCGTTTCTATCAGAAACAGGCATTAATGCATGATGAATAGGCATAGTTATATTTGTTGTCTTTGTATTAATTTGTTTTTTATCTTCCCATAAACGATAATAAAGTGCGAATCCAAGCGCTATAAATACGATCATTATAAATATCATGGTTATGTTCTCGATACATATGACTCCAGGGATGCATTTTTTTGCCATACTTTATATATTTATACGATATTATTTTACAATACCATAATTATTGGATATGTAAACGAATAATATGGTCGGGTACATTGTCTAAATTTTGAAGCGTTCCATTCTCTATATATCATAATAATATGAAATATAGTCACGATATTTACATGTCGAATGACCCGACAATCGTACCGAACCCGCCAAATATCTTTTTTAACCCACCAGTGATAAATGGTATAATTGGATGTTCTACCTTCTTGACAAATTCTGATGTATTTCGGGTAATTGCAACTGGTTTTAACCGTTTACAACTAAAACATCTATCGCGAACTGATTTCGAAAAGTATATTATATGCGGTCCGCCAAAGTCTACTGAATACCTGTCTAATTTATCAAGATAATACCATAGATTGAACTCTATTTTACTTCCCAATTTGGTTTTACCACTTCCAAAATCTAATATCATAAATACTAACCAGGGAATTAGATAAAATATCATTCCAATAAATTGTAAGATGTAGTACCCTACGCATGATGTAAAATTACCTAGCAATTGAATCAGGCATAAAAAATTACTTACACTAAATATAAATAAAGCAATTATGACACGGGATAAACTCCACGCACCTACGACTAGACCTTGGGGTAATTCAATAATTTCTTGACCTATGCCTTCTAATATCTTGAGTAATCCTCTTCCAACATTACCAATTAATTTAAATACTCCGAATACTATTTTTATCGGTTTAAATAAGAATCCGAACATTGTGAATATATATATATATATTCGCAATATATTAGTTGATTGCAGACACATTATTTCTTAACTTGCTTATAATTTTCGTATTTTTCAACAAAAGATTCGGTTTTGTTAATAATAGAGTCCATATTTTCTAATCCTGTCATTAGCTCTTTTTGAAGACCTGGAAATTCCTCTTTTAATGCATTTAACATTTGTTTCATTTCTGGGTTTGTAGTCTCACTGGCTTCATTCTTTGTAATTTTGGTTGGTTCTACTACTTCTTTTGCGATTGAGTCTGCTTCTGTTTCTGTTTCTGCTTTTGCTTTTGCCTTTGCTTCTGCTTTTGCTTTTGCTTCTGCTTTTACTTCTTCCGTTGGTTCTGTCTTTTTGGCTGTAGCCTTATCAACACCTTCTTTCATTCCTTCGATTCCAGCACGATTTAATCCTGTATTCAAAATATTTGTTACGACCAATGCTACGCATAGAATTACAATCATATTTTTACTAAAGAACGCGGTTACAAATCCAAGTAAGCACATAAATACAATTGACGTAATGTCGCTGGAATTAACATAAATCACAATTTGAACTAATGTCATGAATAAGAATAAGTAGAGAACTAATTTATTTTGAAGTATAGGGTTGAAATTGTACTTCATCTTTGTCATTTTTCCGATGTTAGGTAATTTGAATGCCATTTATAAATTATATACCGAAATTAAAATATACTAACTGGTTTCCTAAATTTCGTCCATAGTAGTCTCATCTATATCATCTAACTCATATGTTGCTGGTATATCTCCGCCATAAATATCTAACACCTCTTTTACGACTTCTTCACGTTGAATATCATTCCTTTGAAATTCTATACTGCTTATACTGGACGAACGCTTTCCTTTGAATTTATCTAAAAAGTCATCTAGACCATTTATTTGGTCGGGTTTATCATATTGCTCTAGATCACCAGTTATTACTAGACGACTGTTTTCACCTAAACGTGTCATAAGCATTTTCATCTGTGAAATTGACGAATTCTGCATTTCATCAGCGACAATCCATGAATTTTTGAATGTTCGACCACGCATATACCCAAGTGGTGCGATTTCTATAATTTTGTCTTCCATTAACGCAGTAACTTCCTTTGGTGTCATAAAATTATACAATATATCATAGATTGGTCTTACCCACGGTGCCATTTTATCCTCTAATGTACCTGGTAAATAACCTAAATCTTCATCTACTGAAACTGACGGACGAGTAAATATCAGTTTTTCATATTTCCCCAATAAAAAATTCTTGACTCCCCACTCGGTCGCAAATAGAGTTTTACCAGTTCCAGCGGGACCAGTAGCAACTACGATCTTTTTATTTTTGTTTCTTAATTGACTGTGATAATACTCTTGGCTATTATTTTTCGGAGATGTAAATTTAGATTCAAATTGTTTCTTTTCATTACTTGATAAATGATGTATGTTTTCATAATAAGACCTCTGTTTTGCTAATGTGGATTCTCCTTCTATATCATGTTTATATTCCTTCATCAATTCTTTGTCATTTTGCTTTTTTGATTTACGCCCACGCTTCTTGTCATAAGATTCTTCTCCTAGATTGTCATTTTCACCATTATACGACGATTTTTTCATTTTTACTATATGGTATATCTGTAAAATATATTTGAGAATATAACTCATTTCATTGTTTCGCTGGGTATACCAGCCATTTCGAAACGACGTATATAATGTATACACTCCATTTATGTATATTTTTGATTGAAATGAAATAGAAATATAGTATCTGTATTATTTAGACAACTATGTCGAACGTCCAAAATGTTGAACCTCTACTGCAACCCGATGAAAATCGGTATGTAATGTTCCCTATTAAGTACAACGACGTTTGGGATATGTATAAACGCTCAATTGACTCTTTTTGGCATACGGGTGAAATTTCATTAGCGCAAGATTTGAATGATTGGAATAAATTATCTGATGATGAACGCCAATTCATAAAAATGATATTGGCTTTTTTTTCAAGTAGCGATGCTCTTGTTACTGACAATCTAGGAACACGATTTATGAACGAAGTTCAACCATCCGAAGCGCGTGCTTTTTATGCGTTTCAAATCGCAATTGAAACAATCCATTCTGAAATGTATAGTATATTGATCGAGACATATATTAAGGATAGTGCAGAAAAGGAAACTCTATTCCAAGCCACGCAGAATTATCCATGCATTACCAAAAAATTTAATTGGGCGAAGAAATGGTTAGATGACGATGAAAGTAACTTTGCTACACGATTAGTTGCGTTTGCTATTGTTGAAGGTCTATTTTTTTCATCTTCGTTTGCTGCGATTTACTGGATCAAAAAACGCGGACTTATGCCAGGACTTACATTCTCGAATGAACTTATTTCACGAGATGAAGCCTTACACACTGAATTTGCGGTGCTTCTATATTCAAAAATACAACATCGTCTATCGTCAGATCAAATATATACTATTATGAAAGAGGCCGTTGATATCGAGAAAGAATTTATTACCGAAGCCATTCCATGTAGGATGATTGGTATGAATTCCAAATTAATGTGTCAATATATAGAATTTATAGGAGATAGATTATGTCTACAATTAGGTTATAATAAACTATATAACTCTCAAAATCCATTTGATTTTATGGAACTCATTAGTGTAGAGTCGAAAGTAAATTTTTTTGAACGTACAAATTCAGAATATGCTCTTGCAAACAAAACGGTTGACGATACTATATTCGAGTTTAATGCCGATTTTTAGAATTGTATACTACATCTTTACCGTATTAATTGATAATATATCTTATGTACATTATCATTTTGGTTATTATAAGTATTTAGTTCGTTATGACCGTATAATATATAAAGAGTTATTATAATAGTTATACATGGCAAATTCATGGTATGATTCGTCCGCAAATTCAAACATATTGCGAAAAACGTACGTAAATGGGTTTTTAGATGTTTCCCAAAACCTTACCGTACGGAATGATATGTACGTTGTTGGAGACGTTAGTTTCGGTGAAAATATGTATCTTAATAAGCAACTGAACGTAGATGGCGATGCTAGTTTTAATAGTGATATGGATATTAGCAACAATTTACACGTAAATGGTGATGTGAGTTTCAATAATAAGTTAAGTATTGGCGGGGACACAAGTCTCAATAATAAGTTAAGTATTGGTGGGAGAGTTGACATTGTTGGTGATACCAGTTTGAATAGCAACTTGGACGTTAGTGGAAGAGTAACCATAGACAACATTGTTAGTATGAATAAGGATCTGAATATTGGAGGAGATATTTCTTTAAACAAGAATTTAAGTGTCAATGGACGGATTGATACTACTGGTGATGTTAGTTTTAATAACAATCTCGATATTAAGGAGAATTTGAATGTTCTAAATACGGCTAA
>ERZ807291.3365-NODE-3365-length-22811-cov-4.682809_pt1 | contig 22811 bp, 19 predicted proteins | sample MGYA00521257_ERZ807291 | MGnify/ENA primary metagenome ERZ807291 (study PRJEB31413, sample SAMN03169783) | marine metagenome | biome: Marine; feature: Water; material: Subsurface seawater | place: North Sea | collected 2011-04-28 | depth 1 m m ... | reverse complement strand
AACCGTTTATTGGATTATTTCCCCCTAAATCTTGGACAGCCCCAAATACAATTACAATCAAACCTGCAGCAGGTCCTTTAATGCTCAATTTTGATCCGGTGAACCATGAAGTTAAAACACCACCAATTGTTGCTGTAAGTAAACCCATTACGGCCGGGAAACCACTTGCTTCAGCAATTCCCAAACTCAATGGCAATGCCAATAAAAACACATAAAATCCAGATGATAAATCCGACCAAGTTGATGAGCCAAAAGAAAATAATGATGTGCCGGACCGAGATTTAAACACCGACTGCAAAGTTAAAAAAAATGCTTGTTACACGATAAAAAATTTGTGTTCGCAAATTATAAGATCGGTACTCCGAGAAAATGTAAAAAACAAGATATTACTATCAAAATTGGTTACTTTCGTGAAGTCTTGATTTTAGGGGCTATCGATATTGGATCCAACGCGGCACGCTTATTAATTGCTGAAGTTCAGGAACAAAATGGCTTAACACACTATACCAAACTGAATCTCCTTCGTATCCCATTGCGTTTAGGTTTCGACGTTTTCGAACATGGGCGCATTCGCAGAGATAAAACCCGCTTGTTAATTAAAACCATGAAAACGTTCAAATTACTTCTAGACCTCTACGAAGTAGAACATTTTCGGATTTATGCTACCAGCGCGATGCGCGATGCATCCAATTCAAAAGAAATTATACGTCGGGTAAAATTATCCAGTGGTTTAAAAATCGAGGTGATTAGTGGTACCGAGGAAGCTAATATTTTGTATGAAAATCACCTTTCAGCCAATTTAATCCCTGGTAATGTGCAGTTGTTTGTGGATGTGGGAGGAGGCAGTACCGAAATCACACTTTATATTGACAATGAGGTTATCCAAAAAGAATCCTTCAATATCGGAACCATAAGACTACTCCAAGATCATTCCCCAGATGAAGAATGGCAGCGAATGAAACTATTTTTGAAAACACACGCGAAAAATATTGAGGGATTGCAAGTAATTGGCAGCGGAGGAAATATCAATAAGGTTTTTTCAATTTCAAAGATGAAAGACGGAAAGCCATTATCGGTTAATTTCATCAAAAAATTCCATGCCGAAATCCAACCGTTGTCGTTAGAAGAACGCATGTTGCGATACAACCTTCGCGAAGACAGAGCAGCCGTAATTGCACCCGCCTTGCATATTTATATACATATTTTAAAATGGTCGGGACGATCTGAAATTTTCGTACCCAAAATCGGGCTTGCAGACGGAATCATAAAAAAACTATACCAAGATATTCAAAAAACCTCTCTGTAGAATCAAAACCAGAGCTAAAATTGGTAAAAATCGAGAAAGCTCACTATTTTGGGCTTATGAAATTCCCTTACCAAATAAATTCAATAGAGCAATACCATCAAGATTATCAGCGCAGCATTGAGGACCCAGAAGGTTTTTGGTCGGAAATAGCTTCACATTTTACTTGGAAATCAAATTGGAATTCGGTTATTGGTGGGAATTTCAGTGAGGGAAAAAGCACATGGTTTGAGGGTGCAAAACTCAATATTACCGAAAATTGCATCGATCGACATTTAACTGAAAAAGGAGATCAAAATGCAATCGTTTTTGAACCTAACAATCCCAATGAGGAAACGCAATACCTTACATACTCCGATTTGCACAAACGTGTGAATGAATTTGCACATGTATTGGACCAACACGGTATAAAAAAGGGCGATCGTGTATGTCTTTATATGGGAATGATTCCCGAACTGGCTATTGCCGTGCTTGCTTGTGCCAGAATAGGCGCTATTCACTCGGTTATTTTTGGAGGTTTTAGTGCTCAAAGTATATCCGACAGAGTAAACGACGCTCAAGCCAATTGCATAATTACCTGTGATGCTGCCTATAGAGGACCTAAAACAATACCCTTGAAATCGGTTATTGATGACGCTTTAGAAAGCTGTACATCTGTAAAAAAAGTCTTTGTTTACAATCGCGTGAACGAATCGGTCAATATGGAAGCGGATAGAGACTTTTGGTGGGATCAGGAAATAGAAAAAGTACATAATCTAGGGCTACATGACTTCCCCGCAATTGCCATGGATGCCGAAGATCCGTTATTCATTCTATATACGTCTGGTTCTACTGGAAAACCAAAAGGTGTTGTCCATTCTTGCGCCGGATATATGGTATGGTCGCATTATACCTTTGTTAATGTATTCCAATACAAGGAAAATCAAATACACTTTTGCACTGCGGATATCGGTTGGATCACAGGACACTCCTACATCGTTTATGGCCCATTATCTTCTGGTGCAACAACCTTGATGTTTGAAGGAATTCCAACCTGGCCAGATGCAGGTAGATTTTGGGAAATTGCAGACAAGCATCAAGTGGACATATTGTATACAGCACCAACCGCCATTAGAAGTTTAATGGGATGCGGATTAAGCCCTCTTGAAGGCAAATCTCTAACATCGTTGAAAGTATTAGGCACGGTTGGAGAACCCATAAATGAAGAAGCTTGGAATTGGTATTATCAGCATATAGGACATAACAAACTTCCAATAGTAGACACATGGTGGCAGACTGAAACCGGAGGCATCATGATTTCTAATTTAGCTGGAGTTACGCCTGCTAAATCTACTTACGCCACTTATCCGTTACCCGGAATATTGCCGCAATTGATGGATGAAAATGGGAATGTGTTATCTGAAACATCCGCAAGTGGCAACTTGGTAATTGCACAACCTTGGCCTGGCATGATTCGCACTACATGGGGAGATCACGAGAGATGCCAGCAAACCTATTTTTCCGCTTATAAAGGAAAATATTTCACTGGTGATGGATGCTTGCGAGATGAAAACGGAATGTATAGAATTACTGGACGCGTAGATGATGTTCTCAATGTTAGCGGTCACCGAATTGGAACAGCAGAAGTGGAGAATGCCATCAACTTACACCCAGGAGTTGTTGAAAGTGCCATTGTTGGATTTCCTCACGATATCAAGGGACAGGGAATATATGCCTATGTGATTTTTCAAGATAATATTGACAATATGGATCTCTTGAGATCCGCAATTCTGCAAACCGTAAGCAAACTAATTGGACCGATAGCAAAACCTGATAAGATTCAATTTGTTTCCGGGTTACCCAAAACACGAAGCGGAAAAATTATGCGTCGGATTTTACGCAAAATAGCAGAAGGACAAACCGAGTCCATTGGCGACACCTCTACCCTTTTGAATCCCGAAATCGTAGAAGAAATTAGCCAAAACGCTTTGTAAACGCTGAAACTGCGATTTTCTCGACATAAATCCTATACCATTTGTATGCCTTAAGGAATTGGTAACAATATGTTATATTATTGTTATTTTCGTCCATTAATATTATTACATGAACGATTTTCTTCAAAATCCACAGTTAATCAGCAATATCAACTACGCCAATTGGGGAATTGGACTCACACTTTTGGTTTTATTCACCTTAGTTTTTCAGTATTTGTTTAAGCATTTTGCCTTGGTCGCTTCTAACCGTCGTTTATTTGCTTCTCATTTCTTGTTTTATTCACTGTCGATTTTTCTAATTATCACTACCATAAAGTCTTCACTTGCTCTTTCACTTGGACTGGTTGGAGCCTTATCCATTATCCGTTTTAGGACGGCCATAAAAGAACCGGAACAAATTATTTTCCTACTCGGATTAACCGCTATCGCCATTGCTCTAGCAGCTGAACAGTTTTTACTGAGCACATTTGCTGTTACATTATTTGCGATTGTAGCGGTCATCAGATACCGCAGATATGCCCAAAATGATTTATTAACGCAAGATTTTCTTATTCTAAATTTCAACTTTAAAGAAGACAGCCAGAAACTGATCCAAGATATACTCGCCTTACAAGGTGTTGCTCACATGACAAACTACGAAAATCAGTCGGGGCAATATCGATTGTTGTTTCAACTCGAAAATGCAGAAATAGGTGTAATTGCTTCTGTTGAATCGCTCTTAAAAGCACACCAAGCAGAAAATACTTTGGTAAAGGTAGCCCAAAGTCATGCCTAAAATATGAGGGCAAGTCGCGAAAGAAAATCCTTAACCCCTTTATTCGCCTTCATCGGTTTGGCACTGCTTGTGATTGAATTGAGCAGTTATCTTGCCTATGAAAAACATGTAACAACTTTAATCACAGAACTTTTCCGATACGATTACGACCAAAAAAACTGGGCGTTTAAATCGTCACAGCGGTCAAATTACCGCTTAAATGACACCTTAAAGATTGATATGTCCGAAACGGAATTTCAATCCTTATCAAAAGAATGGAATATCCACTACAAGAATAAATATCGCATTAACGGTAACCCATGGATTGATAAGAAAGGAAAATATAAAGCACGAATCAAACACCTCAATGGATCCAAAAACAAATGGATCAAAGGAGAAATAGCCATGATGGGCATGCTCCCCGACCACCACGGCAATTTCGAAAGGATGTCACTAAAGTTAAAACTAAAAGGGAATAACCGACTATTCAATAAGAAAGCCTTCGCATTGGTTTTACCAGAAACACGATCCTATTTCGTAGATCAATTAATGAACCAAGCTTATTACGAGTTGCACCAGGGTCTCCGCATCAACACCACTCCTATTTGGGTGCAATTTCGAAAGAACAAACCTGTTGTCATGTTGCTTGAAGATAAGTTTGACAAATATCTCATTGAAGGCAACCAAAGAAGAGAGAGCATTTTATTTGAAAAAGGACTTTTCGGTCATTTAAGAGATATTCCCGGTATTGAAGATCAAGACATAGATTTAGCCTGTAATGCAGAATTGAGTGACAGCGCCAGACAAAGTCAATTGTCGTTATTTGTGTCCCGTGTTTTCAACGATAGTTTAAAGGGTCCCTTTGAATTTATGGATCACGAAAAAGTATTAAGCATTTGGGCATTGGGAATGGTGGCTAGCAGTTGGCATCATTGGGTGGATATCAACATGCATTGGTATTACAACCCCGTAAATCACAAATTTGAACCCACGGTACGTGAAGTCAATATAGACCCGAATTGGCGGTTGATTGGAGACCTCAAAAGTTTCGAAAATCGCAAAAATGCATACCAAAAATATTTGCATAAAATCCAAAATGAAATCGTAATGGGAAGACCCAATTTCCTTGTTTCTTATGGGAAATGGGGCGAGAAACACATACCGAATTTCTGGATGAAGCTGGATAAAGAGGTCGGCAAAGCAGCAAGAAAGATCTTAAAAATCACCCCTTCGTATACTGAGGCAAAAATGCCCTTAGAAGAAACTGCTGCAAAATCATACCAAAACAATATTGCATTTTTAACCGAACAAGCAAAAAGACTTGCTTTTATCGGCTCAAAAGAAAACCTTGAATTCAATAAAGAGCTTATTGAAGTTAACGGGAGCACCTGCTACCAAGATTTTGTAGAATTCCACTCCAATACCCATTTACACATAAAACCCGGTACCCATATTACGTTCAAGGGCAAAAACGGCGGACTTATCATTTACGGAGCTGCCCATTTTGAGGGTACGGCAAACAATCCGATAATAATTGAAACTCAAAATGGGCATGACGCCTCTATTTTTATAGAAAGCAAGGATTCCGTTGTGCTAGAACATGTAATTTTCAAAGGTTTATCAAACCTTCAAAAAGGGGTTTGGAAAACACCTTCATCCATAACCATCCACCAAACAAATAATGTGATAATTGCGAATTGCACATTTGAAGAAAATCGTCGCGGAGACGATTACTTAAACCTTTTTGGATGCGATGACTTTACCATCAAAAATTGTTTATTCAAAAATGTCAAGAGCGATGCTTTTGATTCAGATTTTTCAAACGGACGGGTAGACAACACCCATTTCCAAAGAATCGGTAACGATGGAATTGATGGATCTGGAAGTGACATCCGAATTTCTAATTGCACTTTTGACCAAATAAAAGACAAAGCGGTTTCTTCAGGAGAAAAAAGCAATTTCACGCTTCAAAATTCAACCATCACTAACAGCGAAATTGGATTGGTATCGAAAGATTTATCCCGTTTAATTGTTTCCAATACGGCCATTAAAAAAGTTCGATTAGGTGCAGCAATATTTCAAAAAAAGCCAGAATACGGTCCAGCAGAACTTCAATTGGATCAAGACCTTAACACCTACCATTATTTAGTTGAAAAAGGAAGTCAAATTGAGCATAATGGCAATAAAACAACTTGGTCTAAAAACGTCAAGAAACTTCTATACGGCAATGAATACGGCAGTGCCACCCAAAAGTGAGTCTATGTGGAATCGAATTAAAAAAATAGTGCTACCTAAGGACCGATTTGAATCCGATCTGCGGTTCGAAAAGAAGTTTCAGATACCGGTTCACGAATTACCCCAGTTAGAACTGCGATTGGCACGTTATGGTTGCAGTCCCATTCACGAACCGCGCTGGATCAATAATCTATATTGCGATACTCACGATTATCAACATTTATATGAAAATATTGAAGGGCTTTCTAATCGCAAAAAGCTGCGATTTCGATGGTACGGCGAAAAAAATGGGGAACTCAAAATCACGGCCGAGTATAAAATAAAAATAGACGATACCAATACCAAAGAAAGCCAAAAAATAGGCGTGATTCCATTCAAATCGAATACTACGCTTCAAAATCTATTTGACACTTGTATACAGTCTTGGGAAAGTTGCGCCGACCCTAATATCCATATTCCCCAAAATTACACTCCCACATTACTCAATAGATATTACAGGAAATATTATTTAAACGCAGATGATAATATCCGTTTAACCATTGATACGCCCATATATTATGAGAATGCGGCAACGGGCATAAACGCCATTCAAGAAGATTGGGCAATTGTAGAACTAAAATGTCCGAAAAACCATATCATCCATAGCGACTTAATGCCCTATCAACTCAATAAGTCTTCGAAATACGTAGACGGATTGCAGCTAACAGATCCGTTATTCGAAAAATCCTCAATCTAATAACTCTCCGGTAAGTCTCTTAACCGAATAACGCAAACGCAACAAATTCATTTGTGCCGATACCAAAGATGATTCCGCTTGCAATAAGTTAACCTGTGCAACGCGCAAATCGTTGAATTTTATCTGGCCTAATTTATACGCTTCGTTCGAGCGAGAAAGCGCTCGTTTGGCAACTTCTACAGACCGTGTTAAGGTTATTATTTGTTCCTGTAAAACTCGCTGATCTGCCAATGCTTCAAAGACTAGCTGGGTAGCTTGTAGCTTGGCTTGTTCGTATTCCAAACTTCTACGCTTCACATCTAAATCCGCATTTTTGATGGCTGTACTTAATTGTTTTCCATTAAATAACGGAACTGTTAAGCTCGCGGAAGAATTGAATCCTAAATTTGACTGGGCTAAGATAATGCCTGCGCCATTTTGTGAACTGACATATCCATAGTTGGCATTCAAATTCAATGTTGGCAATTGTCTACTTTGAGCCAAATTCGCTTGCGTTTGAGATAATTCTTTACTTATCTGAGCTAACAAAACAGAACTTGCATTTTCACTAACTTTCTTTATCAATTCCGACTCATTTTCAAGCACAGGAATCGGCATTTCGCTGCTTAGTATTAAGGGTGCATTGGCACTTAAACCCATTAAAACATTCAAGGCATAAGCTTCTTTCTCTGCGGAAACCATTGACTGCAACCACAACAAACTGTCGTTCTTAAAATCCAATGATGCCGATAATAAATCTAATTGTGTTTTTGCACCGGTTGAAACCGATTCCGTTGTGTACCGCAAGCGCTCAGAAGAGATCTTTAAATTGGACTCTGCAATATTGGAATTCAATCGAGCCTGCTGATAATTCACATACCTACTAACCGCCTCAAAAACTAAATTTTCTGCGACTAATTTTGATTGAACCTGGCTTAATTGATATTGTTGGGATAAGCCGCGATAGGTATAAACCCTGCCAAAACCGTTAAAAACCGTATAATTCAATCCAATATTAGCACCATAGGAAGTATTCACAGCTCCGTTTCTCTCTACATCAGGGAGACCGCCTGCGAATTCCAACTTCGTATTATTTTGACTGAAAGCTCCATTCCCGTTGGCATTTATTTGAGGGAAAAAACCTGCTTGACCTCGCGTGGCAAGATTTGCCGTTTGTTCGGTTTGAAGTTGACTTACTTGTATTTGATAATTGGAGGACAAGGTGCGACTTACCAAGGAAGATAGATTTAAACTATCTTGTGCTTTAATGGCACCAAAAGAGACTCCTAATATCAAGCCAATGGCCCATTTCTTATTAATCCAAATCATCGTTTTCTGATTTTAATTCTCGAATTGCTGGTTCTACATCTTCGGCACTCGGACGCTCACCGGCATTCCATATCCATAGCGATTGTCGTTTGATATCATTCCAAACCGATAAAAATACAGGTAGAATTATCAAAGTTAACACTGTCGCAATTCCAATTCCGTAAGCAACCGAAATTGCCATAGGAATCAAAAATTGTGCTTGAAAGCTGCGTTCCATGATCAACGGCGCCAAACCCGCAATTGTGGTGGCACTCGTAAGGAAGATAGCTCTAAAACGCATATAACCCGACTGAAAAACAGCCTCTTTGAAAGGAACTCCCGACTTTAGTGAGGTGTTCATTTTATCGACCAATACCAAACTGTCGTTGACAATAATTCCGATTAAGGCAACCACCCCTAAAAAGCTTAAAATACTCATTTGTTGGCCATGGATGTAATGCCCCCAAGCCACCCCTATTAAGCTAAAGGGAACCAAAAGCAACAAGATGATAACCGCTTGTGCAAAGGAACGGAACGTGAACGTAATAATAGCCAGGATACTGATCAAGACAAATGGCAATGCAAACTTTGCCGATTTTTGCGTTTTTAAAGCTTCCCGATTCTGACCTTCAAATAATGGAGAGACTCCAGGGTATTTTGCCAATAAGGCAGGCATGATTTCCTCCTTGATTTGAGCTATAATTAAAGGCGCGGAAACATTTTTATCGCGTAACTCAGATTCAATGGTCACTTGACGTTGACCATCTAAATGATCAATATCAACAACCCCGCGACGAATTTCTAATTTGGCTAGTTCTTTAAGCGGTATCTCAAGACCTGCAGGTGTTTTAATCCGCATATCTTCTAGATCTTTTATAGATTTCCGTTGATCTTCGGAATAACGCACCCAAATTTTAACTTCATCTCGACCGCGTTGCAAACGTTGTGCTTCATAGCCAAAATAACCGGCACGCACCTGATTCAGAATTTGGGCTTCGGTGAAACCCATCGAATAAGCTTTATCGGATAAATCAATATGTATTTCTTTTCGTCCAGACTCTACACTTTCAACGACATCTTTTAATTCAGGAATTGCTTTCATCGCCTCCTTCAATTCATTCTTTGCCGCATTGATTTCTTTGGAATTATCGCCTAACAACGTAACCGATACGGGCTTGCCAAATGCGGAAGCCTGACCAAATGTCAACTTCTCAGCTTCGGGCATTGGACCTAGTTCATCCCTAAAGAAATTAGCTAATTCCAAACTGCTATAATTCCGCGATTCACTTGGAATCAAAATGGCATTTACCTTCCCTTCGTTGGTATTTGGACCTATTTTTCGTTCGATTTTTAGTACCTCACCAATTTCATCACCACGTTCCTTTTTAAGCCTATCGTTTACACTAAGAACGGCTTCTTCAATGCGCAACAAACGATCGTTTGTAATACCTTCACGAGTTCCAGAAGGCATGGACAAATCTATAGGAACTTCATTTCTTTCCAGATTTGGGAAGAATGTAAATTTAATAAGTCCGCCCTTGATACCCCCAACGGTAATAATCATAAGACCCACAATAATTAGAACACTTGCAAATCTGTGATTCAACGCAAAACGCAAAACGGGCGCATACATTCTATCGCGCATTACGTACATCACTTTATCCGTAAAACGTTCGAGAGCATTCTTCTTATATTCTCTATTTGCAAGGGCTTTTGAATGTGCCAAATGCGCAGGTAAAATAATCAAGGCTTCGATTAACGACACAAACAAGGTTGCAATGACTACCGTGGAAAGTTCACTAAAGAAATCGCCTGCTCTTCCATCTACCATAAAGAAGAATGAAAACGCAACCATTGTTGTGGTTACAGCGGAGAACACGGCGGGGATCACCTCTAATGTTCCGTCTATTGCGGCTCTAATTGCACTTTTGCCCTGTTCAAAATGCCAATAAATATTTTCAGATATAACAATTCCATCATCTACAAGAATACCTACCACCACAATCATTCCGAACAATGAAATTACGTTAATGGTAACTCCAAGGTACAAGGCAATTATGAACATCCCCAAAAAGGAAACAGGTAAACCCATTGCTACCCAAAAAGCGATCCTAGCATTCAAGAACATGGATAAAAGGATCAATACTAAAATCATTCCTATGAAACCGTTTTCAAACAATAATTCTTTACGCTCGTTAAGGGTTTCGGATTGGTCTTTTATTAGCGTGGTCGTAATTTGAGGATTTTGTTTTGCGAATTCCGCAAAATAGGCTTTGGTGTAATCGGCGTTTTTTAATAAATCCTCACGGTCGGTACTTTGAACCAGTATTTCAACTCCGGGCTTCCCGTTTACATAGATACGATTGGGATCATCCGCCCAACGATCGCGCACCTCGGCTACATCTTTCAATCGCACCACGGCACCACCCTCTTCTCTAAGTAGAACAAGATTTTCTAAATCCTGAGCGTGATACCCTTTATTTCTGCTTCGAATTAATAACTCTTCCTCGCTGGTTTTTACACTTCCACCCGTAATATCAATATTCGAACTTCTGATAAGAAGCCCAGCTTGTTCTAGGGTTAAATTATGCCGGCGAAGTGCAACATCATCGAATGTAATTTCTATTTCTTCTTGGGGGAAACCCGCCAACACGACCTTAGAAATACCATCGTGACGCAACAGGTCTTTCTCGATTCTTCGGGCATATGATTTCAGAGCCTTTAAATCAATATTGCTACCCGAAACCGCATAATTAATGGTGAAGAAACTGTTTTCAACCAAAAAGACAATTGGTTTTTCAAGGCTGCTCGGGAAATTGTTAATCCCGTTTACCGCATTTTGAACATCCTCCAATGCCGTACTCGTATTATATCCTTTTTCAACCTCTACCACCACGCTCGCGGTATTCTCTTTACTTTTTGAAGTAACACGCTCAATACCACTAACCCCTTGAAGTTTTTCTTCCACCAATTGAACAACACCTTCTTCCAGTTCCTCTGGAGCGGCTCCTGGTAAAACCAATTGAATATTGATATTTCGACTTTCCACCAATGGGAAAAAACTCGCCGTTAATTTGGTGTAGGCAATAAAGCCAAAAACGGAAATAATCGTCAGCAGTGTATTTACCGAAACCGGATACTTAATGAAGTATGAAATAAGTCGTTTCATCGTGCTTCGTTTATTTCTTTGGAAGCTGTGGAACAACCTTCATGCCTTCGAATGCCCCTGCAACCGAACGCTGCAACACCCAAACGCCTTCGTCAATACCTGAAATAATGGCAGCATCTTGATCGATCGCTTCTAAAACTACGGGTAATTCAAACAAGGTAGAATCGGATTGTTTAACTGCAAATATGGTATTGCGTTCCGACAACCAAGTACGTGGGATTTTTATGCTATTGACAATGGTCTTTCCTTTAGCATCGAATTTATAGTATTGCCCTTCGCGAACGTTGTTTCCTTTTACCGTTAGATATATTTTAACCAATTGCGTTTGAGGATCCACGCTGTTATTCACTCGCGTTACTTGTCCCATAACACGGCCCCCATTTTCGGTATATAACTCAACGTTTTTACCAATATTCATTTTGCTCAATTCCCTTTCTGGAATAGCTGCTTCTAACTCAAAAGTATTGGGTTGGATGAACAAACCCAAACGTTGCCCAGCCCTTACCAAAGAACCCGGTTGAATAGACACCTCCGACAAAACCCCATCATAGGGCGCGATAATTTGATGTTTTGCGAGTCTCACTTCTTGGCTTTTCAAGGCATAATATTGATTAAGAACATTTCTCCCTGATAAAAAGGCTTTCAATTTAGAATCGTTAATCATCGGGATTTGGGGCAGTTCCTTATCCACATCTATTTTAGAAGCAAAAGCAGACCAATTTTTATACTCATCCTCAAAATCAATAGAAATATCTGGTAATACTTGACTCAAAAGGCCCATAAAAGCACTTTTCTGTGCTTTCAATTGCGCCGAAAACTCCCTGTCGTCAACCTGCAGAATTGCAGAACCTTTTTTGAATATATTTCCCTCACGGAAGGAATTATTGATTAAAATACCATTCACCTCGGAGAATAACTCAAATCGGTTCAAGGCTTTAACCCTTCCACTGGTAGATATTGCTGCCTGATGAACTTCCCACTTTACGGGTTTTACCGGCACCGATGCTTCACGAAATGATATCTTTGGGGCGTTACCGGCTTTTGGGGCCGACAAACGCTTGGAGATCATATTACTCACAATAACCGCAAGCAAACCGATAACGATTGACCGAACCAGAGTTTTATTTCCTTTTAACACGTTGTAATTTATTAATTCACAAAAATACACTTACAATGCGTGATTTGTGTGACAAAAATGACAAAGACGAATTTATTAGGGATGAAACATTTGTTCGACCAATTGTGCCAAACATTAAACGAGTTAACAAACAAATTGGAGACTGAAATTGTACCTTTGAAGTAAACATTTATTTAACAACGTATATTATGTCATTTGTAGGAAAAAAATTCCCAAACATCTCGGTAAACGCCATGTCAGAAATGGGCGACACCTACCAAATCAACCTTTTCGAAGAAGCTACTAAAAACAAGAAAAAAGTATTGTTATTTTGGTATCCAAAAGATTTCACATTTGTATGTCCTACTGAATTGCACGCCTTCCAAGAAGCTTTAGGTGAGTTTGAAAAACGCAATACCATCGTAATCGGTGCATCTTGCGACACTCCTGAAGTGCATTTTGCTTGGCTGAATACAGCAAAAGACAACGGCGGAATTGAAGGCGTAACGTATCCAATTCTTGCTGACTCTAACCGCAATCTTGCTAGCATCCTTGATATTTTAGATATCCAATCTTCTGATTACAACGAAGAATTAGACACCATTTTATATGAAGGTGACAACGTTACTTACCGCGCTACCTACCTAATTGACGAAGATGGAACGGTATTCCACGAAAGCATTAACCACATGCCATTAGGTCGTAACGTTAAAGAATACATCCGCTTGATCGATGCTTTCACCCACGTACAAGAAAAAGGCGAAGTTTGTCCTGCAAACTGGGAAGAAGGTAAAGATGCCATGAACGCAAATCGCGATGGTGTTGCTGAATATTTAAAGTCTCACTAATTCAAATTAACGTTATGTTATTAGAGCTCGAAACCGACACCCTACAAGATGTAATTGCACAAAACGATAAGGTTATTGTAAAGTTTTCAGCAGGTTGGTGTGGTAATTGTCGCATCATGAAGCCCAAATTCAAACGCATGTCTGGAGAGCATGAGGGCATGACGTTTGTGATTATTGATGCTGAAAAGAACCCCGAATCGCGCAAACTTGCCAATGTTTCTAATTTGCCCACTTTTGCGGCATTTCAAAACGGAAGTCTGCTCGAACAAACCCAAACCAATAAAGTTGAAATATTAGCAGAATTGGTTGAAAAAGCGGCGCAATCATGAAAATCCCTGTAATCAAACACATCACTGAATTCATCGAGCAAAAAGATGCCGATTTCATTGAAGAAACCATTGCGGTTTTGGAACATGTTTCGGAACTAGAAACGCTTAAAGATGAAGAACTAGATGTAATCGGTGAACTTATCTCTAACCTTTATGGTGCTTTGGAAGTACAAAAAAGCATGGAGGAAGGAATGAGTAAGAAGGATGCCATGAATGGCTTTATGCAACGGGTATTAGGTTCAATAGATAAATAAAAATTCATCCGCATACATAAAAAAGGCCGTCGATGTTCGACGGCCTTTTTTTGTATTCTTCGAAGTTGTAATTAAACATCCTTTTCTTCCACATCGATAAATCCAGCTAAATCACCCCCTTCTTCCAATAAACTATCCGACTCAGGACCCGGCAATTCTTCCACTCGACGTAACTTAGATAACATCATCTTTGTTCTGGTGCCAACAAGTGCGTCTAATTCTTTATTGGCTTCGTTGATCTTCTTTTGAGCTTTTTCTAATACGCCCCCGAATTTGCTAAACTCGGTCTTCACCGCTCCTAATACTTTCCAAACTTCGGAACTACGCTTTTGTATTGCCAAGGTTCGGAAGCCCATGGCAAAACTATTCAAAATAGCCGCCAATGTAGATGGCCCTGTGATGATTACCTGATAATCTCGTTGTAAATCACTTACCATTTGAGGGTGGCGCACCACCTCTGCATATAAACCTTCAACCGGTAAAAACAATATGGAAATATCGGTAGTGTTCGGTGGATCTACGTATTTTTCGTGAATGTCCTTGGCGAATTTTTTAACCGAATTCATCAAGGATTTAGTAGCACTGTCTATTCCTGCAGCATCACCGGCATCAAAGGCCTCTTGTAATCGAACATAGTCATCTTGTGGGAATTTGGCATCTATTGGAAGATACACCTGTGAACCTTCATCGTCTTTGCCAGGCAACTTTATCGCGAACTCAACCAAGTCGTTACTCCCTTTTTTCGTTTTAACATTGGAATCGTATTGTTCAGGAGCCAAGATTTGCTCTAAAATATTTCCCAACTGGTATTCTCCTAATACGCCACGTGTTTTTACATTATTTAGTACTTTCTTCAAATCGCCCACTCCATTTGCCAAGCTTTGCATCTCTCCCAAACCTTTTTGAACTGCCTCCAACCTATCGCTCACCAGTTTAAAGGATTGCCCCAACCTTTCTTCGAGGGTTTTATGCAATTTTTCATCTACGGTTTCACGCATTTTCTCCAACTTCAATTCGGTAGACTTCACCAATTCATCTTGCTTTTTGGACATCGCATCAAACTTCTGTCCTTGAGCATCGGTAAACTCCTTTATATCTTTAGAGAAAGAATCCTGAAACTCTTTTAGGGTCAGCTTTATGTCTTCGCGATTTTCTTTGGTACCACGAAGCATGTTTTCATTAATTCGTTCTAACTTATCTTCCAATTGCTTGGTTAACCGGTCAATGGCATCTGCATTTTCTTTTCGGTTTTGCATGAGGGATGCATTCAACTCAGATCGGTTTTCCTTAAACTCTTGTGCCAAACCTTCCCTAATTAACTCAACCACAGAATTGGAGGAGAGAGCTTTTTTCAAAGAAACATTAACAAATAAAATCAGGGCACCAAGGCACATAAATCCTAAAATCAGGAGTAAAGAATCGGACATACCCAAATTTAGGCTAATTTCCGTACGTTTGCAAACCGAAAGATTCGGTACAACACGCTTAAACCTATACTCCCTACTGTTGAAATTCAGCCCTAAATTTTAAAAAGTTATGACACCTTGCCCCAAATGCAATAGCACCTACACCTACGAAATGGATCACTTAATGGTATGTCCTGAATGTGCCCACGAATGGAATCCAAATGAAATAGAGAATGACAGTGACGCCTTAATTGTAAAAGATTCAAATGGCAATATTCTTAAAGATGGCGATTCCGTTATTGTTATAAAAGACCTTCCTGTAAAGGGCTTTTCTAAGAATATTAAAGTTGGCACGAAAGTTACAGGAATTCGCTTGGTTGATTCCGATCACAACATCGATTGCAAAATACCCGGTTTCGGAAGTATGGGTTTGAAAAGCGAATTTGTAAAAAAGGTCGTTTAAACCCTATCAATCCCTCTATTTTTAGGTACATCTGACTGCCGTATTATCAATACGCATTCAAAATTCTTTATTCATAATTAAAAGCGTACCTTTGCATCGTGATTGTATAATCGCTCAATTGTTTTTTGGGTAAGTTCTTTGAATCTATACCTCCCAATTTTCATCAGCAACTCTATTTTCACAACCTACATAATCCCTATTTCCCCTCTATGGCTAAATCGCAAATTACATTCTCGAAAAAAGAAAAAGAAAAAAAGAAAATTCAAAAACGTCGCGAAAAAGAAGAAAAAATGGCGCAACGTAAACTCGACAACAACAAAGGCAAGTCCCTAGAAGACATGTTAGCCTATGTCGATGAAAATGGAAACATTTCGAGCACACCTCCCGATTTAACCAAAGTAGAAGAAATTAAAGCCGAAGACATCTCCGTTAGCGGCTATCAAGTACAACACAACTCTGTGAGTAATGTACGTCGTGGAAAATTCACGTATTACAACGATGAAAAAGGATACGGATTCATTAACGATCAAAAATCACAACAGCGTGTATTCGCACACGTAAATAACTTTACTGAAACCTTCAAAGAAGGTGACGATGTGTATTACGAAATTGAATCTGGACCGAAAGGCGATTCTGCGATAAATGTTCGCAGAACAGCCGAAATGCCATAAAAATTTTGCCCAAGTGCACCCCAATAAAAGAGGCCGTTAATTACAACGACCTCTTTTTTTTGCATTTTTCACAACAACCAAATAAAATGCAAGTATGAACTCAATTTAACCGAGTTTCAGTTTTTCATAGGCATCGAAATCAATAGCAACCCTATTTGATAGATGGTATTGCAAACGTCGTGCCACTTCACTGGAATTAGCTTGTTTGCCATAATTCCCCTTGAATACCTTAGACTTAGAACCAGATCCATAAGCCAAGAACAATACAGATTTCCCAACTAAATCACCTTCTGAATAAGCCAATCCGCTTAAAAAGGCCATAAAGATGGAAGCCGTATATAGATTACCAACTTCTGAAGAAACCCTATCTGTAGGAGCAATTGCATTTGCCACAAATTTGAGGTAGGCCTCTGATTTTGATATGGCTTTCAACCATTGCGCGTAAGCCGCGGAATCATTGATCTCTGGATTTCCGTACTCCGCGATAATTTGATTTTTCAATTCTAAGTTCCGTTCCAGATCCTTTTCCCACCATATTTTAACCGCCATTCTGCGACCTTGATAAGCGTAAGGCAAATGAAAGACCCACTGCTCAACTTCAGGCAGGGTTTTAAGGTTGTTTTTAGTTAAAAAATCGTCGACTGCAGCACCCACTCTCTCCTCGTAACAAGAATTCGAAAACTGACCATCGTATACGGGTTCATCTCTTAATACAGGAATAAAACTACCCGGTAGATCCCAAAAGTCTTCAACCCAGCCTTCTAGTGTTTCTTTTTTCAAAACTCGATTGGCTTCTAATAATTGGTCGTATTTATTTGAGTCGACAGCTGTTTTATCAATTCCCAATCGTTTCAATAATGAATCGATCAAGTCTATTTTACGGAAATGTCTTTTGGGTTTGTAAAAGTCAAAATCGTGCTTAATGGCAACCCCAACTTCTCCCGTAAATTCTATTAAATCTGGCTTACTGCTCAAAAGAAAAGCAACGGCACCAGCACCTTGTGTGTATTCCCCACCGGTATTCTGATCGTAAACAGCTTTATCTGCAGCAACCACAATACACCTGCGATTTGGACGTAATCTTATGTAGTCCAGACATTGATGCAAAGCATCAACTCCCCCAATACAGGCAAACGTCATATCCAAAAAATCGATATGCCCAAGCGAGCAATTTAGTTGCGATTGTAATGTTTCAATTGCATATGTAATACTAGGCTTGGCCGCGTCCACCGCGCTCTCTGTTCCCAAGTATATTTTATCAACGCCGCTAAAAAATGATATCGCATCCGAATAGTTTCCATTTTTAACTTGAGAATCTACTAAATCCAATATAGCTTTTGCAGCCAAGTAAGGCACATCCTCATCGGAATCGCAGACAGGCATTTGCATTAAGCCCAAACCCTTTTGCAATTTGGCAACTTCAATATTGCGTTTATTAGCCAGGGCTTCAATGGGTAAATAATGCTTTGGTAAACAAATACCAAAGTCTTGGATTCCAACGGATTGAGACTGCATAACTGAATAAACATGCGAATGTATTAATTGTTTGTGTCAAATTGACACAAAGTGCCTAGTATTGGCTAAAATCCTATTTTAATCGATTAAGATTTGTTTTGGTAGTCGGCATAGAAAAATTCCATTTGCAAAATGCCATTGATATCCAATTGTTTGACCCCACTTAATTAAAAAGCACCATAAATAACTTCAGTTTTGTCCGTATAAAACTGAACATTTGGTGAAAATTTTCGTTACTTGAATATGATCTCTTCCTCTGGAAATAAAGGTTTCTACTTTAAGGAGTTTGAAGCTAAATCCATTGCGCCATTCGATGCTTTGTTTGATATTTTCAAGGAACTGATTACCCATACCTCGGGAGATTTTGACGAAGCTATTTCTTGGCTTCGAGAACTTGATAAGGAATACCAACTAACCGATGAGAATTATACCATCGATGATTTTATCGAGGAATTAAAAGAACGTGGATACATACGAGAAGAAATCGATCAAGACGGTAACGGGAATATTGGGATAACGGCAAAAACGGAACGCGCCATCAGACAAACAGCACTTGATCAGATATTTGGGAAAATTCGTCAAAGTGCTGGAGGCAATCATAAAAGCAAGGCACAAGGTCCTAGTGACGAACTCAATGGTGAATATAGAAACTATCAATTCGGTGACAGCCTTGAAAAGATATCCATTACAGAAAGTCTCAAAAATGCGCAAGTCAGAAATGGCTTAGGAGAATTCAATCTCAACGAAGAGGATTTGGTAGTAAACGATTCCCAATTCAAAGCCCAAATGAGTACCGTATTGATGATTGACATCAGCCATTCCATGATACTGTATGGTGAAGATCGGATCACCCCTGCGAAAAAAGTGGCCATGGCTCTTGCTGAACTTATAACAACTCGGTACCCAAAGGATACTTTAGATATTTTGGTTTTTGGTAATGATGCCTGGCGCATTACCATCCAAGACCTTCCCTATTTAAAAGTTGGTCCCTATCATACCAATACTGTTGCTGGTTTGCAACTTGCGATGGACATGCTCCGCCGCAAAAAAAACTCGAATAAACAAATATTCATGATTACAGATGGAAAACCCAGTTGTATCCGTGAACGCGATGGGCGTTATTACATGAATAGCAACGGCTTAGATCCATTCATAGTTGAGCAATGTTACACACAAGCGGCTCAGGCACGTAAGTTACATATTCCCATTACTACCTTCATGATTGCGCGTGACCCATACCTGCAACAGTTTGTAGATACATTTACCGAAATCAATCAAGGAAAGGCATTTTTCACGGGCCTAAAAGGCTTAGGGGAAATGATTTTTCAAGATTACGAAACAAATAGAAAAAAACGACTCAAATAATAAGATGATACGTACTTTAGGCGAGCTAAAAGCATCGGGTTATACCAGCAAAAGCATTAAAAATGAATTGCGCGATAATCTAATTCAACACATTCAAAAGGGAACCACTCCTTTTGAGGGCGTTTATGGATTCGAACACAGTGTCATTCCAGAACTCGAAAGGGCCATTTTATCCAGACATAACATCAATTTATTAGGACTACGTGGTCAAGCCAAAACAAGGTTAGCCAGATTAATGGTAAACCTATTGGATGAATACATCCCCTATGTTGAAGATTCAGAAATTAACGATGACCCTCTTAACCCATTGTCGAGATTTGCAATTGAGTTAATCAAGGAAAAAGGGGACGATACTCCTATTGCTTGGCTCCACAGAAACGATCGCTTTACAGAAAAATTAGCGACACCCGATGTAACAGTGGCCGATCTAATTGGCGACGTTGATCCTATAAAAGCAGCGAATTTAAAATTATCGTATGCGGATGATCGGGTAATTCATTATGGCATGATTCCAAGATCCAATCGTTGCATTTTTGTAATCAATGAAATCCCTGATTTACAGGCACGAATTCAAGTTGCATTATTTAATATTCTTCAGGAAGGCGACATTCAAATTAGAGGATTCAAATTGCGATTAGCTTTGGATATTCAGTTTGTATTCACAGCAAATCCCGAAGATTATACAAACCGAGGAAGTATCATAACCCCTTTGAAGGATAGAATCGGTTCTCAAATTTTAACGCACTATCCCGAGTCCATTGAAATTGCGCGTAAAATATCTTCCCAAGAAGCCAAAATAAGCGATAACCAATCTCAATTGGTATACGTTCCAGATGTGGCTTATCAATTGCTTGAACAAATCAATTTTGAAGCACGAGAAAGTGAGTATGTCGATATTAAGAGTGGTGTTAGTGCAAGAATGAGCATTTCCATGTTGGAATGTTTGGTTAGCACGGCAGAACGCAGGGCATTGTTAAATAAAGAAGAAAAAACAACGGTTCGACTTTCTGATTTTATGGGAATCATTCCGGCAATTACGGGTAAAGTGGAACTGGTTTATGAAGGCGAACAAGAGGGAGGCGCATTCGTTGCCGAGCAATTGATTAAATCCGCCGTTAAAACCATGCTTCCAGGGTATTTCCCAAGAATAGAGAAACTCAGTAAAAAAACGGAAGCTACTCCATACGACGAGCTCATGGCCGATATCATATCCGAAGGCGGAATCGTAGTTTATGACGATTGTTCCGACGCTGAGTATGCGGAAAATTTAACCTCATTGAAAGCACTCAACAATCTTATAGAGACCTACCAAGCCGAATCACTCGAGGCCGATAAACACTTCTTAATGGAATTGATACTTTGGGGTTTAGCCGAGCATCAAAAAATTGGTAAAGAGCGCCTTCAAAACGGATTTGATTTTGGTGATTTGTTTTAGGTTTACTTTCCGATACAGAAACTGCTAAAAATCTCGCCTAATACTTCTTCGTTATCAATTTCACCTGTGATTTCAGCTAAGGCACGTATTCCCGAGCGTAAGTGAAACGACATCAAATCGCCACTCAAACCTGAATCAATACCCTCTTTAATCATCTGCAATTCAATTGAACATGCATTCAATGCCGAGGAATGTCGCGCATTGGTAACCACAGTTTGTTGCTCTAATTGCGCAATATCAATTTTAAATCGAGAAGCTATTTCCTTTCTGAGTAGGTTTACGGAGCTTTTATCGTGCGCACTGAGTTCCCATAGATCTTCATTTAACTCGGTTGATATAAGCTGGCGGTAAGTATTCAAATCGCCTGTAAACACATCTAATTTATTTGCACAAACCCAAATACGTTTCCCTTTGGATTTCAATAAGTCTAAATCGGTCTTGAGATTTTCTAAATCGATGCCTGACGGATCAAATAAATACAAAGTAGCACCGGCCGATTCAATATGTTTGAATGTGCGATTGATACCTTCCCTTTCAATGGCATCACTGGCTTCTCGAATACCTGCCGTATCGATCAAACGTACTGAGATATCTCCTATTCTTAATTTATCTTCTAAGGAATCGCGCGTGGTACCTTCAATATCACTAACAATGGCCTTGTCTTCGTTCAATAGAGCATTAAACAAGGTACTCTTCCCGGCATTCGGCCTTCCCGCCAATACCAAAGCAAAACCCTGTTTCAATGCATTTCCCAACTCGAAAGAATCCTTCAGCTCATCCACTTGCGACTTTATCTGCACGACCAAATCCATCAAATCTGACCGTGAGGCAAACTCCACATCTTCTTCTCCAAAATCCAATTCAAGCTCAATAAGACTGGTAAAATGCAGCAATCTGCTTCTTAAAAATTTGATATCCTCCGAAAATCCACCGCGAAGTTGGTGCAAGGCTTGGTCATGGGCAAACTTGTGTTCAGCAGCTATTAAATCAGCAACCGCTTCTGCCTGGGCCAAATCCATTTTGCCATTGAGAAAAGCACGTCTTGTGAATTCCCCAGGTTCGGCCATTCGAGCTCCTAAATCCAAATAAGCGCGTAATAATCTTTGTGCAATGTAGGCACTACCATGCAAGGACACTTCGATTACCGTTTCACCCGTATAGCTTTTGTTATCTAAGAATATAGAAATTACCGCCTCGTCAATTAATCCTTCTTTATCGTATAATTTCCTCAATACCAAACTATGTGATGCATAACCAGAAATGGTTTTTTTCAATAATGCATCGGTATAGTGCAATGACTGGGAACCAGAAATACGCACCACGGATATAGCACCAACCCCACCCCCTGTTGCCAATGCAACTATGGTATCATCGTTATACATATTACAAAGGTACGTTATGTGCCCATTGCTTCAAATAAAGGGATGATGCATCTATAGAAAACCGAACGAATTTAAGGAATTGTTAAAATACAATAACTATATCCCGATAATTCTTAAAATATCCGATTTTTTGGTATTTTTACTACATGCTAAGTGATATCGAAATTGCCCAACAAGCCAAACTCAGACACATTCAACAAATTGCAACTGATTTAGGATTAACAGAAGATCAAGTCGAGCCCTATGGCAAATACAAAGCCAAAATTGATTTCAAAGTCGACAAAGAGAAAATAGCAAAAAGTAAACTTATCCTGGTAACAGCAACTACACCTAACAAAAGTGGTTCAGGAAAAACAACGACCTCGGTTGCACTTACACAAGGATTGCAAAAACTCGGAAAGAAAGCCGTAGTTGCTCTTAGGGAACCCTCACTTGGACCATGTTTCGGGATGAAAGGTGGTGCAGCCGGCGGTGGATACTCACAGGTATTACCCATGGAAGATATCAATCTGCATTTTACAGGGGATTTTCATGCCATTACTTCCGCTAATAATACGATTGCTGCCCTA
>ERZ807291.3364-NODE-3364-length-22829-cov-6.661676_pt1 | contig 22829 bp, 22 predicted proteins | sample MGYA00521257_ERZ807291 | MGnify/ENA primary metagenome ERZ807291 (study PRJEB31413, sample SAMN03169783) | marine metagenome | biome: Marine; feature: Water; material: Subsurface seawater | place: North Sea | collected 2011-04-28 | depth 1 m m ... | reverse complement strand
ACCTTATCCAGAACTAAGAGCTTTGTTTTATGAGCTGATTCAACAACATACGCAAACAATGATGTTGGCAAAAGTCAGACCTGAGTATGCTTTGACAACGCTGGATGCGCCCTTGATACCTGAAGAGAAGTCCGCACCAAAGAGATCACTTATCGTCATTCTGTCTACTCTACTAGGAGGCATGCTTGGCACCCTAATCATTCTAATTAGGTTTTATGCCTATAAATTAGAGGACCCCATCCAACTAAACCTCAGTCACTTTCGATAAAGGCTATTATCGCGAGCTAGATGGGAGATTTTTCCGTTTGTGTCTGGAGTCAACAAAAAGACCTTAGCAATATAAATACCAATTTAAATTAAGAGTGTTATAGCATTGACTAACAAAATAAAAGTTACAGTCGTCGGATCTGGCTATGTAGGTATGTCACTTGCCGTACTACTCTCGCAACATAACGATGTCACCGTACTTGATGTGGACCCTGCTCGGGTTAATAAGATTAATAATAAGCAATCTACCGTGGCCGATACTGAGATCGAGGCCTTTTTAGCGGATAGGGAGCTCTCCTTAACAGCAACCCTTGATAAAAATCTTGCCTATAAGGGAGCCTGCTTTGTAGTGGTGGCAACACCCACAAACTACGACACCGACACAAACCGTTTTGATACCAGCTCCGTCGATACTGTGGTTGAGGATGCGCTTAAGTTAAATCTCGACGCGTTGGTAGTCATTAAATCTACTATTCCTGTCGGGCATGCAGCCTTATTGCAGGAAAAATATGGTACTGATCGAGTTGTGTTTTCTCCTGAGTTTTTAAGGGAAGGGCAGGCTCTCAAGGACAACCTCTATCCATCACGCATAATCATTGGAAGCGAGTCTGATGCTAGTCGGGAATTTGTAAACCTTCTGGCGCAGGGAGCTATAAAAGAAAATATTAAAGCCCTCTTTATGCCGTCAAGGGAAGCAGAAGCAGTTAAATTGTTCGCCAATACCTATCTTGCCATGCGAGTGTCGTTCTTTAATGAACTTGACTCCTATGCTTTGGCTCATGATCTAGACACTAAAAGTGTAATTAATGGTATTAGTTTAGATGAACGTATAGGTGAAGGGTATAACAACCCATCCTTTGGATATGGTGGTTATTGCTTACCAAAGGACACTAAGCAGCTATTGGCTGACTATGATCAGGTGCCGCAGACATTGATTCAGGCAATTGTTTCATCTAACACAACAAGAAAGAATTTTATTGCCGACTCCATTATTAAGTTAAATCCAAAGGTTGTTGGCATCTATCGACTAGTAATGAAGCAGGACTCTGATAATTTTAGAGCAAGTGCCATTTAAGGAATAATGAAGAGGATAAAGGCAAAGGGCATAGAGGTTGTGATCTATGAGCCTACATATAATGAACCTGAATTCTTTAAGTCAAAGGTTTTAGGGTCGCTCGCTGAATTTAAAAATACATCAGATGTCATTATCTCAAACCGAATGAATTGCGAGCTTGATGATGTTGCCGAAAAGGTATTTTCAAGAGACATATTTGGAGGTGATTAAATGAAAGTGTTAGTAACAGGTGCTGCAGGATTTATTGGGTTTCATCTTACCCTCGCGCTTCTAGGTCGTGACGACGAGGTTGTAGGGATCGATAATCTTAATAATTATTACGATCCAGCATTAAAGCAGCGTCGCTTGGATAACATAGCTAAGCACTCAAAATATTCTAATTTTGAATTTATCAAGGCAGATATTTCAGATAGACCTTTTATAGAGAAGTTGTTTGTAGAGAACCAGTTTGATGTTGTGGTTAATCTTGCTGCACAAGCAGGTGTTCGATACTCTCTTGAAAATCCTCATGCCACCGTTGATTCTAATGTAGTCGGTTTTGTTAATATTTTGGAGGGCTGCCGGAATTCAAAAGTGAAACATTTAGTATATGCCTCATCTAGCTCTGTCTACGGCATGAATATCAAACAACCATTTAGTACAGAAGATAGGGTGGATTATCCTATTTCATTATATGCTGCCACAAAGAAATCAAACGAGTTGATGGCGCATACTTACAGTCATTTATACAGTATGCCTACAACAGGGCTTAGGTTTTTTACTGTCTATGGTCCTTATGGTCGACCAGACATGGCTTACTATAAGTTTACCAAAGCCATACTTAATGATGCCCCTATTGATGTCTACAACAATGGTGATATGAAGAGAGATTTTACTTACATTGATGACATCATCGAGGGAGTGGTGAGAGTCATGGCCACTATTCCTAGTGATCAAAAGAGTAAGTTTTCGGCCTCGAGCGCGCCCTTCAAACTCTACAATATTGGGAATAACAATCCAGTAACTTTGCGATCATTTATTAAAGCTATTGAAGATGCCTGTGGCAAGACTGCGGTGCAAAACTATCTGCCGATGCAGCCGGGTGACGTGCCAATTACGTTCGCTGATGTAGATGACTTGATAGCGGATGTTGGGTTTAAGCCTGCGACTTCGATTGATGAGGGTATCAAGCTGTTTGTAGATTGGTACGTGCATGGGCTTGTCTCAGGAAACTAAGGTAAATCAGAGGTATTCGGCGTATGAGTAATAGCGGGAGTAAATTAATCCCTGTCATTATGGCAGGTGGATCAGGCACACGCCTCTGGCCATTATCGAGGGCTGGACATCCAAAGCAGTTTTTATCTCTTCACGGAGATAAAACTATGTTACAACAGACGGTAGAGCGTCTGGCAAATTTGTCCGTAGAAAACCCAGTCACTATTTGTAACGAGGAGCACCGTTTTTTTGTGGCTGAGCAGCTCTTTTTTAGTTAATAAAATATTAGAGACGTTAATCTTTTGAGAGGGATTTATGAAGCGCTTAGTTTTAGATCTAGATAATACTATCTGTTTCACGAGAGATGGTGATTATAAAAATGCGGAACCTAATTATGATGTCATTAAAAAGATACGGGAATATAAAAAGAAGGGCTTCGAAATCATTATCGCTACAAGCCGGAATCTTAGAACATATAGAGGAAATATTGGATTAATTAACGCTAATACCTTGCCAATTATTATTGATTGGTTGGTCTCGAACGAAGTTCCTTATGATGAAATTTATGTGGGGAAACCATGGTGTGGATTCGATGGATTTTACGTTGATGATAGGTCTGTTCGTCCTGCAGAGTTTACTGAGCATTCCTATGAGGCTATTTGCGAGTTGTTGGAAGAAAAAAAATGATTCTAATTACTTCTGCAGCTTATGTTGAAAGAGAATTTCAGATTGAATATGGCGCCCTTCCGCCAACTTTGTTGCCGATTGGAAATTTAAGGCTATTTGAACTCCAAGTTGACACGCTTAAGACGCAATTTCCCGCAGAGAAAATTTATATTACATTGCCGTTGGGTTATGAACTAAATACACATGATCAATCAAAGCTAAAATCGCTAGACGTGTATGTTATATATCAGGACGAGGGTATCAGTTTAGGTTGCTCAATTTATAAAACAATTTCAGATGTAGTCTTGGCCGAGAAAAACCTCATAATATGTCATGGTGACACGTTGGTGGCAAAATTTAGTGGAAAAATGGACACTTTAGGTATCGGGATATGTAAAGACGAGCATCAATGGCAATTAGATGATAGAAGTAAATCAGATGATCATGTTTGGTGTGGTTATTTTAGTTTTAGTAATTTGGGGCTGTTTCTGGAATGCCTTATCAGTTCAGGCTATGATTTTTTGGGTGCAGTCAGATTATACGATATCGGGGTCCCGTTGCAGCGTGAGGTGATAATTAATTGGTACGATTTTGGACATTTGAGTACGTATTTTCAAAGTAGGTCAAAGCTTACTACCGAGAGATCGTTTAATACTTTAAAAGTTGAAGATGGACATGTCATTAAGTCGGGACTTCCCCTGCAAAAAATTAGAGCTGAGCATGCCTGGTACTCAAGATTAAGTGAAGATCTTTTGGTCTATTCACCGCAACTAACAAAAAGAAAATATGGCTGCAAAAATAATCCAGAATCATATCAGACTGAATTTCTTCCACTACCACCATTAAATGAAGTTTTTGTTCACGGTCGCAATAGTGAGCGGTACTGGCGAATTATTTTCGTGCTTATCGATAAGTTTTTATGTACAGCCAAAAGTCAAAACTTTCCGAAAAATAATTACGACAAGATAATAAAAAGTGCCAAAAACATGATCGATAAAAAACCATTTGATCGATTGGAGGAATATATTTCAAGTGGGGGAGCGTTTAGATTAAGTACAGGCAATATTCTTAATGGTGAATCTTTACCATCCATTTACGAAATAGTAGAAGCTTGCATACTATTATTAGCAGATAAGGACTTTGTTATCGGTGAGTCCCATGGTGATCTGTGTCTTAGCAATATCTTATATGATTCTAGAACCCAAAGAATCAAGGTGGTGGATCCAAGGGGCCTCGATTATGACGGTTTTGAGACCAACTTTGGTGATTTGACTTATGATGTGGCAAAGTTAACTCACTCAGTTATTGGTCTTTATGATCATATTATCTCTGGAGCATATACCTTAAAAATATCTGAAAAGTCAGCTAGCACAATCATAGACTTCGATATCTACTATGATAGCAATATTGAAAGTATACAGAAAATTTTTAAGTCGCAAGTTTTTATGGAGGATGTAAATTTTGATAGTGTGATGCCGCAAACAATCCTTTTATTTATTTCCATGGTGCCCTTGCACTCCGATAGGCCAGACAGACAGCTTGCATTTCTTGCGAATGCGTTACGGCTTTACTCAACATACATGAAAGGAAAGCTTTAGTGATCGTAATTCCTATGATGGGTAAAAGTTCACGTTTTTTTTCCGCCGGATATAATGTCCCAAAATATATGTTGCCTTTAGGTCGGGGAACTGTTTTCACATATGCGCTGTCGAGTTTTCGTGATTACTTTGATAATACATCATTCCTGTTTTTGGTGCGTCCCGATTTCAACACTAAGGAATTTGTAGAGGCCCAGGTTGAGGGGCTTGGGATACTAGATTATAAAATAATAGTTTTATTAAATGAGACTTCCGGGCAAGCCGATACCGTTATGCAAGGCGTCAAGGATTACACAGACGATACCCCGCTTATAATATTTAACATAGATAGCATACGCCATGACTTCGTTGTTCCCGAAAAAAATGATTTTGGGGACTGTTTTCTGGAGGTTTTTAAGGGTCACGGAGATAGTTGGTCATTTGTGAAGTTAAATGAACATGGAAATGTAATAAAAACTACTGAGAAGATTCGTATTTCAAGTTTGTGTAGTAATGGATTGTATGGATTCGCAAAGCTGGGTGATTTCCGAAGTGCATACAACCTCGGCGGTCAACAATGTTTGTTAGAGTATGGGGAGATCTATATCGCGCCTTTATATAATGTTCTCATAGGCATGGGGCTGGATATAAGGTGCATTGAAATACCAATGACTCAAATGGAATTTTGTGGAACTCCGATTGAGTATGAGTCATTGGCTGAGAGTTTGAGCATCAATGAATAATTATATAGTTTCAAGCGCCCGATATTTCTTTTGGGCAAATAACTATTTCAGGTTTAGATCTAACAAACAACATTCACAGTGGAAAAGATTTCATGATTAGGTCTAAGGCGGGTCTCTTAGTTTCTGTTGTGACGGTTCTCCTTCTGATCTGTGACAACGTACTTTCGCATTCTTTTAATCTTCCATGGATTAAATTTTTTGCAGCATATTTATTTATATTTATGTTAGCTAGGTATGTAATAAAATTTAGGACGAATATCTCCTTTGAGTGGATATGGTTAATTTGTTTTATAGCCACTCTAGCTGTGACATCCTACTATAATCTAACATGGAAGCCTTTTATTTTTGGACTTCTTGCAGTGTTGAGTTACAAATATATTGATTGGCTGCCGGTTATAAATAAAATTCAAGTGGTTGATATGTTATCAACAGTTCTTTTGGTTACGCTTTGCTTAGGGTGCTTGGCATTATTCTTTAAGTCTCTGGGCTTTCCCAGTCTTAATGATTTTAACCATTTAAAATTATATCCGCTGGGCTATCTTTACGGTGCAGAGCATAGGTCATTTCCTAGATTAAGTGGCTTTTTCTTGGAGCCGGGTCAGCTTTCATTTTATATTTGTGCCGTAGTCGCTTGCAGACATTACTTACAAATGCCTAAACAAACAACGGCCGCGCTGTTATTTTTGGGGCTCCTGACTCAAAGCTTAGCGCATCTTTTTTTTGTGGCTGCATACTTATTTGTTGCTAACATTCATAGCGTGTCTACCAACAAATTTTTGAGTAAAAAATTCAATTTATTTGCTTTTGTAGTCGCATTTCTCATTATGGCAGGAAATTCCTGGTTGTGGGCTAGATTGAATGTTATTTTACAGCTTGACGCTGAAAGTTGGCAAAGATTAAATTCTTTTCTATACGCTTTGAATCTTTTTGATGGTGGTTTAAACGATATTCTTTTCGGTCCGTCAAAAGAGCTGTCGGCCAGAATTATTGGTGAGGCTCATCTATTTAGATCTGATTTACCCGGTGCCAGTTTATATGGCGAAAACCCTTTAACACCCGTTGTTTTTGGTGGGTTGCTAGCCTCATGGCCATACTATTGGGCCATAATTTACCCCATTATTGCCAGTCTACGTTACGGTTCTAATTCATGGGTGTTGGTTTTATTTATGTTTTTGACTCTGCAACGGCCCTACACTCTGGAATTTCCCTACACCTTTATAATTGCATTAGTATTCAGTTGCTACTTTCTTTCAAATAGAACTCCGAAATCTAAAAGTGTTCACGAGGATAGAGTTTAGAATGCAGTTTAAATACAATATTCTCTCTGCTTTAATAATTGTTTTGAGTGGGTGTAATTTGGGCCTTCTGTATGTAAATTTTGGTCCGGGTGATGATTTGGCCGCATTCTTTTTAATCATTACGTCAATCACTTTAATGCAGATGTTTGTCACCTTACCATTCCAGCAGTTTGTATTTTTGCATAACAGGCATAGCGCTGGCGACCCTGCATTATCAAATTTACATTATTCTTTTTGTCTATTGGTTTCAATTATTATTTCTGGATTAATTGGTTTAGTGGTAATTAATTCGCAATATTTTTTTATCGGCTTGCTACTTCCAAATCTTGAAAACAGTTTAATGGGCGTTGGAAAAGAATTATTTGAAATAGCATTGTTGAATATTTTTGTGGGTGCTCCGATGATGATTGCACAACAAAAAGTCAATTCTTTGGGGAAAATACCACATTCCTATTTATTCTCATTTATACCTATTTTGTTTCAGTTAGGCATGCTAATTTACATTTACTTTAATCATGTAGGTATCAAGTTTGTTGTTTGGTCATTGGTTCTGGGGAATCTCTGTGCGTTTGTTTTGGGAATAGTGGTTACAAGAAAAACTTTTGCGTACCTCGATCGAAGTTGCATCGCATTCATCAAGCCGCTTTTCCAAGAAAGCTTTAAGGTTAAATTCGCTCATAATATTCACAATTTTGCACTTTTGTATTTTATTAATTCCATTGCATCTGGCTTGCCAACGAACTTGAGCTCCTTGTTATTTGGGGTGAAGCGACTAGCTGACTCACTTCAGCAGGTTATTGTTGGTCCGTTATTACGAATTTTACCGACTTATTTGGCAAAATTGATAAAATCGAATCAACAAGGTGATGTTGTTAATGAAACTAATCGTTTATCTAAAGTTAATATGATTTTTTTTGCTTCAATCCTCAGTCTGTTACTTCTAGGTTTTTGTGTGTTTGAGGAAATCATTCCTTTAGATGACGAGGAGATCGGGTTTGTAGTGTTGTGCATGGTAGGGTTTTTATCTTTTAGCGTAATCACCTGCCTAGAAACTCCTTATGCAATTATCTCCATGGTTTTTGGCAAATCGACATCATTTTATGTATCAAACACCATATTTTCCATCGTGATTTACTCCGTCTATATTTCATTAGACAACTTGGGTAGCTATGCGCCCATCTTTTATGGTTTGGTGTTTGGTCAGACGTTTGTATTGATGGTTAATAGGCATTTCGCAAAATATTATTTACAAAATTTGAAACTTTAAGGGTTAAATAGCTTGCCAGGTAATTCAAGTGTGTGTGTTTTATATAGCGGCCAGTTAAGAAGCTGGCGTCAAGTGATAGATACGCATCTACAATTTTTCAAACAATTTGAGTCAGTAAGAGTATTTGCACATTTCTGGGATGTTGAGGAGGCTGCAGAAATTCAAAGTTTTTACGATTGCTTAAATGGTGTGTCTAATATTAAAGTAACATCAATAGTTGAGCCAATGGACACGCGGTTTTACAACAAAAACTTAAAGCGTGTTGCTCCTGTCAGGTATATGCAAAACTCAATTTGGATGCTACTTGGAATGACAAGTGTGTTTGGTAACAGTGATGTCATTCAGTCAAATTATGACCGCGTAATAAGGATCAGGTACGATATACGTGTTACATATAATATGGTAAATGATTCTGATGCTGGTTTACTTAAACATTGTTGGGCAAATGAAAAAGTTTTTTTCGATGGTTTCTTTGTTTTGGCTGGAAGCGTTGCATGTAGGTTTTATGTAAGCTTGGCGGAAAATTTTTTTGTGTTAGCACAGTCTCACCAACTTGAGGCCCCAGAATTCATAATTAGTTACCTTCTTCACAAAGCTGGGGCTACAAATTTTGCTCCGAATGGTTCTCGGGCAGACATCATCGGTGCTAATGGTGAACTAGGCCCTTGTTTCTATCAACATAAAAATAGAACGATTATTCAAAAAATTAAATCGGATGTTGACATGGTTGCTCGTTTCAACAGAGGTGGCGTTAGTATCCTAAAGCGGTCGGCTCTTAATCACTATCTTTTGGGAAATGTATTTTACAGGGCTCTTCTGTTGATTATTGCGCTATTGAAGGACACATATGTCTATAAATTTATTCGTTAATCCCCAAAAAGGGGCTTCAAAAGAAAAAGATAATATTTTTTTGTCGTCTCTTTACGGGTACCTCTCAGAGTTTGAGCACTTAGATTTAGTGTCGCTTGATAATGCAGAGCTTATCAAAAGGATTAAATCCAAACGTTCGAATGGTGAATGTTACTTCATCAACTGGTTGGACGTGCTTTGTGTACCTTTAAAGATCAATTTGACTAAAAATAGTAAGATAAATGAAGTGTTTACGTTATTATTGTTTCCTTTTTTTATTATTCGGATTTTTAAATTCTATCTGGTCCTCCGTAAGTTTTTAAAAAATAATTCTGTTTATTTTTATTGCCACGATTTGAAAACGTTTTCTCAATTTACTTCTATCAAGGTATTCGATGCCATCGTGCGTCCAGTCTTTCTCAAATATTCTGAAAAAGTGTTATTTGCTGAAGAAAGTTGTAAGGAAGACGTTGAGATGTACTATAAACTTCGGATTAGTGATTATGAGGTTATGCATTTAGGAAGATATCACTCTCTTGACGAAACTATTTCACAGGGCAGTTTAAGAAAGAAACATAATATTCCAAAGGCTAAAATGGTAATCGTATTTGCTGGTACTGTAAGGGCAAACAGAGATTTGGGAAAAGATTTTGAGAGAAAGTTGCTTGATCAAGGTATCTATTTGATCAGAGTTGGTCGGGGCCATAAAAAGAGGTTTGATGATAAAAATTTGAGAGTGATTTCGGGGTTTGTTGAGCAGCAAATGTTTGATGAAATAGTTGCATGCGCTGATTATGTTTTATCTCCTTCAGAAAAGTATCTGACTTCGGCGGTTGAGAGAGCATCGATTGGTATGGGAATACCCGTTATCGGAAATTCTTTCGGAAGTACAAGAGATATGTGTCAAGGATGTTTTATTGATGTCTCTATTATTCAGCAGCCAAATGCCCCTATTTTTGATTTGATCCCTTGCCCAGGGTCTGATGAATATTTTGATTTACAACTAAACTGCGCCAAAAGGGACAAAGAGCGAAGTTGGAGAGAAGGCTTTAATAGATTTGCAAATTTGTTTTTGTAAGTTCTTGTCTGTTAACTAAGAATTATTGGTCATATACTATTAATTAGATTAAGTATATAAGGAAAGGCAATGAAAAATAGAAAGCGCGCATTAATTACTGGGATAACTGGCCAAGACGGATCATATCTTGCTGAATTGTTGCTTGAAAAGGGATACCAAGTGCACGGAATTAAGCGACGATCCTCTTCATTTAATACTCAGCGCATTGACCAAATCTATCAGGGGCCGCCTAATAAAGAGTCCGATCTGGTTTTACACTACGGTGATTTAACAGACGCCTCAAACGTCACTAATATCATTGCCAAAATACAGCCTGATGAGATTTATAATTTGGGCGCGCAGAGCCATGTGGCTGTGAGTTTCGAATGCCCGGTATATACTGCCGATGTTGATGCAATTGGTCCGCTAAGAATATTAGAGGCAGTAAGAACTTTGGGCTTGGAGTCTAAAACACGGGTCTATCAGGCTTCGACATCTGAATTATATGGACTTGTTCAAGAGACGCCTCAAACTGAGACTACCCCTTTTTATCCTCGCTCGCCTTATGGTGTTGCGAAGCTATATGCCTACTGGATCACGGTAAACTATAGGGAAGCTTATGGTATCTATGCTTGTAATGGAATCCTGTTCAATCACGAAAGCCCGCGAAGGGGAGAGACCTTCGTAACTCGAAAGATTACCCGGGGGATGGCGAATATTGCACTGGGTTTTGATAGCTGCCTTCATATGGGGAATATCGATGCTTTGAGGGATTGGGGTCACGCCAAGGATTATGTTCGAATGCAATGGATGATGCTGCAACTTGACTGCCCGCAAGATTTTGTTATTGCAACTGGACGCCAATACTCAGTTAGAGAGTTTATTCAATGGGCTGGCCAGGCTTTAGGTGTTGAGATCGGTTTCGCAGGTAAGGGATTAGACGAAGTCGGTACTGTTTTAAGCATAACTGGCCATCGTGCCCCAGATGTTAAGGTAGGGCAGACTATTATTAGAATCGATAAGCGATATTATCGTCCTACTGAAGTGGAGTCATTAGTGGGTGATCCATCCAAGGCTAAGGAGATACTTGGTTGGGAGCCTGAAATTTCCGCCAGAACAATGTGCGAGGAAATGGTTGAGTCGGATTATGAGTTAGCCTATAGGCAGAAAATATTGAGAGATAATGGCGTTGTGTTACCGATATCCATCGAGGGTTAAGAGGAGATTTCGCATGAGAAGAATTTTTGTTGCTGGTCATCGGGGAATGGTTGGACAGGCTATCTGCCGTCAATTACGGAGCAATCAAGATGTTACAGTCATCACACGTTCAAGGAGTGAAACGGATCTTATGGATCAGTCTGCTGTCCGTGAACTGTTGGCTGCAGAACATTTAGATGAAATTATCATGTGTGGGGCCAAAGTGGGTGGTATTCAGGCGAATAATAATTATCCGGCTGAATTTATCTTTGAAAATCTACAGATACAGAATAATTTAATACATCAGGCGCACAAGGCTGATATCCAAAAACTCCTATTTCTGGGGTCCTCCTGTATTTACCCAGTATTATCTCCTCAACCTATGCGAGAGCAATATTTACTAAATGGTTATCTAGAGCCTACCAACGAACCTTACGCGGTAGCTAAAATCGCTGGAATCAAAATGTGTGAGAGTTACAATCGCCAATATGGTAGGGATTATCGATCCATAATGCCAACTAACCTCTATGGTCCGGAGGATAATTTCCATGAAGACGATAGCCACGTCATTGCAGCACTTGTAGTAAGATTCCATAGTGCCAAAATTAAATCTGAACCGAAAGTAATTGTGTGGGGTTCGGGTAGGCCGAAAAGAGAATTCTTATACGTTGACGATATGGCAAATGCAGCATGTTTTGTTCTTAATTTAACGCTAGAGGAATACAAAGCAGCTACCAGTGAAATGATGAGCCACTTAAATATTGGGTCCGGCAGTGAGGTGTCCATACAGGAACTGGCATACGCCATTAAGGATACCGTCGGCTATTTGGGTGAGGTTGAGTTCGACGCATCTAAACCAGATGGGTCACCCAGAAAATTACTGGACGTTACAAAGATGAATGATCTTGGTTGGAAGGCTGCTGTAAATCTTAATAGTGGGCTTGTTAATACATACGACTGGTATATAAAAAATATTGATTCAGGACTAATTAGAAAGTGAACATCCCCATTGGTATTAAACCAAAAGCCTTGATCATGGGAATTTCTGGTCAAGATGGATCTTTACTCGCAGAGTTTCTCCTTGATAAAGGCTATCAGGTGTATGGTACTACAAGAAGGACCCCCGAGAATGGCTTTGAGCGCCACAGATATTTACTTATCAATAACAAAATAAAAATTTATCCGATAAGTCCCTCAGACACTGATGCTATATTTTCTCTATTAAATGACATCAAAGTTGATGAGATTTATATGCTGTCTGCTCAAAGCTCGGTAAGCAATTCTTTAAGCAATGTTGCGGCGACTTTTGACAGCATAATCGGTGCAAATATTTCACTGTGCGAAGCGCTAAAAAAGTTAAGTTATAAACCCAAATCATTTTTCGCCTCAACTAGTGAGGTTTTTGGACACTCTAGCCAACCAGTGTCGCTTGATACGCCCGTAGCGCCACTCAATCCTTACGCGATTGCAAAGTCCGCTGCCAACAATATCCTTCGTTTTTATCGTGATCAATATGGGATACCGATCTCCATTAGTCATATGTTTAATCATGAAAGTGAACTGAGAGGAGGCCAATATGTAACTCGGAAAATAGCCCTTGCTGCCTGTAAAGCTATGCATGAGTCGTACCCATTAGAATTAGGTAACATTGATGTTGTCAGGGATTGGGGCTCGGCGAGAGAGTTTGTTGGTGTAATGTGGCTGAGCTTGCAAATTGATTCCGACAAGCTAGGAGAAAATATTATATGTACCGGCACTGGGCGAAGTTTGCGTGATTTAGTTGCTAGGATGTACGCAAATGTTGGGTTGGATTGGATGGAGCATGTAAAAATTTCACAAAAATTTATTCGCAATAGTGACCCAAGTATCATTATCGGCGATCCATCTGGTGCAATAAATACCCTTAATTGGAAGCATCAGTTTAGCTTTGAGGATACGATAGACGATCTCATGGATCGTACTAAATTATCGCTAGACCGAGATTGGTAGGGTCCCATGCTTATACCGATGTCTAGGGAATTAATTTTGTACACGGTAACCTATTTCGGCTTTATATTTTCGTGATCAATTATTCGGTATGAAAATCTCAAATTAATCGATTATAGGGCGAGGAAAATAAAGGGGAATTAAAAGAAGATGGATAAGGAAGTTTTGGTCTGGAAATGGTCAATTTTATCAATGCGAGTAAAATAGGCTCGGCCGTAGTAATTAATCGATATCGTTAGAATTATTATTATTTTTTAATAGTACAGCCATTGGATCATATAGGTTTTTTTGTAATTCGCTTTTTATCGTCCTGCCATAGTACGCTGTTTTAATTTCAATAAAGATGCTGGTGATGCGTTTGATTGTAGTTTGAGATAGACCTTAGTACCAATCCTAGGATTGACTTGAAACGGAACTGAGTCCATGAAAGATAAGTGACATATGAATAATTAAGTATTATTGATTTTTGTAGTGAGTCATGGTGCAACTCACTAAGTATTATAATTTGTTAATTGGTGATCAACCCTGGGTATTTCATTTTTTCTAGAAAGTCCAATGGCGGCTCCACACCCAGCTGAACCCAGTTAAGACCGATCCTTCAAGGGATTTGGAATTATGAGCGCGTAGAAAGGGTGTCGGGCCTGAAGATATTGCTTAGATACCAGGGGTTGGCAACCACGACGTAAATAGGGTTCCTTTACGTGCACCCTGTAAATAATCACCCAACAAATGTACGCTACGTTTAAATCACTTACAGATAAATGGTTTACTATCCGTTTCTTCCTTTAAGTTGATAGTAAAGATATATAATTATGAGCTTTCTTTGGCCATCCATTATCATTGCCTAAATGCCCCTATAGTTTTATTTCATGGTTCTTGATGTGAGGGGATTCATAATGTGTTATCAAAACAATTTTCGTAAAAATATGCCGATTGCTGGAGCAATATTGTGAATATAATATGAGAAGAATTTTAAAAAATATTAGTTTGGCCAGATATATAAATTTGAACATTGTATATATGACATATTTATTTAATAAATGGCGTTATCGGAAAATAGTTAAGCTAAGCGATCTTACCTTACCGCTGAATAGTAACGTACTGTACGTGGGAACTGACGAGTTTCAAGATAAGAGCGGTTTCCTTCAGGATTTAGGAAAGCTACATAATCTTTATATTTTGGAAAATGAAGTCAAATATGGACAGTATCACGAATTTCAATTGGGACCCAATAATGATAGGAACTGTAGGTTTCTGAATGATAAATTGAAGGATTTAAGTGAAAAAAACGTAAATATTGATATTGTACTTATGCAGTCATGGGCACGATTATGGGACATCGATCTATTGTCTGAGATTAAGAAAAAATTTGGTTTTAAAATTATAAACATATGTATGGACGATCGTCATTCCTTCTTAATGCCAACATTCACCAGTAAATATAACCGTGGTACCTCTGGCCTTATACCTGTTTTAGATGGGGCTCTTGTATCCGCAAAGGAATGTGTTAATTGGTATAGATCTAAGGATGTAAAGGCTAGATATTTTCCCGAGGCGAGCTCAAAAGATTTCTTTTATAAAATACCAAATATTGAAAAAGATATTGATGTAGGGTTCGTCGGGGCAAAATACGGAAAAAGAGCGTCATACATAGAGTATCTAAAAGCGAGCGGTGTTAATGTTGTGTGTTATGGCAGTGGTTGGGAAAACGGTCGTTTGGACAATGGATCTGTCAACGAAATATTTAATAGGTGTAAGATTGTATTGGGCTTTGGGTTTATTTTGGATTCGGTAAAGTTTTGCGCATTAAAGTTGCGAGACTTTGATGTTCCGTTATCTGGATCATTTTACTTGACATCGTTTAATGAAGATTTGCTGGAGCTTTTTCCAAGAAAAAATAAAGACCACTATTTTTCTTCCAAGGGTGATATGGTTAAAAAGGTGAAATACTTTTTGCAGAATGAAGCTGAGCGGGAGGCTATTGCTGAAGCAATTTATCTGGATGCAAAGAAGAACCATACTTATGTATCAAGATTTTTAGAGTGTTCAGATGAAACATAAGTTTCTTGTAAAAATAAAACCCTCTAAGAAAGAGGGTGAACTGATCGTGATTAAAAATCACGGTTTTTCTTTAAATGGAATTGATAATTCGTTGATATATATAAATCGTAAAAATGACGAGGCTCAAGGTCTAGATGGTTCGTCAGAAAATGAATTTATAGGAATACGATTTGAGTTAAAGTCGGGTCATATCAAGGTATCTTCAGATATTTTTGGATCTATACCAATGTATTTTTTACAGGACAAAGAGGGTGATTTCTTACTTTCAAATGATATCGATCTTTTAGTCAAGTCCAAAAACGTTTCACTCGAATGTGATTTATCTGGATGTAACCAGTTCATAATTTTTGGTCATACAATATATGATAGAACTATCTATAAAAAGATAAAGCAATTTCCACCTGCCGCTAATGTTGTGTTTACCCGTGATAGCTATTCGGTAGAGAAATATGATAAATCGTTTTTATTTGAAAGTGTTCTGCCTAGGAATGAAGTATCTATATGTGATCTTGGCGCGCAAATTTCGTCTATTCTAAAAAAGACATTTTATGACAAGTTGAATGATCATGATAATGGAAAACAAGTCCTGTTTGGCTTGAGTGGCGGGCTGGATAGCAGGTTAACACTAAGCTTGTTGCATGATTTAGGTATGTCGAATAAATTGGCATTATTCACATATGGATTTGATATAAATATTCTTGAGGCCCAGACTGCAAAAAAACTGGCTGGATATGTGGGCGCGCCGTGGAACTTTTATGAATTAACAGATAAAAAATATTTAGGTGCGTATGAGGATATAATACCCAATACGCACTGTAGTACGTCTACGGCGCATGCACATATATTAAATTATTTGTCGGACCATCCCGAGTCGTCCATGCTGTCAACGTATTTCACCGATGCTCTATTTGGTTATGCCACTGACGAGCATAAAAGATATGATACCCTCTATGATTGTGATTACTTTTCAGTACTTGAACATTTTAGGAAATCGCTCTCGCCTGACGTTTATCACTGTACATATCATGACATCGAGAAAGCACTTTCAACTTATAATCCAAATATGAATGTCTCGTCGGTGAACGAATATAAATATATTTTTGAACGAACGCCAAAATTCCATATAGCCTTAATGAATGAGCAATCAAAGCTTTCAGAAAATATTATAAACCCGTTTTGCAATATCGAACTATTGAAATTGCTGCTTAGTATTCCAGTTGAATATAGATATGATAAAAAGATACTAAAGCAAATTATCTTGGAAATAAACCCTCATTTCTTGAGCAACAATTTTTCAGATACATCCAACCAAGCTGTTTATTTTAGGAAAGACTTTAAGACCATTTTGAAAAGTATTGCTAGTAATTTTGGGTCTGTTGTTCTTTTAATGGTGCGTGGAATTAACGCTCTTTTATTCAAATTATTGGGGCCTGATCACTTGTTATTTGATAAGCGGGCTACAGAGTTGCATTCATCTGTTTTACATAGAAGTTTCTCATCCTATTTATCTGATTCATTAAAAAGGCTTGAAACTAACGGAATAATAACCCCGGGATTATCATCGGAGTTAGCTGTCATTAGGTCGTTTGGTAATTCTAATCTTATGAGATTTCATGCTCTTGATCTTGATAGGGCAATGCGTAAATGAAGATTTCTGCAGTTTTATGTGTCAAGAATGGAGACTCTTATCTTGGAGAAGCTATTCATAGTATCCTCAATCAAACTTTAGCGGAATTTGAGCTTATTATAGTTGTTAATTGTAGTACTGATTCTAGTTATGAGGTAGCTTCTTCTTTTAATGATCCCCGTATTACGGTGTTGACATCTGATATTTGTCAGCTGTCTTACAATTTAAATCTAGCTTTATCAGTTGCAACGGGTAAATATATAGGGAGGATAGATGCAGATGATTTTGCGGAAATTGATAGATTCAAAAAGATGTACGAATACTGCGAGCTGCATTTAATTGATGTTTTAGGCACGTCCGTCAGTGTAATCAACGAAAATGGCGATTCTACAGGCGATATGATTGTATATCCCAGTCACAATGACCAAATAAGGGCTAGGCTTCCCTTTAACAATCCATTTGCTCATCCGTCAGTGCTTATTAAAACATCTTGTTTAAAGCGGGTCGGCGGCTACTTAGGGGGTATGTATGCACAAGATTATGATCTTTGGCTGAGACTTGCGCGAGATACATCCGTTATTTTTGCTAATTTAACGGTCCCTTATACTCGATATCGAGTCCACAGTGGTCAATCGAAAGGAAACTTAGAATCCTACGCGAATGTATCTTCTTATTTATTGAGAGAGGCGATACTCCAACTAAGCCTTAAATATCTTATGGGTTCAATTATCTACGTTTTTAAAACGTTAAATAGGAGATTGCGGAATAGGCTTTATTAGGTGAAAGCCTTGATTTTATCGACTAACTATTACGAGTCGGGTGCTCATTGCCATTGCGCGGTTTTGATTCTTGGCTAAAGTTGGCAAGCTGAGTGCATTTTCGTTAGTAGTGAAGTTGTCCCTGTTTTCCAAAGGCTATCTTTATGTGGGATAATTTAATTCTCGGTGGTTTGCAAGCGCGTTGGAAGTGCCTTGTATCACTTAATTGTGGGGGCTTAGCCTTGCCTTTGCGCATCAAGCAGTGCTTAGTGCTTAAAAAAATATGATTGCCAAGTTATCGTTTCGGCAATGACTAATTGGCGCGAGTAATGGCTGAAAAGCTCTCGATTGGTATGCCACCTTGTCCCAGATAGATTTGTGCTAGATTTTTTGTTGATTGGAGTTTTAGTTATGAAGTGGTTAGTGAAAAGTGTAATGTCAAAGTGATAAGGCGATGAAAATAATGTTTGTTTGTAGTAACTCTGATCTAGCGGGCGCGCCAAGACATGTTGCCCTTTTACATAATCATCTGGCTAAAGAGCACGAGGTATATTCAATATTTGGAGGTGACGGAGAAATCGGATCGCAAATTAGTGGGGGGAATGTTGAAATTATTTCAGTTTTAGGTAGTGAAATTAATCCTGCCAGGGACTTCGTATCACTTTATAGATTGTACGTCTCTATCTCAAAGTTTAAGCCTAACGTAATACATGTCCATAGTTTTAAAGCAGGATTACTAGTGAGGTTATTATCTTTATTCTCTAGCCTTAATATCATCTATACCGTGCATGGGTGGCCGTGGAGAGGAAAGGGAGCAATTATTGGGTCTGTCGCATATTTATTTGAACTGTTTTTTGCTTTAGTCAAACGCTCAGTGCAATATATTTTTGTTGACCCAGTCTCCTATAAGCATAATTTTTCTACAAGATTTATTCGTAATAAGTCTTTGGTGATAAATGGAGTTGAAGACCTGCTCTTACCCGCGAGTCCAAATATAACTCAGAACGGGTCGCCTTCATTTATATTTGTTAGCCGCGCCGCATCGGGCAAGAGGCATGATCTTTGTGTCGAAGGATTTGGCAAGTACAAAGCGCGTGGTGGGAGGGGCATGCTTTTTTTTGCAGGCGATGGTACGTTAGATGAGTTATTCAAAAGTGAAATGTATGCTAGGTGTGAAGGGTTTGAGGATTACTTGGTATTCCTGGGTTCAATTAAAGATCTAACAGATTTATACATTGAGTATGACGTTGTTGTTCTAGTTTCGGATTTTGAGGCTATGCCGCTTTGTTTAATAGAGGGTATGAGCTTTGGATTGGCACAGATTGGATCTGACACTGGTGGTGTTTATGAAATCATAGATGCCACTACTGGGGTTCTACTGCAAGACAATGACCCTGAATCAATCGCAAATGCGTTTGAAGCGTTCGACGGTGAGGGAAAGCTGAGTCTTCTGAAAAAAAATTCAAGACAGAAATTCTTAACTAAATTTACCGTCAAAAATATGATTAAATCTGTCGAAAAAGTTTATAAAACGTTTAACTAATTCTTAGTTATTATAAGAAACGATTAAATAGAGAACGAAAGCCAATGAAAAAATATATAAAAAAACTCCCGTTTATTAGTAATTTGGTAAAGTATTTAGATAATCTTAATGACAGGCGAAAATTTGTCGCGACCGCGCTCGCCTCTTTATCTGACGACTCACGATTGCTCGACGCGGGCTGTGGCAGTCAGCGGTTCAGGAAGTATGCCGCTCATTTAGATTATCGTGGTCAAGATTTTGGAGAATATTTAGGTGATGAAAAGACTTCATTTGCAACTGAAGAAACTGCGCAGACGGGAGCAGAGCATCACTATCAGTATGGGCGTTTGGATTATGTTGGAGATATATGGAATATAAACGAAGATTCAAGCTATTTCGATGCAGTTCTCTGTACCGAGGTTTTCGAACATATTCCGTATCCTGAGCTGGCGCTGGCTGAGTTCTCCCGACTACTTAAGCCCGGAGGTTCATTGATTTTAACAGTTCCCTCAAATTGCTTACGTCATATGGATCCCTACTTTTATTACACAGGATTTAGCGACCGCTGGCTGACCCATTTTTTAAATAAGCATGGTTTTATCGATATAGATATCCAGCCTATTGGCGACTATTATAAGTGGCTCGCTGTTGAGATGATGAGGACAATGGTATCACAAGGACTTTTTGCGAAAATAGCATTGTTACCTGCATTTCTATATTATCTTTCTAAAAGACCTACTGAAAACTCCATTGACACCTTATGCATGGGCTACCATGTTTTAGCGCGTAGAGATGAGGATTCTGTAGAAAGGGATATTGAATGATCTTCATAACTGGGGTGTCGAGCTATATAGGATCGCATGTTGCACTATCTTTGGTTAGGGCCAGGTATGAAGTCGTTGGTATTGATGATTTCTCTAATTCTTATGAACTTTTAGGTCAACGCTTAAGCGAGTTATGCGGTGACAAACTGCAGTTATTGAACCTGGATATAAGAAATTCTGAGGGACTCTATAAAATACTATCCAGCCGCGCTTGTGAGGGAGTGATTCACTTTGCAGCTCATAAATCTGTATCCGATAGTATTTTAAACCCACTTGATTACTTCGATATAAATGTCTCGGGTACATTGTCGTTGCTGAGGGCCATGAGTGATGCAGGCGTCAATAATTTAGTTTTCTCTTCGTCAGCTACCGTTTATGGTGACGCAGATTTTGTTCCAACCTCTGAAGATTCTGAATTTAAAGCTCCTGAGAATCCATATGGACGAAGCAAGCAAATGGTAGAGGATATCCTTGGTGATATAGCAAGGTCAGACCCGAGCTGGCGGATAGCCGCCTTGCGATATTTTAATCCGTTGGGTAATGATTCATCTGGTTGTCTTGGTGAAGCACCTCGCAAGAGGGCAACTAATGTCTTACCTGTATTATTAAATTGTCTAGATGGTAATGAAGGAGTTTTTAGTATCTTTGGTGATAATTATTCTACATCTGATGGCACGGCGATTCGGGACTACATTCATGTATCAGATTTAGCCGACGGGCATACACGAGCATATGAGTATCTAATTAAAAACTCCGGATTCAGAGCTTTTAATCTTGGAAGCGGTATTGGTTATACTGTAATGCAGCTGTTGCATGCTGTCGAAGAAGTTAGTGGTAAGTCTGTGCAGTACAAGGTCACAGATCGCAGAGAGGGCGATGTTGCAGCCTCGCTAGCGGATATAGATAGAGCTAAAAGGGAGCTCAGGTGGGCGCCTAGATTTACGCTGGCTGATATGGTTAACGATGCACTGGTGTGGCGTGGTTCTACTTTATACCGTGACCTAACCCAAAAAAGTTAAATATGCTAAAGTATTTCTTATCCCTAACTACGTCTTTAAAGAGTCCAAAATGCTAATATTATTTATTAATTTAATCGAGTGGGTTTTACCGAAAAAATGGCATCTCGCCTTCAGATATAGTTTGGCTAAAATACGTGGCGAGCATGATTTAGAGATGGAATTTATTGATGCCCTGCTTAAAGATCGCAGGTGTTTCTTGGATGTTGGTGCCAATATGGGGATCTATACTTACAAATTTAGTAAGACTTTTGCTTCCATCGTAAGCTTCGAGCCCATTATTGAGGTATCAAGAAGGATAAGTAGTTTATCGGTCGATAATGTGAGAGTTCGTAATGATGCGGTTTCTAACGAAATGGGCAATCTTCTTTTACACATTCCTATCGAGCGTGGCGTTTTGTTGTATGGCTTAGCTTCTTTAGAATCTAGAGATACTGAATGTGAAAAAAGGAAAGTCCCCGTAACAACAATAGATCATTGTGAGTTCACTGATGTGGATTTTCTTAAAATTGATGTTGAGGGTCATGAGTTGAATGTGGTTCAGGGGGCTTTGAAGACTATTCGACAATGCCTTCCGGTCGTTTTGATAGAGATAGAGCAGCGACATATAGAGTTCCCTGTACAAAAAGTATTTGACTTGCTAATTAGTCAGGGCTTTGAAGGGTACTTTTTATCAGAAATGGGTGTCAGATCGATATGTGACTTCAATTATGACTGCAATCAAAAGCCATATTTAGGTTGCCTACACGATGTAAGATATATTAATAATTTTATTTTTACTCACCCATCTCGGTTTTCTGCTGATGAGGTGCGCTCGATAACAATCTCATGATGCGTTCGCGCCCAAGGTTTGTAAACTCATAAACAGAATTGTGATTGGCTAATAATCAAGCTAGTTAGGAATGCCGTCTGAATCATGCACATCTAGCCGTAGCTAAGTCTGGTAATGCAAATAAAAACAAGGAGTATGTCAATGATCGCAGTAATTGGTGGGGCTGGATTTTTAGGTTCACAGATTCACAAGCAAATAAGACTAGATGAAGCTAAGATTTTTCAAAGTTACGACATTGATGTCGTCAAGAGTAATAACCGGCAAATTTTTTTAGATGTAGAGGACGTTAAAACATTAGATGTCCTAGAGGGAACAGATACAATAATAAATCTTGCTGCAGTACATCGTGATGATGTGGAGCCAAAGTCTAGGTATTACGATGTGAACGTCAATGGTGCAAAGAATGTCTGCATTGCTGCAAGAAAACATAAAGCTAAACGAATTATTTTTACAAGTTCCGTGGCAATTTATGGTTTCGCCTTGCCTGATACCGACGAGTCTGGCGAACCTAACTATTTCAACGAGTACGGCCGTACCAAATATTTGGCTGAGCAGGTTTATAGGGAGTGGCATGCCGAAGACCCTGAAAACCGAACTTTGGTAATTATACGACCAACGGTTATCTTCGGGGAGGGTAATCGAGGTAATGTTTACAATTTACTGAAGCAGATTGCTTCACGTCGATTTGTTATGGTTGGCGGCGGAAATAACAGAAAGTCTATGGCTTATATAGAGAATGTGGTTGCTTTTATTGAGTATAGCTTGTCGTTTAAGGCAGGCTTGCATATCTATAATTATGTTGATAAGCCTGATCTTGATATGAATACATTGATTTCTGGTGCGAGAAAGACCCTGTTTGGCAAAAATAATGTTGGATTAAGGCTTCCTGGTTTTGTTGGGATAGCCTTGGGTTATGTTGCTGACTTGGCGGCAATGATAATTCGTAAGCCTCTACCCGTAAGCAGTATTCGGGTTAAGAAGTTCATGGGGACTACTCAGTTTGCATCCTCCGT
>ERZ807291.3347-NODE-3347-length-22887-cov-5.884986_pt1 | contig 22887 bp, 21 predicted proteins | sample MGYA00521257_ERZ807291 | MGnify/ENA primary metagenome ERZ807291 (study PRJEB31413, sample SAMN03169783) | marine metagenome | biome: Marine; feature: Water; material: Subsurface seawater | place: North Sea | collected 2011-04-28 | depth 1 m m ... | reverse complement strand
CACGGTGTGCGTATTCGGTTTCTTTTGCTTCTTTAGAGAAAAGGTCGGTTTCAATATTTTTTTGTCCTCTTGTAAAAATCTTATCGATGTTGTTTAATACTTCAGTCAAATGTTTCTCAAAAAATAGATTGCTTTTTTCATAATTATTACTGCGATTCCACATAATATTCCACATATAATACATTATTGCTACCCATAATATATTTCCTAAAATAAAAATAATACCGATTGTTTTGTTTTGATAAACAAAATATCCCATTGTAACCAAGACAAACATTAAATACGGTAATGTATAATTCATTAAATCCGAAATGATTAAATAACAAGTACTTGATAATCGATTTATGGGTGTACTTAATTTAGTAAAGTTGATATTACTTATATCTTCATTATTAGTTTTAAAAATTACATCTATTAGATTGAATCGCATCCACTGTTTTAATTTAGTCAAAATAACATCTTGTGTTAATTTGTATCCGTAATTAAACAATGCTAAAAATAATCTCGAATACATAAAATATTTGAAAAATATTACACTTTTATCAAATGCATTATCTTGGACAGATGTTTGTAACGCGGAATTAAAATATGTAATTACATTTGTATGTAAAATATTTCCCATCAACGATAATGAGATTAAAAAAATAGTTTCGTGTAAATTTTCTTCGAAAAAACTTAAAAATAAATATTTAACAATTTCCATTTATATATTGGTTCTTTATTTTAAATAATAAAATTTTCTCGGTAATATTATATAATGGATAGCAAACTTCAATCTCTTTTTGGTCCTCTTGACCGCAAATATTGCGACTGGTTTTTTTACTTATCTTTAGTCGCCTTCGTTTTTATGGTATTAACCATTGTTAGTGGTGTTTTTGTATTAATGCAAAAGAAAATGAAAACCGAATACTTATTAGCTATTCTTTGGTCATCCGCCATGTACGGTGCATTTTATTTCCAAAATCGTCTTTTATACACAATGTGCTTAAAATAAATGCGTTTTAGCTAAATAGTATAATTCTATATATAATACAAAATCTATGGATACTTTGTATTATAGCAATTTTTGTAAACATTCTCAGCGTGTATTGCAATTTTTAGTAAAAGGGAATTTAGTAGAAAAAATCAATTTCCTATGTATCGATAATCGTGAACGAAATCCTATGAATAATCAATTATATATTGTATTAGAAAATGGAAAAAAGGTGAGTATGCCTCCAAATATTCAAAGCGTCCCGTCTCTTTTATTAGTAAGACAAGGTTATCGAGTAATATTAGGAGACGATATTATTCAACATTATCAAATAGATGCGAACAGAGAAACAAAAAAAAGAATATCAAACCAAATACTTGAACCGATCGGAACAGGAATGATGTTGTCTAACGGCGGCATGAATATAATATCTGAACCATATACCTCATTTGATTTAACTCCAGATGAATTAAGTGCGAAAGGAAATAGTGCAAGACGCAATTTACATAATTATGTATCAGTTAACGATGATATTATTAGTATTCAAACACCACCTGATACATATCATCCCGATAAAGTAGATAAATCAATCACACTCGATAATTTGCAACAAAAAAGAATGGACGAAATAGAACATAAACAAGTTTCCAATAATAGTTTTATTTAATTAATAAACCACAATTACCGTTTGGCCCACGTTCGCCTTGTTCTCCTTGTTCACCCTGTTCACCAGATTCCCCTTTTATACCTTGAGGTCCTTTTTCACCGATAGGAATTTCAATTGTATATACATTGTTAAAATTATTTTTAGAAGTAACACTAACATTAAATGTATTAATAATGTCTTCATTTACTACACCTTTTAATTGAATAATATTTTGTATTTGTACAGCATATAGTTTTTCTTTTAAATTATTCAGTTTTACTTTTAAATCATAGAGTACTTTGTTTTTTTGTTGTAAATAAAAAGTATCGATTGTGTTGGATATGGGATTTACATTAATTGTAGTTGGATCATTAAACGATGTGTAAGCTTCAATGTCTTTTTTGTTATATGATGTATTATAATAAACAATACCAGTTATTATAATTATTATACTAATGATTGCGATATATATGTTCTTCATTTATAGTTTTGTATATAATACAAAACTATATTTTTTATATTATTAAATTACCGTTTAAGAATATCATAAAATGAAGGCATATCATTATTACCAACTTTACCTTGAGGACCACTAACTCCTCGTTTACCAAGTGAACCTTCAATACCAGTTATTCCAATGTTTCCTTGTTTTCCTGGTTTTCCATTAGGTACAATCATTTCTAAATGTTGCATTGGTGCTTCTCCGTCATTTGATTGAGAATAATCTTTTTTTATAATAGCCGTTGGAGTCATAGATGACGGTGCAAGCGTAATACCTTCTTTTTTCACGTTAAGTACATTTGGGTAATTTTTAATATAAGTTTGTATTTTAAGTAGACGTATTTTTAATTGTTTAATATGATCAGATGCCGATTTATTCCAATCGCTAGCCATTTTTATTAAAACTTGGTCGTTTGCCGAGGCAATGGGTCTTTCTGGAATACACGGTTCCGCCAAGGCTTTTTGTTCCATTTCTTCCCATATATTAAACATATCTACCCATTTTTTACACGATGCATTGCTGGTATTTAAAATAGTTGAAGCTCCACCTACTAAATTACCCGGGACACTATTTGATACATCAGTCCATAAATCGGTTAATTTATCTGTACCATATTCATATGTTTTGGACATTTGAATTGCTTGTCCGCAACGATTAGATGCATTAATGTAGTCATCTTTTATACATATAGGAACATTATTGTCGTCTACGCCTACATGAGTATTTTTTGATATACATAAATCGTATAAAGCGGATATTTTTCCCTTCCAAAGAGACATTGAACTCTTCATTTTCGTCATTGTAATTTTCGCATAACCATTGTTATAGTCACTTCTAGTGTCCATTGGATACCAATCGTATACACGATTTATATAATTATTAACTTTTTCAGCTTGCTTATATTGCGGAAAATCTTTTGTATTTTTTATTAAAGACATTACATAATTAGACTTTTTTTTATATGGTAATATAAATTCTTTAAAAACACGTATTTCGTCATTCATTCCACATGATAGCATTCCTTGTTCGTTTAATAATGTGTTAGGATTATCACAATTATTAAAAACGGTTTTCCCAATATCCGTAATAATCAATTGAGCAATATTTATATAATTTATAACTTGTGAACGAAAATTATCATTTAAATCAAACGTATAGTGTGATAACACAGTTTTCCACCCTCCGTGATAATGGTTTGGTCCTCTGTATCGTTTACCCCATCTACGTCTCATATGTCTATACCATGAGTGTTTATCATCCCATTTTGGAACATACACTGGTTTAATATTTTGCACATAAATTGGTAAATTATCTTTATAAAGATTTAATTTTGTATTCATATCATCTCTAACTTCTTGTGGAATGTAAGGCAACGCCCTTATAATTTCATTTAACGCAGTGTCTATAATATTAATTATATTTGTATGCTGTTTTGATTGCTCAGCGATACTACGGTTATAATCGTCCATAGTTGGGTCCTTTTTTGTTTTCGTGTTCGTTGATATACGTTTTGCGTGTGCAATCGCATATAGTAATTGTTCCGCAATGCCCATATTATTTAATACTTATATATATATTATTAAAATATTATTTCATATCACCACGTACGCCATAATAACCCATAATACCCGGGGGTCCTTGTGCCGCATTTTCACCACGATGTCCTTGTTCTCCTTGGTCTCCATCAATTCCTTGAACGCCAGCTCTAGATTGCCATAAATGAAAATCTAATAGAATGTTTGTTAAATTTCCACTGATATCCATACGAGGTATGTCACTCGAATTTAAATCATATTTTGGATTATTTTCACAAGAAAAAGAAATTTTATAACGTTTTTCTAAATCATCCACTTGTTTTTCTAAAAGCTCTATCTCACTTGCCTGTTTCTGCATAGCTAAATTTAAACCATTTACTTTACCACTTACTTGACTTGGTTTAATGGGTGGTGGACATTTTAAATCTTTAATACGTTGTATAATTTTAGGAGGGGTTTCTGTTGGTATAGGTAATTTTGCAAAATCATCAGCCATTTTATATACAATAATATAGTAAATTATTACTTACTATATTATTTAATAATTAACAATAATTATTACCACCTAATATACCTCGATTACCCTTTGGCCCTTGTTGCCCTTTTGGACCTTTATCACCTTTATCACCTTTTGGTCCTGCACCCCCAGGTAAAGGAGGAGGAAATGCGAAATTTAATTGAATATTTCTTGGATAACTTCCTCCAATAGTAATAATTGGATCCTCATTTTGATACAAATTATTATCTACATAACCTTGTTTAAATTGAAAATTATTAATATTATATTCTAATAATTGATGCTGTCTTATAATTTCTTCGATTGAACTATCTAATTTATCATAATTAATTTGATTATTTGTAATATAAACTTCTGTATCATTTTTATCTTCGGTTTCAATATTTGATGATTCATCGCGTATAATAATTGGTCCAAGTGGTTCAATAATTCTATTTCTGGCTAAATAAATAATAATTATTATCATTAAGAATACTGATAAATATTTTAACATTGTATATATTTATTAATTACATTTATTATTAGGACAATCTTTCCCCCATGGACCTTGTCTACCAGGAAGGCCTTCATTACCGACCATACCGTGCATTCCAATATTTCCTTTCGGTCCCTTTAACCCAGGTGGACCCTGTTTTCCTCTTGGTAAAACAGCGTTTATTTTCCATGTACCAGATGCTTCATTTTTATTTGTAATAGGGTTTAATGTTTGTGCAATTCCCTGTTCAATCGAAAAACCAATTTGGTCTAAATTTTCCGTTTGATTTACTGTTCCAATGGTAATGTCTTCAATTCGTCTTGGTAGAATCTGATTAATTTCATCAATAACTGTTTGACACTCTTTTATTTGCGATGTAATATCATCCAATTTTGAATTAGTTGTAGATTCAGTAATATTACCTGTATTCTCTTTATTAGTAATATATGCATCGCCTTCGTCGGGTACGGGAGCACCACTGGTCGGGTCTAATCCTTCTTTAAATACACTTTTATTGTAATAAAAAAATACGATTATAATAATTGCTAAAATAGATATGTATAGTATTCGTTTTTGATTATTCATATTCGTTATATATATTACAATAATATATATAAAAATAACTATATATCTTAAAATAAAATGGGAGATAGGTCTACTGTATTGAAAACTTTCAATATTCAATTTTTTAATTTTTTAGATGATGTTATAAAAGTTTTTCCAGATAAAGATGAATTAAAAGTTGGGAAAAAATCATTTGAAACAATCAAAAGAGCAAATCCAACCATTATCCTTAAAATATGGTTTACACACGTTTATAGTGTGTATAAAGAAAGCATCGATAATGGCGATGTAGAATATTTTATTAAAAAGGATTATCAACAAGACTTACAAAGTTTAGCAAATAATGGAGAAGTTTTAAAAATTATTAACACACTAAGACAACCAATTAGTGAAATGGATGATGTAAACAAACAACATACTGTTAAATATCTACAAGTTTTAAGTAAGCTTTCTGAATTATACAATAAATCCTAATTTTTAGTATATTTTGCTTTTTATAAATAGCAAAATATATGATAGCCTCCAGTGAGAATTGAACTCACGATCTTCAGTTTACAAGACTGACGCCTTACCACTTGGCCATAGAGGCTTATGTGAACATTTGTTCACAATATATAATGTTATTAAATATTTCAATTTTTATACGAATAAATAATATTTCATATTTTATCAACACGCGTTTTCCTAAATATTATGTTTTAGGTTATTTTCATAAAAAGTTTCACTTTTATCACTAAATAAAATAAATAAAAGTTCTCCTGGGTGTTTTTTCATTAAAAAATCAAATACATCCTGTTTTGTTATTTTTTGTTTGTTTTTAATATTAGGAATAAATATTTCACGGTGTATTTCATCGATGTAATTTGTAAACTTGTTATGAATAAGTTTTGGTGTTTTCCATACATATTTCATCATATATCCTGTGTGTAAGTTTTCTACAAAAGACTTAAATAAATCTTTAAACAATCTAAACCGTTTTCTTTGTGCAGGGTATTGCACTAAATAATCGTTCAATAGATGTGTTCGACGTAAACAAAGATATTGTAATAAAAATTGCGCCTTAGTAGTTTTTAATCTTAATAATTCTTTATATCTAGAATTATAAAATTTACATCGTTTACCACTGGGTAAATGCGTTGCTATATAACCACAACTATTTTCAATATTATCTATATGTATTAATTTATCTGGACTCAAATCTTCCCAATGATTAAAATTTTTGTTATTTGGAAATAAAATACAAGTATTTTGAAACATATCCCATTGCTCATAAACAAAAGGGGGAATATGGATAACACGATTGTTTTTAGGCGTTACATCAAAGACATTTGTTAAGTATAATTTTGGTTGTGATATGGGGAATACTATAGGATTATCTGGATGCATCATAACAAATATATAACAGTAATTTTTAGCAAAATTATTTATTGTAATATTAGTATCAATCGAATTGATTGTAGTATGTATATTTCGACTAATCGATTCAATAAACATATCAACTACTCTTTTACTTGTCTTTTTTTTGGAATATTTATTGAAAAGTTTATAATTTCCACCGATAGCGCTTTTGGTTGCTATTTTCCAGGATTGTATTCGATAATCATAAAATAAATGAATCATTGTACCATCAATATATTCATTTATATAGATATCATCATTAATATCTGGATACATTTTTATAAAATTGTCTTTTTCCACACATTTTTGTGGCGAAAACGATAGTACTTCTTTTTCGGGCATAGAAAAAATCACTGAACGATATAATTTTATATTATCTTCACTATTAAATGATAATATATCTCTCTCGTAATTTAATATTTTATATTCAACATTATTGTTGTTATAAAGTACTTCATTTATTTTAGGTTTCTTCGAATCATCCAACTTATATACAGCATATAAATTATCTATATTTTCCATTAATATTTAAGTAATTGTTTGTTTAAATATATTTTTTTAATTTAATTACGTAATGAAATTTATGTGGTTATTATATAATGTCTGATATAGAAATAAAAGAAAATAATTTAAATTGTAGTTTAGAACTAGGAGATATTATAGAAATAAATGCTCCAAACAATAAAGACTATCACGAACAACGATTTTATATTCTATATATTGATGATCGATCAATTGATTTAACAAATATAGAATCACAAGAAGTGAGTGAAATAAAAATTGACGATGAAGGAAATATTAAAGATGAAAGTATCGAATCAATTATTATTTTAAGCAGAAGTGACGAAAAAGGATACGCAAAACAACAGTTACTTTATCCGAAAACTTGGATAGATATCCATTTTGGTGGCGAAATACCAATAATCATTACAGGTGAAATTACTAATTTAGAAGAAGATATGATAGAAATTACAACATATCCCGATCTAGATGTTATTTACATTGACTTCGGCTATCGAGGAATTCCAAAACAATTAAATATTGATCATATTGTTATTCGCACCAAGCCATCCTCTTTAGACAAGATTGAATCATTGATCAATGTAAAAGAAAGTGTTCCTGACGGAGAATCATTTGATCCGAAATTTATACCCGATAATCAAGAAGCCTCTTTACAATATCAACCAAGTGGTGAATATGATGTAAGTTTACCAGAAAACGTTGAAGTAGACAAAACACTCAAGGATGAATTACAACAATTATACAATTCCGCAAATGACCTTACATTTGGTGAAGATTTGGAAGATATTGAACGTGAAATAGAAATACCTGAACATCAACGTAGACACGGTATTGAAATGCAAGTAAATGATATGCTTGATGTATTATTATCAGAAATACCCGATATTCAACGTACACAAAGAACCTTAGACAATATTCACCATTTAATATTACGGTTTAAAGAATTACGTAAGCAGTTTTCTTTGTTTGATGAACACAATAATATATATGATAAAAAATCAAACGGATTTGGACACAAACCTCTTTCCAAAAATATTATCCATCTTGATAAGCAGCTTAAATGGATATTACCAATTGTAACGCTAAAGAAAAAACTTTATACAGAAGAGAAAAGCGAAGATACGGACGGATTAGATGATATTGTAAAACTTAACATTTCTGAAGAAATTATAAAAGATTTTAACTTACAGGAAGATTATTACAAAAATAGATTGCAAACAGGAGACGAAAGTAGCTATATCAAATATCGCCAACTACTAAAAGAATATATGAAACCTTTCGATAAACCAAGTGATAGCGAATTATTATTAGCACCCGATATAGAGGTAAATGATAGTATTGAAACAATAATATCAAACTTGGACAATTTTCATACAACAGTAATGGCGAATAATAACAACAATAATATAGATTATTCTAGACGTCAATTTGTTATTCAAAAATACAATTTAAGTGATTCATATCTGGAACCTATTATATCTAAAACAGGTAAAAAAGTATTTATTCGTTCAAAAATAAACAACAATGAAAGAGCTTCCTTAAAATCGATTATGTTTTTACCAAAGCCAGTGATTGATTTTTCTGTAGTTGATTTACCTGGAACCAATTTACTGAAAAAATCTACATTAGCACAAAACTATATGTATATGTTTAAACTTTTAACAAAAAAACTTGGTGTCGATAAAAATATAATTGATAATTTCGAAGATGAAATGGACAAAAAATTCTGGGAAATACCATTGAAAGATAGATCCTTTTATAAAAATGCACAATTATATAACTTAGATGATAGTATTGACCAAAATCCTAACCGTTTTGAAAAATATGTAAAGTCTATAATACCCGATACACAAAATATTATCCGATTATTTGATTTATTATATGACGATAGCGAACATATGACTATGTTAAATGTTCATAATGCGGTAAAAAAATTAGAACCATTTATGGTTTATCTAAATGATATTAACTATAGCCAGTTTAACGCAATTCGCTACTTTATTAAAACAAAACGAATTGAGTACTTAAAACTGTTACAGGATACACAATATCAATATAGGAGAATTTTGAGTGCTAAATATAGTTACGATACACCTTATCCTAATCGCATAGAAGGTGTTTTTAATGAGAAAGAAGACTTATTATCTGTTTTTATCGATTTATATAATTTACCTGAATACAAATCTTCAAATAAAGAAACATATACAACTTCTCACGAATGGCTTAAAAAATTATACTTAAACGATAATGCCGAATTGTTTTACAATTTAACGCGATTATTAATGATATCGCTGATCACCCCTGAAAGTATTTCTGCTGCACTAAAAGATACCACCGATGAAACAGAAGATATGGGTAAATATGAAAAAGTAAAGGCTACGGATTGTTCTCGACGTGTACTTACCAAAAAATACAATTCTATGAAAAATTTGCAAAAAGATAACGGAAAAGAAGTATTTTATGATAAAGATTTCGATGATACACCCTATGATATTATGAAAAATTACAAAGAAGAAACCAAAAAATACTCTTCAGAGGATATGGTCGAATTATTAGAAGAGGCACTTATCCAAAAACACGAGTGTCCTCCAAAATTAGCACCCGAAATGGCTAGAAATCTTATACAAGGTAATAAATTAATTCGTGATGGGGAATATGCGTTATTAGAAGAACTACCGCATTTAAAAGATGAGAAAAAAGAGAACGATTTTTCAGACAAAGAAAAAGAAACCATTGTAGATCAGGCAAATGTTCTAAAAAAAATGTCTTATTTTAAACGTGTTAATAATCAATGGGTACACGACGAAAGTGTAGACGACAATGTATTTATTGATACAAATACTTTATTTTGTAATATGAGTAAAATTTGCTTTAAAGATCAGAAAAAAGACGTATGTGAAAATCTAGCAGATACAGAAAAGAGACTGAAAATAATGCAACGAAAAAAATTGATAGACGAATTCGATGAACGTTTTGCGGAAACATTTGAAGGTCTAGAAGAAAAATTACAGGAATTAGTAGATACATCTCGCAAAAATCTCAAGAGTAAAACACGTCTTTCTGAGGTAAAACAAATGCGTTATAATGATTATGCATTTTCATTAGGTAAAATGGTAAAAAAAATTGATCTTATTAAATCACCACATTTGCTACATATGGAAGACATTCTTGGACAAGATGATTTTGTAAAGAAGCAAAATGATATTTTAAAATTTGCTGAACTATATTGTCGTGACCCCATGGTTGATGAATTAGGTGATAATATGTACTATATGTACTGTATTGATACAAATAAACCGCTTTTACCAACTTCTTTATATAAATTGGCCCGCGCTTATGTTTCAAATGATGATTATATGTCCGTTTTAAGTGAAATTTGTAGAAAACAAGGCAGAATCGAAGACGATTGTATCAATGACGAATATACGGGACGTTTGTTAAGAAAAATTGATTTTGCGGAAGAAGATGGTTTCGATGAGCAGGGATTCCGTCAAATTACAAATGAAATTATTGAAAAAGATGCGTATGATGTTACTCTAGCTGCTCAATCTAAAAAGTTGAAAATGAAAGACCGTGCTTTTGATAATGAAGATACACAGTTAATTTTTAAACTTTATCGTACAATTGTTGGTCATATTGGAATTACTACCGATGATATTGAAGAATTTGTTTTAAGAGAGACCGTTGAATTTATCAACGATACTTCTGTAATTAAATCGGAACGCACATATAAATTAGAATCACAAGCTATGATGGAACAAAAAAATAAACGCCTTCCTCCATATGAAATATATCGCAATAAATTAATTATCTTAGTGGTATCAAGTGTTATTTTAGTAGGCATTCAAACTGCTGTACCCTCATTTAAAATACAGAAAACTTTTCCTGGATGTGTCCAGTCATTCAAAGGGTTTCCTGATAATAATGGTTCTATAGAAGATACAAGTGGTGTAGATTATTTAGTTTGTATTTTAAATACATTGAAAAGTAAAAGTTCAAAACCGTGGAACTCAATAAAACCATTGCCTATGGAAGTTTTAAAACAACAAATTATGCAATTGATTGTGAAAATAATATTACCAAAACAAACAATGACTGAACTCTATATGAAAAAATCTGAATATATTCGTCAACATCCAGATATTGACCTACCAAAGGAACATTCTATAAAGAAGTGGATGCAATTTATGCCCCCTGTAGTTAATTATACAGTAGAGAAAAAAATAAAGGGATTACCAAGTGATTTTAAAACAGAGTTAAACGATATGATGAAAACAGCCAACAAAACACAACAAAAACAAATCGATATGTTTAAAAGTAAATCGGTATTATTTTCTTATGCGATTATTGAAAACATAAACCAAATTATACAACAAAAAGGCTTATTACTAAAAACTTCTTCTGGTGTTTATTTTACTGAAAATGCATGCTGTAATGATAAGACTACTAATTCATTTATCGATTATTTTATGGAGGAAAACAAAGAATTGATAGTCTATATTAAAATGATCAATGAGTGGGGTAAAACAATTGAACACGTAAAACAACGAAGTATCGCGCCATTTTTATTTGACCCAAAGAAAAGCGGTATTACATATACTGAAGAAATATATAATGAACATTTTGAAAAAAATATATATTTGGCTTTTATACGTTATTGTAATTTAGATAATGATTTTCCTATACCCGACGATTTACAAGGTCTTATTGCAGAAAAAATGCACGATTATCCAAAAAAAGGCTCATTTATTGAAAAAATGGATTTCTTAAAACAAAACGGTAAACGCTTTACTAATAAAAATCTATCCCACTTAATGAGTATAGTAAATAAACGTAATATTGTTGATACCAAGACCAAAGCATTTAAAGGTACACGAATAACTGCATTAAACGATTTATTAACTCATATAAATGATACAGATGGAGATGATGATATTGTACTTTGTTCGAGATTTAGAGAATTGTTACTCGAAGTTATAGACAAATATAATCCAAAAACATTGGTCGCTGAAGATAGTAATGAAACATACAACTTAAATAATTGGTTAACACACGCAAATACTAATTTATTAGAACGCATTGTTGATTTTATCGGTAAAAATTCTAACTTGAACCGTAGAAAAATGGAACAATTACAAGACCAGTTATCTGATATTCATATTTGGAATATGGATTCTACATACGAATATGGAAATGGCGTTTCACCAAAAGAAGAAACAAATATGTATTCAGTAGTTCAATTTTTAAAAGAATCTATTTTTGTAATGAGTAAAGTTTATCCTGAAATGATTTCCAACAATCATACAATGAGCGATAAATCTCATAAACATTGGAATTTAGCCGAGACGCATAATTTAGATATATCTAGATTTATTCAAAGCTATTATAAAGAATTGTCTCAATTCAAAAATGATTCTTCATTAACATCTTTATTGAAATATGTCCAAGAATCATTGATACACGTACACGCGTTTTTAGACTTAATACCAACATTTTTACCTATTCATCGTGCACCTCAAGGAGATATTCCTGCTCAAAGTTATTATTCATTATTTTCAAAAAGGACATTATATATGATTCATAGTTATATTTGGTATTCGGTTGTATATGAATACATTAAAGCAACAGATAATGATGATTTAATCTTGTTAAATGCAATTGAGAGAAATAAAATACGCCGTGATAGTATTAAAGAACAACGTGACGAAGTTCTTGGATATTCAGACGCTAATTATCGTGATGCAGAATTAAATGCATACGATGATGAGATGGTAGAAATGCAGATACAAGTTGGAAATAAAAATGCATTAAATAAAAGTGTAGGTGAATTATTGGTTACCTTTATAAATATAGACTTATCGAATAAGAAATCGTTTGATTTGTCTTATCGAGATATAGAAAAACGCATTACTCGTTCGAAATTAAACGAGAAAAAGATGATTACCGATTTCTTAAAAAATATGGACGACGACGAAAGACGTGTAGAAGATATGCAGAAAATGTTAAAATTAGGAAGATGGAATGTAGGTTTAAAGAAGGGATTAGTGGATTACAGTAAAGACCGATATAAAGAAGAAAAAGACCAATTATTTGAGCAATTAGCAAACAAAGCTGATATTGATATGGACGATGTTGTTATTCAAAAAGATGTTTCACAAATGGAAAATGAAGAGATGGAAGAGGTCGATAATTTTTATGAAAATGAAGCAAATGATTTAAGAGGTTACAATGGCGTTGATGGAGATGGACAATATTATGAAGAAGATATGGATGATGATTTTAATGAAGATTAAATGCTAATAAAAATTTATACATAAATAATATATCAATAAATTATTTATGTTTGAAAAATCATTTATTCGACAAAATAAACCGAGTTTTGCTATTTTTATATTTTTAGTTTTTTTCACACTTTTTCATTATGTAAAACCGGATTTCGCATATGGTAAAGAAGGTGAATTTAGACAATTTGGTGTAGGGTACAGAAATAAAACAGTTGTTCCTGTATGGTTTGTCTCTATCGTAATTGCTATTTTATCGTATTTGTTTGTACTTTATTATTTACGTACCTAGATTATATCGTTTTCATAGTAACTGATATAATACTAATAATTAAAGATAATATGGATGTAAAATAGATCCATGAAAAATATCCAGCTAAGCGTTTTAGTGAAACTAAACTTCTTAATTTGCTTAATTGTCCTTCATTTTCAAACTTGGGTATAAAATCAAATGGTAATGATACTCCTGCCTCATCACGTTCCTGTTGTGAACAGTCTTTTTTGAAATATTTAATAAAATGGTCAACATTTTCATTGTTAAAACACGTAAGTAAGAAAGATTGATCAAATAATTTACTGTCTTTTTGTTGATATTCTTTCAATTCACTAAATGTTTCTGATTTAAATATCTCATTAGCAAAATACCCATTTCCAGTTATACCAATAAACCATAAACCAATACTATTTTCAAAAATAGTGATTAATTCGGGATTTACACCTAAAACAAAAATGGTTATTAGAACTAATGAAAAGGATGCTAATGTTGTAGTAGCAATTGATTTTACCTTTCCTGATGTTATTTTGTTTATTTTAGCTTCTGCATCATCTTGTACCGCCATTCGATAATACATCAAAGTCACTAAAAATGCAAACCCATAAATACCAATAAATAATAACAAAGAATTCATTATACCACCACCTGAACTATATGCTATACTAAACCAAAGACCTAATGGTACAATAAATGTTATACATATAATTATTAATGCTAATACACCCGAAGGTTTTTTCTTTGATGAATCGTTAGACATTCTATACATAACATAAAGAAATTCTATAACAACGTATTCGGTATATTTATATTTTTGTTTTAAAATAATATATAAATAAAAAGGTTTTTCAATTATAGACAATGAAAATTATTGGTGTTGATGTTTGTTGTGGATTGGCTTGGGGAGATGAAGCTAAAGGTAATATTGTATCCCAATTGGCTAAGAGTAAAAGATATAATTTTGTATGTAGATGGTCAGGTGGTAATAATGCAGGACATACTATTTATGTCGATAATGTACAATATAAAACACATCTTATACCTTGTGGTATTTTTTATAATATTCCTTCAATTATTGGTCCAGATTGTGTTGTTCATGTAGAATCTTTTTTAAATGAGATAAAATATCTTCAGGAACACAATTTTAATATATCGCTTGTTAAAATATCACCAAGGGCGCATATTATTACCGATGAACATATAAATGAAGACATAATTACTACTGCGAAAACTCAAGGTAGTACGGCAAAAGGAATTGCTCCTTGTTATAGTGATAAATATAGACGAGTTGGAATACAGGCTAGTCATGTTGAAGAGCTAAGAGAATTTATTTGGGATGAAAAATTATATGGATTTGTTTTATGTGAAGGTGCACAGGGATTTTGGTTAGATATTAATGAAGGAAACTATCCATACACTACTTCTAGCGTCACATTGCCGTATGGATGCTGTAGTCTAGGATTTTCACCCAAATTAATTAATAATATCTATGGAACAGTTAAGATTTACGATACCCGTTCAGGAATTGACCCCGAGTTTCCTGAGTGTTTATTAGAACACGATGATTTAAAAAAAATAGGAAACATTGGTCAAGAACACGATGTTACTACTGGTAAAAAACGAAAAGTAAAATGGTTAAATTTAAAAAAACTTATTAAAGCAGTACACATTTCAGGCGTCACACACCTAATTGTTTCAAAAACAGATGTATTAGAAAAGGCGAAAATGTTTAAACTTCTCGATCAAAATGAAATATTATTAGTGTTTAATACAATTATGCAAATGAAATTTTATATTGAAACTATTTTAAAGGAAAATTGTAATTTAACTTCGATAATTTTTTCAGATAATCCTTATACTATTGCTGAAAATAACGAAAATTTTTTTAGCGATATTGTATAATGGACGGACCTCGTTTAACAGAAAGTAGTTTTGGAGATTATATGTTGACACGATTAAAATCGTGCCATGAAAATAGAGTAAAAATATACTCCTTTGCTTTAAATATAGGTATTTTTCTTTTATTTGTAGCTATTGTAGGAATTTTTTTATATTACAGATATAAAGGACAACCTTCTCCATATGAAAAACAGCAAAAATTATATCGTGATCAGCAGTATATTTTAGATAGAATTCGCTATTATCAGGTTCAACAAAAAAATTTAATGTCTTCGCCTATTGGAAATTTGACGTCACCGTTGGGCAATTTATAATATCTATTTATTTTATAATCGATTATAAAATGAGTAAACAAGAGAAACGTCAACAAATAATTTCAGAGAATGATAATCAATTTATTATAAGTGAAATTATTGATACTATTAATTTTTCTCAAACAAATGAGCTACGTATTAACAAGATTTTACACGGAGATGTTGATTTTTCATTATTGCAAGATAAAGGTGTTAAAAATGTGTCTTCCATTTATATTGAAAAATCCGGTGAAATAACAAATCTTTTAAATATTCCAGAATCGGTGAAAATATTGCATTGTCCAGATAATTTATTAGACGATCTTAAAAATTTATCGAGAAATTTGGAAGAAATAGACGTATCTAATAATCATATTAAAAAATTCGATGCGAAAGATTTCAAAAATTTAACAAGTTTAAATATTTCAAATAATGAATTAACACATTTGACCAATTTACCCGATTCGCTTCTGTTTTTAAATGTTGAAAACAATCAATTAAAAGAACTTAATTTAGAAACAACTCAAAAATTAAAACATCTTATTTGTTCAAACAATCCGATTTTGGTTTTACAAAATGTTCCGAACTCTGTAACAAAAATCGAAATGGAAAATAATCCATTTATTGAAATTGAAACTAATGATGAAGGCAGTAAAAAAGGACAAAAGAAATTAAGCTATCTACAAAGTTTAAATGAATATTTTAGATTAAAAACAGAATATGATAATGCATATATGACCTTAAAACGTAAGGCATATGATAAAGGCAGTAATAAAAAAGAAAAACGACGATTAGTAAATGGTGTAAAACCGGTTTGTACCTATTGTAAAAGAAAGGTGGGTTCTATTTTTTCCTATAAAGATAAATATTATAGTGCGAAATGTGGCGATCAACAAAGTCCTTGTAAATTTGATATTTCTATTTATGAAGGTGACCATACAAATATCGAAGAGGTTATTCATATGTTTTCTGAAGATATCGAAGATGATAAACAACAAATAATCATTGATAAAATGAATTCTGTTTTTAAATATATCGATACTGCCTCCTATTCTGAACAATTTAAAGAACATATAAATACGTATAATGAGAACAGTGAAATTTACAAAGAAACAGTCGATCGATATGACTCGATTTATAATAATGAAGAGCAACGTCTATTGGTTGAGAAAAAAACAAACGAGATAATAAAAATGAAAGAAGATTATAATAAAATATTGGACGAATATAAAAAAACAGGTAATCAAAAGTTACTGAAAACGCTTATGGAAATGCATAAACGTGATGTAATTCCGGCCGTGGAACATTTACGCAATTTAACATATGCACATATGTTTGTAGAAACAGTTGAAAGTGATCCTCCTGTATCAACCCTAGTCCAACATATGGTATCTGCACACAGTCGTGATTTCATTTTTGGAGAAAGTTCCAATGTTTTAAAATTCGTCACCAATACTGAAGTATAATTAGTATTTTACAAAATTGAATTAAAATAATACTAATTATATAGTTTATAAAATAAAATGTCTTTACAAATCGATACCAATGTTCATAGAAAAAAGGTAATTATTAAACGGAAAAAAAAAGAATTACCTATTGTTGAAAAACAATCTGAAACTGATATTGAGATAAAATTACAAGAAGGTTTGGAGTATTTATCTACACTTCAAGACAAATCAATCGATTTGGTTTTGACGGATCCGCCTTATATTATTTCAAGGGATAGTGGTATGAATACACATTACAATACAGTAAAGGAAAATGAACGTAAAAATGTCCAACAAGTCAAAACACAGGCAGAATGGTTGGTGTATAAAGAAAGCAATGGATTAACCGATGATACAAAACGTGAAAATTATATTAAATACGGTACCATTTATGGTAAAAAATACTGCGTGAAAACCGATTATGGAGATTGGGATAGTAAATTCACAATTGAAGTATTAGACCAATTTATATGCGAATATTACAAAAAATTACGTGTAGGAGGCACTATGATTATGTTCTTTGATCTTTGGAAATTATCAGAACTAAAAGCCCTCTTTGAAAAACATAAGTTTAAACAGATTCGTTTTATTGAATGGATAAAAACGAATCCACAACCATTGAATTCTAGGGTTAATTATTTGACGAATTGTCGTGAAATTGCTCTTTTGGGTGTGAAAGGCGGAAGTCCTACATTTAATGGTCAATACGATAAAGGTATTTATGAATTTCCATTGCAAGGTGGTAAAAATCGGTTTCATCCAACACAAAAGAGTTTGCGTTTGTTTGAAGAACTCATTAAAAAACATTCTAATGAGGGCAGTGTTGTTTTGGATACTTTCCTAGGCGCAGGAACAACAGCATTTGCGTCAAAAAATACAAATAGACGTTTTAAGGGATGTGAAGTCGATAAAGGATATTATGATAAAGTGATGGAATTGCTTGATTAAATTATAAAGATTCTTCAATCGTAATGTATTTTTATTCTGGAATTTCATAATTTAAAAGCATTTCTATTTGTTCTGGGGTATTTTTCCACGGTCGCATTTTTTTACTATAATCGGATAAATCTATCTTGTGTAAATGAATGCTTGTTTTACTAAAATGTCCATACCAACCTTGGTAATTCGGTTGATATAAATTTTTTATGTTTTTTGATAACAATAACAAATATGGGATAAAAGTACCAAAACTACTTATCACATTAGTTGCTCCCAATATAGTTTGAATATCTTTATAAAAACTTTGGATTTTAAATATGATATTTGGATAGTGGGTTAGTAATTTACCAATAACCGGATTTTTTGTATCCTCTGCTATAAGAATAATGTTTTTATACCTAACATTATCAATTATATTTTTATAATATGAAAAGGGAGGCATTAAATAAACCGGATGTGGATTTGTATCAAATATATCACCACTTCGTATATGTATAACAAAATCATCTTTTTCTAATTCGGGAATATCTTGTATAATAAAAGATTTTTCTAATATTTCTTGCACTTTTTCTCTATTTTCTTTAAATATTTTATCTGGAAAATCTATATATCTTCTATCAAAAAAGTTACAATTATTTTCAATTATAGTATCATTTGTAGTATTATCTAAAAGAGTGTTTATAATTTCTATATCAAAAAATTCGTGTTTGTTTTCCTCTTTGACAGTATCTTGTAAATATATTGCTATGTGTATTATATTTTGTAATTGTATCATACTATTACCAAATCTATTCCATCTTTTTACAAGAATCATTATTTATATTTTATAAATATTTTTTTCTATAAAAAAATAATAAGTTAGTTAAATGTAAATTAAATAATAAAGTGTATTTTTATAGTTGTTTTAGTTTTTCTCTCAATTTTCTAGCAAATTCTACTGGATCATACCAATAGGTTCCTACCATAGCGTTGATGTCTTTCTCGTCAAATGTTTCGTCGCCTTCTACGAAATCAATTCCGAAAACGGCATAGGACGGAATGTTTGTCGCACCAATACGCTTACCTATCTCTTTTGTCTTTTTTGATACCTGTCTTTTCTGTAGGTTACAATGGTTGCAAAGACATTGGAAATCATCCATTGTCTGCGTCTTTGAATCAAGAACTCTTGTATCGTTATAGAGGTCATTTTTATGATCGGTTACCAAATCTGAATGACTTCCACATACGACGCAACCCATTTTTTTATGATACTCGTGAATATCTTTTCGAATAGGACGTGTTGCTCCATACAAATGGTCATCGCTGAATCCCACTGTTCGAAGTGCTGTAATTGAACGTTCTCCTTGTTTTTCCCACAAATAGCGTTTGTCGGAAAAGTAAACTCCATGTCGGGCTGCTCCATTTTTTCCCCAGTCCAACATTTTGTTCTCTGCGATCTTTTCGCGTGATACCCATTCTGAACGTCCCTCTTCATTCGGTTTAAATAAGGTATCAACTTCTCGTTGCTTCTTTGTAACCTTCACCGGAGTAGCTGTCTTTTGATTTTCAACCACAGGTTGTGGTGAATTAACGGTTTTGCTTTCTGTGCTCATCTTATATAGTTTGTTGTTTTCTCTTTAATCTTATTTAAAAAAGCTTTTCAATTTTATGTAGGGGGATGCTCCCACTATGACCCCCACCTTAAATGTGGGTCATAAAAAACTTTATTAATTAAATTACTAAAACAAATTTTAAACTAACTCAAAACCGAAATCACGGGGGAAATCCGTACTTCTTACATATTTTTTCAAGCGAGTGATATTGTCGGTAAATTCACCTAGACAAAATGTATAAATAACCCCATTTGAATGTCTGTAGATATAGTGACGACAAGACCCACTACCAGTTGTTCCAAAACACGTCATTTTCTTTTCATTGTTGTATAGGAACTCTTTTTTAATCTCTCTTCCTTCCTTTTCTCCTGTTACATTGAGTGACGGTCCTAATTCGGCAGTTAAAGATAACGACCCGGTATTGATCATTTTTTTTAAATTGATAAACGCCTTGCTGTTGATGCAAATTGCCGAATTTACATCATTTTTCTCAAGACAAGAGCTACAAACAGAGTATCCCGTGTGAGAACATTCTTGTGTTCCAGGATAGTCGCGACAAATATTGCAATCGATATCATAGGGGGGACTCATTATTAAAAGTTTATTGGTTTATCGTTCACAAAACAAAATAAAAACCTTTCAATTTTATGTGTAGGGGGGGGGGCGATGCCCCCTTATGATCCCCCATTTTTGTATTTGTCCCATTATTCACGATAAAGCTATGTTGTATAATTTACCCTAAAAATGGGGATCATAAGGGGGCATCGCCCCCCCTACACATAAAATTGAAAGGTTTTTTTGTTACATACTTAAGGACAAAAAAGCCAAATATGAGTAAGGTTCAACGAGAGAAAAACTGCCTGTTCTGCAACAGCACCCAACATCTTTGGGAAAAATGCAAATCTATCAACGCCAATCATTGGAGGTATGTTATGATCAGTGAAACGATGCCCGACTTTAAGAGTTTGGATACAAACAAACTCAGAATGATAGCACACGTTGTCGTTTCCGATAGTAGACTTGTAGATACACGGCGTAGATATGGGTGGGCGACACCCAAAAGCTATACGACAACTATTGGACGCGGTGGTCTTATAGAAGAAGGAAGAACCTGGGAGCCTACAAAAAGCAAGCGCTTAACACGCAACTACAAGCGTTTCCTGGGACATAATCCGATTCCATGGCAGAACTTGTCTAGAAAGCGACTCATTGACGCAGTTTGCGAGAGATGGAACAGCTTGCATCCAGTAGTAGAAAAAAGCAAAATGTCTCCCGATGTTGAGTTAGAGGCGTGTGCTATATGCTATGAAGACATGGGAAAAGTTGTTTATTCAGCAGTAGACAACAAATGGATTGCGAAAAAACGCAACATGACGACCAGTTGCAAACACGAGTTTTGCTTATCGTGTTGGGATAAGGTCCGTAAAGAATATCCCGGCTTTCACAGGACAGAGTATAAAAGACTTTGCCCATTGTGTAGACATCCCAACCTAGATAGTATGTGTAGTTATAATTTAACGTGTAAGGTAATTAAATAAAATAGTTTGGTTTTTTTTATAAAAAAAACAGGGCGTCCCCTGAATTCATTTTCTGCATTAGGTTACAGATTTTTTTGTTTTGTACATTAGTAATATCAATTAAGTTATTTTCAACTAAAGTTAACGGTGAAGCCTCTAATAGCATCGCACAAAACTATTAAACAGTATACCAGAGATTAAAGAATACTGCTGCATTTTATTTTATTCCTAGTCCATTTAGATGATATGGGTGATCAATCCAATCAACTAAATTTTCTAGTTTAAATAATCCATAGAGGGAACGGGAAACATCTTAGAATACTTCCACAAGAGTAATAAAACCCCCGATTTAAACACTTCCTACAGTGCTTTTCACGCTATCTATGCTTTGTCTTACATTTTTATTTCCACTGAGCCAGACAAATAGCTCAACACTCCAGTAAAGTAAAAAAGGCCTTTCAATTTTATGAGTAAGGGGGATGCTCCCCCTTATGATCCCCCCATTTTTTGTATTTGTCCCATTATTCATAATAAAGCTATGTTGTATAATTTACCCTAAAATAGGGATCATAAGAGGACTATTCCCCTACATAAAATTGAACAAAAAGCTTTCATATATTTGAGAAACAACAAAAACAACAAAAAACAATGGAAGAAATTGATCTATTTATTAAAAAATGCAAGGAAGAACAAGAAATGAACGATTATATACATAAAAATATTTATCCCGAAAGTTTAAAATCAAAAAAAAAACATCACTATAAACCTACCATTTTGAAAGATATCGATATCATTTATAATGATGCTGTAAAACCTACTTCTCCTTTAAAACGCCAACACCAAATATTGGATAAAGTACGGAAATTAGAAGAATTGTTAAAAGAGAATGTAGATAATAGAGAAACATGTCCAGTATGTTTAGAGCCAATGAATAACAATTTCATATCACCTAGTTGCGGACATACCATTTGTATCGGATGTTTTACGGCAAATATTCGACAAAATAGTGCGAATTGTGAATTATGCTGTCTTTGTAGAAGAAATATAGTAGAAATTTAATTTTATATTTAATCCTTTAAAAAAAGTATTTTTTATATATAGATTACCCATGTAAATAATCTATATAACGTCACCCTATGTAGGACTCGAACCTACAACCTCATGATTAGAAGTCATACGCGCTATCCAGTTGCGCCAATAGGGCAAAAAAAATTGCATCGAGTGGGGTTCGAACCCACGCAGCTTACGCTACCAGGTCTTAAGTCTGGCTCCTTAGACCACTCGGACAACGATGCTTTTATTTTGCTATCAACTTTTAATTATGATTAATTATGATTATTGCTGTTTGTTGATATGGATAGTTCATGTATATATATATATATATGACCTTCTCATAATATACTAATATTATTTCTTTAAATTATTTTAATCATATTAGTTAAAATCGTTGTTATAGATAATCCTCTGTTACAAGTT
>ERZ807291.3340-NODE-3340-length-22920-cov-14.872906_pt1 | contig 22920 bp, 23 predicted proteins | sample MGYA00521257_ERZ807291 | MGnify/ENA primary metagenome ERZ807291 (study PRJEB31413, sample SAMN03169783) | marine metagenome | biome: Marine; feature: Water; material: Subsurface seawater | place: North Sea | collected 2011-04-28 | depth 1 m m ... | reverse complement strand
GGGGGGGGAAGCCAAAAAAAAAGTTTCAAAATCAAAAAAAATATTTTAAATTATAGTTTATCCAAATATAATCCATTTGGATTCCATGTCAATTTAGAACAATCACACTTTTCAATAACATTAATGATTCTAATTCCTTCAGGAGATTTGATTTCTTTTTTACTATTATATGCTTTACAGCGTAAATGTTTAGAACACCCACCATGACATTGTCCAACATTAATATTAGTTTCATATTGGGTGCCTTCGTAATAAGTCATGATATGATCATATTTTTCACATTCATTTACAGATACACAGTCACAATGTTCATTTTTAGTATAATCATGTACTTGACCATTACTGTATAAGTGTGACATTGAACTTAATTTCGGAATACATTTATTACATTGAGCGTATTGAAGTGTTAGATTCAAAAAATCAACAGCTGTATCATCTTGAACCATAACATCTAAATGACCAACGCTTTGAATATCATTTAATATATTATCATTTGTACCTGGTAAGTTTGATAAATCTAATTCTAAACACATTTGTTCATTTTGATTCCATGTACCGCCATTTAATACTGGTAATCCATGACCCCATAATGCTAATCCATTAATACCCAATACTAAACTATCAGTATTTGTTAAAAATACATTTGCTGCTCTAAGACACATTTTTAAATACGCATTTTTTAATGAACATTCGCCATTACTAAAACAATCATTAAATGTGTGACCAAAACATCGATTGTCAGCAAAAATATCAAATCCAGATTGGATTCCAGCAGAGCAACCCGCCAATAATCCTGAAACAAGTGCTGGTGATGGACTTGATGGTTCAGAACCATCGCTAGTCAAAAAATTATCAGATTTACCAGCAATACATGTTTTATCTTTTTGTTTATTACAGTTTCCTTTACATATATCAGTAGTTATTTCTACATTAGTATATGTTGGTACAGCTACACATCCATTACATTTACATTCTTTAATACTATTAACATAATTATCAGATACTTGAATAGATGTATATGTCAATGGACTACATTCTGCTTGTGATGCTTTACATGATCCAGAACATAATCCAACATCAATCTTTTTACCATAATGTATTTCATATTTAGTATGACGATTACATTTTTTTGTATTACACATATTTGTATTAGCCCATTTACATACATTTCCACCATATACTGTATCACAACGATCTGAACCAAATGGATTCAACATAGAACAGTCATAATTTAAAACTTCATATGGTTTATCTTTATGATTTATACAACATCCCTTTAGTGGTTTAGGTTTAGCGTATGTTTGTTCGCTAAAAACTGAAAATATAAACAATGAACAAATAAATTTAAACATGGTATAAAATACCTAATATAGATAACTTTAATATATTTATTCTTAATAATTCATTGCTTACCTTTGATAATATAATTATAAAATATATTTAAATACTACTATTTAATTTTTAATTATGGAGGTATGTAAGCTCCATTATTAATCGCTTTTGTCCAACTCTGAGGTGTGATATTTAGGATTCACCTGATGAATCTGTATGTCCGGAGAAACCATACTGGTCAATAACATCACCATCAACTTTTTGTCTAGTGCTGGTCGCGGGCTGCCCTGCGGAAAGCAGCTGCTGCTGCTACTGGTGAGATGATTATGTTGGCGGTTCTGCTTCTGGTTCGTCGTCTTCCGAATCGGAACTACTTTCTTCTGCTTCTGCTGCTGCTTCTGCATCAGCTGCTTCTGCTTCTGCTGCTGCTTCTGCATCTGCTGGTGCGGCCGCTGGTGCTGCTGCTGGTTCTGCTACTGCTGCTGCTGGTGCTGGTGCTGCTGATGGTGCTGGTGCTGGTGCTGCTGATGGTGCAGTGGCACCAATCGCCATATTAAAAACATTAATCCTCTTGACGACATTTCCATAATTTTTATTCCTTAAGCTGGCATATATGTCGTCCACGTATAGTGTGATTTTGTCGTAGAGTGGTGTATTACTACCACCAGACAAATATTTCGAGTGTTTTCTAGAATTATATTTTTTATAATAGTTATTATTTTTTTTTATAGATATTTTTTTGTTAAAAGTCATTTATAAAATAAACAAAGAAAATAAAATTGATTATATTTTAATACTAATATTTATTACAATGGATACTAATACTTTATCAAAAAATATAGATGAATATATTACAAGACATAGTAAATTAGAAACTAAAATAGATAATATAATATCATCATATTTTACATCATTACCAATACTATATAATGTTAAACATAAATGTAATTGTGAAATCTATAGTCCATTTATAGTGAATGGACCGTGTAGATTTTGTTATAAATAATAATTAATAAATTTATTTAAGTATAATAAAATATTTATAATAAAATATTTATAATATATGAGCTATTCAAAACATTTACCAAGTGCTATAAAAATTCTTCATTCAAATATTTATCCTAAATATGGTAGTGGTAGTTTTTTGTATTCATCTAATAATAAAAAATATTTAGATTTTACATCTGGTATTGGGGCATTATCAACTGGGCATAGACATCCAAAAATAATTCATAATGTACAAAAACAATTAGATAAATACGTCCATATGCCACAACAGCTGTTTAATATTCATCAATCTTCTAATATTTTAACAGCTAAATTATTATCATTAATGCCCGATAAATCATTAGATAGTATTTTTTATGTAAATTCTGGTTCAGAAGCAACAGATAATGCTATAAAGATAGCTAGATCATATACTAAAAAACAAAATATAATAACGATGAAAAAGGGATTTCATGGGCGCACATATGGGGCATTATCAGTTACTAGTTCGAATATAAACTGTAAAAAAGATACTCATCCACATTTGCCTGGGGTTTATTATAGTAATATAAATGATATATCTGATTTTGAAAATATATTATCATTTCAAACTAGTCCAGATGAAGTAGCATGTGTCATATACGAACCAGTACAAGGAGAAGGTGGTATTTATTCATTAGACCGTGATTTTTTGCATCAAATCCATGCTATATGTAATAATAATAATATACTCACAATCGCGGATGAAGTTCAATGTGGATTCGGAAGAACTGGAACATATTGGAATATAGAACAAAAAGATGTTATACCAGATATAATGACATTTGGTAAAGGAGTTGCTAGTGGATTTCCATTGGCAGGGGTAGTTAGTACAAGTCATATAATGGATAATATAGGTAGTAATTTTTTAGGTGGAACGTATGGAGGGAATGCTATTAGTTGTGCTGCGGCAAGTGCCACAATTGATGTTTTTCAATATGAAGGTATATTAAAAAATGTGTCCGCAAAAGGAGATTATTTACATAATGAACTAACAAAAATTTCAGAAATTAAATCAATCAGACAATATGGATTGATGATCGGACTAGAATTTTTCTTTTCAGATGAACCATCAAAAATTAAAAAAATAGTGGAAAAAATGAATGAAAATAATATATTAATACTAACTTGTGGAAATAATGGACAATACATCCGATTACTACCACCACTAAATGTTTCATTTGATGAATGTAATCTATTTTTGGATACGTTTAATTCAGTTATAAATGATATTTAATTTTAATTAGAAAGTTTAAATAAAATCTAAATATATTATATATGATCAAGAATAAAAAAAAAACTACAAAAAAACATATTGGTATTACTAACAGAAGTCTTAAGAGTAGTAAATCATTAGCTAAATCCAGGAAAAAACAAATTGTAGGCGGATCATCAAAAACCAATAATATATTAGGCCGCACGGCTCGCGGAGCTGTCGGGTCTCTGCCTGGAGCCTATATAGGCGCAGCAGCAGCGTATGGAGCAGCCATCAGCAGCAGCGTGGCGCCAATGACAACAGCGGTGGGGGCGCTTATTGCGTCAGGCCCAGCAATCCCCGCCGCAGTTGGGATTGCCGCAGTGGCGGGGACAGCCAGGGAAATTAATAAGAAACGTCGAAGAAGTAAACAAAAAGAAAAGAGAAATAAACGCGTATCTGATTTCATGATACATAAAAAAAACCAAAAAAATTATATAAATTTGCATTTTGATCGCGACCTCAATCAATATAAACCCAACACCTGGCCATACCATAGTATCGATATATTCCCCAAGAAATTTGATGATTATACACATAATGTAGATAAAGCATCTATATTATTGCCATTGTTTCTGAATGAAAAAAATACAAATTTTTGGTTATCTGACATAAATAATCTTCAATTTTATGAAAAAGATAATAGTCACCATCCCGAAAGCAAAAGCATACAGTCGGAGGATTATAAGGTTGGAATGGATTCCATAATCGGGCGACGTGAACCTTTAAGAATTTTTATAAAAGACCCAAAAAAAAAAAAATATTATACAAATGAATACATCCCCGCAGACGCAATAATATTTACGGATATTATGTCTATAAATGTGTGTTTTGTCCGTAGGAAGCCATATATAGATAAAGAACTTTACGTGCATAAATATGCTATTTCTGATAGAGAACATGACCTAAAAGAATATATATTAGCTGATTGTAATATTAGAAATGAGAATACCGATAACTGCAATGCAACTGAAATATTTAATGAAAGAAAAGCCCCATATAAGAAATCATTACAGCAAAACAACAGCAAGACCAATAATAACACACCTGTTTATAAATATAAACCTTTAAGTGATCCAGAACGCAGAAGAAGGTTCGGAAGCGTATTCTCGCATCGCTTCACCGATGTTGGTCAGAACCCTGAAAAGAGACGAGCCACACAGAAATCAAAAATAGTAAAGAATGATTACCAGGAACAGAGGACCGAAGTGGTCAGTAAAAGGACGCTAGATGGAAAGTATGGCATTCGCTTTTCAACGGATCAGGGTGGCCGACACAATGTAACTTATGTGAACCCCGGAAGTGTTTCCGATGGGAAAATATTTGTAGATGACATTATAGTCCGCATCAATGGTGACAGCACAGCAGGCATGTCGCACAGCACGCTAGTCTCTAAAATTCACGAAAGAAAGAAGTTGGAATTAACACTTCAAAAAGGTGAAGATTTTTTAAAGAATTTTGTATATTTTTTCTTTTATCAAGATAAATATTTTGATTGTAAGGGTCTATCATGGAAAATCGACACTTTTAACAATATTTTGAATTCTAAACCAAATTTATTCCCATGTATAAAACCACTGTACTATAATAATGTTGATACCAATTCCATGATTATGAATTATTACGGCGACGGCGAATCTCCATCAACGCATTCTGAAAGGGAAAGGAAGAAGCAAAAAAATCCAATAAAGAAAATAGATAAAATATGGACCATAAATGAACAAAATGTTTCTATTGAAAAAAATGGCTTTGGTTGGATGAATGAAATTGTTTGCAAATTTACTATTTGTGATACAGATTTAAAGGAGAGCTGTAGAGTGCTGTGGGGTGCATCCGAGCGTAGGGAGATGACGAAATTGAAACAAATATGTAATACACATGGAAAAAAATTTTATTCCAGAGAAAAAAGTGAAAATGATAGTGAATCATGGACATTTGAATATAGTTTATGTAATATACTAAATCATATTCAGAGATTATCTAATGGAGAATCGGAGAGTTTTTTCGCAAGTCCATTTTGTCCTGTAATAAAAAATTATTTCAATTATATCCAACAGCAGACAGTTCCTTCGTTTTGTTTTCAATCCCGAATGATACAATATTAACTACATTATAATACAAAGTATATAATAAATAATATTTAATCGTCATTAGCAATACGTGGTGCTACAAAATAATGAATATAACCATTATTCATAATATCATATGATAGTTTCAATGGATAATTCTGATTTATGTCAATTGACATATGTGTATTTAGATTGCATCCTTTAGCAAAGGTCTGTAAATTTGCTAGATTAAATTCAAGTTCAATATCTTTTAGATTACTTATTTCCAAATCATCATTACATAATATCATTTGTATTCCAGTCATATCACCACTACATTCAAGAGACATATTTTGGTTTTCATCATCAATACGGTCCTTTGAAATATTAATTTTGACCACATCTCCAATATCAGTAAAATCATTAATAATCTCATTAAAATATTTAGATTCCATTTTAATACGTGTTATTTGTTCACAATCAAATATGCTCAATTCATCACATTCGATATCCATTAATTTTAGAGTGTAAAATTTCTTGTATTTTTCATGAATAAAACTAATATCAATACTATCCCCTTTGTATTCCAAAATTAATTCATCATTTGGATTAATATGGTTTAATATTTTTATGAATGATTCTAGATTTATTCCTAGTACAGTTTCATTCATTTTTCCATCAGAATAATTGAAACTTCTAAATATATTTGATGGAATAAAACAATTTACCAATGAAATATGCGCTTTGTCCATTGATAAAATATGAAATCCATCTTTAGTAAGTTTGATATTAACAATTGTGACAATATTAGAAATAAATGACATGATTGATTTAAAATAACCACTATTTTTTGTTCTGAATCCAATACTTTTTTTACTAAAATATTTATCGTATAGTGGTGATTCGTCTTCTTCATTTACGTGAACTCTAAATTTAGGCATGATAGAATTATTTCTTTTTGAAGATTGAAGAAAAAACAAATCAAATTTAACTTAAAGATTGTATTTATGTTATATGTATAATGTTTTTTACTATGACCCCTGAAATGTTAGCTAAATTCAATGAATTACGAAAAAAACCTACATTCACACCATCAATAGACTCTGTATCTAAACCACCTTTAACATACAAAGAATATTATAATAAACGATTTTTGGAAGAATGTAAATATTTTATTGAAAATCCTAAATTTAGTATGAAATATATGATGGTTATGTCACATTTACAACACAATATGAAAACAAAGACTTTAAAAGAGTATAAAGAAAAATATCCAGGAGCACCAATTAATGATATTTATGAAGTAGATTCAAAAGAGACTCAAACACATACCTCTGGACGAGCTCCATATTCACGGTCTATTATTCAACCAATAAAAAAAAATAGTTATCCAATTATAAATGAAGATTATGATAATATAGATAATGTATCTGTTGCAAGTGATTATGATATAATAGATGAAGAACCATCAACACCCCTTAGGCGTTCACAAAGAATAAAAACGAAACAACAATAAATATTATTTCTTCTTACTATCAAGTTCAAAGAAATCTTTTGTATCATTAAAAAATAGATTTCCTAATTGTTTTAAATTGATAGCAAATTTAAGATCTGATGAATCGCTTATTGTTGGATTATTTAAAATATTATGTTGAATATTATTTCGATACATTAGATTTGTACTTTTTGTTGTTTTTTTGTTTGTGAATAATTTTACATTTGTATCGTCATTTGGATATATAAATCCAAAACATTTATTAAAATCAGTTGGATTTATATTAATAGAGTCTGGTTTTTTTGTAGTGTTTGAGTAAAATTTAGTGAATATTAAGAGTTTCTTTTCTTTAACAAAATAATCATATGGTGTATAATATTCTATTTTTTTTTTTATTATTACTGATTTTGATTTTAATTTCGTTAACTTTAACCATCCATTATTTTGTATAATATCTAGTTCCCATCTATTACTTTCATTTTGTTGATTTACCATTTCACCTTTTAATTTTTTTGATTTTGATTTTGAAAAAGGTATAATTATAGAATCATGTAGTGCTAAAAATAAATATGTTAGTCTTTTAATTATATCTATTTTTTTATATGACTCTTCTTTTGTTTCGTGAGATAAATATAACTTTAACTCTTTTTTTCTCCATTTGTTATTTTCCCAATGTTTTGAACCAATCCAATGATACAAATTATTTACAGTAAATTTCTTAAGCATGTTTGATTTTGGATTTATTTTAGTATGTTGTTTAATGTAGTCATTTCTTTCTAATAAATCAATTCTTCTTCTAAAAGGAGAATAATTATACGAATCTATTTTCCATACAATATTTTTTCCATCGCCTTTTTTTGGAGTTCCATCCCCTCTTGGAAAATCAGTTCTGTATCCCATTGTAATATAATTTATTTTTGGTGATTCTTCTTCTTGGCTGATTTCTCTCTTTCGCGTCATTTTCGGTTTGTTAATAACTTCCCAATCCTTATTGAATGAAGTTCTTTTAAAATCAATAACTGTCCAACTATTTGAATATTCATTTTTTTTTGATACTGGCATTATTATAATATATTATTATAATATATAATGCCAGTATCAAAAAAAAGAAAATTTAAAAAGTCTAAATTATTAAACAAAAAACAACGAAAAACATCAAGAATAACTAAACGTAAATATAAAGGTAAGGGTGGGGCGTTCTTTAAAGGTCCTAAAGGTTCGTCCCTAAAGACAGCTATCAAGAAAGACACGTACAAAACACACAAACTCCTATTCCCCACTAATTTATCCATCGAAGATGATATCACCCCCGCCCATTTTGGTAGTGTTCCCACACATTCAAATCTACACAATAATATTTATAATAAGGTTTGGAATAATTATACAGTTAATGTTGATAAATCACTTAACTTATTGCCCTGTTTTTTGAATAGATCAAATATACTACATTGGGTAAAAGATATTAATAATCTTCAATTTTACGAAAAAGATAATAATATTAACAAAATAAATTATGGTATTTTTATGAATAAGGAAATCAACAATGAAATAGATTTTGACAGTAATGATTATTATAATTTTCGATGTGAACCTTTAAGACTTTTTATTAAGGATCCTTTGTTAAATACTGTATATAATTCATCAACAGATTTTTATAAGGTTGAAAAAATACATGTTGGCTTCCTTCGTTGTGAACCATGTAAATCAAGCGATATGAAGGATGAAGCTAAAATAGAAATATTTAATTCACTAAACATATATCGTGATATATGTTTAGAGGAAATATATCATCTAACACGTATGGAAAAAGGGGAGAAAAAAGAGTACATACCATATGGTAGATTATGTCGTTTATTAGCTAGTAACCCGAGTACAAATACTAATACTACCTATGATAAATCTTACCATTTTGTTAATGCAAATACTATTGACATTACCAAAGCAAAAATACCAAAAGAACAAAAACACCTGAAAGCACTCAGAATAACATACATGACTTATGTGGAGGATCAAAAATTCAAAGATTTTTTCGATAAGAAAAATTCAAAAGAAAATACTCAAGAATTTCTCAAGATTCAAAAGGCATTTTGCGACTTCAAAGGTAGAATATGGCACAAGGCTACTTTTAAATATATGAAAATTATGAGACCATCTCTCTTTCCTTTTTCAAAACCACTATATTTTGACAGGAATAACGGTAGCGACTATATAATAAAAACCAAAATAGACACCACATATATAAAATATAAAAACGCACCATCTGACTTTTCTGAAATACTTAGAAAACATCTGAAGCATCCAATTAAAAAAATAGATAAACTGGAAGGATGGGAAATACAAGAGCAAAATCAAACTTTAAATGGAGTTGGATGGATGAATGAAATAGTTTGTAAATTTACGATTACTGAATCGGAATTAAATGACTATAATGCTACTAATAGAAATAGTATAGGAAAATTCACACAATATTCTAAAGAAATATATAATGGAGGTATCCCATCCGTGTCAGTGTCTTTGGGCTCTAATGGATTTACTAAGACAGAAAATATATATACATTTGAATATAGTTTGTGTGCTATACTAAATCATATCCATAGTATTTCTTCAATATTTGATGAGAATATTTATAACGAAAACAATTCAGATTGGCGTTTGCGTAATTCTAACATAATATGTCCGGTAATAAGAAATTTTTTAAATTATAAAGCTGGAAGATCGTATATTAAATCGAACGAAGAGGTATCCACACATTTTAATACTACAAATAGAATATTAGATACAAAAAGCATAATTATAAAATATCCGTTTCCATCATTAACTCATATATTAGAAAAACCTCAAATGGTGAAAGGTTGTGAGGCTAATATTGTACCAACAGATACTGTTAGGACGCAACGATGCCAAAGTCGTTCCACTATCAAATTGCCATATGTGCCTGGAATCCAAGATTTTGGAACTGATTCCTTTTTTTACTCCAAGGATGTACGTACAGAATATAATATAAAAACGGATGATTATATAGAAGATGAAATCATCAAGTTGAACGAAAAATGGTATGAAAAAAAAACAAAATTAGTGGATCAGATTAGTAAGCAAAATTTGACTTATCCAGAAGTCCATACATCATGGATTACATTTTTAGATGATAATAGTGAAACACAACAGAAAATTCAAATAATGTGCGATAACAATCATTTAAATCCTTTTGGAGACCCACCAGTAGCAGCACCGTCGGCAGCATCGGGATATCTTGATGTTGGCAAGAGGGAAGCCCCCCCCCACAAGAAGAAAGAAGTAAACCCGCAGCCAACTGTTGCAGAAGCAAAGGCAGCAGCAGCACGAGCAGCAGCACCAGCAGCTGCTGACGCAAAGGCAGCAGCCGCACAACTACTGCAGCCTGCTGAAGCAAAGGCAGCAGAAGAGGCAGCCGCACAAGCAGCAGGACCACCGTCTCCACAAGAACGAGCACGAACACGAGCAGCAGCACCACCACCACCACCGCAGAAGAAAAGGAACAAGAAAAAAAAGTATAAAAATATTGAAGCACTTTCACCAGGCCTGTCGAGTGACAGCACCGCCGGATGACGACGAAGTAGAAGAGAAGTGAAGCCATAACAAGAATTACAAGAATAAACTTATCAATACATCTAATGGTAGTGATCCATATTCTAATACCTTTTTGTGAAAATCTTTAGAACGACCTTTAAATTTTTGTTTTAAATCTAATATGACACGTTCACCTATTTTATATGATAATGCTTGTGTAGGAATAGAAATATATCTTAATAATTGATTATGTATTTGAGTATCTGATTCAAAACAGTATTTCCTATAATATTTAAATGTTCTATGATATGACCACCCATAATAATGTATCCCAGTATCAACAACTAATCTTAAAGCTCGTATCATCTCTAACATTAATTTTCCATAATAGCTTTCATAGGTTTTGTATTTACCTAAATTTTCGCAATATAAAGCCCATCCTTCTTGATAAGCATCATTTGTAGCGATTTTTATAAATAATGGTATGTTTGGATTTTCATTTACGTATGTTAATTGATAGTGATGTCCTGGATTAGCTTCGTGTAATGTCAATGATTCGACTTCCATATGATTATTTTCTTTTATATTTCGTAAATTTATGTAAAATTTACCTTTTCGTTTCATCTCTAAATCTCCAGGCATATAATAGGCTTCTGCTGAAAATTTTTCATTATATTGTGGAACTGGTATAATTTCACATTTACTTTTAACGCTATCATAAAATTGTGTTTTCATTATAGAGCGGTTAATTGATGCTAACTGTTTTTTATACGTCATTAACAAATCATGTTTTGATCTGAAATTCATATCACGTCGTTTATTCAAATGTTTATTAAACTCTATTAAGGTGCCATTAAAATTAAGTTTGTTTTTTATGGTGTGCATCATTTCGTAAATACGTTTAACTTCTTGAACCCCATAATTATGTATTTTTTCAACTGTAATATCAGATAATGTAGTAGATGACTTTACTAAAAATTTATATTCTTTTTTTCCTTTTGGTAATCCACACATCCCAATAGTTGTTCTACAGGTGTTTAAATATTCCTTTTTCAAAAATACAATGAGTCGTGTTAATGATGGGCTAAAAATAGATTCGCATTGTTCATTAAAATCAAAATCTAATTTAATTTTTATAGAATTATTAAGGTATGTTTTAGTTGACAACAATGCTTCTAATTGTTCGATTAATTTAATACAAATTATTTTTGGCATCGTGTAGCATTTTTTTATTCCTTGTTTCATATTATCAATTACTGACTGTACGATATCATCAAAAATTTGTATTTTTTCTATAAAATTAACATAATCTTGCTTAACCTTAAATATATAAACACCTTCACCATTAGCCATTTCTAATATAGATGCTAACAAATTATCTTGATGATTTATTGGGGTTAAGTCATAGTTATATTTATATGATTCTAAAGCCTCGTCACACATGTATAATAGTGTTTTATCATATACATTTTTTCTTTTTTTTTTAGATATTAAGTCTAAATATTTTTTGTATAGTTCTTTTTGCTTTTTAATATGGGATTTATCAAATGGGTTTTCTAATTTAGTTTGTAAATGTTTGTATTTATCTAAATTCAAAAAATCATTCAAAGAAGGGAACAACTCCATTAATTCATCAAAATAATTATCATATATATTCATTATAATAATGACATATAAAAATATTATTTTTAATATATTTAAATACAAATTGTGTATTAACTGTAATGAAAAAAGTAAATTATAGTTACGATAAAATTACACAATTAATAAAGGACAATGCCCACAAAATTAATAATTATAACCCAGATTATATTATAGCAATTGGAGGTGGTGGATTGATCCCAGCGCGTTTGATAAGAAATTATGTAAAAAAACCATTATATGTCGTAACATTATCACTTTATGATGATGATAAAATTAAAGATACTGTAGAAATTATACAATGGATAGATAATGATTTATCTGAAAAAAAAATAATGATCGTCGATGAAGTTGATGATACTCGTAAAACATTAGATTTTTGTATTAAACGATTTAAATTAATAAATAATGCTAAAAATATTGGGATATTTGTGTTACAAAATAAAATTAAAGAAAAACTTGGGCAATTGGATGACGATATTAAGTATATCAGTTGTGAAAATGTTCAAGATGACTGGATTGTTTATCCATGGGATTTGTAAATAATTGTATATTGTAATCCAATCCATAATAGTAATACAGTAGAAATAACTATATATTTATTATAATGTTGTTTTAATAATAAAATAGTTATAAATACACACACTATTGATATTAAGTATACGTAAATAACATTTTTATAATGAGATACAAGATTACTATTTTTTTGTATAACATAGCCGCAAATTATACTCAATGGTAATAAAGATATAATAGCTGATAGTGCTGTATTTTCTATTATATTAGCAGTATAATAAATTCCAGATAATAAAATTCCACCAAGTATAAAAATAATAATTAAATTCATATAATTAAGTATCAAAATAATTATATTAATTTAGTATACTTTGTATGTATTGGAATTGTTGGTATATTCATGTTATGTTGTGATATCTCTGGATATTTTACTTTCAAAAAAAGAAACAATTTAACGATAACAAACCCTAATACAATACCAATAAATAAAAATAATACATTATATTTATAATAACAATGTTCTAAACATGGTCCTTGATAATTCATATAATATAATTATATATTAATCTTGTTTTATACTTTTCTTTTTTAACCAACTCATTAAAATGAGGTCATCTTTTATTATGAAAAATAACAGTATGCCATATATAAAGTAGTGAATATTAAATATTTGGTTGTATATTCTGGACGTATACATAACTAAATGTATTGACCAATTTATACAACAACATACTAAATATATATAGTATGCTGATATACGATTGTACTCTATTATTGTATTAATATGGATTTGTGATGATTTATTTTCTAAAAATCTGATTCCTAAATACATATTTACTAAAAATGTATAACTTGATAATATTGTATAAATAAATAGCAATTTTCCTACATTTTGTATATCATTGAAATCAACATTTAATGTATATAATAATAGAAAACTAGTTATTTTATGATGAATTTCAGTTGTTTTTGGTAAGTCAGGTACTAACAGTAATGCTAATATATCATTTGCTACATACAAAGAAGCATAATAATTTATAACAGCCATGTCAAAGTGGTTATTTTTAACAAATGTAATAAAATCTATTGTGCTATATAATGATATATAAGCTAATAATATTGATTTTACTATATTTTTAACCATATAAATCTGTCGGCTGTATTGAAATAGTTGGAAATTACTATTGAATGTTAGTCCTATATAAACAAATAAATAATAACAAAGAACGCGAATCAATACACATAAAACATCAACATATACCCACATATAATAATACAATAATTATTTTATACTTAAATAAATAAATAATTATTTTATACTTAAATAAATAAATAATTAAATTATAATATTATTCTGTTTCTCGTTTTCTTACATAATTTGGATGTCTTGGTTTTCCTTGTGGTTTTGTTTCACCAGAATAAGAGAATGTTATAGTAGTTCCAATTGGGTGTGATTTCAAATAGTTTGCTCGTACCGTATCATCCATTCCAGATACATCAAATTCAACAACTCTTCCATCATCTTTATGCCATCTACATTTAAATGCTCCTAACATGTCTTTATATTTATTAGTACCTTTTTTATGTCCTATAATAGTACATTCAGAATCAAATAACGGTTTTACTTTTAATAAATATCGTGAACGTTTAGATTCATATGGACTATTAGGTGCTCTAAGCATGACTCCTTCTCCTTTCACTTTTTTACTTGTTAAATGTGAAACCATCTTATTCATTTGTTCCACAGACTTAACTAATGTATGTTTGACTGCTACAAGTGGACATTCTTTTTTTTTACAAGCGATTTCAACTAATTTATGTACATATTCAATTCTTTTTTCAAATGGACCTTTTATATTTGGAGCATCAAATATATTGTATTTAACATTTAATTTTCTCCATTCTTCATCATCTGGTGGTCCAGAATCTTTTCCCCTACCACTTCTAAATATACCACATTTTTCAAAACTGTCTCGACCTAAATATAATTCGCCATCTAAAGCAACCTTTTTTGGAAACCATTCACTAAACCAAGATGGTGTGACAAATATGTTTCCAGCTTTGGATCTAAAACATTCTCCATCCCAAATTGCTCTATATCCATCAAATTTTTCAGACATCCACCATCCAATAGGAGCTTGAACCGTTCCTTTTGGTGGGGTATTTATTTTTCCAGTTTTAGGTTCTTGAAATGTATGTGCCAACATAACCCCATTTTGTTCTACATCCCATACTACATTTTTACCAGTTGCACAACTTACACTTGATTTAGATTTTACTTTAAATTTACGTTTACCTTTTAATGTTCGTATATTTTGTTCCAATTCATTTGCCTCTTCAACCAATTTTGTAATATGTTTTAATTCTTTTATACATTTTCCAGATATCATATCACACGTTTCGCCAGTTTTACATTTTTTAACACATTTATGGGTTACTGGATGACGAGATTTACATATTTTACATTTAGGAACGCATTTATGAGTTATCGGATGTTTTTCTTTCCCAATTGGACATTCATATGTATTATTTGGATTAGATATCGATGTTGAGACTAGTTTCTTTCCTGATGCTGGTTTCTTTGTTGATACTAGTTTCTTTCCTGATACTGGTTTCTTTGTTGAGACTGGTTTCTTTGATGATACTGGTTTCTTTGATGATACTGGTTTCTTTGTTGATACTGGTTTCTTTGTTGATACTGGTTTCTTTGTTGATGATAATGTATCACATTCAGTACCATTACACTTAACCCATTTTTGAGATTTTCCAGATGGTCTAACCTGCCAATATTTTCCATCTTGTCCTTTTTTAATAGTATTTACATTACATTCATTTGCTGGTATAGGAGGACTTGGACGTGTCATGTATTTTGGCTTTGAACTTGGTAAACAGTCCATTATATAATAATATAATATAATAATTATATTTATGATTTAATGAAAATGAATTAATGAAAATTATTTGAATTATGTATCAAGCGACTATATTTATACCTTCTTTTGCTGCTGCCTTTATTTCCTCCCCTATATTCTCTTTTAGTTCAGATTTCATTTTTTTTTTAGCTTCTTTAGTATTACTATTGTACATTTCAAGAATTTCTGGGTCGTTTATATCACGCTTATAGACGTTCTTTAAGTGTTGTATTCTACTAGTATATTCATTAATACTTGTCCCATAAAATTTTCTCGCTTCTGCTGATAATCGTAAATATGTGTCTCTTATTTGATACCAATCATCTGAATCATCAGATGTTTCCATATAACATTTTCCTATAGGCGAATTACTATCCCATTCTTCAAAACTAGTATACTTATTAAAATTTCCAGGACTTGTAATACATTTTATTTTTTTAACTATAATTTTTTTCTTTCCAGTTTTTTTAACCACTCTCTGACCTTTTTTTTTTTTTGAGTTAACCATTGGTGGTCCAGAAACAACAGTTTTTTCGGTTGATACACATTTTCCAAGAACTCTACCTTTTTTAGGTATCCATTTACAACCAGCTTGTTCGGCACATTTAGGAACTTTTCCTTTTTTATAACCTTTACAAATATCTTTTTTCATTGATCCTCCATGATTAAATTTGAATTTTTTCCGAACATTTAACTTATTAGAACGCATATATAAATAGAATATAAAATAAAAAATAAATTAATATTATATGTTATCGTATATTTATGAATTATATAATAGTTATTTATCCAATACTAAATTCTATTATTTATCATTGATTAAAGAAGATGATGGTAGTTATAGTATTCATGGTTTATGGCCGCAATATTCGTTGAATTCTTATCCATCGTATTGTAAAACGGTCAATTTTAGTATAGAAAAATTAAATCCTATAATGGATAGATTAAATAAATATTGGTATTCATCAAAAGGATTAAACGCAGATTTTTGGAAACATGAATATGAAAAGCATGGATCGTGTGTGTTTGTACCAATGACGGAATTAAGCTACTTTAAAAAGACAATTGAATTGTATGAATATTCATTAGTAAATAATATAATCAAACGATATTCAGAAAAAAATCCCGAATTAATCAAAATATTAATACCATTTGATACAGAGTTTAAATATATAGGTGCGTAGAAAATGTATTTATTTTTTATTTATTATTACTATAAAATGAAGTTAGTATATTTTAATGGTCGTGGATTAGCTGAAACAAGCCGATTATTGTTAGCATTAAATAATGTTGATTATGAAGATTATAGATATCCATTAAAGGTTATTGATTGGGCTACACACAATATGGAAAAAGTTGAATTTGAAAATGATAAAAAAGACGGTAAATTAGTACATTCCTTAAACAAAGTACCATTTTTAGAAGTAGATGGTAAAGTTCTTGCACAATCAAAATCGATTGAACGGTTTTTAGCACATAAATATAATATGATGGGTGATACACCATTAGACGCAGCTCGGATTGACAGTGTTTGTGAATGTGTGCGTGATTTTAAAGATGCGTATCAAAATGTTAGGAAATTGTCCACCGAAGAAAAAGATGCTGGTATGAAAGAATGGTTTTCTGAAACATTAGTGGAAAAATTAACATTATTGGACAATATGTTAGGTCATGAAGATAGTAATTTTTCGGTTGGAACTAAAACCAGTTTAGCTGATGTTGTTTTATTTTCATTTATTACACAATTTTTCGATAATAAAGAAGGGGCATTATCGGCGACAGATAATCTTAAACTAAAAAATATAGTGAGAAATGTAGGAGAATTGAATGAAATTAAAAAATGGATTAGTTCAAGGCCAGAAACACCTTTCTAATAATCGCAAATTATTCTCTTTTACGATTCATGTATCCCATAATTCCATCACCATAATCAATTACATTTGTATAACCATTTTTAAAAAGCGCATTTGCTAACATATGTCCAGCATCGCAGTGTTTATCGTAACAATATACTATGATAGGTACTTCTGTTAATTTCAATTTATTTTTTTTGATTAATGCTTGTATTGGTTTATGTGATTTAATCATGTGTTTTATACTATTGTTTAATTGAGTTTCTGACATTGATTCAGCATCTTTGTAATGTAAATTAAACGAATCTGGAATGTGTGTTTTTGTGTAATAATCTTTGCTTAACGCATTAATAACGAGTCTATCTTTTTTTTGTAAATGGTGGTGTAAATTTCGTTTTGATATATTACACAATACATTTTGTGTAAAAATATTAGTATTCCATTTTGTCATTTTTTTGTCGGATATCAGAATATGAATATGAGACATATAAGACACCCCTTGATCTTTATATGGTTGTGGACAATCTACATTTACTAAACATTTACCATTATTATCGAGACGCATTAATCCATTATTCACACTTTTTATATATGAATCTGGATATTCTAAATTCAAATTATTAAACATATTTTTACTACCCCAATAATATATTAAATGATTCGCATATTTTTTTCCAACATCAATTTCCAATTCTTGTGAACCCTCTCTTTCTCCTAATATAGGTAATGGATGTGGGAAATTTATCCATTTTTCATCATTTTCGGTAAATAAATTCAATCCTTTTTTTTCAACATTTTTACATGTGTCGCATAATTTATATGACATATATTATAGTTAAATATTTTAATTAAATTTCATTAATTAAATTTCATTAATTCAACCATCATAATATTTAAACATTTATGTAATTCATCAATAGTGATATCTCCTATATTTCCAATTCTTATAATATTTGGTTTATTCAATGGTGTTGGATATAATACAATATTATGTATTCTTAGTCTTTTAGAATAGGTATCAAAATCAAAATTAGTAATATAGTCTGGTATATAATATGTTGAAACGATTGGTGAATTTATTTCTTTATCTAAATAGGGTACAAATCCTATATCAGTTAATGTATTGTAAATAATAGTATTCATTTTTGTATAATGTTCATATCTTATTTGAATCCCACCATTCAAAATAAGTTCATCCAAAGATGTATTTAACGAATTAATAATTTGAACTGGTGGTGTAAATCTAAATTGATTTTCATTTTCTAAATCAATATATTGCGAATAAAGGTCTAAACTTAGTGAATTATTAGTATCTTTACATTCTATTAAAGAATCTTTTTTAGAAATAACAAAAGCTAATCCTGGATGACTATGTAAACATTTATTAGAGCTCCCTACTAAATAATCTATATCCAATCCATCTATATCAATTGGTATTCCACCATAAGAGCTAATAGCATCCAATATTATTTTTTTGTTGTATTTTTTTGCGATTGGAATTATACTATCAATTGGGTTCATAATACCAGTTGTAGTTTCATTATGGACCAGAGCAACGTGTGTTGAATCGCTATTTTTAATAGTTTCTTCCACTATTGATGGTGATATTTGTGTATTACTTTCGAATGATACATAATCATTCAATTTATTATGAATACTACACAAGTCTTTTAATCTGTCACCATAAATACCATTTGAAAAAACACTTATTTTAGATTTAGATGGTAACGATGAAATAACGGATTCATTTCCATAAGTGCCTGATCCTTGAACTAATATTGATGTGTATTTATCTTTATTTGTGTCGCTAATAAGTAACAAGTTTTTTCTAACAGATTTAATAATTGATGTAAATATAGGTTCTCGTGCAGAATAATCAATGGTTAATTTAGATTTAACACGAGGTGAAGTGGTTAATGGACCAGGAATCAATAATATATTTCGAAACATATATTAATTAAAAAGAAAGTTATTAAATAAAAATAATTATTGTATTTTTGTTTCAGATAGACCTAAAGAACAGTTATCATTAAAGTTTAGTAATTCACCATCTAAAGAGAAATCGGATGGGCGTAAAATAGACCAATCGGTTTGTTTTTGTAATACTCCACATTTTGTATAAATATATCCAACTAATGCACTACACCAAAATCTATCCGTTTTTTGGGGTTCTCCATCTTTCCTAAAGAAAGCCATTATCCAATCCTTTGGAATAACATCATATGGCTTATTGTATACTGTTGAATGAACTTTTTTAAGATTTCTTTCTGAAAATAAAATAGGATCACAGTTTATTTTCCGAACAATCACATTTGATCCTTCAAAATTTTTGAGAATTTCATGTATTGGGGTTATTTGTACGCCTAATTTTAGTTCGCCATCTTGTGGGTCATATTCTCCTTCCCAACCAGATTCCCATACATAAATTCCTTTTAATGTTGGGTCAATAAATGTTGGGTCTTTTAAAATCATCCCAATATGACTGTAGTTAGAATGTGTAGCATATTCAATTAAACTAGAAAAATATTGTAACCATCCAGTTTTATGTCCAGTAAAAAAAATTAAATCACCAGTTTTCAAATCATCCATATAAATATAGTAATTATATTATTCTTGAAGTAAAAATTTGTTTTTTATAATATTAAATAATTCAAATGCCTCATCAGGACTATACAATTTATATTTTATTATTTTATTTTTGTAATATATTATAAAACAGTCGTGAATATGACCAACTTTACTTATAAAATCAAATTTGAGTTGTTTTGTAAAAAATAATCCACGTACAATTAATCTATCGGAGTCAATGATTAATTTATAATGTATAAAACTATAATTCATACTTTTACATTTATAACTATACTTAAATTGATAACGACATAATGGACATATTTTTTTTCGTTCAAACCATGTATTAATACATTCTGTATGAAAATAATGTCCACAAATTAATTTTTCGGTTTTTCCAATCAATAATGTATCTAAGCATATTGAACATTCACCATCCATATTAAAATATAAAAATATTTATTTTATTATTTTTATACTCTTAATTAGAATAAGCTAATCCACCCATCCCACTCATAATTCGTAATATATTATAATTTATAGCATATACCTTTATTGTAGCAGATCCACCATTATGAGATGAAATTGTATTATCTGTTAATGTTAGATTTAGATGGGCATTATCTATTCGTGAAAAATTACATGTACCCGATGGCTGATGATCTTCTGGAGTAATAGCAAATGAATAAACATTAATACCTGGTGCTGGACAATTTGTATGATGTTGATACGGTTGAACTAAATTAAAATATTTTCCTTCACGTGTGGAAAACCTATCATTGCCATTTAATACAATATTACCTTCTTTTGTGCAATTTTCTCCAGTATCTAATAAATTAATGTATTGTAAATTTTCTAAATTTGTTTGATTTTTCATATTTAATTTTGTATCTGTATGTGGGGTTTCACCTTCGGTATTATTCAAATTCATTATTCCATTAGTGGCATCAATAAATTCTTCTGGATTATAATGTAAATGACCATTATCATATAGATAATTGTTCAAAGGATCTTCTAAAATAGTTTGTATTCTTAATTTAGCACCATCAGTTATTGTTGTTGTTGTATTAATTACTTTATCATAACGTATTATTAATGTTCCATTAGCAGGCTGTATGTTTGTTGGTGTAGATAAATCTGTTACTATTTGATCAGAAGCAACTGGTCCAATTCCAGAACTAACAGAAACATCTCCGCTTTTTTTATATAAATGTGTAACCTTTGCTAATGTAGTTTTAAACTTGTCAGCATCTTCTTCTATTGTTAGTAAATGTGTATCCCCAACTTTTAAAGATTTTGCTAACAATGAACTTGTAGAGGTTCCATTAACACTTAAAAAATGTGTTTTAGTTGCTTCACAAGCAACTAATGTTACAGTTGGAGGATGCGAAACACCATCATTAAATTTTACGATATTGAATTCATTAATATTTGGCACACCAGTACTACCATTAATACCATCAGTTATATCGGCTGTTAATTGTAATTTAGTTATATTTGTGTAAGTGGTTGAAGGTTTTACATTTTTAATCATTGGATTTCCAAAAGATATATTTTTCACACCACGCCCCCCTACCATTCCAGGTCCACATGATGCTTCAGGGGTTCCATTAAACCCACTGTAATCCCAATGATCTGTATAATTAAAATATTGGTGGCCTGCTCTAGGATTAGTAAAATCCCTTTTTCTATAATTGATAGGTTGTGTTACCCATATTATTTCTTTCACTGGATGGGTAAAGTTCATTTTAATACTAACATTCGTTGTAGTTACAGATTCTTCTCCATTATACTGGAGTTGTTCTATTAAATATTCGTGTGGAACTTGGGCGAATCTACGTCGTTCGTCAGTGTCTAAATAAATGTAATCAACATACAAATTTGTTTTACTTTGGATAGTTTTTTCAGCTAAATCAATTATATCACTACCATAAGTATAGGGTGTTGTAGTTGGTGGGTTATAAACCGTGGCATTTGTTTTTTTTGCTGCCCAAATACAATCATTAAATGTTCTAAATGAAAAATTTAAAACAATATCGTTGTACTGTAATGCTATTAATGGTAATGCCATGCCTGGATTACGACAAAACCAAAATTGTAATGGAATATATAAGGTATATTCGCCAGAAGGATTTGGATTATTTTCTGTAGAAGTTTTAGAACCATAAATTTGTGTTAATTTCGGAACATTTCCAACCATTTCAGCATATCCAGAAGCTCGTCCCGTGGTTTGTGATAATTCATTCCATATATGTAGCCATTCGCCATAGTGTTTATCTATTTTTTGACCACCAATAGAAATCTCGACTTCTTTTAATAATACATGCCCAATCCAATTAACCCATCGAAATGCGCTGCTATGTGTTGTAGAATCAGTATTTGTTTTACTAATATCGACAGATGGTAATTTAATTTGTAAATACATTTTATGAACTAAATCAGCATTTCGTTGTAATGTTACCGATACTTCTTCACCAAAGTTTGCTGTTCCATTAAATGTTTGTTTTATAGATTCAATCGAAAAATTAGTATGCCTTCTATAAACAGCTTTAAAAAAAGTAATTTGAGGATTTCCAGTCAAATATATATCTTGTGAGCCATACGCTACTAGTTGTAATAATCCACCTCCCATATATAATATTAGATATTTTATAAATAAGTATTTTAAGCTTTAAGTCTAATATTATTTAAATTAAGATTTTATTCAAACAATTATTTTCTATTTAAA
>ERZ807291.3330-NODE-3330-length-22961-cov-5.800271_pt1 | contig 22961 bp, 21 predicted proteins | sample MGYA00521257_ERZ807291 | MGnify/ENA primary metagenome ERZ807291 (study PRJEB31413, sample SAMN03169783) | marine metagenome | biome: Marine; feature: Water; material: Subsurface seawater | place: North Sea | collected 2011-04-28 | depth 1 m m ... | reverse complement strand
TTTCAGCGCCCGCCTGCCGCGGGGTGATGACCCGGACCGTGATCTCACGCGGGCGTGCCGTGGTGGCGTAAAGCGTGGTGATACCAGCCACGGCCTCTTCGGTCGTGTCAAACAGCTGGGCGTTATCGAGGACTTCGGTCGCCCCCGATGCCATGGTCACGGCCTTCTGGTTCGGCCAGCCCTGTTTTGGTTTGACCAGAGACATCCGGTTCAGCCCGCAATTGAGCATCGCACGGGCAACGGCACCGATATTCTCGCCCAGCTGCGGCTCCACGAGCACCACGCGCGGGCCTCCTGCCAGAGATTCCCGACTCCGGTCTGTACCCGCCATCAGCTCTGCTTCCTCATACCTGCAAAAAACATCATTGAGATTGCCGCCCCGACGAATGTCAGACCAAACGCAATCTGCGCAAGACCGGTTACCGCAAAAGCACCCGTCATGTCGATCCGGTCAGCGATTGGTTGGCTATAGAGCGGCGACGCAAACAACCCCAAAAACTGAAAGAACGTCAGACCCCCGACAAAACGCCCCCGAAACTCAGGCGGTGCAATGGAGAGCAACCAGGCAAAAAGGGTCGGCATCAACGGCCCGAACCCGACCCCAGCAAACACCATTCCCAGTATGGCCTGGGGCACACCATCCGCCGTCGCAGCCAGCAAAAGACCCGCGCCCAGAAACAGGTAGGAACCAGCCAGAATAATATTGTTGTCGAACCGGGTCCGCAGGTGCCGGAAGTATATCGCTGTTACCGCAGCGACCGCGTTGAACACCGCAATCGCGATACCCGCCACAAAAGCCGACGGGATACCAATCTCGGGCAACAGAAACGGTGCCTGCGAGGGAATGACGAAGGTCGAAACCATAGTCAGCCAGATAATCAGATACACAACACCAGCACGCAGAACAGCTGGCCCATAACTCAGTGCAGGCACATCCGGGTCTCGAACGGCACGGGGCCCCCGCACCGGTTCGCGAATCCCGAAGATCACCAGCGGAATGATAGGCAGCGCGAGCGCGTAAAGATAAAACGGCAAACGCCAGTTTGTGTCTGCCAGATAACCCGCAACGGTCGTGCCACTGGCCACCGCGAGGACCATGACTGCCACCTGAATCCCTGCCATCCGGTTGCGGGCATCACCTCGGTAGAAGTCGCCAATTAATGTCGTCGCAGAGGTCAGGATCATGCCCGCCGCAATTCCGAGAATTGCCCGGCTCAAAATAATTTCGTTCAGACCTTCCAGCCAGATACCTGCCGTCCCGCTGAACAGATAGAGCACCAGCGCACCGAGCAGCACCGGTTTGCGACCAATCCTGTCAACCAGCACGCCGGAAACAGGTGCTGAGAGCGCAATGAACAACGCGGCAATCGTCAGCACCATCCGCGTCAGGAGTGCGGCATCCGGCACATCGGCATAGGCCCGCTCGATCGCAGGCAATGAAGGCGCGACAGCGGCCAGAGCAAAGAGCGTCAGGCTGCTCGCAGACAGGATCGCGATGGCACGCAATCTGCCCCCATCGACCGGGGTCGTCACTGTATCTGATGGAGTCAAATTCGATCCGCCCTTCACGGGGCAAATGACCCGCTGGCATCGACGCCGTCAAGCTATGGGCACAAACTTACTGGTGCAGCGTTCCGTCCGGATTGAAGGCGTTGAAGGCAAATGCAAAGGTCATGTCATGGACGGTATCCTGCAAACCCGCCGGGGTTCGCCGCTGAACTGTCACATAGCCGATATCGCGACTTTCCTTGATGTAGGACACATCGAGCACCGAGAGGAGGCCCGGCTCCCAGGTGATGACGAGGTCGCCCGCTTCGATCTTCTTTTCTTTTTGCAAAAGTTCGAGTGACCACGCCTGATCTCCGACCGCGACCACATAGGCGAGTGGCGCAATTCCGTCGACGGCGGGAATTCCGGGCATGAAAGGTTCGTCCGCCGTGTCGTAGCCGGCATAGGGATTCACGCCGTAATTTCGGGCGAACAACGGCGGGCGTTGGAGAATACTGGCGTCGGGAAAACGCTCAACAAAGACACCGAAGGGTTCCACGCGGCTGGGAATGATCGTCAGATCCTGACCGGAATACTTGCCGACAATTCCCTGTCCGGTGAATTGCTGCCACCAGCTTTCGGTTTGCCGGTCATACATGACGAGATCAGAGAACCGCAGGTTTCCCGTTGTCCCGAAATCAAGAACCGCGTCACCCACACGACGATCAAAAACGATTGAGGTGTTGCACAGCGGGCAGAAAGTCACCGCAATGGGCACACCGCCAAGGGTGTCATTCACGATCTCATGCCAGATCAGGACGGTCTTGGGATAAGCGCGGGTTTCACCATTAACCGTGACGGTGATGACCGGCTCGCGAACGTCGTGTACCTGCTTTGCGTTCTCAAGGTCACCGATGGTCGGCTCATCAATGGCCGGTATCACATCGCGGCCGATGCCGCCCGTGATGACCTCTGTCAGATCAACACTGTGACGGGAGAAATCGGTCTTCAGCCAGTCCTTCTCCCATGTGTCGATGTCAGCGTTCGCCGGCACCGATGACAATGTCAGCGCAAAAGCGCCTAGAACAAGAAACCGAAGTTTGGACCACAACATAAATTCACTCCCTCAGGACAGGCCAAACTAACGCAACGCCATCGCGCCTTCGCATGACATGCGCTTCAATTCGATGTGATCAAAGCGGGGGTCAGGCGTCGCGGGCACGCAACAGCTTGTAGATAATCGCGTCATCGAGCGCGTTGTAGGCGGCATCAATAATATTCGGAGAAATGCCAACCGTGCCCCAGCGATGGCCGGTTTCATCGGAGGATTCAATCATCACACGGGTCACGGCAGCGGTGGCCTGTTGCGGCGTCAGGATACGCACCTTGAAGTCGACCAATCGCATGGCTTCGAGCTCAGGATATTTCGGCAGCAACGCCTTTCGCATGGCGTCATCCAGCGCGTTAACCGGACCGTTGCCCTCCGCCACCTGCATGGTTGCCTGACCGTCAATCTCCATCTTCACCACCGCCTGAGAGATGGTGGTGATGTCGCCACGGGCATTGAACCGGCGTTCCACCTCGGATCGGAAGCTTTCCATCACATAGAACTTCGGCAAATCACCCAGCGCCCGACGGGCCAGCAGCTCAAAGCTCGCTTCGGCACCGTCATAGGTATAGCCCTCAAACTCCCGGTCCTTCACATCCTCGACAAGCCTTGAAATGCGCGGATCCTTGGCATCCACATCGATTCCCGCCTCGGTCAGCCGGGACAGAATATTTGAACGCCCGGCCTGGTCCGACACGACAATATGACGATGATTGCCAACGATTTCCGGGTCGATATGTTCATAGGTGGACGGGTCCTTCTGAACCGCCGAGACATGCAGACCACCCTTATGGGTAAAGGCACCTTCGCCAACATAGGCCGCATGGCGGTCCGGCGCGCGATTGAGCAGCTCATCGAGCAGGCGCGACACACGGGTCAGCTTGGGCAGCTCGCTTTCATCGATCCCGGTCTCGTAAGCACCCTCATATTTCAGCATCAGATTGGGGATCAGAGTGATCAGATTGGCATTGCCGCAGCGCTCTCCCAGACCGTTCAGCGTACCCTGTACATGCCGCACACCCGCTTCGACAGCGGCCAGCGAATTGGCCACAGCGTTGCCGGTGTCGTCATGGGTATGAATGCCCAAGCGATCTCCGGGGATGTGCGCGAGGACCTCAGTGACAATCCGACGTATATCGTGGGGCAGCATCCCACCATTGGTGTCACACAGCACCACCCAGCGCGCGCCGTTGTCGTAGGCCGCCTTCACACAAGCCAGCGCGTAGTCAGGATTGGCCTTGTAACCATCGAAGAAATGCTCGGCGTCGAACAGCACTTCGTCCTTGCGGGTCGCTGCATAGGCAATGCTCTCGCCGATCATGGTGACATTGTCTTCGCGCGGGATGCCCAGGGCCAGATCGACGTGGAAATCCCAGGTCTTGCCAACCATGCAGGCAGAATCCGCCGCGGTCGAAAGGATCGCGTTGATACCCGGATCATTCGCCGCGCTGTGATCGGGACGTCGCGTCATGCCAAACGCCGTGAAGCGCGCGTTCTTGAGGCCCGGAGATGTGCCAAAAAACGCATCATCCACCGGATTGGCACCCGGCCAACCGCCTTCCACGTAATCCACACCCAAATCGTCAAGCGCGCGGGCGATCGCCCGCTTGTCATCCACCGAAAAATCAACGCCCCGGGTCTGGGCCCCGTCGCGCAGGGTGGTGTCGAACAGGTAGATGCGTTCGGCCATGACCCTAATTCTCCCGTCGCCAGGTGGTGCCGCCAGCACCATCTTCCAGAACAATCCCCTGGGCATCCAGTTCATCGCGGATTTCGTCGGCGCGCGCGAAGTCCTTGTCCGCCCGAGCGGCATTGCGCTCTTCGATCAGCGCGTCGATAGCTTCGTCGCCATCTCCCTGGAACCAGACATGCGGGTCGTGCTCGAGCAACCCGAGCAGGCTGCCAGCGGCGCGCAACGAAGCAATTGCAACCATCAGACCTGCCGCGTCGCCTTCCTTTTCTGCCGCAAACACAGCATCAGCTGCAGCATGAACACCGGTCAGCGCCAATGGCGTGTTGAGGTCATCACTCAGGCCATCCAGCACCACTGTGGGAATCGCGCCAACATCACCGGCACCATCCGGATCCAGCGCCAGCGCGCGGTAAAAGCGGTTGAGTTCCTGACGGGCTTCACGGACGCCATCCTTGGTGAAATCAAGCGGCTGGCGGTAATGCGTTTTCAGCAGCGCCAGGCGCAGGGCTTCTCCCGGGAACTCCTTGAGGAGATCAGAGACCGTGTAGAAGTTGCCCAGCGACTTGGACATCTTCTCGCCTTCGCTCATCAGATAGCCGTTGTGCACCCAATAACGCGCGAAGGATTCATCGGGATGGGCACAGCGTGACTGGGCGATCTCGTTCTCATGATGCGGGAATACCAGATCAACGCCACCGCCATGGATATCGAAGGACGCACCCAGATGCTCCTTGCTCATGGCCGAACATTCCAGATGCCAGCCCGGGCGACCCTTGCCCCATGGACTGTCCCAGCCCGGCTGATCATCGGTGGATGGCTTCCAGAGTACAAAGTCAGACGGATCCTGCTTGTACGGCGCAACCTCAACCCGTGCACCAGCAATCATTTCATCGCGGTTGCGGCCCGAGAGCTTGCCGTAATCGGGCATTGAGGGAACATTGAACAGCACATGACCTTCAGCGGCATAGGCATTGCCCTTGGCAATCAGATCTTCGATCATCGCGATCATCTGGGGAATATGGTCGGTGGCACGCGGCTCCACATCCGGGGGCAGACAACCAATTTCAGCTGCGGCGACGTGAAAGTTTGCTGCCGTCCGCGCGGTCAGAACATCGATGCCCTCACCGTTCTCCAGCGCCCGATCAATAATCTTGTCGTCCACATCGGTGATGTTGCGCGCATAGGTCACTGCGTCTTTGCCATAGCGGTGCCGCAACAGACGCGCGAGCACATCAAAAACCACCAGCGGTCGGGCATTGCCGATATGGATATCGTCATAGACCGTGGGGCCGCACACATACATGCGCACAGAAGCCGGATTGATCGGCTCAAAGAGCTCCTTGGTGCGCGTATAGGTATTGTGGAGATGCAGGTTCATCGGGGTTCCCGTGGATTGGAGTGCGGATCACGCACGGCGAAACCGCACGCGGACAGTGGCTGTCAGCCGGTAATTCGCGGAATCGCGATGCAACATCGATGGGAACGATGATTTGACATGGCCGCGTGTATAGCGCCGATGGGAAAACAAGGCAATTCAAGGGTTTGGCGGCACAGGAGTGCGACATGCTCTTTGTCACTTCAGCCCAAAGCATTCATCAATCGACAAACGAGGCGCCCCAGCCACCCCATATCGAACACAAAAGCACTAATACACCAAAATTTTCACCATTTTAATCATTTACTTAAATAAGACATATTTTTTATTTATAATTTATGGTCATATTCGTTTATTCTACAATTCTTATATTTATATTTTTTATTTAAAAACTTGAATAAGCCATAATATTCACCATATTACATTTAGCATCAAATATTTGATGCACAACAGGAAGGCGCCTCAAATGTCCTTTAAGAGCTTTTCGACCACGCAAAACGGTCCCGCGAACCAAAAACCCGCCGACAAAACTGCAGAAGCAGCGGCCAAGCCCGCCACAGAGACCGACGCCGTACCCGCCAAGGCGGAACCCGCACAAAAATCATAAGACCCATCCGGTCAGGAGGGGACCCTGTCCCCTCCTGTTTCCGCATCCGATTGAACCGACACGCCCGACGCGGAGTATCCGCGACACAGGACTGACGCGCAGCGACACCATATTGCTGCGATCGCCTGAAATCGTCTTCAAGGACCAGATATGATTGACGCGCCTCCCAGCCCAAACCCTGTTCAGAAAGACGAACAGGAATGGCCGGACACGGAAGAAGTCTCACAGGAACGCACCTGTCTTCGGTGCAGTGAGAAATTCCCCAGCACATGGGCCGGCGAGCGTGTCTGTGCCCGTTGCAAATCCTCAAGCGCCTGGAAACAAGGCTCCCCCGTCAGTGTCCACGGGAGCGGTGGTGGCCGCCGCTGACAACCGCGTTGGTTATCGTCAGGCCTTACCCCGGAATGCGTTGGTGATCGGATAGCGCCGGTCACGACCAAAGGAACGGCTGGTCAGCTTGACCCCCGGCGGGGCCTGTCGGCGCTTGTATTCCGAAAGCTCCAGCAAACGCCAGATCCGCTGCACCGTGGCCGGATCAAAACCCTTGTCCTCAAGCTCCTGCCCGCCAAGGTCTTCCTCAATCAGGCCGTGGAGGATCGCATCGAGAATTTCGTAAGGCGGGAGTGAATCTTCATCCTTCTGGTCCGGGCGCAGCTCGGCCGAAGGCGGCTTGGTGATCATCCGCAGCGGGATGACCTCACCTGCCGGGCCGTGCACACCTGTCGGGTGGTTCTCATTGCGCCAGTAGCACAGCGCGAAGACATCGGTCTTGTAGACATCCTTGATGACCGAATAGCCGCCGGCCATGTCGCCATAGATGGTGGCGTATCCCACCGACATTTCCGACTTGTTGCCGGTTGTGACCAGCATCGCGCCGGTCTTGTTGCTGAGCGCCATCAGCAGCAATCCGCGCGACCGGCTCTGGATGTTTTCCGCCGTAATGCCTGCGGCAGGTTCGTCGAAGGCTTCGGTCAGCATTTCATCAAAGGCCGACATGGCAGGGCCTATACCAACTGTGTCGTAACGCGCACCAACCAGCTCGATGAGCGCGCGCGCATCTTCCAGACTGTCATCGCTTGTATAGGGAGACGGCATCATCACACAGTGGACACGGTCGGCCCCCAGCGCATCGACGGCCACCACAGCTGTGATCCCGGAATCAATGCCGCCCGACAGACCCAGCACCACGCCGGGAAACCCGTTCTTGTTCACATAGTCACGCAAGCCAAGCACCATTGCCTGATAGATGCGCTCCTTGCCCTCGATCCACTCATTGACCTCACCGGTCACGCAGGACCAGCCGTCGTCACCACGTGCCCATTCGGTCATGGTCAGGTCTTCGACAAACTGCCGGGAGGCTGCGGCCATGTGCCGATCCGCATTCAGGACAAACGATCCGCCATCAAAGACAAGCTCGTCCTGCCCGCCCACCTGGTTCACATAGATCAGCGGCAATTCGTTTTCGGTCACCCGCGCAACCGCGTGGTTCATGCGGACATCGACCTTGTCGCGCTCATAGGGACTGCCATTGATGACCACGAGGATTTCGGCCCCGGATTCCATCAGGGTTTCACAGACATCCGAAGTCCACATGTCTTCACAAACCGCCACACCGAGGCGCACACCCCGGAAGTTCACCGGCCCCGGCAATTCACCGGCATTGAAAACGCGTTTCTCGTCAAAGACGCCGTAATTCGGCAGATCCCACTTAAACCGAAGTGTCTGGACCTTGCCATCATCGAGCACGGCGGCTGCGTTGAACCGCCGGCCTTCGTCGTCAAGCCAGGGCGTTCCAATGATCAGGCCCGGTCCGCCATCTTTGGTGTCTGCAGCCAGTTCCTCGACCGCGGCCATCGCGGCGCGCACGAACGCATTTTTGAGGATCAGGTCTTCGGGCGGATATCCCGTGACGCACAGTTCGGTTCCGACCACCAGCTGGGCGCCCTGAGCCGCAGCTTCAGCACGCGCGGTACGGATCTTGACGAGATTGCCCTCGATATCACCGACAACGGGGTTCAACTGCGCGAGCGAAATTTTGAAAGAATCGGTCATGAAACGGAACGGTTCGGGTTGGGATTGGGCGGACGGTATGCAGCGGTGAACAGGGTGTCAACGCGGTGGATGGGCCTATTTCCGCAACAGAAACTCGCGGCCGACCTTGACGCGCTTGGTGCCGCCATATTCGACGATATCCGACGTCGCATAGGTCTGTTGCCAGTCGCCGGGCAGAAATGACCCGGTGCCAATGGCATCGATGGGCACATCGGCGGCGGCCATGACCTTGCACTTCTCGGGACCAAAGCCGGACGAGGCCACAATACGGGCCTTCTCGAAGCCGCCTTCGTCGAGCCGCTCGCGCAAATGCCAGAGCGCAGCCGCCGAGACACCGCCGCCGATCAGATGACGCAGTTCGGCTTCGGTGCGGTAGCCACGAATGGCATCGGGCGCATGACGTTCAAGCACAGCATAGCTTTGGGTCGGATCAAGGTTCTCGATGTAGCGACCACCCGGCGTGTCGAGACGCAGGGACATCTGTCCGGCCTCGACCATTTCGGGGAACCGGCGGCAGACTTCAAGAGAATCACTCACCTCACGCCCGAAGTAATCGACCAGCACCGTCAGAGCTTCATCGGGATGGGTTTCATGGAACATCTCGGCCGCACGCACTGTCGAACCGGCATAGCCGATCAGGGCATGGGGCATGGTGCCCAGGCCACGCGGCTGGCCGAAGTAATGTGCGGTTGCATCTGTGGCATTGCCGACAAAACCAATGGCTCCGACCTTGCGCCCTGCACGAGCCGAGCCGACAGATGCCGCATAGGCCATCAACTCAGCCATATCCGGGCCAGCGCAGTGGCGCGCATCGAAAGCCATAAAAGCCACATTGGGCAGGTCGACGCACATGGCTGCCGCGTTATAGGCCGCCACGCAGGCCGCGCCGAGTTTCTGCAGGAACAGCGTCTCAAGGTCGACCAGTTCGTGGAACGAGCCGGAAATATACATCAGGGGCTCGCCCGCCCCGACCCAGCGACCTTCATCAAAGCGAAGATCGATCTTGAACTTCGTCCCACGCGCCTCAGCCACATCCTCCAGCCAGTCGAGGGCCAGACGGGCAGCAGAAATAACAGGCCGCCGCATGAACACAGCATAGGTGACCTGCGTATCGCCAAACTTACCAACGATATCGCGCGTCTTGTTGAAATAAGTGTCGGTATAAGCGGTGATCTCGTCCACGCGCGGACGCAATTCCGCACGCACCCGCTCCGCAACAGTTTCGGTCCCGGTTTTCGAACCCTGTGATTCCGTCGTGCTCATCCTGATCTCCCGATCCCTGATGATCGCAGTCTGACCTGTGTTTTACCGCCGGGAAAGCGCAAACAACGCAGACCGATCAACCGACAGACGCGGCCCGGACCTGGTCCGCTGCTGTTTCTTCGCGCTGGCGCTTGAGACGCTCGGCGATCTGGAAGGCGAGCTCAATGGACTGGCTGGCATTCAACCGCGGGTCACAATGGGTGTGATAGCGATCGGCGAGTGCTTCCTCGGTGATCTCCTGGGCGCCACCGATACACTCGGTTACGTCCTGTCCCGTCATCTCGAAATGCACGCCGCCAGCATGTGTACCCTCAGCGCGGTGAACCGCGAAGAAGGTATCAACCTCTGACAGGATCGAATCAAACCCGCGGGTCTTGTAGCCGGTGGATGCCTTGATCGTGTTGCCATGCATCGGGTCACAGGACCAGACGACCTTACGGCCGGCATCCGAAACAGCGCGCACGAGCGGCGGCAGACCTTCGGCAGCTTTCTCAGCCCCCATACGACAGATCAGAGTGATCCGACCCGCTTCGTTCTCCGGGTTCAGGACATCAAGCAAACGCATCAGATCATCGGTGTCGAGCGATGGCCCGCACTTGATGCCCAGAGGGTTTTCAACGCCACTGAGATATTCGACATGGGCCCCATCGGGCTGACGGGTCCGGTCGCCGATCCACAGCATATGGGCCGAGGTATCGTACCACTTGCCGGTCAGGCTGTCCTGACGGGTCAGCGCCTGCTCGTAGACCAGAAGCAAGGCCTCATGACTGGTGTAGAAGTCGGTTTCCCGCATCTGGGGCACGTTTTCGCTGGTCAGGCCACACGCCGCCATGAAACCGAGAGTCTCCTCAATCCGGCTGGCCAGCTCCGCGAATTTGGTGCCCTGGGGGCTCGACTTCACGAAGTCGAGGTTCCAGCGATGTACCTGATGCAGATCGGCAAAGCCGCCCTGTGCGAAAGCACGCAGCAGGTTCAGGGTTGAAGCTGCCTGATGATAGGCATGCAGCATCCGTTCCGGGTTCGGCTCACGCGCTGCGGGCTCAAAGGCCATGTCGTTGATGATGTCGCCACGGTAACTCGGCAGCGACACGCCATCGATCTCCTCCATGGGAGTCGAACGCGGCTTGGCAAACTGACCCGCCATACGACCAACTTTGACCACAGGGCAGGCTGCGCCATAGGTCAGCACAATCGCCATCTGTAGCAACACCTTGAAGGTGTCGCGGATGTTGTCCGCGTGGAATTCGGCAAAGCTCTCGGCGCAATCCCCGCCCTGCAGCAGAAATGCTTCACCTTCGGCCACACGCCCGAGCTGTGCACGCAGGGCCCGCGCCTCGCCTGCAAACACCAGTGGCGGCTGTTTCCCAAGGGTGGCTTCCACTTCGGCGAGCGCGGCTGCATTGCCATATTCGGGCACCTGCAGGATATCGCGGTTCCGCCAGCTGTCGGGCTTCCAGTTCTTCGACATTGTTTCAATCGGATCCGGGTCGAGGCCGCAAAATCCGTCCATATATTTGTTTTACCAGGGTTCGCGCATGCGATGGGCCATGCCTATAAGCACGAAAAGTCGCGATTGCCAGCGAAAATCGCACAAATTCAAGGCGCTAGCAAACCGGTTCGGCCTTTCCACATACCTCATCCTGAGGAGGGCCGACTGGCCCGTCTCGAAGGATGCTTGGAAAATTCTGCAACAGCGGTCACCTCAGCATCCTTCGAGACGCCGCCTCCGGCGGCTCCTCAGGATGAGGCGTGGGTGAGCCTGCCCTATTCCGCTGCCTTCGCCGTCTCTTCAGGCACCGGCTCACGCATGGTGACAAACTCTTCCGCCGATGTCGGATGGATGCCAACGGTGGAATCAAACACCGCCTTGGTGGCACCAGCCTTCAACGCGACCGCAAAACCCTGGGTCATTTCGCCAGCATCAGTGCCGACCATATGGATGCCCACGACCTTGTCGCTCGCCTTGTCGACGATCATTTTCATGAAGGTCTGTTCGTCGCTGCCGGTCAGCGTGTTCTTGAGGGTCCGGAAGGTGCTCTTGAAAATCGACACATCGCCGTATTTCTCCCGCGCCTCATGCTCCATCAGGCCAACCGTACCAATGGGCGGCTGACTGAAGACAGCCGTTGGAATGTACTCATAATCCACTGTGCTGGGCGTATCTCGATACAAGGTCTTCGATACCGCCATACCTTCGGCAAGCGCCACCGGGGTCAGCTGATAGCGATCGATGATGTCGCCAATTGCGAAGATCGAGGGCACCGTCGTGCGGAAATAGTCATCGACGACAACCGCGCCGTTGTCCTTGAGTTCGACGCCGGCCTCTTCGAGGCCAAGCCCATCAACCTTGGGACGCCGCCCAATGGCCGACATCACGGTGTCGGTTTCCTGCGACGTGCCATCAGAGAAATGCACCGTCAGACCGTTGTCGGTTTTCTCGACCTTGTCGAAGGACGCGTTGAGCTTGATCTTGATGCCCTTCTTTTCCATCTCGCCCTGGAGATGCACGCGAATGTCTTCGTCAAAGCCGCGCATGATCAGCGGGCCGCGATAGGACAGGGTCGTGTCGACACCAAGACCGTTGAAAATCCCGGCGAACTCCACCGCGATATAACCGCCACCCTCGATAATGACGCTTTTGGGCAATTCATCGAGAAAGAAAGCTTCGTTGGAGGTGATGACATGTTCACCGCCTTCGTAACGCAGGTCGTTCGGCCAGCTGCCTGCGGCCACGAGGATATTCTCGGCCGTGTAATCCTTGCCCGCAACTTCAACAGTGTGGGCATCAACGACTGTGGCGCGACCATTGACGATCGTGACCCCGGAGCCTTCGAGCAAACGCTCATAGATTCCGTTCAGGCGCGTGATTTCCTTGTTCTTGTTTTCGACCAGCGTGCGCCAGTTGAAGGAATCCGGTTTGACCGTCCAGCCATAGGCAGCGGAATCCGCAAAATCCTCATGGAAGTGCGAGGCGTAAACGAACAACTTCTTGGGAATACAGCCGACATTCACGCATGTCCCGCCCATGGCGCTGTCTTCAGCGACGGCAACGCGTGCCCCGGCATTTGCGGAAAACCGCGCGGCGCGCACACCACCGGAGCCAGCTCCAATGACAAACAGGTCATAATCATATTCAGCCACGGGGCACCTCTTTCAACTATGGTCATTCCGGAACAGCGCGCTCCGTCATATCTGCTAGGGAGTTACTTAGCGTGCGTGCCTGGAAAAGCAAATGTCGGGAACGGAATATGACCTTGCAGAACGCGTCACGATTCACAGGGAACACCGGCCGCTGACCCTCGCATCAAGCGGTCCCGCCCCGCGCCTCGCACGCTTGTCGGCGCACCGTCATAAACGGCATTCTGCAGCGGTATGGGGAGACGGGCCGTTTGATCGACATCATCATCATTTATCTCGCAGCCGGCGTGTTCTCCGGCTTCGTCTCTGGCCTGTTCGGAGTGGGCGGTGCGTTTGCGCTGGCACCCGCGCTGATCATCACGCTGACAATCCAAGGCGTGGGTGACACCCATCTGATGCACCTGACCATTGCGACCTCGCTGGCCACACAGCTTGTCACCGCGATCCTGACAAGCGTGCTGCGTTATCGCGCGGGAGACCTGCGCATCCCGGTCTTGCTCAAAATTGCGCCCTTTGTCGGCTTCGGCGCGATTGTGGGCGCAGCCATCGGCGACATCCTGCCCGGCATCGTTTTGAAGATCCTCTTCATCTCGTTCATCGCAATCTCGATCGTGCGTAGCCTCGTGGTTCGCCCCAGCAAGGCCGACGGTGCCAGCAACGACATTTCAATGCTGGGGGGCGGCCTGTTCTGGTCCCTGAGTGTCGTGTCGGGAATTTCCGGTGGCCTGCTCGGTCCCGGGCCCGCGATTGTGCTCGCACCCCTGCTCCGCAAACTTGGCTTCGCCATGACCGTGGTTTCGGCCAGCTCTGCCGCGCTTGCCGGACTGGTTGGATTGCTGGCGGCGGGCGGATACATCGTCGGCGGGTTCGATGAAGTCGGCTTGCCCGCACATTCGTTGGGTTACCTCTACTTGCCGGGATTCATATGCCTGGCGCTTGGTGCGCTGGTCGGGTCTCCGCTGGGCATCCGGTTTTCACACCGGGTCTCCGAGACATTGCAGGTTCGTCTGTTTGTCGGATATCTCAGCCTTGTGCTGATCGTCATGATTGCTCACAGCCTATGAGGGTGATTGCCAAGGGCACCACCACCAGCTAATCCTCAATTGAGGGGAACGGCGTGCTCTACGAAATCATCCTGATCTATTTTCTCACCGGCGCACTGGCCGGGTTTGTGTCTGGCCTGTTCGGTGTCGGCGGTGCCTTCACCATGGCCCCTGCGCTGATCATCGGCCTGCCCATGCAGGGCGTGGTGGATGAGCATGTCATGCATCTCTCGGTCGGAACCGCGCTCGCCGTGATGGCGACCACATCAACCTATGTGGCGGTTCTGCGTTACCGTGCCGGCGACCTTCAGCTGCCGCTGACCTATCGCTTTGTCCCCTACATCATCATCGGCGCTGTCAGCGGGTCCCTGTTTGGGGACTATCTGCCCGGCGACGTGCTGAAGGCCATCTTCATGGGATTCATCGTCCTGACCATCGCGCGGGGCGTGTTCTACAAGGGCCACGAGATCGTGGCGGGTGGCGGTGACCTCGAAAATGTCCGGGGCTTCGGCCTCTGGTTCCATGGTGTGCTCACCGGGATCACTGGGTCACTGTTGGGTCCCGGGCCGGCCATTGTGATCGGGCCCTATCTGCGCAAGCGTCGCTATTCGATGCCCATGGTCGCCGCAACAGCTTCGGCGCTGGCCGGACTGCTCGGCCTGTCGGCCGCAGCCGGGTACGTCTATGGCGGCATCAACGAACTCAACCTGCCGGACTTCTCTCTGGGCTATCTCTACTGGCCCGCATTTGGCGGCCTGGCCATTGGTGCGCTTGTGGGCTCACCGGGAGGAGTCAAAGTTTCCCACCGGATTCCCGACGTGCTGATCCACCGCATGTTCATCGGCTACCTGGCTTTTATTCTGTTCGTGATGGTGGTCTGGGGCCGATAGGGCCCTATTATCGGGACCGAATTCCTGTACAAGAAAGTACAGAGTTACCTCACCCAGATTTCTCTTTCATCGACTGATGCCAAGCTGGCGTCGCAATCGCCGCACGCTCAGAGGCTGTGGACCACATATTTTGGAGCACCAAAATGTCACTCTCTCTTCAGGTTATCTATCCCGCCGCCGAAGGCACAACCTTCGACTACGACTACTACTTCAACACCCATTTGCCCCTCGTCGGCGGTGCCATCGGCGAACACATCGAAAGCTCACTCGTCACCAAGGGCATTGCGGGCGGACCGGGCGTTCCCGCTGGTTATCACCTCATCGCGACACTCGTGTTTGCCGATCAGACGGCCATGGATGCAGCCATGTCCAACATCGGAGTCGCCGTCAGCGACATCCCGAACTTCACCAACACCGAACCCGCCATTCTGATTGGCGAGGTCGCAGCCTAACGATCCGTGTCCCGGGGCGATCAGGAAAGGTCGTCCCGGTCCAACCATAATCGTCATGCCCGGACTTGATCCGGGCATCTTGCAGAAACCCCAAAATTGGTGATGTCGAGATACGCGGATCAAGTCCGCGTATGACGCATTTGGCTTTACAGCCCTACTCGACCGTCACGCTTTTGGCGAGATTTCGTGGCTGGTCCACATCCGTCCCCTTCACCACCGCCGTGTGATAGGCGAGCAGCTGGATCGGGATGGAGTAAAGCAAAGGCGCGACAAACGGATCGACGTCGGGCATCTCGACTGCGGCAAAGGCCTTGTCGGCAAGCTTGGCGACACCGGCCTTGTCGGACATGAAGATGACCTTCCCGCCGCGCGCAATCACCTCTTCCACATTCGACAAGGTCTTGTCGAACAACGCGTCATTGGGCGCGAGGACGATGACGGGCACGTTGTTATCGATCAGCGCAATCGGGCCGTGCTTCATCTCGCCCGCCGCATAGCCTTCGGCGTGGATATAGGAAATTTCCTTGAGCTTGAGCGCACCTTCCATCGCCAATGGAAAGGCCGTACCGCGCCCGAGATAGAGAACATCGCGCGCCTTGGCCACCTCACGGGCGATCTCGCGCAGTGCCTCATCATGGTTGAGCACTTCGGTCATACGCGAAGGTACTTCGGTCAGGGCGCCCGCCAGTTCTGCCGCGCGTTTATCATCGATAGCACCACGCGCCTTGGCAGCGGCAATCGTCAGGCAGGCCAACACGGCAAGCTGGGTGGTAAAGGCCTTGGTTGAGGCAACGCCGATCTCCGGTCCCGCGAGGGTCGGCAACACCACATCGGATTCCCGCGCGATGGAGCTTTCGCCGACATTCACGACGGAGACGATATGTTGCTTTTCGGCCCGGCAATGGCGCAAGGCGGCCAGCGTGTCAGCAGTCTCGCCCGACTGGCTGACAAAAAGCGCCACACCACCTTCGGGCAAAGGGGCTTCCCGGTATCGGAACTCGGAGGCCACATCGATTTCGACAGGCAGACGCGCCACAGTTTCCAGCCAGTATTTGGCAACCCAGCCCGCGTAACAGGCCGTGCCGCAGGCAATCACCGTGACGCGCGGCACATCAGCAAAATCAAACGGCATATCGGGCAGGCTGATCTCACGGGTCGTCGCGTTGATGAAGGACTGGAGCGTGTCGCCGACCACGGCGGGCTGCTCGAAGATTTCCTTCTGCATGAAGTGGTCGTAATTGCCCTTGCCGATCAGCGCGCCGGACAATTCGGTTTCCCGGATGACGCGTTCGACGGCGTTGTTGTCCTCGTCGAAGACGTCGGCGCCATCCCGGGTGATAACGGCCCAGTCACCTTCCTCAAGATATGAAATACGCTTGGTCAGGGGTGCCAACGCCAGCGCGTCTGACCCGATGAACATCTCACCCTCGCCATAGCCAATGGCCAGCGGACTGCCCCGCCGGGCGCCGACCATAAGGTCATGCTCGCCAGCAAAGATGATCGCCAACGCAAACGCGCCGTGCAGACGCGGCAGGGTCTTCGCCACGGCTTCACGCGGCGTTGCCCCACCATCGAGCTCATGGGAGAGAAGCACGGCAATCGCTTCGGTGTCGGTGTCACTCTCGAAGCTGTGGCCTTCCGCGATCAGTTCGGCGCGCAGTTCCTGAAAATTCTCGATGATGCCGTTGTGAACCACAGCCACCCGCGCGGTCACATGCGGGTGGGCGTTGCTCTCATTGGGAACGCCATGGGTCGCCCAGCGGGTGTGTCCGATGCCGACATTTCCGGCCAGCGGGCTGCCGTCCAGCACAGCGGCCAGATTGACCAGTTTGCCTTCGGCGCGACGCCGGTCAATCGCACCATCGACCAGGGTCGCAATCCCGGCAGAATCATAGCCGCGATACTCCAGCCGCTTGAGGCCTTCGAGCAGACGTGGTGCCGCGTCGTCAGACCCCAGAATTCCAATAATCCCGCACAAAGGCTTTAGTCCTTCTTCTTCAGCGCACGGAAGGATCCGGCCCATCCGGGCTTGTCGACCTGGTCGGCGCGCTCGATGGACAGGCTGTCTTTCTCGACATCCCGGGAAATCGTGCTGCCTGCCGCAACAATAGCGCCGTCCCCGATTGTGACAGGCGCCACAAGTGCCGAGTTGGACCCGATAAACGCGCCCGCACCTATCGTCGTGCGGTATTTGCCAAAGCCGTCATAGTTACAGGTGATGGTACCCGCGCCGATATTCGCCCCGGCACCGATGGTGGCGTCCCCGATATAAGTCAGGTGGTTTGCTTTCGCGCCCTTGCCAATCTCCGCGTTCTTGATCTCGACGAAGTTGCCGATATGGGCGTCCTCACCAATCTGTGCACCCGGGCGCAGGCGCGCATAGGGGCCGATAACCGCACCGCTGGAAACCGTCGCGCCTTCGAGATGACTGAACGCGCGAATATCCACATTGTCGGCCACCGTCACACCGGGACCGAACACCACATTGGGCTGCACCACCACGTCGCGCCCAAGCACCGTGTCGTGCTGAAACCAGACCGTTGCCGGCTCCACAAGGGTCGCACCATTTTCCATGGCACGGCTGCGAAGCTCGTCCTGCACGACAGCTTCGGCGACCGCGAGATCCTCGCGCGAGTTCACGCCGAGCAGCTCGTCTTCCTCGCCTTCGACCACGGCGGCCGACAAGCCCTGCGCGCGTGCCAGACGCACCGTGTCAGTCAGGTAATACTCGCCCTTGGAATTGTTGGTATCGAGCTTGTCGAGCAGACTAAGCAGATGTTCCCCCGCAAAAGCCATCACGCCGGAGTTGCACAGGTTCACATCAAGCTCTTCGGGGCTCGCGTCCCGGGCTTCGACAATTGCCGTGAGCGCACCGCTGTCATCGGTGATCAGACGCCCGTACTGGTGAAAGTGGGACGGCCGGAAGCCGAGCACAGAGACCGCGGCACCGTCGGCACAGGCACCCGCCGCAGCGGCCATGGTATCGGCGCGCACCAGCGGCGTGTCGCCATAGAGCACCAGAACGGTGCCGGTGAATCCTTCGAGTTCCGCGCGCGCGGCTTTCACCGCACCACCGGTGCCGTTGCGGTCTGCCTGAACACATGTCGGATGGGGGGCCACGGTGTCCGTAACCAGGTCCATATCCGGCCCGACGACGACGACGACCTTCTCCGGAGCCAGCGTTGAGACAGTATCGAGCAGATGCGAGATCATCGGTCGCCCGGCAACAGCGTGCATCACCTTGGGCAGGCCGGACTTCATCCGGGTTCCCTTGCCTGCGGCAAGGATTACAACGGCAATCGGGGTGTCGGTCATCAGCTGGGTTCGTTATGGCAGGGTCGGATACGTGACGCAGAAATTGCCACAACGGGCTGAATCGCACCAAGTCACGAATTGTTCCCGAATATTGCGACGCCGGGGGCCAAACATGTAGGGGCGGGTTTGAACCCCGCCCCTACCGATCAGCCTCTCCAAACACGAGCGTCCCTTCGGCGTCACGCGCGGAGACCAGATGGGCAAAGCCTGCACCCCACGGCGTCTGCATTTCCAGACGGACGGGCAAACGTCCGATCTCAACACCGATTTCAGCCAGCCAGATATCCACCTCGAGGTCCTGCATACGTTTCTTGCCGGGCCGGAAGCCGGCAATCCGTTTGAAGGTCAGCTTGCAGCCTTCGACCTGTCCCTCAAATGGCGCGGTGGAACTGCGCTTGAGAGCGCGCGGTGGCAAGGCCTGCATATTCGCGTCATAGCGGCGGCGGCCATCATAGATTGCGGTTTGCGGGTGGCAGGCATCTTCCAGTGCACTTTTCATCACCAGCGACGTCACCGCCGTGGTGGGATCGACCGCGCCGGGCGTCACAAACGGTGCGACCTTTTCAAGGTCTTCCGCGCTGTACGGCGGCTCGGCGCTGACCGCGCTGGCCACGCCATTCTCATAGTCAATCGCGACTTCCCGCGCGTTGCCGCGCCAGACATTGGCGGTGCGGTACCGTGTGGGAACAGCCTCGTCCTGCCATTCCCCCACGCTGCTGGCATCAAAGCGCCAGTTGAACAATGCACCCACGAGCCCCGAGGTCTCCATATTGATCCGGGTGTCGTAGCGCGGTTGCCCGGCGCCATCGCCGTCAAGCGCAACGGTGAAGTCGAGCCGCATCGCCCGAAAGCCGCCGGAATAGACGTTGTAGGTCAAAGCAAAGCCCGACGGCGTTTTGCCCGTCACAGCCATCGCCTGCTCGTCAGGATCAGCCTGCGCGATGGTACCGCCTGCAACGGAAATCACCGCGACGACCAGCCAGCATGCGACGTCTCTGGGGAAGGTATTCAAATGCGCCATAACGCTATCTGGCCGAAGAATAATGGCGATTTCATGAACACGGGTCAGTCTGCCAGCGGGGCATAAAACGTCCCCTCCACTTCAAAGATATCGTCCTGATTGAGTGCGGCGACTTCGAGAATAGTGCGCGGCGGATACGGCCCGCCCGCCCAAAGTTCTTCCTGGGCCTTGTTCACAAGCGGCCGGTGCTTGTCCATGTCGGTTACATAGACGGTCAGCCGCACGGCATCCTGCAGGCTGGCCCCTTGCGAGGCGGCAATCAGCGCCATGTTCCGAAAGCCCTGCATGACGCGGGCTTCGTCCCCATCCACCAGCGCGTTGGTTTCGGGATCAATGCCCCGCATGCCGGCCACAAAGACATAGTCACCGGCCCGACTGCCGACGGTCCAGGTCCCCGTGGGTTCGATCGCGCCCTCGGGCGAGAGATACTGAACGCCGGGCGTGGGGTTCGATGCTGACGCGTTATTCATGACGATCTCCGGGTAAATGCTGTTTCAAAAGGGACTCTAGAGCGTGCGGTTTTGCACTGACAAGGTGGTTCCCACGCGCCGCGCAACGCCAGACCGCTTGACGAACCCGGACCCGGCACCCTATTAGAGCCGCTGTCCTTTAGGACGGGCGCGTAGCTCAGCGGGAGAGCACTGCCTTCACACGGCAGGGGTCACAGGTTCAATCCCTGTCGCGCCCACCATTTTCGAATGCTACGTAACTGACTTAGTTACAACGACTTACCGCTAATTAAGCGGCAGAGTCACGACCGGGTTTCCAGCAACAAAACCGCTCTTGTTCCAATCCTGTGCCACAGGAGATGGAATTGGCGACGTTTATGAAGCGCAATGGCCGCTATACGGCGCGTGTCAGGCGCAGCGGACACCCAACGCAGACAAAAACATTCGACAGGCTAACGGACGCTCGGCGATGGGCAACCAAGACCGAGCATCTGATAGACGCCGGGAATGTTATCTCCCAAGACTGCACACTCAATCAGCTGCTCACACGCTATGTGGCGGAAGTGACCCCTCATAAGCGAGGTGCAAAAGTCGAAACCTATCGGCTCGGCGTCATACAGCGGCATTCAATCTGTGACCTTTGGCTATCAAAGCTAAACTCTTCCCATATCGCGCGTTATCGAGACGAACGACTATTGAATGCTGCCCCAGCAACAGTGGCTCGTGAGCTATCGATCATCAGCCATGCCATCCGCATTGCGATGTCGGAGTGGGGCTTCAACCTCCCCGGTAACCCAGCAGCCAATCTCAGAAAGCCGCCGCAGCCGAAAGGTCGAACCCGAAGGCTGGAGGGAGACGAAGAGGCCCGTCTGATGGTGTCGTGTCAGGCCTCATCGAATCCATTTCTTCAGCCGCTCGTTGTCCTGGCCATTGAGACGGCGATGCGCAGAGGTGAGTTACTCAGTCTTCGCTGGGACCATGTCGAGCTCAACAAAAGCTACGTCCATCTGCCCATGACGAAAAATGGTGACAGCAGAGATGTCCCTTTGTCGCCACTGGCACGACAAACCATCGAGGCACTGCCAAGGAGCCTGAGCGGTGTCGTCATACCGGTCCACCCCGAGGCACTAAAGGGCCTTTGGAACAGTGCAACCCGCAGGGCCGACATTACAGACCTTCGGTTCCATGACCTCAGACATGAAGCAACAACACGGTTCTTCGAGAAGGGGCTAGGCGTGATGGAGGTGGCAGCGATCACGGGTCACAAGGACCTCAGGATGCTGCAGCGGTACGTCCAGCTGAGACCTGAGGACCTTGCCCAAAAGCTTTGTTAGTTCGATAACAGCCTAATGGGAGGCCCTATTCGAACTAGCGACAGGAAAACTACTCGACTGCTGATCCTTCTCGCTGGATCGCCAACCATACCTTTGTGTTACGGCCGACTTTAACGGGGACAACACGCCAATGCATGATGAACGGGGTTCCGTTCTTCTTGTAGTTGATCGCTCGGCCCTCGAAGGGCTTTCCATCTGTCAGAGCCTTACGGAGACGATCCAACACCTTTTTATCAGTAGCCGCACCTTGCAGAATGCGAGGGGTTTTCCCGATCACTTCTTTCGTTGAATAACCGGTCAGAGCATTAAAGCCCTTGTTGGCGTACAAGATTTTTCCAGCCTTGGTTGAGTCCGTGACCAGAATTGAATCAAAGCTGTTATCCAGCAGCGCCTTAAGGGTCGTGAGGCTTAGATCGCCCCCAGAAAGTACTTCAGTCAGTAAATCGGCCATATTATTTTCGGCTCCCTTATGTGATAATTCACAAAAATTAGAGAACAATTTATAATCCAAAAAACTGAAAATAACATCTTTTCTGATAAATTGTTCTGTTTGGAATTTTATCAAAAATATCCTACTGATGTTTAGTTTTGATCTTAGACTTATGAAGGGGGCAGAAATGTCAGATTTGACCAAAGGCGAAATTCGCAAATTAAACGCTTTGAAGAAATCAATAGGCGACGAATTAGGACAAAAGGCATTCGATGAATGGCGGAAGGCCAATTCCAAATCAGAAAATTCGGATAAAGTTGCGGATAGAATTGTAAGTATACTCTCTTCGGCCGAAGACATTGAATCACTCAACTTAGGCGCAAAGGGTTATACTATTTACAAGTCTCGTGGTCGAGGAGTAAAGGGGATTAAGGCGGTCAAGAACACTTGATGCTGAGTTGCAATATGGAACCGGCTCAATAGAGTTCCATAAAATAACCAAATCAAAATATTTATAAGCCTGTAGAGGCCCATATCGCCGGGAGACATTGCGCCGTCCCGCATCAGATGGTCATCGAACCAGATGCGCCTACCGATGAGGTGCTGGTGGTCGTCCAGGTACTGTTCCCAGCCTCCCTCGTAATGCTGCTCGATCTTCTTGATCGGGATAACGAGGTTCAGAAACTCTAGTGCGACGGCCATATGCTTATCCTCCTGGTCAGGTGCGTTCTACGGTCTGGCTTCCGCGACATATCTCAGATGCCTTGTTGATCTTCTCAACGAAGCCATCGAGGCCCCAGTTGTTGTTGGTGATGTCGAAGTAGGCCTCAGGGACGATCCCATTGCCTTCGAGCATCGTGAGAGAGGCGGTCTTCCCATCCATCCAGAGCTTCCAATAGTCGATTGGTAGATAACCAAAGGTTAGCGTGGCCCGATGCCCCGCAAGGAATGGAGAAGCGGCGACAACGGTGCCTCCGGCAGACGTAGTACTGTCCTCCTTATCGACAACGTTTGGTTCATCGACGGCGAACTTGAAGCCAATCACCTTGCCCTCAAGACGTGGGAAGTTGGGATTACGCCCCACGCTGTAGAAGGACGTGATCATTTCAGCCTGATCGCAGTCAGCTTTTGGGTTAAGCCGAAACATAAGCCGGTCACCATGCGTGACCTGCCCCGGTGTCGTGACCATGATCATTGTCTCACCGAAAAACTCTATCTCCCAACCATCGACTTTCTCGGAAACATCGTCCTCAGTGGCTTCAATGCTTTCATGGTTGAACGCCAACCGGCTGAACCGCCCACT
>ERZ807291.3328-NODE-3328-length-22974-cov-6.111000_pt1 | contig 22974 bp, 21 predicted proteins | sample MGYA00521257_ERZ807291 | MGnify/ENA primary metagenome ERZ807291 (study PRJEB31413, sample SAMN03169783) | marine metagenome | biome: Marine; feature: Water; material: Subsurface seawater | place: North Sea | collected 2011-04-28 | depth 1 m m ... | reverse complement strand
TCTCTCATAGCTCAGTTGGTTAGAGCATACGACTGTTAATCGTGAGGTCAGAGGTTCGACCCCTCTTGAGAGAGCTTACCGGACGTAGCTCAGTGGTAGAGCATTCGACTGTAGTGGTTTCAATAGCAAATATCGAATTGTCGCTGGTTCGATTCCAGCCGCCCGGATTATATACATTTTATTTGTTTATAATCTACATCAAATAAAATTGAAAGGTTTTTATGCTTATATAGGTAACACAAAACACACAATATGCTATTGTATAAAAAATTTAGATTTGACTTTTCGGGAGAGGTAACAGAAATGTTATCTAACTTCTCAAAAGAGCATTGCGATGAGAAACGCAAACAATTTCAAGAATCGTGGAAGGAATGGATATCATTAGATAAAGTGAAAATAGTATTGGATACAGAATGTAAAACACTACGTAATGAAGGGTTTGACGGAGATGTATTAGATAAAATGTATAAGAGTGCGAGATATTATTACAAGAAACGAGAAATGACTCCACAAGAAAATAGAGTAAAAAATGTCTCAGTGGTGCATACAAATAGATTTAGTTCTAATTTCTTGATTTCAATGGATACTGTGATTAATGAACAATTAATGAAAGACATAAACGAAAGTAATGCTATCGATAAGAGTCAGGTAGATTATTTTCATAGTTATTGTAATATTCATACAAATGAAATAGTAATGGAACTACGAAGAATAAAAGAGACAAAAGGAGAGATACCCGAAGACATAAAAACCAAATTAAAGAAAACGTATAAAAATAGATTTTACAAAAACCGAATAAATATAATAAAAGAATAAAAACATTAAATCTATAGAGATAATATAAAATGGAAAATAAAGAATTACAGATAATAGGACAGGGTACATACGGATGTGTGTTTAGACCGAATATAGAATGTAGTGAAAAAAAAATAGGTACTCCTGATTTTTTATCAAAGATACAAGCAAGTGATAAGACAGCAAAAAACGAAATAGAGATAAGTAAAAAATTACCCAAAAAATCACCACGTTTTGCGGGTATAATAAATACGTGTAATGTAACAGTTGGAAAAATAGGAAAGGACGGAGTAGAGAAATGTAAAATGTTACAACAAACCCCTCCTGTGAAATTAATATCAAATAAAATAAAATATGCAGGAAAAGAGACAATAAGCACGTATTTACAGGAGATAATATCAAGAGAAAAAAAGGAACAAACTGAATTATATATTAAAGAAGTAATTAACAGTCATTTGTATCTATTGCGAAGTTTATTTATATTGAACATATCAAATGTATTGCATTTAGATATTAAGTACAACAATGTGATGGTAAAAGATAGACAGCCGGTAATAATAGATTTTGGATTATCCTATGATAAAAAAAACATAAATATTGACGTCTATAAAAAACAAAGCGCGGACAAGTTATTTGGGATAGCAGTTGATTACTATATACCTTGGTGTTTTGAAATAATATTATTATCGCATGTATCGCGTTACTTAATGATATTGGACAATAAAAATAAGATAAGATTTTTGATAGACAAAGAAAAAGAAATGCGAAAGGTAAGTGACGACGAATTAAAAACAATGAGACAATTATTCAAGCGACATATTGATAAACATATTATTTTACAAAAAAGTTATTTTACGACAAACGAAAGAGCACGGTTTACCGAGAATATGATGAGTTGGATAAATGGGTTTACAGGTAAATCGTGGCGTGATGTATGGAATATAATATCGAGTTCAGTAAACACGTGGGACAATTACAGTTTATCGGTAATGTATTTAATTGAGTTAGAAATATCAGGATTAATGCAGATATCTGAAATATATCCAGAAGGATTTTTGTCGATTTATATAAAAGAATTAAAGAAAACTATATTATCGCAACCAGATAAAAGAAGTTTACCCGAAGACACGAGTTTAATTTTAACCCGTTTATTTTCCAAAATAAAAAAAACGGATCATATAGCATCAAAGAAAGCATTATCTACATTACTAAAAGAAAGTGGAAACAGAGAAAAAATGGTAAAACAACGTACAATAGTAGAAACCGACAGTGTTCAAGAATCAGACGTAATAAAAAAAGATCAAAGAAATAAGTAATTTATTTGTCGTGACGTGCTATAACTGTCGAAGCGGTAGAATCAAATGATTTAGTTTTTTTTTTTAAAAAAAAACACCATTTTACTTTCTTTGGTGAACGATTGAACGGATAAAAAAGCATAATATATGAACTATCACAAGGCATAATAATAAAATTGATTATATACTATAATATAATATAGTATATAAATAATAAAAAAATACACAATGAGTAAAACGTTAACATTATATGAACAATTATCCGAATATTGGTCTGAAGCAATTGATAAAAAAAAGGGTTCACTTGAAACATATGAGAAACAGTTTCGTGTAAAATATAATATAGACGAGACATTTATAGCAAACAGCTTGTTTATAAATGAATTATTGGATTACATCGGAACTTCTTTATCGGAGAATAAATTGAATTTTATTCATAATAAAGAAACGGTGTGTCTATTGTTTCCTTATTATGGTATACGTATTGCGTGTACAAAACAGTTTATCGAAAATATACCATTTGTAAAGAATCTATTATCTGGAGAATGGGGAGATAACAATGTATTTACTTATGAATATTTCAATGAAGATGTAAATGAAATAGTAAGTGGAGCTACAAATATAGTAATAAAAGAAGCCACACTTGACTCTATTTTATTTGAAAAACCATACGAGTGTAAAGTGAAAGACTACGAGAATAAAGGATATTATCATATACGAAATATAACTTGTAATAATCTTCTGGAATTGATTATTTTAAATAATAAAAATAGATATGAATCGGTGAACTTTAGCCAAGACGATCGAAATGAATTCGAGTATTAGAGGTCACAAAGAAAATGAATGTTAATTAATTGAACATTTTCTTGAAATAGTTCTTGTATTTTTTTATAACGTGCATTATCAAAAATATCGAGACAATCTTTAAATGTTGGTGTATGGTTATAGTTTCTACAAAATCCATTATTATTAATAATAATGGGCGTAAATGGATGATCATCTCCGAGTATTAAAAGAGAATTGTTTAAAGAAGTATTAATCAATAGTTCTTTATTAATACAATTATAAATATGTGCTATCATTGAATAAAAATCATCAAAATCTTGAATGTTAATCCATATAGGTATATGTGCTGAAAATACAATACGTTTATGACTAGCTTGTGCTATAAAACAAGCTCTAGAAATAGCAAGATGTAGCGTAGGATCTAAAATAGAAGTAGATGAGATATCTATGACGGGTATAGAATTTTTATCAACATCATTGACGTTTTCCCATTTATCGAAAAAAAGTTTCCATAAATTGTTTAAATTGATAATATTATCATAAATTTTTTTGCAATAGGTAATCGCAAACGGGTTATCGTGTTTGGGATGACTATTTTGATATTTTTCAATAATATTTACACAATGAAACATAATAGTGACCATTTTATCAATTCCAGATGGAAAAGTAAAATAGTTAAAGAAAAAAGCAGGGGATTTAAAAGTATTGGGATAGTTTTTAATACTTTCACTTAAATAATTGGAACAAAAGAGATGTTTTTTAGATTTTTCGTGTTTAAATTGCATGTCCCGTGAAGTATTAAAAAGGCTATACCAATTTTTAAAAAGTGAATGAAGAGGAGTATTTTGTAAGGAAATACAATGATTATTGTTTGAAGATAATAATGATTCTGTAATTTGTAATGAATTCGACAAGGTTGAAACAATTTTTCTATAAATTGAGAAACATTTTCGTTCAGCACGTATTCTAGATTTATTATTTATGCAGTGTTTTAATAAATAAGAATGGTGTGTTTCGCACCATTGTATCGAAAGAGTTTTAAACAGCCATTTTTTTTTGGAATTTTCACGAGGTATCCACTTAGAAATATTAGTTTTGCGTGTATTGTCTTTTTTTAATAGTACTAGATCTTGAAATACAGTTTTATTTATGACGGTAACAAGGTAATCAATAAACGGATGTTCGTTGCGCGTATTGTATAATAAATCACATATACCAATAGCATCTCTCCAAGAACCAAACGAAGGGTGATCGGTGTTGGAAAATAAAGAATCAATAAAGAGGTTGGTAAATTCGGGGAATGAATCATACAAACTTATAATAAAATGATACGATAGTGTTCTTATACCAAGTCCACTATGAATATCACGAACATATATAACAAAAGAAAAAAGATTTTCCAAGAGACCGATAAATTCGGATTGTTTTATAATATCTAATGATTTATAGGAAGCGTTTTTGTAAATATTAAATGTAATTCTATGAAGAATATTGTTAAAATCTTGGGACAAATTATGTATAACGGTACTTTTTTTGAAATCTTGTGAAAGAATATTGGTTTTCAATGAAAGAATATTATCTTTGATTTGTTCTATGGTGTTAAGGTTCGAAATAGGTGGAAATTCCATTTTAATAAATACAATAATCTATTTATTAAGTAGTTTTATGTTTAACGTTTACGTGTTTTTCTATTGTTCATATTTGATGTATAACTAGGAAGATCGTCTGCTATTCGCACCCGTTTTGTGATTTTATTTTTATACTTTTTTATAATAGATACGGGTAATTTTTTAGCATCGACTAAAACCATCTCACGAAATAAAATATAAACTGCATTGATAGAATGGAAAATAAATAAAGAGGTAGGAAAAGAAATCGTTTTTGGAATTTCAAATTGAGAAAAACAATCATCGGGATTAAACACAAAATCTTTATTATTGATATTTTCGATTACAATCTGTGGGTCCATACTAATGAAATATTTCACAATACTATCACATTTAAAACGTTTATTATTAAAATCTTTATATTTATGTATAGTTTCTATTAAATATTCTTCAGATAGAATGCTATTGTTATCTCTAATTTCTAATGGAATGTCTTTGTCGATGGTATGAAAAATTTCATTATCTTTATTTGTATATATAACTTTTAATGAAATATTGTTCATTAATTCTGGTTCATATGTTTGTCCACCTTCTGTGGCGCGAAAAAATTCATCGCTCCACGAAATATCAATATTATCCATAGAATTATCCATTATAGAATATACAAAAAAAGTTTTTTTTGATTATAAACGATAAAAAATATAAAGAATTATATAAATAGATATATGTATCGTAACAGCACGAAATAAGAATATAAAAACCGTATATCGAATAGATATGGATAAATAAATTTAAAATTACACGATGCAGCACAGTATGTCTATGATAAAATTGAAACAATAATAATAATACTGTTTCAATTAATAAATATTTTTATATGTATAATTCAATAACAACAATTTGTATTCCAAAGATGAAAAAAACGTTTACAAAACATTTTATAAAACAAAAGATAGCGAGATGTAATTTTGGAAAAATACAAAGCATTATAGAACGACCATTACGAAATGAAAATGATTATAAAAAAGTAACCATACGTATAGAGGTAAATAATACAACTAATGGAAACTATTTACTAGAGAAAACAAAAGAAGGCTCTCCTATAAAAATAGTGTATAACGGAGTAGATTATTGGAGAATGTTTAATGTAAATTTATAAGACAATGTATATATTTATCAACAACCGGATTATTTTGATTACATTTTTCCAATTTTACATTACTAAATAACGAGTATTTACTTAAAAAAGAATAATTTTGTGCATTTTTAATTTCAATGGTAAATAATTCATCAATATAACTATACGCGTTTCGATAGTGTGCTAGTTCATCTTTTAATTTTTCTTTTTGGGAAAGGAGACATTTCATTCTAGATCGAATACGTGTTTTATTATGCTTTTTATCAGCCCGATGTAAAATATATTTTATTTCATTTTTAACATCTTTAAATTTTGAAATTAGTATTTTTTTGTTGCTTTCTATCCGTTTTATAAAAGAAAATATGTTAATGTGACAGATAATAGGAAAAATATGTCTCATCTCATAAGGTATAAACAGTGTATTCCATTCTTTTATTTCTTGAATTTTGGTTTCAATATCTTGGAATTTATCAAATATTATTTTTGTTTTTTCGTCGATACTTTCAATGAAAATAAGTTTACTGGCTACAAATTCAAGAGACGTTTCTAATTTATCATATTGACTAGCTGTATTGTAAAAGGTTTGGGTAGAGGTTTCAAGTTTGAGATAATTAATCATAGTTATAATCATAGCAGTTAGTGCATTTAACCCTGAAATAAGACCTATGCTCCAAGATTTATTTTGAAAGACAGGTGCGAATATAGTAACGGCTGTAGTTATTAAAATAGAAGGAATCATTAACATATTCAATTTGGTTTGACTTAAAATATACGATTCAATAAATAGATTTTTCTGACCTTTCATATAAGTGATTAAAATATCCAACTCGTTCGAAATTTGATTATCAGTATCATCAAAATATTTATCAAGAGAGTTTTTAATATCATTATATGTTGCTTCTTTAAAATGTTCCTCGTCGCCATTATCACTATTGTCGCAAGAAATAGTGAGTGGACTATTAGTATCTAAAAATTGATAGGATTGCAATGTTTCCATATTTGGAAAATTTTCGATAAAATTTTGTTTAATTTCTACCAATTGATTATTCATTTCATTTTCATAATAGTCGTCAATGTGTTCGGAATTTATATCTATACTTGTTTGCTGTTGAATTTCTAAATCAATACTATCAGGTGAGTGTGAAGGTGTATATTCATTATCCATTTATATATATGAGAAAAATAAAAATACAATATTAACAAAATTGAATAGTTTATTGGATAAAATATGATTATCAAAAAAAATGAACAATTATAATTCAAAAAAAAAGCGTAGGGCAGAGCTGAGAAGTAATACGGAATACCGGGATTATGTAAACAATCTAACTCAGCATATTGTAACAACGCGTTTTAATAGCGAAACGTGGACCCAAAATAAAGATTATAGGGAACAATATAAATCTTTTGGTTGTATTTACGGAACACCAGATCAGGTAAGTAGTCAGTTTAAAGAAAAATCAGTAATGTTTGTATTGGAGATGAATAACAGTGAAAATAAAATAATGGGAATAGGAATGGTTGCGAATATATGTCATGTTAAAAAATACCGTATTTATAATGATGATAATTACAATCGGTATGCATATGTTGGTAAATATAGAATAGATCGAAATGAAATTCGAGAAGAAGATAAATTTATATTTGAATTATTTGATAGATTGTGCTTTTATGGGGCCGGGCATCAAAAAAAATTACCAGGTATTAAAGGATTTCCGGTAGATAGATTGTTTAAAATAAAGAAAAAAAAAGATTTAGATTTAGTGGATTATATTAAAGAAATGTTTAAACAAAAAATGTTGTTAAATAGATGAAACTGATAATAAATAATATAAACGGAAATTATACAGTATTTTTAATGGAGGAAGAAGAAGAAGATTTATATAATATTGAAAAATACAGTGAAGATGAACTATTTCAAATGTTAGATTTAAACAATCCAACAGATAGAGAATTGGAAGCAAAATTAATATATACAATAGAGAAATATGATGAATTAAAAGAAAGTGAAGCAAAACATATAAAAACTTTTTTTGAAGATGCGTACCGATATTTTTTTGATAACAATGAAGAAAAAGAATCGGATGCAGAAAATAAGTCAATCGTAGAAGGCATGGAGGGAATGAAAGCTGATTCAAAAAAGGAGAGCAATGGTGTTATATTAAATAAAGATGGAGAATCAGATAATAGACTTGTACAAACAAAATCATTAGAATACAGTGGTAGTAAACTTAATCCATTGTTAAAAGAAACACAAAAAAGAGTATTACAATTAGATAGTCAGTTTAGAAATTATGAAAATTATCCTTCATCAACTGACTATATTATAAATTTATCAGAAGTATTAAACAATGTAGTTTCTTTACGGTTACATTCAGTGGGTATACCTTACACCTGGTATAATTTAAGTAATGTATACAATGCGAACTATTTTTATTTATTAGGTAATGTGGACGGTATTAAGGGTGTATATGATTTAAAGTTTGATATCCCGGCTGGTTCTTATGATACAAATGGCTTAGTAGAGGCAATAAATACAAGTATACAAAAAGTAAAGGAGGAAAATACAGATATAGATTTTGGTACAACAGCTATTACCCACGATATAACAACATCAAAAATAAAATTTATAATCGATATTCAGCAAATTTATAATGAGACTAATTACTATCTGTATTTTGGAAAAATTACAAATGCATTTGATGAAACAGTTAGAAATAAAACAATACCGGGATTTTTAGGATTTGCTAATATGGTATTACCAAATTATATAACTTCAAATGCGTATATCGATCCCACAAAAACTATAACTCCTGTATCAAACGCATATTCGTTGGAGAGTATTTATTCCAATTTTCAAAATTGTCTCTCATTAACCGGAAGTGTAACAACTGGAACAGGAACAACACCGCCTACAACATTAACCTATAATAAATTTGATGTAGATGCAGTTTTTTATCTTGTAATAGATGATGCGTCAAATAATGTAGTTGGTAATAATTATTTTACAATTTATAATTATGATGGACCGGAAGTCTATAGTGATTCAAGTTCAAATATATTAAATACCATACGTGTGGAATTTGGAGATGTTTCTGGGTTATACACACGAGCAACATTATTAGAATTGATTAATCGGTCATTATTAACAAATAATTTTTTAAGTAATGGGTTTGGTTTTTTACATCAATTTGATATATCATATAATAGTGGGTTTGACGCGAATAATAATGTGACGTTTACAACAATGCAGAGATTTCAAATGAAGGTTTTATTAAATAGGGAAACGACCATAAAAAAAAAGAATTCAAAAATAGTAGTAGTATTTCCAGATGAAGATGATGTTTTTAGTGGATTAAGCGAAGATACTAAAAATACATTATGGAATGGACCGTTGTGGGTAGGACAGCGATCTTGTTTTATATTTGACGAAGATACAAATTTTACGGCCCCTAATTTATTAAAATCAGAAATTACACCGGTGCAAACACGATATAATATAGTTTCACAGCCGAAATTAAAATTAAGATGCATAAAAGAGGCCTATGATAATAATTTTAATAATAGAGTAATAAAATTAGATACTGCTACTGCAACAGGTAATAGTGAAGGATATATTTTAAATGATTATATTGGTCTTTATAATAACCAAGAAACGTATTTAAATTCAGAAATAAATACAAAATTAAAAAATATAGATGATGAAAATGGTGTTGAAATATTAAATGGTTATGTAAAAGCAAAAGCATTTTATGATGTAGGCATAAAGCGTTCCAGGATACAGTTTGATATATTGACTTATTTTAATGAAAATGATTATGAATTAACTTTGACTAATGGACCGTTTGGTTCATTTGTAAATAAAGGATCATTAAATGTAACACATATTAGAATTGGTACAGGTATAAATGATACTGTTACAAGTAATATAATAGAAGGTTATAATGACGGAGGTATAATATCAAGTGGTGACGAGGCACAGTTTGATGGTACAAAAATAAGTTATGTGGGTACAGGAGGTATATTTCCGTTAGATATAAGTGACGGTAGTAATGGGAGTATACATAATAATAAGATTCAAGTAAAAGCTAGAAGTGCTATATCAGGTGGATTGACGGGAGTAACTGATGCTTGGGGGTCTATGGGATACACAATTGAATTTCCCGTAGGAAAATATAGAACACCAGACGAGTTTTTAACAATGATAAACGATACATTCTCAAGAATACAAGGAACAACTGATAGAAATGGTACAAAGTTATATGGTTTAAATATGTCGCAATCAAAAATCGAAATAATAAATAACAATGAAGTTAAATTTACATTTATAATTAAAAATAAGCTTACGCAAGATGATTATCAAGTTGAATTATCAGATTTTACATTAGATAGTAATAATGATGTAACAACAACTCCTTATGAAAGTTATGAAAATAAATATTACGATGTATCTGGTAATGCACGTTATAGTATAGAAACTATAACCGATGATAATGCGAATGTCACTGTAGATTATTCTTCACCGCCAGATTCAACTATAATTACAGGAAATTCGTGGGATGCATTACTAGGATTTACAGATGTAAGTTATAGTTTAACAACCGCACAAAGGGAAATTATAGGGTCGCGGGATATAATGCATGATATCAGTAAAACCATCATAATAAATAAATCAGAAGAAAAAAATAATACTATATTTTTAACTCCACAATCTAGTGTGAAAGGTTTAACTGATTCAAGTGGTGTGAAAAAGATTGAATTAAATATTCCAGATGGAATATATAACATTTATAGCTTATATAATGCTATTAACCATAATTTACGTAATAATGAACAAACACAAAATTCTATAGTTTACTCTACATTTGATAAAGGAGTTGAGTATTCAGTTTTTCAATTAAACATAAATAAAGTCTATACCGCTGAAGATTATATATTATCGTTTTACAATGAGAATGATGTAGAAACGCAAAATGTAAAATCGATCACATCAAACTCGTTTCAAACAACAATGTGGGATGTTACGATTGGTTGGTTATTAGGATTCAGGTCTCATCCACAATTTTATTTAAATTCGAATGCAGCAACTACAAATTTTTATAGCACGAGTAATAATTATACAGTAGATGCAAGTACAAATATTGTAACAATTGAAGGAGATACTTGTTTAGATTTATACTTATTTAAAAATCTGTATTTAATAGTAGATGATTTCACCCAAAATCATTTAAACGATGGTCTTATTACAGGTGTAAGAAATACTCCAAATGCCGAGACACCTACTTATTCAAGCAGTGCTACTCGTGTTTGTAATCCATTAACAAATCGAAATCAATCATCTATTTTTAACTCAATACAACCGGGTATGGGTTTAACAGAAAAACAACTATTTGCTGCTAATAAGATACAAGAAGAGAATGTGATAAAAAATACTACAAAGTTGTATTCAGATCCGCCTTATGTAAAAGATATGTTTGCTATGATACCATTAAAAGTTTCCGGATTGAAACAAGGTGAGGTATTTACAGAATATGGTGGTACATTACAAGACAATGACCGTAAATATTTTGGTCCTGTAAATATCACAAAATTACGTATTCAATTATTAAATGATCATGGAGATGTAATTAATTTAAATGGTAATAACTGGTCTTTTTCACTCGTATTTGAATACTTATACAACATGAAAGGACTTTAGGAAGTGTCTTTTTTCGAGATATATATTTTCACAATGAATATATATATAATAATGTCTATAGTTGCCTTAAAAAAGAAGACTGCTGTGAAATATAATAATATGAGTGCAGGTCAACCACAATTTTCATTAAATGGTGGGCATCGCAATCAAGGGTGGGTTGGTCAAACATCATTATCTAGATCGTTACCAAAAACACCAATGCGTGGAGGTGCCGCAAGAGGTCACGGTGGTTGCTGTGGAACGTATAATAATCAGATGATTATTCCTCCTGTTACTTCAACAAACGACAACTCTGTAATAAAAGGGTCCGTGTTATCTACTGCTGGTATGTTGGACACAAAATATCGTTGGATAAGACGTCCTGCTGCAGTAGAGGATGGAAAGTTAGTTAGTGTGAAACCCGATGATAATCACAATTTAAATAGCCAAACAGATTACATTACTCGTAAAACAAAGGAGGCTATTAACGAAACAACAAAAAAAGAACAAGGAGAAACACAGACTTGTTTACCGAAACAAGTAGAACCGTATAAATGCGAGACTAAGTGTAATGCTATGTTTAAACACAGATGGAATACACCTCATGGAAATGATATTGAAACAACGACAAAACGTGTAGGTCCACTTGATAGTTCTGAATATATTGCGAAAATGACTGATAAATGTGCACCAACAGACGTAGAATTTCAAGATAAAAATAATGATAAAAATAGTTCAACGCCATTTGGATGTTAATTACCTACAGAAATAATATTTCATATAGTCTATGTAATATAGAGTATATGTGTTAATCTTTTTTTTTAATAACCGTTTTTAATATATTCAAAATAGCTTTTTTCTTATTTTCATTAGTATCCATTTTTTGTATATTATTTATTTCATCGATAAATTTTTGAATTAACGTATCAATTATAGTGTCTGCATCAGTAGCAGTTTTAACACTAGGAGCAGCAGTTTTAACACTAGGAGTATCAGTGTTAGCAGTAGGGGCATCAGTAGGGGCAGGAGTAGTAGTATTACCAGGAGCAGGATCAGGGGCAGGAGTAGTAGTATTACCAGGAGCAGGATCAGGATCAGCAGCAGCAGTATCAACAGTAGTAGTATTACCAGGAACAGTCGCGGGATCATGTCCCCCTTTCATTATTTTATATTTACGTTTTTTAAAACTTTGCTTTTTGGCTCCTTTTCTATTTTTCGAAGAATAATTTACCATATCGTTTAATTATAATAAACGGATATAATTAATTTTATTATAATACAAAATTGAATAATTTAAAAAGTAAGAGGGATTGTTAAATAAATGGAAAGAGAAACGACCGGTCTTTCAAAAATGCTACAGGAATACATAAAATCTCTAACTGAACGAGAATATAAAGCATATATGATTGCTAAATCTCATTTAGAAACGTCGTTTGACTTAGAAAAAAGCATAGGATATAAAGAATGGAAAAAAAATCAAGAGACAACTGAATTAACTGCGTAATCATGATAATCTTCATCGGTAATCATTTTAAATTGGGCAGGTGTGTGCCATTTCTTAAAAGAGTCATATTTCAATGGTAGTATTTCTTTGCGTTGTCTTGTATTAGAAAGTGTTTTTTCTATCATTGAATAATTATAAATCTTACCAAGTGAAATAAATTTATTTTTAATATAGTCTTTTACTACTTCAACCTCATTCACCTCGTTCACCTTTTTTGAAATATTTTTCTCTTCTTTTTTAACATCTTTTGTATAATTTTTGAATTTCGCAAATGGACCCTTATTAACATCAATTTTTGTAGAAGTGCTCATTGTAGGCTTTTTTTTATCAATTTCGTGAACGTGGAGAAAAGGAGAACTATGGTTAAATGGTATAAACGACTTATCAATAAAAAAATCCCGACAAAAATAGGTAGTAACATATTTCATAGCAACGGCATTTAATATATTATATGGAATAGTGTTGTCTGAATAGTAGGAAAAAGACAATTTATAGGCATCGTAAAACATAATAACGTTACCTTGCGGAGTATTTTCCATTAATATACGTCTTTTCCAAGATTTTTCTAAAGAATTGTCTTTTTGTTCAATTAGTTTACTGTATTCTTCCTTATTATAGAATTCTGATTGTATGTTTTGATTATATTTGTTATCATTATAAGAACGATGGAATTTTTTTTTATATTTTTCAATGTAAACTTCTGATGGTGTTTTTGTATAAGATATATTCTTATTTAATGGAGTAAATAAAATTTTAAAATACACATAAGTTGAGAATATAAATGAAGTACCCAAAATTCCACTTATCCCGCACCATAACATCTTGTCTGAAAAAAAATAATCATTAGTAGTAGTAAGAAATGATATAAGATTCATTATAATCTTATATTATTTATTTTTTATGTCCAAAAATCGCAATAGATTTATTTTTCATAAATTCATCAGTTTTTTCAGAATGATCACTAAGTAGTAAATTATGTAATGAACCTGGTTTATAACCATCCAGTTTATTGTTGCGAAATTTACGTTTTGCAGATTCCTTTGAGAATATTCGATAGTGGTAACATAATAATGTAGCATTTTCAATATCATTTTCACGCAAATTATAATAAAATGGACTTAAATCGCTTTTAATATTTTTTATACTATCGATACAATTATAATTTTCTACAGGGGCATTTGGATGATGAAGTCCAAGATTATTAAACATATCACATTTTACAATAGACTTTACTTCAATTTCATTATATCGACATCTGCCTTTATTCCAATTATTTGGATGGTAATGTCGTTTATCGTGATCCCAACGGGTTGTTAAGTACTGTAATATAGAAGGTGGGTCATTTTCTCTATTTCCTGAAGACATCATTACCCAAGGAATTTTAATACAGTCAATACTTTGATATCGTGTAGATAGTTCTTTTCGAATGGTAATATTACGCGATGTAGATGTTATAAACTCGTCACAATCAACAAAAATAACCCATTTAAAATGGTTTCGAATATTCTTGTAAATATTATTAACATCTAGTGTTTGACGTTTTTTGAAATTATTTGATTCTAAGATAGTTGTTTTTGGGTTATCTTTAACATTTTGGTTAATTGGAATGGTTGAATCTGTATCATATATAATAAATATGTGATCAACCCCTTCTGAAAAATAATATTCCACAAATTCTTCTAAAAAAGGTTCGTTTAAATATCGCGTAATTAAGGATAAGAATTGCATATATTATAATTATTGAAATTATTCAATTTGTTTTTTTCGCACTTCAAACAAATCGTCTATTTCTTTTTCTAAAATAGGGACAGATATACGGTCATATGTTTTGTATGTACTATCTGGATGAAGACAAACCAAGAATAATGCTGTTACTTTTTTACCATATTTCACTTCCAAAATGCGTTTATATACATTTAATTGTAGCGAATAGTGCCAGAAGTTAGTATCCGGAAGATGTCTAATACAAGGAGTGATTGCTGATTGTCCAAAATTATTATCATAAGAGATTTCCTTACAGCGTTTCCAATCATATATTTGAAGAGAACCATCTGGATTTTCGAAAATCATATCAATAGAACCAGAAAGTTTCAATTCTTCATAATAAACGCACCATTCTGTACGATATGGTTTTAATTCTGGAAAATCTTTTACAAAACGCATAAACCAAGAATATTCAACGCTATCATTTTTAACATCCATTTCGTTGTAATAGCATTCAATATCATAATGCATTTTTGTACCTGCAGCGGCTGCTTCATCGCGGTTTTTATCCCAATCAGCCTTAATTTGATCCTTTGTTTTACCATAATATTTATAGGTAGGATCATTGCGACGTTTGTTTGTTAGAATTTTATCAATAATAGCATCACTATCAAAGTGTGGAAAATGGGTATGATTCCAGGTTGTTACAGAGGTGAAACTAGAGTCCCCGTGTACAGTATAAATATGCGGTCCTTCGTCAAAGGATATAAATTCATCCCGTGGATGAACATTTTTCTTCGCCAAATAATCAGGGGGTGTAGTCATTGTATGTGTTTGTGTTTATTACAAATAGAATAATGCTATTCAATTTTATGTTATTTTTCAAATAAACAAACAATAATAAGAAAAAACGCAGGTGGGTATACTCCGGGTGTTTTATATAATCTAAAATATTAAACATATTCACTATTCATATCAATATCACGTGCTAATTTTGTATAAATCCATTTATGTAGATAGAGTGTTCGTTTTTTCTCGTGTTTTTCAGATAAACCAGTTATTTTTCTCATATATTGATCGAACTTGTCTTTTTCTTTTTCACACGAATGTATTATTTCCATGTTGTTTGCTTTCCATTTAACAAATATACATAATATTTTATGATTAAGTTCTAGAACCCATTTTTGAAATACTTTGTAATCTAACATAATCCAAATGGGTTCATTAATTTCACTATTATTAAACTTAGTTGTCCAAATATAGATAGAATTATCTTTTTGTTGAAATGAACAAATGGGTATATTGTTATAAGTCAGACACCGGTTTAACGCACTAATGATACCATTCGTATTATCTTCTGAAAATACAGCATATAAATCCTCTTCATTTAAAGTTATAATTTTAATCCACTCTTCAAATAACATATTGGGTTTAGGATTGGTTGGATTGTTTAAAATATCAAGTACTAGTTTGCGTTTTCGTGTTCCAGCATTTATTTTAAGACGGGCTACGTCGTTTTCTAATCGATTTACTTTTAATGTTAAATATTGAATGAGTTTAAATTGTTCCTGTGGTGTGGGCAATTTTTCAATATAGTCATCTTCGCGATCTTTCTGTCGTCTAGTTCTAAAGATAAATTCACAAGTAATTTCATGTTGATCGTAAAGATCTTTAAAATGAAAATATTTATTACAATATTTGCAAAAGTTAGCTGTTTGGTTCATGGTTTTTTTATTATAAATCTGTTACTTTAGTTAATTCAATTTTATACGAATATATATAAAAATTATTATACAAAGGTAGAATATAGAAAATAAATGAGCAAATATTTTGATCAGGCAAATATGTTTATGGAACCAGAAGTTAAACAACATGGGAGTCATATGGTAATGACCAATGTTGTAAAACCGACAAAAAAAAAATATTTAACGTTAGATACTAGATTTCGCGATGGTTATAATTTTAATACAAATGCGAATTATAATATAACATTACCAGAACGCGTAAATAATGTACGAAGTATGCAGTTAAGAAATATAGAAATACCGGTCACTTATTATAATATAAGTTGTGCTCTTGGAAATAATAAATTTACAATAAAAATTTTGAATAATGAAAAGGAATTTATAGTACCAGATGGGCAATATACACAAACTGAATTAAAAGATCATATAAATAGTTTACTTACAAATGCAGGTAGTCCATTTCAGGGTGTAATTACGGTGTCTATTAGTAATAATAAATGGAATTTTAATAATAGCGGCACTAATCAATGTACGGTTACATTTGATAAACCAGAATATACTTTTGCAAATGGAGTAAAGACCGAAAAACCAGACATACCGAGTGATGGTCAAATGTCTCGTTTAGGTTGGAAATTGGGTTATAGAAAAAAGAAATATATTATAGAAGCAAACTCAGGTAATAAAGAGAGTGAATCCTTTATAGATATCAATGGACCCAAATATTTATATTTGATAGTCGATGAATTTACTAATGGAAATCCTCATTCATTTTTAAGTTTATCCAAGACGTCTCAATTGTCTAGTCAACAAATATTGGCTAGAATAGCAATTGATTACAACAGTTTTCCATTTGGTTCCATCATACCCGCGGAACAATATAATTATGCTCTTTCGGATACTAGACGCTATTCAAATGAAGTAGATTTACAGCGTTTAAATATTCGTCTGGTTGATGAATTTGGTAATATTATAGATTTAAATGGAACAGATATATCAATGTGTATTGAATTAGAACATCTATAAAATTGAATTAATTTAAATATATAAATTTATAAATATTTACGTTATGAATTTATCAAATGAGCAAAAGTATGCATTTGACCTCTTTAAAAAGGGGAAAAATGTATTTGTAACAGGACCAGGTGGTACAGGAAAAACAAGATTAATTGAATATTTCGTAGAACACTCAATAAAGATGAATATTAAAACGCAAGTGTGTGCTTTAACAGGGTGTGCTACTATTTTGCTTCCGAAAATGTGCAATGCGCGTACATTACATTCGTGGAGTGGAATACGATTATGTAAAGGTGAAAACAAAAACATTGTAGAAACCGCTATAAAAAACAAAAAAATAAAATCGGCTTGGAAAACAGTTCGAATATTAATTATTGACGAAGTAAGTATGATGTCGTTAAAGATCTTAGAAGTGTTAAACAAAATAGCTCAAACAGTGAGAGGAAATATAGCACCGTTTGGTGGAATCCAAACAGTGTTTCTAGGTGACTTTTACCAATTACCTCCAGTTGCTACTTATGGAGACGCGGATACAGAGAAGTTTTGCTTTCAAAGTAAATTATGGAATAAATTATTCCCACTAGAGAATACGGTTGTCTTAAAAAGTATATTTAGACAATCTGATCCAGTTTACAGAGATATATTAAGTCAAATCCGCATTGGTTGTTTAACAAAGAAAAATAGTAATATATTAGAAAATTGCGTAGGTAAAGAATTTGATGCTACGAAATATAATGGATGTAAACCAACGAAACTATTTCCTACACGTGCGAAAACAGATAATCTTAATAATACAATGTTTGCACAATTGGAAGGAAAAGAATATCAATTTCCATATATTAGAAAAACAAAGTGTAAAACACATCTAGAATCCAACAAACCACTTTCCATCCAGAATTTACAGAAATGTTCTAATTTACCTGAAACAGTAGTACAATATGAATTGCAACAATTGGTAAACAATTCATCTTGTCCTGAAGTATTGTGTTTAAAGGAAGGTGCGATAGTAATGTGTACCGTAAATTTGGATATGGATAATGGAATATGCAATGGTTCTCAGGGAATTATAACCGGATTTATGGAAACAAGTCAAGGTGCCTTACCAGAAGTCACATTTGTAAATGGTGTAAAGAAATTATTAGATTTACATTACGTCCAATCAGAAGAATATCCCTCTATTGCGATAGGATATATTCCATTGACGCTTGCGTGGGCATTAACAATACATAAAATTCAGGGAGCAACATTGACTATGGCGGATATTGATGTAGGAAATCAAATATTTGAATGTGGACAAACATATGTAGCACTTTCACGCGTTCAATCGTTAGATGGATTATATTTATCTGCATTTAATCCAGAAAAAATAAGAATAAATGGTTATGTAAGCCAGTTTTATGATAGTATTCCCGAGAAACACTATAATATAGAGGAAAATCCGTTTAAAGAATTTGAGTTACAAGAAGAAGAATATGAAATATCGTCTACAATTAAGGTGATTCGTTTTTAGAATTCTTAATAATTTCCTTAAATATGGGTTGAATAATTTTATTACTATTTGGTTTTAATGGTGTATTAAGTTTTTTTCTTCTATTTTTTTGTTTTTTAATCACCATTTTACTATTAATATCTTTTAATTCAAACCCGTTTGCTCTGACGCGATTAAATAGAAAGGGTATATATTTAATATTCCATTTATAGTGATTTATAAATACATAATATTGAAATCTTTCTGAATGAAGTGGACGAGAAATGCTATATTCGTGCATCTTATCAAATAGGGAATAGTATTTTTTCAAGTTATCATTTGTTAAAATGCAAAATCGATCATTTATGTTTGGAAATAGATGGAAATTCGGTGTACAAATGGAATATTTATTAACTAATGTAAAATATTTAATATCAAAAAAGGTATGATATTTTACATCGGGTCTTAAATAAACTATATAATCAAATATTTCATCGCAATTTTCTACCATTTGTCCAAGTTGTTTTTTTGAATACATTGCGCATAAAAAATTGTCTACAGAAATATAATCAGATTCCCAAGGATCTGATTGTGTACGATATTTATAGACATTTATATTTTCTTTCACAATATCTTGGTCTTCTATTTCTACATAATCTGGGTTTAACAATTTATATTCATCAAAATCGAGATCAATATCAATCTCTTTTGCTCTTGGATTTATATATTGACTATCAAAACGATATGTATGTAGAAAAATTTTATATTCAATATTATTATTTTTAAAAATGGTTAATATATGTTTTTTTATACTATCAATTGTATATTTTAAACTACGAGTTAAACCCCAAAAACATAGTGCTATTTTCATTTGATTAATAAAAACCGATATTTTATTTTTATAAATAAAACTAAACAATAATAAAATCTCATAATAATATAAAAATGGTTGCTGGAAGTATTTTACCTGTTTCGTTAAATCATAAAAACGAATTATGTTTTTTATTTGGTAAAGAAAATCCAATGGAAGATAGTGCGAAAGGATATTCTGACTTTGGTGGTAGAATGGACAAAGGAGAAACGCCATATACGGCTGCATTACGTGAAGGGTCGGAAGAACTAACCGGTTTCTTAGGCGACAAAAAACAGTTACAAAAAATGATAAAAAAGAATGGAGGACATTATCCTATGACGTTTGATACATATCATGTTCACATTGTGTATTTAGAGTATGATGAAAATTTACCCAAGTATTATAACTTTAATCATCGTTTCTTATGGAATAAAATGGATAAAGAAGTATTAAATAAAACCAAGCTGTTTGAAAAAATCGAAATAAATTGGTTTACTGTAGGACAAATGAAAAAACGTCGCAATGAATTCAGAAACTTTTATAGAGCCTTTCTTGATGACTATGTCCAAGAAGAAAAAAAAATAAAAGAATTTGTTAAAAAATGTATGAAAAAGAGTGATAAAAATAATACTAGAAAAAACCGTTAAAATACAATAAGATATATTTGTATCTTAAACAAAAGTGAATTAAAGATTTATACTAATATACAAATATTGGTATGAATTGCTTGGTAAATCAACCGAATCCGTTTCTTTCAGGCTATTTGCCTCTTTTTGAACAAATAGATATTGATAAAATGGGTTACCAAACAATTGACGAACAAATTAAAACCCAAACTTTGAAATTTAAAGAGTTTGAGTTGGGTTTAAACAAAACAGAATATAATTTTAAAGAAATATTTGATAATCTTGAGGTAATTGACTATCCGTTGTCTAGAACGTACGGTATTATATCACATCTGTCTGGCGTAAATGATTCTAAATCTATTCGTGATATTAAAGATCATTTTAGAAGTGATATAGTGGACCTTGGAAAATTATCAAGTCATTCAAAACCGTTGTATGATGCTATGAAGAATATTAAAACAGCTGACGAAAATGAAAAACGTGTCCTTAAGTTAGCGATAGATGGTATGGAACGTGGTGGTGTAAATTTACCAAAAGAGGAAAAGGATCGCCTAACCGAAATTGATAAAATATTGTCCGAGCAGTCAACCAAATTATCAGAAAACGTATTAGACGCTACGAAAGCATTTAAAAAAACGGTTACGGACAAGGAAATAATGAAAGACGTCCCTTTATGGGCAAAAGAATTATGGTGCAATGAAAATCCGGAAGAAGGCCCCTGGACAATTGGGTTAAGTGGTCCGTCATTTATTGCAGCCTTGCAGCATATTCCAGATAGTGAAATCAGAAAGGAGATATATTTAAAGTATATTTCAAAGGCTGGTGAAAATGAAGAAGTTATCAACACAATAATGGATAAAAAATTAGAAAAAGCAAATATTTTGGGATTCGAAAATTATACAGAGCTATCATTATCGGTAAAAATGGCGGAAAATGAAAAGGTTATATTAGAAATGTTGGATAATTTACAGAATGCTGCGTTACCCCATGCAATCAAAGAAAATGCCGAAATAAATGAATATGCTAAAAATAAGGGTGTGGATGGTGAAATTGAATCTTGGGATATATCATATTGGTCAGAGCGTATGCGCGAAGACAAATTTAAATTAAAGGTAGAGGATTTGAAACCATATTTTTCGTTGGATAATGTTTTACGAGAATTATTTGGAATAGCAAATAGATTATTTGGAATTTTTATACAAGAAAGAACAGAAAAAGTGGAAAAATGGAATAAAGATGTTCGTTATTATGATGTGTTTGAAGGAGATGATAGTAATAATAATATTATAGCAGGATTTTATTTAGATCCGTATGTTCGCGAAGAGACCAAACGTAGCGGCGCTTGGATGGATTCTTGTGTAAGTAAAAATCGTGCACTTGGACATAATATTCCCGTTGCGTATTTAGTATGTAATGGTAGTCCGCCTTCGAAAGACAAACCTTCTCTATTAAGTTTTTCAGATGTAGAAACATTATTTCACGAATTTGGTCATGGATTACAGCATATGTTAACAAAAATAGACATAGATGATATTTCAGGAATTAATGGAATAGAATGGGATGCAGTTGAATTACCCAGTCAATTTATGGAAAATTGGTGTTATGACGAAACCACATTGAATAGAATGGCTATTCATTATCAAACGGGTGAAAAGATGCCTAAGTCAATGTACGACAGTCTTATAGAACAAAAAACATATGGAGCCGGTATGGCTATGATGAGACAAATCTCATTTTCCAAGTTGGATTTGTACTTGTATTCGAATTGGAAAACAATTCGTGAAGAAAATAAATCGTTATGGGATATTCAAAAGCAAATATTTACAGATTGTTGTCCTTATAAACGGTATTTAGATGAAGACCGATTTTTGTGTTCTTTTCAACACATATTCTCTGGTTATAGTGCTGGTTATTATAGTTATAAATGGGCAGAAATAATGTCTGCTGATAGTTTTGGTATGTTTGAAGAAAATATGGAAAGTCAAAATGAAATTGGACGTCGTTTTCGTGATACGGTTCTTTCAAATGGTGGTTCAAAGCCAGCTATGGATACGTTTATACAGTTTAGAGGAAGAGCTCCAAATGTAAATGCTCTACTAAGACATAATAGATTAGTATAATAAAATTTTTGTATATAATATAGTTTGTTTATAGTATATACCAAAATGGTAAAAAACAAAATGACTGTACTTGACAAAGAAATACAATTATCGTGTTATTCAGATTATATTGTTAAAAAGAAACAATATTTAGAATCATCTGGTATTGTTACAATTCAAGAACCTGGAGAAATAATGATTGTAAGTGCGGTTATTTCTGGTATTTGTGATATGAAAGATGTAACAGATGTAATTATTAAACACGTCGGTCAATCTGATAAACAGTTTTTAGATGTTAATGGATGCAAAATGGATAAAATTTATATTGATACTGGTAAATTAAATATTTTTACTTGTGGTGATATCAATCCCGGTATTCAAAAATTATTTCAAGTTGTTTATATTACAAAAGAATTAACTGAACAAGATAAAGACGATGATTGTGATTGTTTAAAAGTAATATGTCATCCAAATAAAGTTCACGAATATTATTGCGATTATCTTGACGATGAAAGATATATATGTTTTAATGAGAAAGTTACTAATTATGAGCAACCCGTAGCACGTTGTTTAGAAAAACAATGTGATTGTGGGGATAATAAAGGATGCAGTTGTGGGGATAATAAAGGATGCAGTTGTGGGGATAATAAAGGATGCAGTTGTGGG
>ERZ807291.3321-NODE-3321-length-22993-cov-5.246491_pt1 | contig 22993 bp, 26 predicted proteins | sample MGYA00521257_ERZ807291 | MGnify/ENA primary metagenome ERZ807291 (study PRJEB31413, sample SAMN03169783) | marine metagenome | biome: Marine; feature: Water; material: Subsurface seawater | place: North Sea | collected 2011-04-28 | depth 1 m m ... | reverse complement strand
AAGGAGAGCGGTTGAAGTCGCTGTTGCAGGAGGGCATAACCTTCTGATTATCGGCCCACCCGGGTCTGGTAAATCTATGATAGCTAAAAGAATTCCAACCATTCTTCCTTCTCCATCGAGCGACGAGTTTCTTGAAATCATGCAAATCTATTCTGCCGCAGGAATTCACGACCACTTCGATCCCTTCAATCGTAGTCGGCCCTTCCGCTCGCCACATCATACGATAAGCGATGTAGGATTAATTGGAGGAGGTTCGCATCCAGGACCCGGAGAAATCTCTCTCGCTCACAACGGTGTTCTTTTTCTTGATGAACTACCAGAATTCAAAAGAAGTGCGTTAGAGGTGCTACGTCAACCAATCGAAGACGGTAATGTTACCATTTCAAGAAGTGCTGCAAAAGTCACCTTACCTTGCAGATTTATGCTTGTCGCATCAATGAATCCCTGTCCCTGTGGATTTTTGGGAGATCCAAGAAACTCATGCAGATGTTCGATTCCACAAATCCAAAAATATAGATCTAAAATAAGCGGACCTTTACTAGATAGAATAGATTTACATATCGAGGCACCAGCAATTGATTTATCGGAGTTGCCTGCAGTGACTACAGTTGATTCCTCTGTTGATGTAAGGGCAAGAGTAGAGTGTTGTCGAGCGACACAGCATGATAGGTTCAATAATACGAGCATTACCTCTAATGCTTTTATGCGAAAAACGGAGATAGAAAAATTCTGCAAATTGTCGAATGAAGACTCTGTACTTTTAATAGATGCAATGAAACGGCTAAACCTATCAGCAAGAGCTTATGACCGTATCCTAAAGGTATCTAGAACAATTGCAGATTTGGGCTTTTCAAATAGTATAAAAAGAGAACATGTTTTGGAGGCTATACAGTATAGAAACCTTGATCGAACAAATTACTAATTTTATTCTTTCCAAAAAGAAGTAATTGTATCATATCAATAATCTAATCACCTTACTAAATATTATGAATATAGAGCAAATTGACGATGTAAAAGAGTTGAAAGCCTTAAAGGCAAAGATTGAGCGAAAAATAAAATCGCAGAAGAAAAAACCCAAAAAATCCAAACTTTCAGACCTCTATCCCTTAATCAAAGATGATCATAAAAGACATGTCCGCCCTGATGGACGAAAAGTCTTTAGGTCAGTTGCTGATTATTTGGAATGTTATGTCAGGGGACTTGCTCCAATTGCAAAAGCCGAGTTTTACTCAAGATTTGGTATCGAAAGCAAGCGCGGAAAAGTTACTCAGGAAGTTATCCAAAAAGCCAAAGAATTGATCGCTTCTGGTCAGACACTACAATCTACCGCTGATGCTTGTGGCATCTCTGTTGCTTCTTGTCAAAAAATCAAGAGTGGTGCATACGACTCCTGATTTACATACTTTTAAATTATAAAACAAGCCGCACTTCTGCGGCTTTTTTATGATAAAAAAAATTGGAAAAACATACTACTTGGGTCGTGCTGAGGCAATTGACTATTTGACCCAGGCTTACCAATTGAAATGGTGTATGACAAAGTGGTCCGCGAACCTTATATACATTAATTTTGCAACAGCGAACGGTCGGCGATATGTCATTAAAGTACCGACCTACATGGCTGGGAATGTAAGTAAAGCTTGTTTATCCCAAAGGGACTTGGACTTGGAGATGTTGAAAGTATTAAACTAGGGTCAGTTTTTCAGAATTCTTCCTCTTCAGGAATGTCTAATTTGTGCATAGTGGTTTCCTCTCCTTTTGAATCCACAGTGATTACCTTCATTATCTTACAATCCTTGCCTTGTGCTTGAAATCTTTTGGGGTCACCATCTGGTCCAATGATTTGCAGAAGTCCAGGTTTTTTATCTATTTCAACGCACTCGATCAAATCTTTCCCATTGTATCCTTCCTCGTGTGATGTGGAGTAAAGTCCGTCGGGGTGAACGAAGCAAACGATTCGACCGTAGCGCAACGTACTCCCACGCTTGTGCTGAATAACATCTCCTTTTTCAAATGTCTTTTTTGTGAAAAGTTGCTTTCTGGGAGTGTAAGGTTTGAGTTTGGAGCGTTTTGCTTTGAACATCTGAATGCCATCCGAGCCTTTTTCAAGTGGGGTGAGGTCATCTGGGTTTACCTCCATACATTCACATGTTGGGTCACCGGGGTCATCCTGAAGAATCATGAGAACTTCTCCACATCTTTTCTTTCCACCCTTAGCGGCAACAATTTCTTTAACATGAACTCCGATTTCGACGATTTTTTTCTTCTTTTTCTTTTTATCCATAACTAGTTGGTGAGTTGCACACTTTGAATATAAAGATTTTACAAGTCGAACGATTTCTTAATTAATCTTCACTTATTATTATATACCCTATCTTTTAGGAGCATCTTTATTCAATGGCCATCAATCTTTTAGATTTACAGTTTAAAATTGACTGGCATGAACGAATAGGTGCAGAAGTACAAATTGTTCTCTATCAATGCACTCCTGTTTGGAGTCATTTGCCTCTTTTTACTTTTAGGGATGCTTAATGCTTCTGCCCTTACATCTCTTTTCGGTTTGGTTGCTAATGTTATTGTGTCACTTAGGGCTTATTTAGCTGCTCCCGAAAAGGGTGACGATAGTCTTATTCCGCGAAGTGGTTTGAAGTCGGAGCGAGAAAGAGTCATGGACGATTTAGACCGTGAAGCTGTTCGAAGAAGAGAATCTGAACAATTTAAGCGCAACTAATTAGGCAATGTATCGACATTCGCCACTTGACCGCACAGGGATGCCTCCTGGTATCCCTTACATAGTTGGGAATGAATTGGCGGAGAGGTTTTCTTTCTACGGTATGCGTTCAATTCTATTGGCCTATATGACCTTGTATCTTTGCCAACCGGACGGCGAATTTGCTGGTTTTAGCGACAAGCAAGCAGAGGGTTGGGTTCATTTATTTATCGGTTCAGCTTATTTGTTCCCCATTCTAGGTGGTATTGTTTCTGATGCATTCTTAGGGAAGTATAGAACAATACTTTGGCTATCTATTGTATATTGCCTGGGTCATATTTGTTTAGCTTGTATGGAATGGATAGGAGATACTCGTATCTTACTGCTTTCTGGACTAGTATTAATCGCTTTAGGTTCTGGTGGTATTAAGCCATGTGTTTCTGCACATGTAGGTGATCAGTTTGGAAAAGCTAATTCGAGGTTGCTCCCAAGGGTATTCGGTTGGTTTTATTTATCAATAAACCTAGGTGCTTTTCTATCCGGTCTTTTAACCCCTTTTCTTTTAGAGGCCAAGAGGACAACCGGAACCCTTGGTGAATCAATCTATCCATTTTTCAGTTGGTTGGTAGGTGAGAAATTTCCCGATGAAGTAATCTTTGGTCATCATTATGCCTTTGGGTTGCCTGGCGTGTTAATGGCTGTGGCCACTTTACTTTTTTGGCTAGGGCGAAAACATTTTACTCACATCCCTCCGAAAGGAAAAGAATTCTTTGTTGATGTAGTACGCAAGGACAACCTTCGATCCCTAGCCAAATTATGGCTTATTTTTTCATTTGTTGTCTTATTTTGGGCTTTATTCGACCAAATAGGCACGCTTTGGCAGATTCAGTGCCGGCAAATGGATCGGGTTTTACCAAATTGGATTCCTTTAATTGGAGGGTATGCACTCTTACCTGCTCAAGTATCAGCTGTTTTTAACCCTCTTTTTATACTCATTCTGATACCTGTATTCAGTCGTTTTCTGTATCCCTTGATTGGTCGTTTCTATAAGCTGACCTCTCTTGGTAAAATGGGTGTTGGTCTCTGGCTTATGGTTCTCGCATTTATGACTGCATCATTGATACAGGAATATATAGAAATTGGTCATTCCGTGCATGTAGGTTGGCAGATTTTTGCATGCTTTATTCTAACAGCATCCGAGGTCATGGTTTCAATAACATGCTTGGAGTTTGCATACACTCAGGCACCCAAGGCAATGAAGTCTTTAGTGATGGCACTTTTCTTACTTACTGTATCCTTGGGAAACTATCTTACTTCTGCCGTGAAATTTTTAGTGGCAGATGAAAGTGGAGCTACACGGTTTCAGGGAGCAGAAGAATTTTGGTTTTGGACAACATTAATGGCAATCGGTGCAACCTTGTATATTTTCGTTTCAAAAAAATACAAAATGGAGGAGCATCTTCAAGAGTCTGTGATTACGGATGTTGCCAATCAATAAATTCTTAACTGTGAAACGGTGCGACACTTTTTTAGCTTAATTATCCTCTTGAGTATCTCTTCCTTTTTAAAACTCAATTCCTGTTTAATGGTACTGCTAGCAGCACGGATTTGTAATGTTTTACCATCTTTTGATAAACTAACCGGTGCACATTTTACGGATAAAACTTTCCCAACTACCCTGTGCCAGTTTCCAGAAATAATACTCTCCGCTGTTTCTTCCTCTCCAATTCCCCAGTCCTCCCAAACTTTTTCAACCAATTTTTCCATGGAAACTGGATGTTTTGATTTTCGTTCCGCTAAGTCAGTTGGCAAGCCCATGAAACTGGATACCAGGTCGACTTCCTTAGAAGGGCGATAGCGATATTTATTTGATCTTTTGGATTTCAAGGGATTGAGCTTTCTTCACTTTCATTATCTTGTTAGTAAGGTGGACCATATCAAATTATTATACAAAGAATTTAATCGACTATTTTTATGATTATCAAACCAAGAATAAAAGGTTTCGTTTGCATTACTTCTCATCCGTCAGGCTGCCTGGAGAATGTTCGCCAGCAAGCCGAGCTAGCGTCAAAAGTAACCTATCCTGATGGCAGCGGGCCCAAGAGAGTCTTGGTTGTCGGTGCATCCACAGGTTATGGTCTAGCTAGTCGTATTACGGCAGCTTTCTCGAGCAATGCAGAGACTTTAGGTGTTTCTTTTGAGAGAGCGCCGAAAGAGGAGAAACCAGGCAGTCCTGGGCACTACAACATTTCTGCTTTTCAAAAATTAGCTACCGAAAAAGGTCTGGTTGCGCATGACCTTAATGGAGACGCCTTTTCCAATGAGTGCAAAGACGATGCGATTAAAAAAGCAAAGGAGATGGGAGGGGAATTCGATATGTTTATTTACAGCCTTGCTTCTCCACGCAGAACGGATCCATCGAACGGTCAAGTGTATCGAGCCTGCCTTAAGCCCGTCGGAATGATTTATAAAAACAAGACCCTCGATACAGATCGAAAACAGGTCAAGGAAGTCACGATCGATCCTGCGAATGACGACGAACTCAATCAGACAGAAAGAGTCATGGGAGGTGACGACTGGCAACTTTGGACCAACCGCCTATTGGAAGAAGGATTACTCGCCAAAGGATGTACTAATTTAGCATATTCCTATGTTGGTCCAGAAGTAACTTGGCCAATTTATCGCAATGGAACTATTGGCAGAGCAAAGGCACATTTGGAGGAAGTTGCTGAATCCTTGAATCATAAAATGCAGGAACTCTGTGAAGGTGGTGCTTATGTTTCAGTAAATAAAGCGGTAGTAACCCAAGCAAGTTCCGCCATCCCAGTTGTCCCTCTATATGTATCAATGCTTTTTAAAGTTATGAGGGAAATGGGTACACATGAAGGATGCATCGAACAGACCAATCGACTATTTCATGATCGCTTGTTTGGGCAAAATGCAGCCCTTGATCTCGACGATGCCAATCGAATACGCCTAGATGACTGGGAAATGGCAGTTGAAGTTCAGCAGAAAATTAAAGAGCTTTGGCCCCTTGTTAATTCAGAAAACCTACTTGAGTTGACTAATTTCCAGGAATATCAGCAGGAATTTCTTCGTCTTTTTGGCTTTGGAATCGAAGGGGTTGATTATGAGTCCGAGGTTGACCCTGTTAATCCATTCTGAGGTTTTTTTATAACTAGTAACATGGGGGAACTAGGATTTTCGCTACCCGGATGCCTTTCGGTCTGCCAGTTTTCAAATTGGCAGTGTTTTTCTATTGCCTCTGCCTCCTCCGATCCTCCGGTGTGCCCCCGGTAACAAAGCACTGACAGTAAGCCCCCTGGTTTCAAAATTTCGTAAATCAATTTGAGCGCTTGTATGGTGGTCGAGGGCGAAGTCCTAACAGAATGATCGCTGCCAGGAAGATATCCTAAATTAAACATGGCTACAGCGACCATACCTTTGCAGGCATCAGGTAAATGGTTGATTACTTTACTATGACAATCATGTATCAGCGATATGACTTCACTAAGACCGGAGTCCTCAATTCTTTTTCGTGTTTTGGAAATTGCGGATTGTTGAATATCGATGGTCCAGACCCTCCCCTTAGGTGCTACGCATTTGGCTAAAAAGACCGTATCATGCCCATTTCCTGCTGTTGCATCAATACACATGTCTCCATTTACTAGGGCACATTGAATCATTTGATGAGCCCGTTCTACAAGTTTCATTCCGAGAGCATCAGTTAAACCTCTTCATATCCTTATTACCAGGCAAAGGGGTTTCGTTAAGGAGGAAATCCGTAAATTCGCGAGCACACAGTGCGATAGTGGTGCATCCTCTGGACCCGAAGCCATTAAAAACATAATAGTTTTTAAATTCTGGGTGTCTGCCCATTATTGGGTTTCGGTCACGAGTGCCGTTACGCACTCCACTTGATTGAGCAGTAACCAGATTGTCTAGCGTGCAAGGTATAAAATCAAGGTTTCGTAAAATCTCATTCTTGGCAGACAGGGTGGGGCCAGACTCCAAGTCATGGTGCTTCCAGGTTGAACCCGCTTTTGCAACGCCAAGGTTTTGATCAGAGGTATACCAGGTTCCGTTACTTGCATGAAGTAGGCTTGTTGAACGAACGGAAAGCACTTCCCCTTGAGCTGGAGAGAATGGAAGGTTCTTAAACCATTGATTTTCAATCACACGAAATCCCTCGCAGAATATAACCTGATAGTCTGGCCATGAATCACTTTGGAAAGCAGCGTAAATAAGCCGATTCTGTGCAGATAGAATTTCTTCTGAAAACTTTAAGAAACCCTCAGAATCAAACTTCCAGGCCTTTGTAATTCCTGCCCCATTAGGCGCAGTTATCTTTAACTTCATACATTGACCTTCATCGAGAGTGCTCTTTTTGTAAATTCCGGGGAGATTATTCCAATTCGCTCTTTGCTCATCTGACCTAAAAACCCTGATCAAGTCAATTGAGCGCAGGAATTGAGGCCCTGTTTGTGAATTAACACTGCGCAAAAACTTTAGATTTGCGTCCATACTGTCAGCAAAATCACCTGGAAGGTTTAATTTTGGCCCAATAAACGGGTTGATTAAACCAGCAGATACATGGCTTGCGGAATGCGGTTTTCGTGAATCAATAACCAACACATCTTCACCTCTTTCCAGCAAGGTATGGGTTAGGATGGCACCAGCTAAACCATGGCCAACAATGAGGATTTTTTTACTCAAGCATTAAATATCATGCTTCATTGAGTTTGCCGGCAACTCTTTTTGCGGCAAATTTAGAAAAATGTCACCTTTTCCTAAAGTTTATATTTCCATTCTCATACTTAGTGGTATTGCTGCATACTGGTGGGCTGTAAGAGAAGAGGATTCAAATCCTTTGCTTGTCACTAGCATTCTGGGTAACACTAAGCCGATAAACCTCCCAACTACTTATACTAGTACCGTAAATTCGTCTCAAATTGGTGAGCCTGATTCAGCGGCTTCAAGTTCAAACCATTCCATGCCCCAGGAGTTAGAGGTTTTGCTTAGGCACGCAAATATACAAAATGATTGGGTCCTTTCTTTGAACAAGGATGAAATTAAGAGCTTGGAAGAAAATGCTACTCGCTTGGGATTGAGTTTTATTGGGGGAATCCCTGAACTGGGGGTGGTTCGTGTTAAAATTTTGGATACGGGAAAAGCATTACCTCTGCTTGGCAAACTGGTTAATCAAGATCGCCTATCCAGGAATTATAAGTTGCGACAACCCTTACCTCCAAGGACTGAACATATTTCGGAGGGCGGAGGGTTTTCAGGAAATTATATTGACTGGTTGGGTGGAACGAAGGACAGAGGTGCCCTCGGTGCTGGCATCAAAGTTGCCTTACTAGATTCGGGCGTCGATCCGAGTCACCCCATGCTTTCTGGCGTTTCCATAAAACAAAAAAACCTCCTCCCTAGTCCAATCGCTTTTGAGAACGGACATGGAACCGCGCTCGCCTCTGTAATTGCTGGTCGTGGTCAACAATCCCATGGGCTTGCCCCAAAATCTGAAATATTATCCTATCGTGTAATTGATGACACTGGCAAAACAGACTCTTACACAGTTGCTTCGGGCATCGTACAAGCGGTCAAGGATGGCGCGAGGGTGATTAACCTTAGTCTTGGAGGGGATCATGGGAGTGTTGTTCTCAAGCACGCCATATCTTACGCCCGTGATCATGGAGCTTCGATAGTAGCCGCAGTTGGAAATGAAGGGGAGGGCATAGTTAATTTTCCCGCAGCCTACGGTGGTGTAATAGGAGTGGGTTCGGTTGGTCAAAGTGGAAGGGTGTCTTCTTTTTCCAACTTTGGAGAAGGGGTCGACATTACTGCTCCAGGAGTGGGCTTATCGACAGCATGGAAGCTTAAAGAAATGGCAAGTTTTAGCGGCACTTCAGTTTCAGCAGCAATTGTTTCGGGTGCTATTGCTGCGGAGCTTGCAAATGCGAGAACACTAACAAATCGTCAGGTGGAGGATTTACTGCTGGATTGCGCAAATGATTCAGGCTCACCCGGTCATGATGCGGTTGCAGGTCATGGCGTTTTGAGCCTTGCAAGGTTAGAAAACAGAGGGAACACAAGTTATTCTGATCCTGCTCTGGTAGGTTATCATTTCCCTGCGTCAGTAGGTGCAGTCTCTGGCACAATGCCATTTGAAGTAGTGGTTCAGAATCAAGGGAATACTTGGCTGGGAAACCTGACCCTTCATGTTGATTATCTGCGTACCAAAAGATCATTCAAAATAGACAACTTAGCCCCCGGAGAGGTAAGGTCTGAAAAACTATATCTGCAAGGTGATGAGGTTAGTAAAGTTTTTCAAATGAATGCCCGATTACAAGTGCCAATTGGTACAGCAGATCACCGGCCAGGAAACAATTCGAGAAGCAGCAGTATTAAGTTTTGAAAGTTTCCATTGCACTGATTTTAGTGCACTGCAAATTGAAACAAAGTGAAAGCCTAAGCAGCGTCTCTTTTCTTCTGGGGTAAGCGAACTATTTTCGCTTTAGAAGTACCTCGAATTACTCCGGCATTGATAACAACTTCGACAGGTTCGTCAATTGCCGGAAGTTCGTACATGATATCAAGCATGACTGACTCCATGATGGATCGAAGAGCACGCGCACCGGTTTTCATGGTTAAAGCTTGTTCGGCAATTACAGTGATTGCCTCGCGGGTAAAGCGAAGTTCTGCACCTTCGAGTAGAAACATTTTGCGGTATTGTTTCAGTAAAGAGTTTTTCGTTTGCTCCAAGACACAAACAAGTTGAGGCCTAGTGAGTTCCTTAAGGATTGATAAAACTGGAAGCCGACCGATAAATTCGGGTATTAAACCAAATTTAACCAAGTCTTCAGGCATGACATCTGCAAGAATTTCTTCCGTTCCTTTTGGAGTTTCAGTGTTATAGCCAACACTTCTATTCCCTTCTCTTTGGCCAATGATATCATCAAGCCCAACAAATGCACCGCCGCAGATGAAAAGTATATTTGAGGTATCAAGTTGTACGTACTCCTGGTTAGGGTGCTTCCTTCCTCCCTGGGGAGGGATATTGCAAACCGTACCTTCGAGTATCTTAAGTAGTGCTTGCTGGACACCTTCTCCTGACACATCACGGGTGATGGATACATTATCAGTTTTTCTACCGATCTTATCAATTTCATCGACATAAACTATGCCGCATTGTGCTCGCTCTACATCATGTTCTCCTGCCTGAAGCAGTCGGACTACGATATTTTCTACATCGTCACCCACATACCCAGCTTCTGTCAATGTGGTTGCATCAGCAATGGCAAACGGGACATCAAGCAACTTGGCAAGGGTTCTTGCTAGAAAAGTCTTTCCACTGCCAGTCGGTCCGATCAGAAGGACATTGCTTTTTTCAATCTCAACATCTTCGAGTTCTTGAGGAATAAATGGCGAGTCCTTATTTGTTTCGGTCGACCCCAGTTCAGCGGACAATCTCTTGTAATGATTATGAACGGCGACGGATAATACTTTCTTAGCATGATCCTGGCCGATCACATGTTCATCCAAGTGTTCTTTGATCACGCTTGGTTTAACCAAGTTGAATACAGGTTTTTTGGTCGCCTGTTTCTTTGGAGTCTCTTTCTCACCAAGCTCACGATCGATGATCGTCTTGCATACACGTACGCAGGAGTCGCAAATAAACACACTGGCCGGACCTGCGATCATTTTCCTGACCTCTCCTTGCGGTTTTCCGCAAAAGGAGCAAAAGTTGATCTTGGTCGGCTTAGCCATTGAGAAACAATTTATTCGTTCGGTTTTTTGTAAATCACCTCATCGACTAGGCCGTAGTCTTTTGCCTCTTCGGCAGACATGTAGTAGTCTCGGTCGGAATCCTTCTCGATTTGCTCAACAGATTTCCCACTATGTTCGGAAAGTACTTTATTGATCGTACTTCTCCACCTTAGGATTTCTTTGGCAGCAATGGAAATATCAGAAGTCTGCCCACCCGCACCTCCACTTGGTTGATGAATCATGACCCGACTGTTCGGCAGAGCGTATCTTTTACCTGGGGTGCCTGCGGCGAGCAGCACTGTGGACATACTTGCAGCCATGCCGATGCAGTAAGTTACTACATTGCACTGCATGAAGTTGAGTGTATCATAAATTGCCATGCCATCGGAAACGCTTCCGCCAGGCGAATTTATGTAAAGGTGAACATCCTTTTTTGGGTCTTCCATTTGCAGGAAGAGAAGTTGTGCGATAATTGAATTAGCTACATAATCATCAATGGGAGTACCAATGAAAACAATTCGGTCCCTAAGTAACCGACTGTAAATATCCCAAGCCCGCTCTTGGCGACCTTCGCGTTCATAAACATATGGAAGTGGTAAGTATGCGCCCATGACAAATTAGTGTGTATGCTCTCCCTCAATGTCGCAAATCCGTTCTTTAGATAATTCGGCAATTTTGACGAGAGTTTTATCATAAACAACATCTTCACGTAGACGGTTTAGCCTTGCCCGATCCTGAGATAATTCCTTGATAAATTTAGTGGGGTCTTCCCTCCTCATCATAGCTTCACGGGTAGCGGCTTGTGCAAGATCTTCCTTTTCCACGGTAATTTTTTCTTCCTCAGCTATTCGCGACAATACCAGGGTCAGCTTTACACGTGCTTGACCTTGGGTTTGGGATTCCTTCCACCAATCATCTCGATTTTTCTCGATTTCATCAGGTTTAGTACCTTGGCTGGACGCTTGCTGGATCCTGTTTTGAAAAATAGCTTTCGACTCTTCCTCGACCGCCTGTTGCGGAAGCGGAAAATCATCTATATCCAGAATATTTTGGGTAATTTGCTTGCGCTTTAAGTTCTCGTTCTCCTGCTGTTTGCGGGCTTTTACTTGTTCCAAAACTTTTTCCTTAAGTTCCTCTACGCTTTTAATTTGCAACGATTTAAGGAACTCTTCGTCGTCAAGTGCGGGTGCCTTCTTTTCGCGGACCTCGTGAACCTCAAGTGAGTAGGCAACTGATTTACCAGCCAATGGCCCGACATCAAAGTCCTTAGGGAAGTCAGCTTTGAGTTCTTTTTTATCCCCACTGGACATACCGAGTACTCCTTCAGCGATAGCATCCACGCCCATTCCTGTAGCGTTTCCCGCTTCCTCCCATGTATTTGTTTGTTTTCCATACATTGGTTTTTCAGGAACCAAGTCAGCAACTGGGCTTCCGTCAATTGTTCCTACATATGAACATTTAACATAATCTCCTTTAGCTGAAGCTCGTTCTACAATATCAAAACTGGCCCTTTGTTCGCGAATGGCATCCAATTCTTTGTCAATTATTTCGTCCCCAACCTCACTCGGTTCAATGGTGAGTTCGTAGTCTTTATAGGAGGGAAGATCAAAATCTGGTTCTACATCAATGGTGACCTCAACAGATGCAGGCTGGGAGGAATCTAGTTCACCTGCATCAACCTTAAGTACGGAATAAACTTTTACATCTTTCTGCTCAAGGACTGCTTCATAGGCTAATGTAGAAACTTTGCGGTTTAGTTCATCCCTTAGTTCTTTAGCGTATTTTTTACGAATAACCTGCATCGGTGCTTTACCTTTCCTGAAACCGGGTATGCTTACCTGCTTGCTTAAATCTTGGCAGACCTTGGATTCGTGCTTGCCAACTTCTTCGGAGTCGAAGCTTACGGTTGCTATTTTGCGAGCTACGCCCGCATCCTTAATATCTACATTCACGATGTTTTTCAGTGTAATTGTTAATCGGGTTAGTGGTTGCGAAGAAGTGCGAGGAAAACTTCGCAAAAATAAGTTTTACACTATTTGAAATTCTGCCTGGGTCAACGAGATAGACAACCTTTAGCGGGATGAAACCCAAGGAGACAGTCGAGCATGTTTTACAAATTTCATACTAGTGAAGAAGTTCATGGCGTTCTCCAAATCGGTGGGAGAAAATTTCTTTGTTTGTACAATCAGTTCACCCGTGGAATTATTTTTGCCGATTATCCGAAAGAGTTCCTCATCGAGTATCTCTTCAAGGACATGGGCGGTATTTTCATCTGTTAATTTAAGGTAAATCTCTGCGGATCGATAGAACCTTGCCTGCAAGACTGAACTTACTGATTGCTCGGCCAAAATAAACAATCTCTCAGACCTAAAAGATCCAGTTGTTTCAATTACCCAAGAGTTAACCCTACCAGCTTCAGGCTCGGCGAGACTAGTACGATTTTCCTCATAATGAATAACCACCCCATTAGGGATGGCTAAAATAACTGGCGTCGGTAGTGCCTGAAAGGGTATATTCCCTACTGCCGTTCTTTGCGAATTATAGTTTCCTGGTTTTTGAGCTGCCTGCTCATCCTTCACTTCCAAGGCATGCTTGACCAGCATGGAGGAAGCGGTCACTCCAATGATCAAACCAATGGCGATGGTAAACCTCCTTTCTTTTTTTCCTAGCGACATGGAATTGAAAAGGTGCTTGGCGAATGTTGGTGGTTGAGCAAAAATGTGTACATGTTATCAGCTTTTGTGGATATTCGAGTGCGTTACCAAGAGACGGATCAAATGGGTGTGGTCTACCATGCCAATTACTTTACTTGGTTTGAGTCCGCAAGAATTGAGTTGCTTGACCAGCTTGGTTGGCCCTATCGAGAAATGGAGCAAGCAGGATATTTACTCCCTGTCTTGGGTTGCGAGGCAAGTTTTATAAAACCTGCCCAATTTGATGATCGATTACAAGTACGGGCGTTTATAAGGAAACACATATCGGCCAGAATCGAAATTTCTTACGAGGTTAATAGACTTGAGACTTTGCTTGCCCTCGGAAAAACAACCCATGCTTTTGTGGATAAAAAAGGGAAACTCATTCGCCCGCCCAAAACTTTTGTAGACTTAGTAAATACAAAAGACTGAAATTGAATAGAGTTTTTGATTTTCATACCAAATCATTCCTAAGGTTTGTAAAAATTAGCTCCGTTACTTGCTCCGGGGTCAAGTTGTCTGTTTCGATGACCCAGTCTGACTCTTTGTACCTCTTTTCCCGTTCTTCCAGAAGTTTCTTTAACGCGTTCAGGGGTCTTGCCGTTTGCAGTAATGGTCGTGACTCATCAGACTTGGTTCGCTCGAGTAATGTCTCAATCCTTGCCCATAAACAAATCACTTTTCCCTTTTCTTTCAGCGACTCCATCATTCCCGGCGGAATACAAAGGCCACCACCGCATGATACTAGGCAATCCTCAAGGGGGTGCCCTCGATTAACAAAATCCATTTCCATTTTACGGAAATACTGTTCTCCATGTTTAGAAAACATTTCGGCAATGCTCATGCTGCTGGCCTTTTCAATTTCTTCATCAGAATCGATAAATTCCATTTTGAGTTTTTTGGCCAATAGCTTACCGACCGTACTCTTTCCTGTACCCATTAAACCAACTAAATAAAGGTTAGAGCCAGGACGGTTGAGCTGAGAGTTCGCATTCATTTGGTTTGTTTACTGAAATGTTAAGTTCTTGCGAAGCAAAGGAATGGAAGCGATAATGACAAGATGAATCACGATTCTTCCATCGTTACTGTTAAGGGAGTCATGCCCACATCGAATGGCTGTGCCATTTTTCTTGGCAACGACGAAAAGACATTTGTCATCTATGTAGACCCTGCTATCGGCAACGCCATTAACATGACTCTTAACAAAGTTAAGAAAGAACGCCCATTAACCCATGACCTCATCGGCTTAATCCTTAAGGGTTTAGAAACAAAAATCGAACGTGTTTTAATAAATGATGTGGATGAGGGAACATTTTTTGCACGAATTATTTTACAGATGGAAAACGAACTTGGGAAAAAAATCATTGAATTGGATGCCAGACCAAGTGATTCAATCGTTCTTGCCTTACAAATGGATCAGCCGATTCATGTATCCCCTAAGGTCCTTGAAAATGTCGAGGATATGACAGAAATCCTCGAGCGTATTCTGCGCAAGCAGGAATAATAGTTTCCTAATGCTGCCAAGTTCAGCACCTGGCATCATGCCAGATACGGTTTCGAGCCTGTTTCCGGAGGTTGGTTTCCCTGTAGCACTCGCTCCAATGCAGGATGTTACTGGCCTCCCTTTCATGAACTTGGTAAGTTCATATGGTCCGCCTGATTTGTTTTTTACTGAATATTTTAGAGTACACTCAAATGCACGGATTGACCCTAAAATTCTCTCCTCCATAACCAAGAATTGTTCAGGCAAACCAGTGTTTGCACAATTGATTGGTGAAAGCACCGAGCATCTAGCCCGTTTTGCCAATGAACTCCAAGAGTATCCAATTGCCGGTGTGGACTTAAACTTGGGTTGCCCAGCACCTCGGGTATATCGTAAGAATGTGGGCGGAGGATTACTACGCGACCCTGAACGCATTGATAATGTATTGCAGACCCTGCGGGAAACTTGCCAATGCCCCCTTACTGTTAAAACAAGGATAGGCTTTGAAGATTCTGCAAGTTTTGATCGAATCCTTAATGTTTTCTTAAAAAATCAAGTTGAATTAGTCAGCCTCCATGCCCGAACTGTCAAGGGTGGCTATCGAGAAGTCCCTCAATACGATTTCGTTAAGCGAGCAGTCAAAACTTTAGGCTGCCCTGTTTTACTTAACGGAGATGTTCACACTCCATATTCAGCAATTACACTATGCAAAAAGACTGGGGCAACTGGTGTAATGATTGGCAGGGGAGCGATTCGAAACCCATGGATCTTTAGGCAAATAAAAGAGCTTCATCTTGGCAAGGCAATGTTCCGACCAACTCTTGGAGATGTTTACAATTATATAAACGATTTGTTTGATGTTTTTTCAAACAGGGAGATAAATGAACAGAAACAGGTGGCAAGACTTAAGAAGTTCCTAAATTTTATTGGCCTCGGAGTAGATGAAAATGGAAAATTTCTTCACCTTATGAGAAGAACAAAGATTCGTTCTGAATTGGATGCTGTTTGTCGCTTCTTTCTTTTAGACAACAATAATTCAATCAAGCCCATGAGCTTAAAACCTTACACTGGACTAGTTGCCCGCCCAGGCACCGAAGGTTCGGACTGTCATACTAAAAGCGATGCTTAGTTCTCAACGATTAACCTTGCTTGCCTGGGGAAGGGAGTGGGGTGTCCCCTTATTCGTGAGTTTTTCAACTTACGGACTACTTTGGTTAGCTCATGCACCAAGGCAGTCTCCGGAATCTGCCTACATCTTCCTGCTCCCAGTATTGGCGTGGTTTCATTTTAAGCCAGGATACAGGAAGACAATTATCTGTCTTTTTATATCTGGCTGGGTTTACCAGGTTGCCATGGTCGGTTGGATGAGGCATGTCAGCCCGGGAGGGATGTGGTTCGCAACTTTTTTGGTATCTTGCTACAGTTTACCTTGGTTCTTTGCGGCAAGATTCCTGTATGAGCGGTTCTCGACTGGTGATTTTATTTCCCGATTCTTGGTAATTCTTGGGCTGTCTTGCTTTTGGGTTTTTATTGAATGGGCAAGGACATTATTTACTCTGGGTTTTCCTTGGTGTCCCCTTTCTGTAACCCAGTGGGAACGTCCAGTCATCTTGCAAGCTGCCTATTTTTCCGGAGGTTGGTCTGTGTCATTTTTTCTCGTTTTCTTTAATCTTTGTGTAGGGTCCTACCTCCACCACATTTTGATTAGGCGACGAAAAGCAAAGGGATTCATAGAGCGCTCAATCTGCCCGGACTTGTATTTAGGCTTACTCCTTTTATTTTTTATGGTTTTCCCTTTTTTCCAAAACCGATCCTTAAATAATAACAGAGACATGGACACGCTAAAGGTAGGTATTTGCCAACCGTATTTATTGGACAAATGGGAGGAGGGCAGGGCATCCATGCATAAAGACATTCTTCGGAGGCAGACAAAATTCTTGTCTCTATTGAAACCCGACTTAATTATCTGGCCTGAAGCATCATCCCCATATCCTCTAAACCTCGACCGTCTTTGGGCAGAAGAGTTATCAAGGGAAACGCAAACTCCTATACTGGCGGGGTCGGTTATTCGTGAAAAAGATACATCCTACAATGCGATGGTATACCTTGATCCGCAAAGTGGAATGGATTCCCGTTGGTACGCTAAGCAGGTGCTGGTTCCTTTTGGAGAGTATGTGCCTAACCCATTTGCTTACATTCCCGGGTTTCGTAAACTTGTCGGTCCGGTTGGTAATTTTCTCGCTGGTGAGCACCCTCACATTTTCGAATTCCCATTAGGGGGAGGTGATTCGAGAGTCAATTTACGGATAGGGAATTTAATATGCTACGAAGATATTTTTCCCTATATTTCTCGAACTACCAGTGAAGAAGACGTCGACTTGTTAGTAGTATCCACTAACGATGCATGGTTCAAAGAGGAGGGGTGCGCCGAGCAGCATGCAGCTCATTCAGTTTTGAGAGCGGTTGAGAACGGGATTCCAATTGTGCGTTGCGGCAACGCTGGTTGGTCAGGGTGGATTGATAGGATGGGCATCCAGCGAGAGGTTTTAAGAAATAAAGAAGGTAGTGTATATTTCCAGGGCGCTAAAGTATTGGAGGTAAAAGTCCCAAGAAGAAGTGATAATGATGAATTTAGGGTGGGCGATCATTTTGCCCACATTTGTGGTTTTCTATCACTTGCGATCGGTCTGCATGTTTATTTTACTCACAAAAAGGCTGCCTTTAATCCCTAGTAAGAAGAATGAATTCTCCAGTGCTTCATTAAAATCTTAATACTTCTCACAAACTTAGCCTTGCCATTTGTCGGTCAAATCTCATTTCTGTTCCTTCGCAAGCATTTTCACTTACTCAATAAAATCATACAAATGTCTACTAAAATTGGAATTAACGGATTCGGCCGTATCGGTCGTTTGGTCTTTCGCGCCCTTGTTGACCAGGGATTACTCGGCAAAGAATTCGAGGTCATTGCTATTAATGATCTCGTCCCAGCAAACAACTTGGCCTATCTATTAAAATATGACTCTACCCAAGGTCGCTTCAATGGCACTGTAGAGGCTCCCACTGATGACTCCTTGGTGGTTAATGGCAAAACCATAAAATGTCTTGCAGTTCGCGAAGGCCCGGCTGCTCTTCCTTGGGGGGACCTTGGTGTGGATATTGTCATTGAGTCAACCGGCCTTTTTGTAGACCGCGAAAAAGCAGCTGGCCACATTCAGGCTGGTGCAAAGAAGGTTATCATTTCCGCTCCTGCCAAGGGTGATGTTAAAACAATTGTACTCGGGGTGAATGATGACGAACTATCCGCAGAGCATGACATTCTTTCCAATGCCTCCTGTACTACCAACTGCCTTGCTCCAATCACCAAAGTTGTCCTGGAAAACTTCGGTATTAAGGAAGGGCTGATGACTACTGTGCATAGTTACACAGCTACTCAAAAGCCTGTTGATGGACCATCTATAAAGGACTGGAAAGGTGGCCGTGGTGCTGCAATTAACATTATTCCCTCCACAACTGGTGCAGCTAAGGCAGTCGGGTTGGTCCTTCCTGAAGTTCAGGGTAAACTTACTGGCATGGCATTCCGTGTGCCCACTCCTACAGTTTCAGTTGTCGACCTTACGGTTAAGACTGAGAAACCCACCAGTTATGAAGAAATCTGCGCCAAAATGAAGGAAGCCGCTGAAGGTCCCCTTAAAGGTATTCTTGAGTACACAGAAGATGAAGTGGTATCTGCCGACTTCATACACTGCCAAGCATCCTCAATCTTCGATGCTGGTTCTGGAATTGGCCTTAGTGACACATTCTTTAAACTTATCTCTTGGTACGACAATGAGTGGGGTTACAGTAACCGCTGCGTTGATCTGCTCAAACGCGTGGCTGCCTTTATCTAAAGTTCCAGACACCAGTTTCCTTTTTATTTGCGGGAGCCCTTTTGGCTCCCGCTTTTATTCTCAACCGATTGTATAAATATGATCAAATCTATCGACGATCTCGAATTGAAGGATAAACGCGTATTCCTTCGCGTGGACTTTAATGTTCCACTGAATGCCGACGGTTCCATTTCCGACGACACTCGCATCAATGCCGCCATCCCTACCATCCGCAAACTTTCCGAGTCCGGGGCAAAGGTCGTGCTCGCCAGTCACCTCGGCCGACCCAATGGGGAGAGGGATTCGTCAATGAGCCTTGCCCCTGTGGCTCCCGCTCTTGCCGAGCGCATTGGGTTGCCGGTTTTGTTCCTGAACGACTGCATTGGGAATGATATCGAGGATACGGTCAATTCGATGACTTCAGGACAGATCGCCCTACTGGAAAACCTCCGTTTTTACCCTGGTGAGACCGATAATGATCCCGCCTTCGCTCAGTCCCTTTCCAACCTCGCTGATATCTACATCAACGATGCCTTTGGTACCGCCCACCGAGTACATGCCTCTACCTGCGGCGTCGCAGAGTTAATAAGTGACTGTGCGGCCGGCTACCTAATACAAAAAGAACTTGAATTTCTTGGCGAAAAGACTGAATCCCCTGACCGTCCGTTTATCGTAATTCTCGGAGGAGCGAAGGTAAGCGATAAAATCACCGTGATCGACCGCCTGTTAGATAAGGCTGATACTATCATCATTGGTGGCGGGATGGCTTACACCTTCGCTCTAGCAAGAGGACATACCGTGGGAGACAGCCTTTGTGAACCCGATAAAGTAGAACTTGCTCTCCGTGCATTAAAGAAAGCTGAAGAGAAAGGCGTAAAGTTTATGCTTCCCGTGGATTACCTTGTCACCAATTCCCTTGATTTTAAAAATAAGACTCTGGGAGATACTCAAGTTGTCGAAGGCAACATTCCTGATGGTTGGGAGGGCGTCGACGCTGGCCCAAAAACCACAGCCCTTTACACCAAGGAAGTTGCCAAAGCGAAAACTGTACTTTGGAACGGACCCATGGGTGTATTTGAGATCGAAGGATCAAGCAAGGGTACATTTGCCGTTGCCAAAGCAGTTGCGGATGGCAATGCGCTCTCCATTATTGGTGGTGGAGATAGTGTAAAGGCCATCAAGATGAGTGGATATTCCGACAAAGTATCCTTCATGAGTACCGGAGGTGGAGCATCTCTTGAATTCCTTGAGGGCAAGGAGTTACCTGGTGTAGCGGTGCTCGATCAATAAATCTTACTTTTACAAAAAAACATTTTATTATGAGCAGAAAGTACTTAATTGCTGGAAACTGGAAGATGAACCTTACTCCGGATGATTCCGCTTCACTGGTAGATGAAATAAATGCCGTGGTTGGCAACCAAAGCAATGTACAGGTGTGCGTATGTCCCCCATACACTTCACTCCCTGTGGTCTCGGACAAGGTAGAGCAGACAGAAGTTCTCCTTGGAGCGCAGAATATGCATGCTCAATCATCCGGTGCCTACACAGGTGAGATCTCAGCAGAAATGCTCCGTTCCCTCTATGTTTCTCATGTAATTCTTGGGCACAGTGAGCGTAGGCAGTATTGCGGGGAAACTAATTCATCGATCAATCAAAAAATTCTTTCTGCGATTCAGGCTAATTTAAAGCCTATTTATTGCGTTGGGGAGACTTTAGATGAACGAGAGGCTGGCAAAACTATGGAGGTTGTAAGCAATCAAGTACGCGAAGGACTCGAGTCCTACCCATCTTCTGCCTTGGATTTATTGGTAGTTGCCTATGAACCAGTCTGGGCAATTGGCACAGGAAAAACAGCTACCGATGAAATGGCCCAGGAGGTACACGCAGGTATCAGGAAAGTTTTGATCGAAATATTTGGTGAGCCTGCTGCTGCTTCCATCCGCATACTGTATGGCGGTTCCATGAAGCCTGAAAATGCTGCCGGTTTACTAGCTCAGCCTGATGTGGACGGTGGTCTGATCGGGGGGGCTTCTTTATCTGCCAAACCATTTTGCGACATCGTTGAAGCTGCCATCGCTGCTGAATAATCAAGGATTCTTGTCGGGTTCTTATCCCTGCAGGTCTTTGAGCACCTGTAGCGCATGTTCAGCTGGTTTCACTTTTGAATAGGTTTTTTCGATCTTTCCATCTGGTCCAATCAAGAAACTGGTTCTGTGTACCCCGTTAAAAGTCCGACCCATAAACTTTTTCTCTCCCCATACTCCAAACGCCTTGGAAACCTCATGGTCCTTGTCCACCAATAGTGAAAACGGGAGACTGTGCTTATCGACAAATTTTCGATGAGACTTTGCTCCATCTGGTGAAACCCCAAACACCAGGGTATTTAACTGGGTAAACTCATCGTACACATCCCGCAGGGCACAAGCTTGCTTAGTGCATCCGGGGGTAAGGTCGCGGGGATAGAAATAAATCAGATAACGCACGCCCATTAGCCTCTCCTTACTGTGAACCTTACCGTCTTGGTCAGTTGCAAGAAATTTAGGGACACCTTTGCCTGGCAGCAATGGATCTGCTTTATTCATGGTGTTGGTAAAAGGCAGCAGTCTTTCCCACTTTGGCAATACAGAGGGAGGATGTTTCACGGGAGAACTCTTCAATAAACTTTTTCTGTAGTTCCTTGTCAGCAGGTAGCCCGATTTTAATCATCGATTCCTTGCCCAGTATTCTTGCACATTCGCGAATAAATTGATGAGTCAGGCCACGCTTGCCTACCTTAAGGTCGATCGACCGGGTCTTGAGTGCACCCCGGATATCCCGCTTTTCTTTTCCGCTTAGTTCTACCATGGTATTTCCTCTCCGTCTTCTCCCCAAAATCTGCCATTTTCCAACGGGGTTAAATGATCTGTAATATCTAGCAACTTGCTGACTGAGTCCTCTACCTCGTACTTTGCTTCTGCTCCGCCCATCTCAGTCTTTACCCAGCCTGGACTAAGAGACACCACTTTAATGCTTTTTTTGTCAAGATCGATCGCTGCCTGCTTGGTCAGCATATTTAGTCCCGCTTTAGAGCATTCATAGGCAATTGCCCCGCCCAATTGAGTGTTGCCACGTAGTTCGATTGAGCCTAACCGGCTGGACATATTATAAATCCATGCATCTGAGGATCGTCCTAAGCAGATCAGGGCATGGCGGAGCACGAGAAAAGCACCCCTCAGATTGGTATTTAATACTTGGGAGAAAGAGTCGGGGCTCACCTCTTCCAGATTCCGCCAGTCGATGATACCTGCATTGTTGAACAGGCGGTCAATGGAGGCACCTTGCTTGTCGAGGTTTTCAAAACAGTCTCTTACCGACTGCTCATCATCCACATCAATTTGCACAATCCTCAGGTTTTCACTGGATTTTTGGAGATCGGATAATAAGCCTGCGGTATTCGGGGACCGGCAACCAGCAATTACGTGGTCTCCTCTAACAAGTAACTGCCTGCATAATTCACGCCCGATCCCCCGGCTTGCTCCGCTAACAAAGTATGTAGTCATAAGATTAAACTCCTACACAATCGCAAACAGGGAATGCAGGCAAGCGGATGTCCCGTGAATTTTTCTGGATCAACTAAGGTCTGCTTAAATATAGTTACTAGTTTTTGCATTACTCATGAGTGAAGGTTGTTAGCGAATTTCTTTTTCGCTCTGTACGAAGTATGAGGTCAGTGATAGAATTACCCTTTTAATAACACAAATATAATGGATGCTTTGCCCACGAGCATCCTTCACCAAGTAGCCATACACTTTACACTTTCTAAACTTTTATGTCCGAAGAAGAAAACGAATCTTCACCAATCAAGCCGAGCGACCCTAGTCAGGATAAGCCAAAGCCTAAGCGCCGTGCACCCGTGCGCCGCAAAAAGCCTGCTCCCACAAAATCAAGGAAGGTAGAGGAGGTTAGCCTCGATAAAAAGACTGGCTCGCTAGTTGCAGAAAAAGGCACTACCGACGCTAAGTCGGAGATTATGGAGAGTTCGGTAGATTTAAAAACTAAGCAAAAGACTAAAGAGTCCGCCCCAAAGTCGAATGCTCAGCAAAAACCGGCAGTTAAGCCCAAAGAGGATGGGGGCATAATTGAGGATAGAGCTAAACCTCACCCAAGACCGCAAAGGCAACCACACCGTAGGCCGCAGGAACACAATAATAAATATTACGATGACCAGGCACGCAATGTCCGCGATATCGCAAGCCTGAAGGGCAAGCGCCCAATTGTTGCCTTGACTGCTTATGATGCAGTGATGGGCAGATGGGTAAATGATGCAGGCGTCGACTTCATTTTAGTTGGGGATTCCATAGGTACAACCTTACTGGGTCACCGCACCACCATACCCGTGGATATGACCGATATGGTACGCCATACCGCCGCAGTCCGCCGGGCCCAACCCAAGTGCTTACTGGTTGCTGATCTCCCCTTTGGAGAGGCGAGCTTT
>ERZ807291.3316-NODE-3316-length-23019-cov-36.785926_pt1 | contig 23019 bp, 19 predicted proteins | sample MGYA00521257_ERZ807291 | MGnify/ENA primary metagenome ERZ807291 (study PRJEB31413, sample SAMN03169783) | marine metagenome | biome: Marine; feature: Water; material: Subsurface seawater | place: North Sea | collected 2011-04-28 | depth 1 m m ... | reverse complement strand
TTAATTTGCATCTGATTATAAATGAACTCATGCCTTTAAATCAATTTATTATAAATGATCTAAGCCCATCAAGTCCTAGCACACTTGTAGCGGAGGTACAGACTATTTTCAAACAACTAACCTACTCCCATGTTCCAATCTTAAAAGATCAGGTCTATCTAGGATGCTTATCGGAAACGGATGCCTATTGTTTTGAACCCGACCAACCGCTTTCAGAAGTGTTCTATGCCGTGGAAGGTTTTTATGTTAGAGATTCTTCTTTGTGGTTAGATGTTTTGGAAGCATTTGCACAGAACAATTGTAATATCATGCCTGTTTTGGACGCCGATAACAATTACATTGGTTATTACCAATTAATTGATATAATTTCATTGTTTAATAAGACGCCGTTTTTTTCGGAACACGGCGGATTTATCGTAGTTGAAAAAGGGAATACTGATTTTTCTTTTAGCGAAATTAGTCAAATTGTAGAATCTAATGACGCCACAATATTAGGGGCCTTTATCTCCAAAAAAGAAAACGACTTGACACAAATTACACTTAAAATCGGAAACATAGGATTAAGTGCAATTTTACAAGACTTTAGACGATACGGTTATACGATTATTTCCGGTCATGAAGACGATACGTTTTTGAAAACTCTTAAAGAACGATCGGCGTACTTAGACAACTATTTAAATATATAAGTAAAAAAATACCTGAAATGAAAATCGCTGTTTACGGCCCCCTTTATAATGAACGCTCAAAAAGCACAATTCAAACACTAATCGCGTATCTCACAAAACGTGATGCCAAAGTTGTTTTTGAAAAAAACTTCCATACCTCCATTTCAGCGGATTCTGACATTGACATTGAGGCGTATTCGTTTGACACGTTTGAGGTCTTAGAAGCTTCCTTCAACTTACTGATTAGTATCGGAGGCGACGGCACTATTTTAAGGGCCATAACATTTGTAAAAAACTTGAATATTCCAATTGTAGGGATCAATACGGGACGTTTAGGGTTTTTGGCAACCATACCGATGAACACCATTCATAAAGCAATGGACGAAATTTTTGAGGGAAATTATAGAATTTCTAAACGGAGTTTGCTAACAATAGGTACCGATAGCAACGCCGCAGCTTTGGATTTAGATTTTGCATTAAATGAAATTGCTGTAAGCCGAAAAAACACCACATCAATGATCTCTGTTGAAACATGGTTAGACGACGACTACCTGACCTCATATTGGGCAGACGGTCTCATTATTTCTACTCCTACAGGATCCACAGGCTATTCCTTAAGTTGTGGAGGGCCCGTGATTCTTCCTGAATCCGACAGTTTGGTTCTCACCCCAATTGCGCCTCATAATCTGAATGCTCGACCGTTGGTAATTTCAAGTGATAAAATTATTAAGTTAAAAGTAAGTGGTCGAGAAAACCAGCACCTTGTTTCACTGGATTCAAGAATAAATACTTTAGAAAATAACACCACTATTACCATTCAAAAAGCGCCTTTTTATATTCATATGATTGAATTAGAAGCCGATGGATTTGTGGAAACACTGCGCAAAAAACTACTTTGGGGAGCAGACCCACGCAATTAAGCAATATATCTTCAAAAATCAAGTTTAGTGATTAGCGAGAAAACAATTATTTGTTAGCCCTCTAAATTCTTATATTTGCAGCCTTTGAAATTACAATGAAACTAATTTTAATCAACATATGTATTTGTTTTATTTCTGCTTTGAGTTTTTCTCAAATTTATGAAATAGGCGGTTTTATTGGGGGTAGCAATTTTATTGGAGATGTAGGTTCCACGACATATATTAACCCAAATGAGCCCGCTTTTGGTGGTGTTATAAAATGGAATAGAAGTCAGAGGCACGCTTTTAGAGCGAGTCTAATTTATACCAAATTGTCCGCAAATGATGTAGAATCAAGTGATCCTAGAAGAAAATTACGCGGATACTCTTTTAGTGCAGGAGCCTTAGAAGCGTCTCTTGGAATTGAGTTTAATTTTTTAGATTTCGATTTACATTCGGCTGTACCGTTAACAACACCCTACCTTTACACAGGAATAAGTATCCTAAATCATCCCAATTTTTATTTTTCGAGTACTGATTTAGTTTCAGAGCAAACAAAAAGTAATACTTTTGGTATTCCCATCACGCTTGGTGTAAAAACAACATTGACTCCACATATTATTATTGCTATCGAGGTTGGAGCACGCTATTCATTTTCTGACAGCATCGACGGAAATGATCCAGAACCTGATAACTTGAAAAAAAGAATGCGTTTTGGTAATTTTAATAATACCGATTGGTATATGTTTAGTGGTTTTACATTAACTTACACCTTTGGTAGAAAACCTTGTTATTGTGACTTTTAATATGAGCCTTAAAACTAGTATTCATTTGCAAAATCTTCCCAAGCACATTGCCATCATCATGGATGGAAATGGACGCTGGGCAAAAGAAAAAGGCCTCCACAGAGTGTTTGGACATGAAAATGGAACTAAATCTGTAAGAACTACCGTTGAGACCTGTGCTGAACTCGGTATAGAAAACTTAACATTGTATGCATTTTCCACCGAAAATTGGAATCGCCCAAAGTTGGAGGTTAAAACCTTAATGCAACTTTTAATTTCTTCATTGAGAAAAGAAATAAATACAATGCAAAAAAATAGTATTCGATTAAATGCTATTGGAAATCTTGAGCACCTCCCCGAAAAAGTTAGAAAAGAATTGTTACATGTCATGGCTGAAACTAAAGACAATTCTCGAATGACCTTGACCCTAGCATTGAGCTATGGCTCTAGAGATGAACTTGTAAATGCGACACGACAAATAAGTGAAAAAGTTAAAAATAATATAATTTCAGTTGAAAAAATTGATGAAACGCTAATTAATCAGCATCTTTACACCCAGAATTTGCCAGATGTTGATTTATTAATCCGTACAAGTGGCGAGAAACGCATCAGTAATTTTCTGTTATGGCAGATTGCTTATGCAGAATTATATTTTACTGATGTATATTGGCCCGATTTTACAAATGAAAACTTGTATGAAGCCATTATAAATTATCAAAAAAGAGAAAGACGATTTGGAAAAACAAGTGAACAGCTTAATTAACAGAGCTTTTAGATATAAAAATACAATCCTTTGCTTTTGCTTACTTTTAAGCAGTTTTGCAGTGTTGTCCCAACAAAATAACCCATCAATTTCAGAGTTTACTATCGCAGATATTACGGTCACTGGACAAACAGCTTATGGTGCGGAAACTATCCTGACCTATTCTGGACTACGAAAAGGAGAAACGGTCATAATTCCTGGAAGCGTAAAAATAAGCGCTGCGATCAAAAAATTATGGGATTCGAATTTATTTAGTAGTATTGAAGTTTTTGCAACCAAAACAGAAGGTCGTAATGTTTACTTAGAAGTGGCCTTAAATGATTTGCCCGAATTAAAAGAGGTTAAAATAGTTGGTGTAAAAAAAGGGAAAGTAAAAGAGATTATTGATGAAAATAACCTCACTTCAGGTGTAAAGGTTACCGAAAATTTGATAACCACAACCAAAAACTATCTTGAAAGTAAATATAGAAAGTTAGGGTTTTTAAATACCAAAGCGACCGTTACAACAACCAAAGTAATCGATTCTGTTGCCAAGTCTAGAGTGGACATGCTAGTAAGAATTGATAAAGGTCAGAAAATAAAAATAAAAAGTATCGCCTTCACCGGAGCAGACAAATTAAGCGCCAAAAAACTGCGTAAGGCAATGAAAAACACCAAACAGAAAAACCCTCTTCGTGTTCTTAAACGTTCTAAATATATAGAAGCAGACTACAGTGAAGATTTACAAAGTGTCGTCGATAAATATAAAGAAAAAGGATACAGAGATGCTCGAATTATTTCAGATACGCTCATTGTAAACAACAATAACACAATCACGCTAGCAATTGATGTAGAGGAAGGCGAGAAATATTATTATGGGGTCATTAATTTCTTGGGAAATACCGTGTACTCAGACTCACAACTCAACCAAGTTTTAAAAATTAAAAAGGGAGATACCTATAATGGAGTTGAATTAGAAAAAAGAATCGCAGACACTTCAGATCCAGATGCTTTTGATTTGACAAATTTATATCAGAATAATGGCTATTTGTTTTCCACAATAACACCTGTTGAAGTGAAAACAGACGGCAATATCATTGATATGGAAATACGCGTTACTGAAGGGAAGCCAGCGTATTTCAAAAATATTTCAGTTTCTGGAAATGATAAAACAAATGATGCTGTGATCTACAGAGAGCTTCGAACGCGTCCAGGACAGCTTTATAGCAAAAGTAATATTGTAAGAACCATTCGTGAACTTGGACAACTTGGTTATTTTGATGCACAACAAATTTCACCAGACTTAAAAAATGTAAATCCAACGGATGGTACATTAGACGTTAATTATACTGTTGTTGAAAAAGGAGCTAGCCAAATCGAATTGCAAGGTGGTTATGGTGGTGGTGGATTCATTGGAACCCTAGGGCTATCGTTCAATAACTTTGCAATGAAAGATCTTTTTAATAAAGAAGCTTACAAGCCTTTCCCTATGGGTGATGGCCAAAGCCTAGCACTCCGTTTACAAGCCAGTCGATTTTTTCAAACCTATAGTTTGTCAATTTCCGAACCTTGGCTTGGTGGAGAAAAGCCTGTACAGTTTTCTACATCACTCTCTCAAACAAAACAATTTTTATATAATCCAGCAACTCGAAATGCTGACAAAAATAGAAGCTTTAACATAACAGGGCTAACTATTGGAATTGCAAAAAAACTATCTGTCCCAGATGATTATTTTGTATTATCTCAAGCGTTAAGCTTTCAGTACTATGACTTAAATAATTATAACACTGGCTTATTCACTTTCGGAAATGGAAATTCCAACAATCTCGCTTATACAGTTGGTCTGAGCAGAAATAATACATTTAATGACCCGATTTATCCTGAAGGCGGATCGAACTTTAGTGTCAGTGCAAAATTTAGCTTACCTTACTCTTCGTTCAGTGACATTGATTATACAAGTTTAAAAAATGAAAGGGAGGCACAGTTAGATATTATCTCTCGCTATTCAGCTAGTACTAATCCTTCTGAAATAGACGAGCGAAATAATGCCTCTACTCGAGTAAGTGAAATTGATCAAGAACGCTATAAATGGTTGGAGTTTTATAAAATCAATTTTAAAGGGGATTGGTACACTAAAATTGCTGGAAAATTAATTTTAAAACCCTCATTTGAATTCGGTTTCTTAGGAGCTTACAATAATGATCGTGGTGTGATTCCTTTTGAGCGCTTTTTTCTTGGAGGAGATGGATTGGGGACTTACAGCCTAGATGGACGACAAACTATTGCGTTAAGAGGTTATCCTAACCAATCGCTCTCTAACCAAGATGGAGGATCAATTTATAATAAATTTTCGTTAGAGTTAAGACATCCTATTACACTGGCGCAACAAACCAAAATATACGCACTTGCCTTTTTAGAAGGTGGTGCCTCATATAATGATTTTAAAGATTTTAATCCGTTCTCAATAAATCGATCTGCAGGAGTTGGCTTACGACTATTTATGCCTGCTTTTGGCTTATTAGGGATCGATTTTGGACATGGATTTGATCCATTACCAGGACAAAATATCAAGAATGGTTGGGAAACTCATTTTATTATTGGACAGCAATTTTAACCTTTGGCACGGTATTTTCTTAAAACATGCATAATGAATAGTGTTGAATTGAAATATTTTAAAATTTATTTCGTTAATTTGAAAACCATAGATTATCGAAAAACTCCAATAATCTGAAAACATTGAAAGATGAACTTGTTAAACCTAAAATTCATAACGTTATTCTCCCTTAAAAAAGTAACTATTCTACTTTTTATTTGCTTGTTGAGTACTTCAATTTATGCCCAAAGAAGCGTCCGAATTGGCTACATTGATACTGAGTATATTTTAGAAAACATCACTGAATATGCTGATGCTAAATCGCAATTAGATTCTAAAGTTCAAAAATGGAAAAGCGAGATTGAAACACGCTTAAGTGATTTGGAGGATCAAAAAAAGCAACTAAATAATGAGCGAATTCTCTTAACTAATGAGCTCATTTCTGAACGCGAAGAAGATCTTCAAATTATCGAAAATGAAATCCTCGATTATCAACAAAAACGTTTTGGTCCCAATGGGGACTTAAGGATTCAAAAACAGCAATTGATCCAACCGATACAAGATCAAATTTTTGCAGCGGTTCAAGAAATTGCGGCCTCAAAAAAATATGATTTTATTTTTGATAAGGCTGCTGATGTTGTAATGCTTTATTCTGCAGATCGTTACGACATTAGTGATCGTATACTGAAAACTATAAACAGAGCGTCTAAAAGAACACAAGCGGAAACAAGAAGCGAACGAAAAGAGGCGGAAGAAGAAGAAATTATTGTAGAAGAAGTAGATTCCTCTAAAAGTGAACGTCAAAAACTTCTAGATCAACGAAAGGCTGAGCGAGAATTACTACTAGAACAAAGGCGACAGAAAAAAATTGATGCTCGTAACAAAGCACAAGAAGCTAAAAAACAAAAAGCTTTGGAGCGTGAAAATGCAAGAGCAGGTCGAACTACAGCCGCAACAAGCACAGATAATAATAGCTCAGACTCTAACACAGAAAATACTATAGATCAATCTCAATCTACGACTGCAGAAAGTCTTGAAACTATTGATCCTGCTGTTGCGCGAAAAAAAGAACTTGAAGCTAAAAAGAAAAAATTACAGGAAGATCGTAGAAAGGCTCTAGAAGCAAAAAAACAAAAGGCCTTAGAACGTAGAAATGCAAAAAAAACTCAAACTTCTGAAATAAAAAACACTGTCGTTGCTACGGATAGTGAAATAGAAAACACCAAAGATTCCGTCCAAGAAGACGACAAAAAAACAACCCAAGACAACACCACTGCTAATGCCTCTGAAAAGCTTAGTGATAGAGCGCTTCGCAAAAAAGCATTAGAAGATAAGAAAAAACAGGCTTTAGCTGAACGTAAAGCACGACTTGAAGCGCTGAAGAAAAAAAGAGATAGTATTCGAAACAATAAATAAAATAAATTAAACAATAAACACAATTACAATGAAACATTTAAAATCTTTATTATTAGCAACTACGCTTTTTGTTGCAACAAGCTTTACTGCTCAAGCTCAAACAAAAGTAGCGCATATTAATACACAAGAGCTAGTAGAAGCTATGCCAGAAATGAAGAGTGCTAAAGCTGAGCTAGAGAAATTGGCTAAAACCTATGAAACTGACATCCAAGCAATGGCAACTGAATTACAGAATAAAATAAAACAGTATGATGGTGAATCGGCTACTAAAACTGATGAAGAAAACGGTAAGCGTTTACAAGAAGTTCAGAGCATGGAGCAAGGAATTCGTCAGTACCAGAGTCAGGCGCAGCAAGACTTGCAGAAAAAGGAATTTGATTTACTAAAACCTATCACTGAAAAAGCAAAAAATGCTATTCTAAAAGTCGGAAAAGCTAAAGGTTTTGATTATGTACTAGACGCTTCTCAAGGTCAAGGTATTATTTTTGCTGGAGGTACCGATTTGTTGAACGATGTAAAAACTGAATTAGGGTTTTAAAACCACCGCAGAAATAGTTTATAAAAAGCTGCTTCCTTTGGAGCAGCTTTTCTATTTTTGTACTATATGAGTTCAAAACCTATTGGCATATTTGATTCAGGTGTAGGGGGTCTTTCTATTTGGAATGAGATCCATCAGTTACTCCCGATGGAATCAAACTTATACCTATCGGACTCAAAAAATGCGCCCTATGGTCCACAGGGTAAAGACGCTATCATTTCTCTTTCCATTAAAAACACAGAATGGCTCATTAACCAAGGCTGTAAACTTGTTGTGGTGGCGTGTAATACCGCAACAACGAATGCTATTGATATCTTACGAAACACCTATGCTATCCCTTTTATTGGAATTGAGCCAGCCATTAAACCCGCTGCACTTCAATCTACATCTAAAGCCATAGGGATTTTAGCAACCAAAGGGACGCTTAGCAGTCAATTGTTTCACAAAACTTCAGAACTATATTCTAGTGATTTATTGGTCGTAGAACAAGAAGGAAATGGCATTGTAGAGTTAATCGAGAACGGCAATCTTTACAGTGAGGAAATGAAGCGCTTATTACAAAGCTATCTCAAACCTATGCTTGCGGCAAACATCGATTATTTAGTTTTAGGGTGTACACATTATCATTTTCTGACTCCTATTTTAGAACAACTAATTCCTGCTAATGTCAAAATTATTGATTCCGGAAAAGCGGTCGCTTTACAAACAAAATCAATCTTGGAAACTACGGCTTTATTAAATACTGAAATTTCGGGTAGTAGGCAGAAGTTTTACACTAATGGTGAAAAAAAGATCATTGCATCACTATTGAATATAGAGCATACAACTCTGCAAAAACTTGACTTTTAGCTTTAATTTACACTAGGGCAGTTACACTCATACTTTTCTTTTTTACAACCAAAATTATAGCCTAGGGTGACTTGGTGATAGCCTCCATTATTAAAAACTACCGAATTTGCTTGGTATGAATAGGTATATGCAAATACAAAATCATTGTACTTTGTCCCTATTATTGGAGTGAAATACTGTAGTTTTTGGCTGCTGATACCATCACCATTAGAAAACTCAGCCCCATCAAAACTCCTTCTATATGAAAGTCCTGCAAAGACATTTCCAGAACTGAATTCTCTACTTACTTTTAGGTTTATGTCAACAAATGCTTCGCTAGTAGCGTCTTTATAGGCAAGCATAAAAGACGGTTCGTAGCTCCAATCGCTGCCAAATTTAGAAAACACATTTCCAAGAGATAATAAATAGGTTCTGAGGTTGTCATAGCTTACGGATTGTTCATTAATGTTGACTCCTTCATTAGCTAACATATTTTTTACGGTAGCATGCGCATAGAAATCAATAAAATGATAAGAAAATCCAAGATCAACATTAAACTCAGAGGCGCTTTGCTCTATCCCAGAAATAATGGGATCAAACTCCCTGAAAGCCGTTTCGTCTAACTTATATTGAATTAAACCAGCACTCAAACCAAATGACAGCATGTTTAAATCTATGGTGTTTCTAGAAAATAACAGATGATGTGCATAGGTCAGATAGGCCCCTGATTGCGAATGGTACCCGTTTTTATCATTAAAAAATATGGCGCCAACACCAGAAGAAGACTCTCCGATACGTCCATTTATACTCATCGTTTGTAAGCTAGGAGCATCTTCTTCACCAAACCACTGTTGGCGACCTGTAAGGCGTATTTTATTACAATTAGAAACACCAGCCATTGAGGGATGAAGCAAATAATAATTATCTGTAAGATAATCAGAATATAGTGGTAAGCCTTCTTGGGCTGACATAAACTGGGAGGATATTGTCAGAATAGCCAATTTCAAAATATTTTTAGTAAATCCTATCATAAATCCTATCTTTTAAGGGTGAAATGTGATCTAAAAGTGTTCGTTTTTCCTGTTATGGGTTCCGTATAATCAATTCTGAACCAATAATCACTTGCTGGTAATGGAGTACCATTAAAACTGCCATCCCAACCTTGAGCTGTGGGGCTAAGCTGTTTTAAAAGATTTCCAAAGCGATCAAATATATAAATTTTTACATTAAGTTTTTTAGTGATTCCTACGATATTCCAAGTGTCGTGATATCCATCTCCATTTGGTGTGAAGTACTTAGAGAAACCGATTACTGTTTTCTTTTGTGAAATTATATTACAATTTAAAAGGTCTCTAACGTAAATGAGGTGTTCTCCAATGCCAACATTAGTAAATACGGTCTCTTTTTGCCAAGGCCCATAATCTACTCTGTACTCGTATTTGCCCTTCCCCGTTACTACAACTTCTATAGTATTCTGATCAGAAAATACTTCCGAGAGCAACGTAACATCTATATTTTCAGGCGGATACGAACTCACTACTTCGGTGCTAGATGGTAGGCTACAACCGGATGTTCGGTTAGTAACCATTACAGTGTAGATCCCTGCTAAATTAGGGAAAAAAGTAGCCTCTGTGGCTCCTGGAATTATAACCGTATTTGGATCTGTGTTTACTTCTTCTATACTACCCATATACCATTGAAAACTATACTCTATAGTGTTTAATTGTGTGTCGAGGGGAGGATTTGGCAAAAAAGCATCATTTATAGCTGTGATCGTCTGATCATTTTTGTCTAAACACAATACATAGCGCTCCGAAAGTTGTATTTCTGGTACTGGATTAACAATTAAGGTAAGTGGAATTATGACAAAACAAGGGTTTGTTAGTGGTTTGACACGCACATAAATTTCTTGAGTGAGCTTAGTCTTATTTTCAAAGTTTGTAAGGTTCAAAATGGTGTCAATATTTCCTGCTAAGGCGTCCATTTCATTTTCGTAATACCTAAATTCAAAATCTTTAGCTTTTAAGCCGTTTAAAATTGCTGTCTCTCTTTCCCTAATATCAAAAATATGAAATCCGTCATTATCAATTTCACACTCTTCTATCGGCGCAGGCATAATATTTAATGCTGCATATAAAATGGTATTTAATTTGAGTTGAGTTGTGGACGTACATTGATTAGCTCCTTTAGCTAGAACGATAATAGTCTTTGAAAGGACAGTGTTGTTATAGGCCGTTGGATCTACAATTGGATTATTCGTGTCTAAATCTGTTTGGGATTCAAAATAACTTAGAACGATGGTGGGGTCATTTGCTGTGATCTCATCTTTTCGAAGAGTTAAATCGTAAAGGGTAGTTATTTGATCGCTACACAAACTTATAGGCTTGGGTGTAACAAGTACCGGTTTCAAATTCACAATCAAATCAAAGCGTATATCGGTTCGTACACATTCGCGAGCATCTAAATTCATATTGTTATTGGGATCAAACTGTGCCCGTACGTAAATGGTTTGGGGGTTTGACGTATTGGTATACGTGGTCAAATCTGAAGAAATAGGAATGTTATTTTCCGCATCTTGTTCACTTAAGTGATAACTGATCAAAATTGGAGTAACTTGGCTGCCTTGAATTTCGGAGGTTTTAGTGGTTAAATCAAAGGTGGCCTGGTTGGTGTCACTGCATAACTTATAGTCTTTTACTCCGATTTTTTGGGGAAGAGCCTCAACATTTAGTGTAATATGATGACCGAGTCCTAAACAGGCATTGACATCATTACTATCAACCCGTGCAAAGATCTTTTGGACGGAAGGGCTTCCGATATTTCTGTGATTGCTGACGTCCGGTATTGAATTGAGCTCTGCTAAGGCGTCAGATTCTGAAGTATAATACGTTACTTTTAGATCTTGTCCTGCTGGAAAAATTGCAAGTATTTTAGCTGTCGCATCACTAAAATCAAATGTAGCTATACCATTAGAGTTATCATTGTCTGCTACTGTGTTGTCACAAACAAAGTAGTCTAACTGAAAAGACGAAGGAATAAGTGTGGCTCCTACTACTAAGTTGACTTTAGAAATTCTAAAACAGCCATAAACTGTTTCTACTCTTGCGTAAATGACACTGTTTAATGAAGTTGGATTAGCGTATGCAGTTGGAGTAGTTATTTGATCCCCTAATAAACCCGAATTCGCCTTTGCCTCAGTACGGTAGTAAGTGAATGTTTCGTTTATGTAGTTCGCAGATATTAATGGATTGGCTTCTATTAAATTGAAATCTGTGATTCCATCTGTATCTGTATCACATTGTTTAAGAGAAACTTCATAATCTACTTCTGGGAGTGGATTTACGATCAATTGAAAACTTGTCGTCTCAAAACAGTTGGTGTTAAGCTTATTTTCGATTCGAGCAAATAGTTGTTGTGGATTAGAGGTGTTTTGAACTACTGTTGTAATATCGGTGCCTAACATTCCTGCATCTGCAGAGGGCTGATCATAATAAAATTTAACCGCAAAATCTGAAGCACTTTGGCTGCCTAAAACATCGAAAACCTTGGTGCTTAAGTCAAATTCTACTACTCCATTAGAGTCGTTTCCATCTAAAGCGTTATCACACAACTTATAATCCCCTACAGATAAAATAGAGGGTTGATCGAATATATTAAGCACAAACGAAACGGTCTCATAGCAGCCCGAATTCTTGTATTCAAAACGAGCATAAATAATTTGATCTTTAATACCTGTAAAAGCTGAAGCTTCAGCAGGTGAAATTGGATCTAGATCAAAATCTGCCGCGTTCTGAGATCTATGATACGTTAAGACAAAATCAGAAGCATTGGGCGTTGGTGCAAATATTATGGCGTTATTTTGATTGAGGTCAAAAACATAAGAACTAGAACCTGGTGTGACACAGCCAAATAAATCCTTTGGAGTCGCATAAATTAGTTCTGGTAAAACTTCGACACAAATTTCTGCTATATTTTCACAACCAAAATCGTTCACAACACGATAGGTATAACAAAATGTACCGTCTGTTGGGGGTTGAACAGTAATGGTATCAGCAGAAGTATTAATTATACTACTATCCGGATCCCACATTTGAGAACTTAGTGTAGGGGTAAAGGAAAGGGTAGAGGGTTGTAGTGCTGGATCAAAGTTTAGCTCCCATGAAAAAATATATCCGTTATCTTGAACTGCATTATCTGTAACTCGAATTGTCCAATCTCCATTTAAAGGTGAGCCTAAAAGACGGTTTAAAGGACTCACAGGTGAATAATTTCCTGCTGGCACAAAGAAGTCTCTATAAGTATCTGGGCCATTTTCACTAGGAAAAGTCCCGTTGGGTAGAATACCAGCGGCTAAAGTGGGGAATGTATTTCCTGGAACAAAACAATAATTATAGCCTTGACCAGCTGTCAAATTATTACTTTTTTCGTCAAGGGGGCCTGTAGCCCACGGAATTCCTAAATTTGCGGATTCTCCTTCGCGATCGTGAAGCCTTACGGATTGTCCTGAAGGAGATATAATTTCTATGGTTAGATCTCCTAAGAATGAGTGTTCCATGACTAAACAAATTTCAGTTAACTGATTTATGTTGTCTAAGGTTTGGTTAGAATTAAAACAATCCACCGTAATAGCGGTTTCATAAACAGAACCACTACCGTCAGGCAAAAAAGTTTCTTCACTCATTGGTGGAGTGCATTCACTAAAATAAGGAACTGCTTCAGCAACACCTTCAATGGTGGTTGATTCACCATAACATAGTGTTAATGCAGCAGCCGATGTTTTGGTAAGATCTGAGGGGGGAGCCACTTGAATAACTTGATTTAAGGCATTTATGTTTTTACAAACTATAGGGCCACCAGTGCTATTGGAGTCTATGATATTAAGGTTTACAAAATATACTCCGGGTTTATCATAGGAAAACTTTGCTGTTTGACCACTTAGAGTTCTTCCATCTCCAAGATCCCATTCGTAGATGGCGCCGAGACTGCTATTGCTAAACTGACCACTCCCAGAAATAGTGATTTCCTCATCTAAACACGCAAGTATATATCCCTCTGTATTTGGAGCTGGATCAGCCGTATCAATTTGAGAAACTATAGTTTGACATGGAGAGGTGTTACACGATATATTTGCCGACCACCCATCGGCGTCTATACTACCATTACTGACAAATTGTAAGGTTAAACAGCCAGAAATATTTGATGCTTGTACGATTCCTATATTAACAGTTCCCGAATAAGTGCCTATAACTGGGTCTGAAGTGGATTGACCATTAAAAATAGTAAGAACATCAGTATTGGCTTCCGTACTGAAGCTGGTAAAGTTTAATTGGGTGGATTGATTTGCATTCTGAGGACAAATCGTAAGTGTATAATTCTCATCACTTGAGTACGTTAAATTACTACCTGAATCTAGTAGCACGCCTGAGCATTGCGTGAATGTACCATTCTGCATAATTAAGTCTTGCCCAAAAGCAATGCAACTAAAAATAGTAAAGAACGCAGAAAATAAAAATTTCATTCTTAAAATTTATTTGGGACACATTCCAAATATACAGAAATAAGCTAATTATCTTTATTATCTTTGCAGAAAAATTGAGCCTTCCTATGTGTCCCTTAACCCAAAAAATGATTTAGATTGAACTTAACACTGTTTGGCAGACACCTGTGAACGTAAAAAAAATACATGAAAAAAATTACTCTATCAATTCACGAAACTAGTAATCCGAAAATCATAAAGTTTGAAACGGATTCATTCCTTACAAAATACGAGAGTTTTGAATTCTCAAATATTGATGACGCTAAAAATTCGCCTTTAGCCCAACAACTTTTTCATCTTCCTTTTGTGAAAAAAGTATACATTTCAGTAAACTTTGTAGCCATTGAACGCTATGACATTGTTGAGTGGAGCGCTGTACAAACAGAAGTTGGTGAACAAATAGAAAACTACTTAAATGAAGGAGGCGTGGTTATCACAACTGAGTCAAAAAAGAAAAACCCCGTTACGATTTACGCAGAAAGTACGCCCAACCCTGGAGTTCAAAAATTTGTAGCCAATAAAAACTTAGTGTCTCAAACTTTTGAATTCACATCAATAGAAGACGCTAAACTATCCCCTTTTGCAACAGCACTCTTTCAGTTCCCGTTTGTAAAAGCGGTTTTTATCGATAAAAATTACGTGTCAGTCACAAAATTTGATATTGTGGAGTGGGATGCCATTACACTAGAGTTAAGAGAGTTTATGAAGTCCTACATAGAGGAGGGTAAAGAAATGGTAACAGCTTCTGCTGCCAAAGTTTTGGAGAAAACAACCGCCCAATTGGACGACACTTACGAAACGTTAGACGATACCTCAAAAGAGATTATAAATATTTTAGAACAGCACATCAAGCCTGCTGTTGCTAGTGATGGTGGAAACATTTTATTTGAATCTTATGACGCGCCCACAAAAACAGTAAAAGTAATTTTACAAGGTGCTTGTAGCGGCTGTCCTTCCTCTACATTTACGCTTAAAAGTGGTATTGAAGCCTTGCTAAAAGAAATGATGGCAGGAAAAGTTGAAATCGTTGAGGCGCTTAATGGCTAATCCTGGACGTTACTGTTTTCTAGATTAACGCCGACACTTCCTTTCCAATAATACTGCCAATGGCAACGCCCATGCCTCCCATTCGAACCCCACAATATGTGTGGTTTGATAACTGCTTTACAATTGGGGTTTTTTGAGCCCCAACCCCCATGATTCCTGACCATCGATGCTCTATTTCAAAAGGCGTATTTGGAAGGATTGTGCCTGCAAGTAAGGCTTCTAATGCAGTTTGAATGCGTTCCGTTTGGGAAAATTTTGTGGTTGTTTCTGTCGCAAAATCCAAGTTTCGACCACCACCTAAAAGAATACGATTATCAATATTTCTGAAATAATAATACCCACAATCTAAATGAAATGTTCCTTTAATATGTAAGTCTTGAATTGGTTTGGTGATTAAAACTTGAGCCCGCGCTGGCTGGATATCTTCTTTAAGCAATTGTTGTGCAAATCCATTGGTTGTTATAATCAACTTTGTAGACGAAAACTCAAAATGATTTGTTTTAATAGCGACTGTATTGACGTCTTCTATATACGACTCCACCGTGGTGTTATTCAAAATAATAATTCCTTGCTTCTGGGCTTTTCTAATCAATGCTTGCATCATCTTTCCCGTATCAATTTGACCTTCAAATTGATTTCGAATGTAATTGTCTTGAACCTTTGTGAACCCAAAACTATTGGTTACGTTTGAAAATACTTCGGCTTTGAAAATCGGTTTGAGAAGCGTATTAATGTTTTTTATCTGTTGTAAACATGTTTCATAAAGGGGACGGTCTTTTTCTAAAAATAATTCATATCCGCCCAATTGCTTATAGGACAAATTATCGTCTCCTAGGGTCGCTCTCAAAAGTTGAAGCCCATCGTGACGCTGTTTAACTAGAGCAACAACCTCATCAGGGGTGTGGGATTGTAAATCCTGCAAAATTTCACTCAAGCTTCCAAAGCAAGCAAACCCAGCGTTTTTGGTACTTGCACCTTGTGGAAATAATCCTTTTTCAAGAATTACTATTTTGGCTTTCGGCAACTTTTGTTGAAGTTGAAGCGCCGTACTCAAACCAACGATTCCACTTCCAACGATAGTGAAATCGACATTCCTAAGCCATGTTTGTAATTCCCAATATGATAAATTCATGCTTTAAAATTACGACTTTTTATCGTGGTAATTCGTGTTGAGTTTTGGAATAAAAAAAACTCCGAATTGTAATTCGGAGTTTATGGTTAATTGGAGACTTCCATTTTAAAGTCTTCCATGAATTTGGTAGTGTATTTACCCGCAATATATTCGGGATGATCCATCAATTGACGGTGAAATGGAATCGTTGTTTTGATGCCTTCAATAACAAATTCATCTAATGCACGTTTCATTTTGCTAATTGCTTCTTCTCTTGTTTGAGCAGTTGTAATAAGCTTGGCAATCATAGAGTCATAATTCGGCGGAATGCTATATCCTGCATAAACGTGAGTATCTAAACGCACACCGTGCCCTCCTGGTGAGTGCAAGTTTGTTATTTTTCCTGGTGAGGGTCTAAAGTCGTTAAACGGATCTTCAGCATTTATTCTACATTCAATAGAATGTAGCTTTGGAGTATAGTTTTTTCCAGAAATCGGTACGCCTGCAGCAACAGAAATTTGTTCACGAACCAAATCAAAATCAATTACTTGTTCTGTAATTGGATGCTCCACTTGGATACGTGTATTCATTTCCATGAAAAAGAAATTTCGGTGTTTATCTACCAAAAATTCAACGGTTCCGGCACCCTCATACTTGATATATTCTGCTGCCTTGACTGCAGCTTCTCCCATTTTTTTTCTGAGAGCTGAGGTCATAAATGGTGACGGCACTTCTTCTGTTAATTTTTGATGACGGCGCTGAATCGAGCAATCTCTTTCTGACAAATGACAGGCTTTTCCATTAGAATCTCCAACAATTTGAATTTCAATATGTCTTGGTTCTTCAATGAGTTTTTCCATGTACATGTCGTCGTTTCCAAAAGCGGCTTTTGATTCTTGTCGTGCAGAATCCCAGGCATCTTTTAGGTCTTCTTTTTTCCAAACGGCACGCATTCCTTTTCCTCCTCCTCCAGCAGAGGCTTTCAACATCACTGGGTAGCCAGTTTCTTTGGCAACTTTTTTACATTCATCAAAAGTTTCAATAACGCCTTCACTTCCTGGAACACAAGGTACGCCTGCAGCTTTCATTGTCGCTTTGGCATTGGCCTTATCTCCCATACGATCAATCATATTTGGAGAGGCTCCTATAAATTTTATTCCATGTTCATCACAGATTTTAGAAAAACGGGCGTTTTCCGATAAAAACCCGTATCCTGGATGAATGGCATCTGCATTAGTAATTTCTGCAGCAGCAATGATATTTGCAATTTTTAAATAGGATTCGCTACTGGCTGCAGGGCCAATACAAACGGCTTCATCAGCAAATTTTACGTGCAAACTTTCAGCGTCTGCTGTAGAATACACAGCAACGGTTTGTATGCCCATCTCTTTACACGTTCTTATAACTCTTAGAGCTATTTCGCCACGATTGGCGACTAGTATTTTTTTAAACATACCTTTTTACGCTTTAAAAATGTAAACTATTATTATGATGGATCTACTAAAAATAACGGCTGATCAAATTCAACTGGTGACGCATCATCCACTAGAATTTTTACAATCTTACCCGAAAATTCTGACTCTATTTCGTTAAATAGTTTCATAGCTTCAATAACACAAAGGACATCGCCTTCTGAAATTGTTTGACCTACTTCTGCAAATAAAGGTTTATCTGGAGAAGGTCTTCTATAGAAAGTTCCAATGATTGGAGACTTTACTGTAATATATTTTGAGTCTTCAGCTGCTGCTGCTGCTGTTGGAGCTGCGGGCTGAACAGGTGCTACTTCTTGTGGTGCAGCTGCAATAACAGGTTGTTGCATTGGAACTGCAGCCTGTTGAACAACTGTGGTAACTGTCTCTCCAGAACCTGTTTTGATGGTGATTTTGAAATCATCCGTTTCTAATTTCACTTCACTTGTACCTGATTTGGCTACAAATTTGATTAAATTTTGAATTTCCTTTAAATCCATAATTATAGTTTTAGTATTTAGTTAGTTCGTTTATATATCTAAGAATCATAGCCCCATGTTAGGTATATCGATCCCCAATTAAATCCACCTCCAAAAGCGGCGAATATTAGATTATCTCCTTTTTTTAATTGTGACTCATAGTCGCTTAATAGTAATGGTAGTGTCCCAGAAGTAGTATTGCCATATTTTTCAATATTCATCATTACTTTCTTAGAGTCCAACTGGATGCGATTTGCGGTAGCATCTATAATTCGTTTGTTGGCTTGATGGGCTACTAGCCAATCAATTTTATCATTATCAAGATCGTTACGTTTCAGTATTTTTTCTGTGGCATCTGCCATATTGAAAACTGCATTTTTAAAAACCGTTTTCCCATCTTGATACACAAAATGCGTTTGTTCTTTTAGAGAGTCTTCGGTAATGGCATTAGAAGATCCGCCATGTGTCGCACGTAAAAATTCTCGCCCAGCGCCATCACTTCTAAGGTATTCGTCTTGTAATCCAAAACCTTCTGTGTTTGGCTCAAAAAGAACCGCTCCTGCCCCATCTCCAAAAATGATGCATGTTGCGCGGTCATCATAACTAATCATTGAAGAGTTTTTATCAGCACCTATTAAAAGAATTTTCTTATATATCCCAGATTCAATATAACGAGCTACTATTGACATTCCAAATAAAAAGCTAGAGCAAGCGGCATCTATATCAAATGCAAACGCATTGGAAGCGCCAATTTCTGAAGCCGTAAAGGCAGCTGTTGAGGCTGCTTTCATATCGGGGGTTGCTGTAGCCACGATTACTAGGTCTATAGTTGTAGGGTCTAAATTGTTTTTTTGAATAAGGTTTTTAGCTGCTTGTATTGCTAAAAATGAGGTGCCTTTATTGACGCCTTTTAGAATTCGACGCTCCTTAATGCCCGTTCTTGACGTGATCCATTCGTCATTGGTATCAACCATCGTCTCAAGTATCTTGTTGGTTAAAACGAAGTCCGGTACATAGCCACCTACAGCGGTTATTGCTGCTGAGATTTTGCTCATATATTCTATTTTAGATTGACTGGTTTATAAGCATTTATGCCAAAAACAATCAAAAAACGTGTCAAAAATACTCATTTTTGATTAAAAAAGACCTAAAAATCAATTTTTTTGCGTTTTTTTAAAATGAGTACTAAACAAAAAAAACGCTCTTAAAAGAGCGTTTTTTAAATTCTGTATACGATACGACCTATTAGGCTGCGTTTTCTTCTGCAGCTGTTGTATCGACTAAAACTTGTCCTCTATAGTACAATTTACCCTCGTGCCAGTGTGCTCTATGGTATAAATGTGCTTCCCCAGTTGTTGGGCACGTTGCAATTTGAGGCGTTGTAGCCTTGTAATGGGTACGTCTTTTATCTCTTCTAGTTCTGGAGATTTTTCTTTTAGGATGTGCCATTTTCTATATTATTTATCCGTTAGTAATTTTTTTAATGTGTCCCAACGTGGATCAATATCCTCTTTTTGGGGTTTATTTTCTAAGCTTTTTGGGCTCAATTTTTCAAGTCTTTCGAGTATTTCTGAGTCTAAAGTTCCATCCTCTACACCCGGATGTATCCGTTTTTGTGGTAGAGATAGAATGATTAATTCATAGAGGTAATGTGCTACATTAATTTCGTATTCACCATGAGGGATAATTAAAATCGCTTCATGCTCATTATTATACTCATTTCCAAACTGAACAACAAGATCAAAACTAGTATTAACCAGCATGTCAAAAGGTTCGTTTGTTAGGTCACAATTTACATTAATAGTTCCTTCTGCTAGAAAATTCAACTCTAAAAAGGTTGATTTTTTTTCAAGGTTTAGAACAATTTTAACGTCTATATCGTTAAACTCATCATATTCAAAATGCTCAAAGAACTTATAATCTATATCATACTCATAAACATGCTTTCCAAGCTTTAGCCCTACAAACTGTATGTCAAATGCTTTTAGTGGCTTCATTGTCTCGCATATTTGAGCCTGCAAATATATAAAATTTTATTTAGGGCAACCCTAATGCAAGGCTTTTTTTATTTATCGCTTTCTTGGCTGTCGCAATAATGGATTTGATGTTAATATTTGATTCATTTTTCGATTTCTAAAAATAGACAATCCCGAAAAAATAGCTTCTTTAAAAGAAGTGATATCTGCCTCCCCTTTTCCTGCAATCTCATAGGCCGTACCATGATCTGGAGAAGTCCGTACTTTGTTGAGTCCAGCGGTATAATTGACACCGTTCCCAAAAGCCAAAGTTTTAAAAGGGATCAATCCTTGATCGTGATATGTGGCGACGATTGCATCAAAGTTTTTATAGTTTTTTGACCCAAAAAAACTATCTGCCGAATACGGTCCATAGACGAGTTTTCCTGTCTGCTTGAGTGCTTCCAGTGTAGGCCGTAAAACTGTATCGTCCTCCGTACCTATAACTCCATTGTCGCCTGTATGGGGATTTATCCCTAAAACGGCAATCCGAGGTTTTCGAATTCCAAAATCCTGAATTAAGGAGTTGTATATAATTGAAATTTTCTTTTCTATAAGTTCTGCTGTAATCTGATTTGAAACTTCACTTACAGGAACGTGATCTGTTAACAACCCAACTTTTAGGTCATCCGATACCATAAACATCAAACTATCACCTTCGAGTTCTTGAGCTAAATAATCCGTGTGCCCTGGAAATTTAAAGTCCTCAGATTGGATGTTATGTTTGTTAATTGGAGCGGTTACAAGCACATCTATTTGGTCTGTTTTAAGATCTTCGACTGCTGCTTGAAGGGACTTTATGGCATAACCCCCAATTTTTTGATCTTCTTCTCCAAAATTGATATTAACATCTTCATGCCAAACCGATACCAAATTCACCTTAGAGTCCACCGCTTGACTTGCATTTTTAATCTTATGAAATTCGAGAGTACTTTTAAAGTGGCTTTTGAAAAACGCCAGAGTTTTTACTGAAGCATATACAATAGGAGTGCAAAACTCGAGCATGCGCTTGTCTTCAAAAGTCTTGATGACCAACTCACCTCCTATCCCATTTAAATCTCCTATAGAAATCCCTATTTTGATTTTTTCTACTTTTTCCATTAAAAATGACGTGTATGTTTGTAATTTTGAATTTACAAATTTAACGAATTAAAAGCATGTTTACAGGAATTATTGAAGATTTAGGGATTGTAAAAGATTTAGTAATCGAGAATGACAACTTACACTTAACGATTGAAAGTGTGTTGGCTCCTGAACTAAAAATTGATCAAAGTGTATCCCACAATGGGGTTTGCTTAACCGTTATTGCGCTGACTGAACACAGCTACACGGTGACAGCAATCAAAGAAACCTTAGATAAAACAAACCTCAACAGCTTAGATGTTGGAGCAACTGTAAACTTGGAACGTGGCCTAAAACTTGGCGCCCGATTGGATGGTCACATGGTACAAGGACACGTGGATCAAGTGGGGGCTTGTACTGGAGTTGAAACCCAAAATGGAAGCTGGGTCTATTCTTTTAAATATGATGCCTCTCTAGGAAACCTCACGATTGAAAAAGGCTCTATTACCGTTAATGGGGTAAGCCTTACGGTTGTAAATTCTAAAGATGACGGTTTTAGTGTCGCAATCATTCCTTATACCTACGAGCACACGAACTTCAAGCATTTTGAAGTGGGTACCGTGGTGAATTTGGAATTTGATGTGATCGGAAAATATGTTGCCCGTTTGCACGGAGTCCGTTAATTTTATTTCATTAATTTTTGATTCTGAACTTCTAGCAGTGCTTTAATGTCAGACAACAATTGGATATCTGCTGGCGTCGCAACGGTATCATCTTTTACATCATTAGCTTTTGTTTTGAGCTTATTGATGAATTTAACGACAATAAAAATTGTAAATCCAACGATCAAAAAATCGAGAATAGTTTCGGTAAATAATCCATAATCTATTGAAACCTGACTAGCTGATTCGGTTGCAGTTCTTAAAATCAGTTTTTTATCTTGAAAATTTATGCCGTCAGACAAAAGAGACAAGGGTGGTAAAATGATGTTTTTGACCAAAACATTAATAACCGCATTAAAGGACGCCCCGATTATAATTCCGATAGCCATGTCAATCATGTTTCCTTTCACTGCAAAATCTTTAAATTCTTTAAATAGTTTCATCTGTTGTTAGTAGTATTAATCATTTATTTTTAGTTTCTAATCCAATAGATTTCAATTGTAATTGCACTCGCTAGAGTTGTAATTTTATTGCTCATCGCACAAAATTGGAGATGTAAATTTACTATTTAATTGTAAAGGTTGCAATTTGGATCCTAAATACCAAAATCATTTAGGCACAAAAAAACCTCCTAATTTGCATTAGGAGGTTTTACTATTTAAAGTTTAGCGCTTCTTATTTAGAATAACTAAAAACTTTGGTTTCAGGGTTAATTCCACCAATAAAGGTTAAAATTTCATCGGTATGAGATTCAATTGATGACCAGAATTTTTTAGCATCCTCATCCATTGGACCTCCTAAATTTGCCTCTTCATATGCTGCAAAATCTGACCACGAATTGTAAAACTGATAAGTGTGCCAATCTGCTCCTGAACCATAAAGGTGACGACTGGCATAAGCTGCCACTGCATGTCCACTTTCTTTTAATGTTTTTAAACTTCCGTTTTTGATGCCATCAAAAAAAGATCTGTTAGCTCCCCATTTCGTATCGTATGTGCTAACAACAACAACTTTTGAAGTACTCCAATCTAAGCCTTCGGCTTCAAAACTAAGTTCCTCAAGTCCGTTGCTTTGTCTGATTTGATCACTATGATTATGGGCATACATCGCAGAGTAGCTTTGAAATTCAGCCATAAGTGCTTCTTTTGCAGCATCATCTAATTTTAACGCTT
>ERZ807291.3307-NODE-3307-length-23097-cov-9.898360_pt1 | contig 23097 bp, 20 predicted proteins | sample MGYA00521257_ERZ807291 | MGnify/ENA primary metagenome ERZ807291 (study PRJEB31413, sample SAMN03169783) | marine metagenome | biome: Marine; feature: Water; material: Subsurface seawater | place: North Sea | collected 2011-04-28 | depth 1 m m ... | reverse complement strand
TTTTGATAAAATTTATAGGCCAATCTGAATTACCACATATTTTACCCTTTGTATTATCAATAATCTTTTTACATGTTTTATGATCAATAATATAAGATGATATGTTAATTAAATGTGTTTTAGCAATATGAATTGTAAACTTTTCATTCAGAGAGATCGCTTTTTTTTCTACAAAACCATCATAGCAAGTTAATCCAATTATATTAACTTTTTCATTAAAATCTTTTTTATTTACCCAATATTTCAATGATGAAGATGGCCATGCATCATCCTCCAAAATTATAGCTCTTCTGATTTTTTTTTTAATGATATATTTGTAAGCTTTCAAGTGAACGTATGAAGCAGACATTTCAGAATAGGGAAATTTTCTACCTAAATAATGTTCAGATCTTTTTTTATTATAATTTTTTTTAAGTATATTCTGGCCTTTTTTACTTCTTGCATTAACACCATTAATGATTTTATAATTTAACTTTAAATTATTAAGTCTATTTTTTAAACTTTTTATACGAGAACTATTTTTATAACTTAAGATAAGTATTGGATTCATTTTTTAAATATAAAATTTAAACTTTATAAGAAATTTTAATAATCTTTAAATTATCAAGAAATAGATATATTGTATTCTCTTCCGTATAAGTTTTTCTTATCCTACTTCCTATGTAGATTTTTTCGTAGCTTGTAATCTCAGATTGAGCATTTCTCTTTTTCATTATGTACAAACTTTGATCTTTAAGGGTAGATAAGATTAAACAATTGTTATATTGTGAGTTTGACCCCTTTAGGTTAAAAAATGGACAATCTTCAATAGAAGAAATAGCTATACTTGGTGTAAAGTAGAAATAGGGCTTTAGAAAACTCTTATCATCTTGATCATATGTAAAATTTATATCTTCATCCTTTGGGTTATCTAATGAGTATGCGGACATATTTTTGTAAGGAGTACCATAAGAGAATAGAGGCCAACCTAAGTTAATCATTTTTTCAGAATTAATATCTATAATATTTATTTCATCTCCACCTTGTGGTCCGTGCTCCACTTCATAAAGCTCCGAATTTATGAATTTTAGACTTTGTGCATTTCTTGACCCTTTTGCAATTATTATGTGAGTTTCAAATTTGTAGTAATTATTTTCCTTATAAATCTTAAACTTTAAAATTTTTCCAAAAATTGAATTATCATTTTGTGCTAATTTATTGATTTCATATTGATTTGGCACAGCACTAGTACCTATACTAAGATATAAATTGTTATCTTTCATCTCAATTCCACCACCTAAAGTGGAAGTAGTGCCATCTTGTATTGGAAGCTTTTCAAGTATAATTTGATCTATAACTTTAACTTTCTCATCAATATTAATCAAAATTAAGGCCACATAGATTAAATCATCTTTTTTAATAGTAGTGTAAATTGCTAAATTTTTATCATCAATCCATTTTGCACCTCTGATTCCACCATATGCATAGTCAGTATAAAAATTTTCGATAATATTTTTTAAAAAAGTTATTTTATTTTTTTTAAAGTTTTGATCCGAGCTAATTAGGTATCCATTATTTGTTACAATTTTAAAAAAATTATTCTTTTTACTAACGGAGGTTATATATCCATAATTATAATCTTCTGCACCACTTGAAGTAAAAAATTTTTCTAAATCATACGTTGAATGCTCAGCTGTAAAATGGTTTGTAGCAAATGACTTAGGTAATTCTTGTAAGAATTTATCACCTTCACTTTTAGTTTTAAGGTCTTTATTGGTTAATTTATTTTGTATAAAAACATAGTATTTAGGATCCCAAATACCTATATCAGCTAATACTTTTTTTATTCCACTTCTATTTCTGTCAATAGTAACAAAAAAAATAATGTGAGTTAGTATTAAAACCAATACAATAATGATATATTTTTTCATATAATCAGACTATAAGATTTTCACTCTTAAAATTATTTATGATAATTGAAGTATATTTATTAAATCTAATTGTAAAGCAAAAAACTTAAATAGATTCATTGTGGAAAATTTTTATAAACTTTATTATTTAATTAAAAAAGTAAATATTAAAAAACTTTATTTATTACTATTCTTAATGGTTGTAGGAGCCTTCTTGGAGCTGCTAGGCATTACTTTAATAGTTCCCTTCATGGCTATACTTTCAGAAAGTAGCGAAGTAATAGGTAAATATTTTCCAAAATCTTTTATATTTTTAATATCTGAATATAATATAACCCAGTTATTGGTTGGTGGCTTAAGTGTTTTTTTAACCCTGTTTTTAATTAAATCAGTTTATTTAATTTTTTTAAATTATGGAATAAATAAATTCATTTTTCAAGTACAGGCAGAGCTTGGTAAAAAATTATTTAATAAATATTTAAATAATCCATTGTCATTTCACTTAAAAAATAATTCTTCATTTTTACTTAGAAATATCTCAGAAGAAATTCACTATTTATCAGAGGGTATTTTATTGCAGGGAATGATTTTTTTTGCTGAATCTTTAGTTACTTTATTACTGATTTCCTTTTTACTATTCATTAATCCCCTTAATACAATTTTTATAATTTTATTTTTAACCTTATTAATAATAGTTTTCTTTATCGTCATGAAAGAAAAACTTTTCAATTGGGGGTTTATACGTCAAAAATTTGGAGGCTTAAAAATTAAAGAAGTAAATCAGAGCCTAGGCTGCATTAAAGAGCTAAAACTTTATAAAAAAGAAAATTTTTTTACTGATAAATATTATCAGCATGCATTAAAAACTTCTCGAGTTGCATGTTTGCAAAATACTTTAACAGGATTACCTAGATATAGTTTTGAACTATTGGGAGTAATTTCCATATGTATAATTGTTTTCGCAATGTTGAGTGCAGGTGATCCAGTTTCACAAATTGTCCAGTTTATTGTTATTTTTTCTGTCGCTTGCTTCCGTCTTTTACCAGCTGCCAACCGAATAATAAATTATATACAAGTCTACTCATACCATAAACCGGTGATAGTAACTTTATACAAAGAATTTACTGAAAATGAAACTCAACAAGAAAAAAATAATTTTGATAAAATATTAAGTTTTAATCAGTCAATTAACGTAAAAAATTTATCTTTTGGATATAATGGTTCTTTATCTAATGTATTAGAAGACCTTAACTTTGAAATTAAAAAAAACGATGCGATAGGTATTATTGGTAAAAGTGGAGCTGGTAAATCAACTTTAATAAATATTCTACTTGGTTTATTGTCACCATTATCTGGAAATATTAAGTTAGATGGAGTGAATATAGATAAAAACTTAGCTAACTGGCAAAGCAAAATTGGATATGTTCCACAAGATGTTTATTTACTTGATGATACAATAACAAAAAATATAGCATTTGGTTTAGAAGAAAATGAAATAGATATTGATAAAGTAAGAGAATGCATAAAAAAAGTGTTTTTAGAAGATCTTATTTTAAAATTACCTGACGGTTTAAATAGTTATTTAGGTGAAAGAGGGGTTAAAATTTCTGGTGGTCAAAAACAAAGATTAGGAATTGCAAGATCATTATACCGTAACCCAGAGATTTTAATACTTGATGAATCTACCAATTCATTAGATAAAGAAACAGAGGAGAATTTTATATTAGATTTGTTTAAAATAAAAAATAATATAACCATTATATTTATTACACACAAACTTGATACTTTAAGAAATAATTTCAATAAAGTTTATGAAATTAAGGATAAAAAAATAAATGAAAAGAAAATCTAAAAAAATTTTTATTACTGGTGGTGGAGGTTATTGTGGAACAAGATTGGTTCCCCAACTTTTAAAAGAAGGATACAGTGTTGTTGTTTATGATAAATTTTATTTTGGAAATTTTTTACCAAAAAAAAACAAACTTCTTAAAATAGTTAATGGTGATATCCGAGATACTAAAAAAATATCTAAACATTGTAGAGGAAGTGAAATATTTATTCATTTAGCTTGCATTTCAAATGATGCATCTTTTGAATTGAATAATGGCTTGTCAAAATCGATTAATATGGATTCTTTTGAACCAATGGTTAAAGCAGCAAAAAAAGCAAATATAAAAAGATTTATTTACGCATCATCGAGTTCTGTTTATGGAATCTCAAAAAAGAAAAATGTCACAGAAGAACACCCATTAAAACCATTAACACTATATAATAAGTTTAAGGGATTATGTGAGCCAATTTTATTGAAGCATACGGATAAAGATTTTACTGGAGTTATATTTAGACCGGCAACTGTTTGTGGATATTCACCAAGACAAAGGTTTGATGTTAGCGTAAATATTTTAACAAATCATGCTGTAAATAATCAAAAAATTCTTGTTTTTGGGGGAAAACAATTGAGACCTAATTTACATATTCAAGATTATTGTGATGTTGTAAAATTATTAATTAAAGCTCCTAAGAAGAAAATAGAGGACCAAATTTTTAATGTAGGTCATCAAAATTTATCAATTTTAGATATTGCTAAAAAAGTCAAAAAAATAGTTAAACTTGAATATGGTTATAAAAAAATAGGCTTAGAAATACAGAAATCAAATGATATGAGATCTTATCACATTAATTCATCTAAAATTTTTAAGATTTTAAAATTTAAACCTAAAAAAAATATAGAGCACGCAATTAAAGAAATATGTACAGCATTAAAAAATAAAAAATATACTAATCCTCTTAATAACGATCTTTATTTTAATGTTAAAACTTTATTAAAGAAAAAAATCTATTAAATTTTATACACACAATGTATGAGACAATTAAACATTTTATAAAAAAAATAGAACTATTCAATAAATTTAGATTTAAAATTAAGAAAATTTTTTTAAGATCAATTTATATTCTAAAAAATGATAAAAATATTAAGTTTAAATCTTTACTTCATGAATCTAAATATAATGAGGCACATAATTTTTATTTAGAAAATATTTTGGAAAAGAATCTATACACGTTGGAGAATTTTATTGAATATTTATCATTATCAATGAGATTGAGAAAAAAAGAAAATGTAAAAGTTGTTAATTCAGCAATTTTATCCCTTAAACAATGGAGTCCCAAAATCTATATATTTCTCTTAAATAATTCCAAATATAAATTATTATCCTTCTGGTTAAAAAAAGTTTGTAAAAGAGATAAAAACTTCCTACAATTATTGACTAATTTGAGGTTCTACTCAAACAATGAAGATAAATTTATTATTAAGTTTTTAAAATCTAGAGTGGCTGCTCAAAAAATTCAATTACAGATAAAAGAAATAATCGCGGATATGTATTTTAATGATATGCAATCAAATTCCCTATATTATTTTTCAGTTTTCGATCATATTATTAATGATTATTTAGCTTCTAAAAATTTCAAAAACAAAAAAATTAAAAAAAAATGTGCAATTCTTAATTTAAATCCATGGACTCAATCAATTGGACACTTTATTCTTTTAGATGGATTTATAAAAGGTGTTTTGTTGGGGATATTAGACTATGATATAGTTAGATTTTCTGAACAACCTAAATCAATCATATCAAATAAATTTTTGCATAAAATGTATAAAGAATCTATGGAGAAGAATTTTTCTTTTTCAAATAAAAATGAATATATCTTTTCTAAACCCAATATGGATGCCTGGAGAACTAAAGGTAATAAATTTACTATGTCACATAAACTCTGTATTAAAATACAAAAGATTTGGAGTGAAAAAGGTAACAAACCTTTAATAGAAATTACAGATGATCATATGAAAATTGGTGACAAATTTATTTCAAAAATTTTTGATAATAAAAAAAAATGGTTTTGTACACTGCATGTGAGGGAGCCAGGATTCAGGTTTAATGATGATTTATGGTTAGACACAGGGAGAAATGCAGAAATAAAAAACTATAAAAAAGGTATTGCTTATATTGCCAAGCAGAAAGGATTTACTATTAGAATTGGGCAAAAAGAAAATAAAAAAGTAAATTTTAAAAATTATTTTGATTATGGGAGATCAAAATATAAATCTGATTTTTTAGATATTTATTTAATAAGTAAAGCTAAATTTCATATAGGCACTTCCAGCGGACTTTCTTTTATACCTTTAATTTTTGGAAAAAATAAAAATATTTATACCAATCTAAGTCAACCATTTTTTATCCATTTGCCAGGCTCAATTGGTATTCCTAAACTTTTAAAATCTTTATCATCAAATAGTTACCAAAAACTTTCAACATATGACCAAATTGATCCACCTTTGCTTTTTTCAGGAAATGAAAATTTTAAAAATCTTAATCTTAAACTTGAGGAAAATTCACCAGAAGATATATATGATATAATCAAAGAATTTTTAAATGCTTTTGAAAAAAAAGAATGGTATAAAATTATTTCAAAACGTAAAACATTTTTAATTAAAGGAAATAACAATATTTTTTGTCAAAATAAAATTCCAATGCCAAAAACATTTATTAAAAAATATAAAAATTTGATGCACTAATAATAATGACTAAGCAATTTTCAGAAATCTTTTTAGAAGAGTCAAAAAAAATATGTGAAAATATTAATTGTAACCATATAGAGAATATTGCTAAAATTATTTACACCATAAAAAAAAATAAGGGCAGACTTTTCTTTTTAGGAGTTGGTGGTAGTGCAGGAAATGCATCACATGCAGTAAATGATTTCAGGAAATTAGCAAATATAGAATGTTATACACCTACTGATAACGCCTCAGAACTAACTGCCAGAATAAATGATGAAGGATGGGATAGTAGTTTTGCAAATTGGTTAAAAGTTTCAAATATTTCCTCAAAAGATTGTTTATTTTTTTTTTCTGTTGGTGGTGGAAATATAAAAAAAAAAATTAGTATTAATCTTATTCAAGCAGCAAAATTAGCAAAAGAAAAAAATTGTAAAATTATTTCAATTGTTGGAAGAGACGATGGATATCTTGCAAATAATTCAGATCAAAGTTTAATAATACCCACGGTAAATAAAGATAATATCACACCACAATCCGAAGCTTTCCAGGCTATAATTTGGCATTTGTTAGTTAGTCACCCAAAGATAAAAGAAAATAATACTAAATGGTAAAAAAGCCATCTAAAGCTTTTTTTTTAGATAGGGATGGAGTGATTAATAAAAGTTCAATAATAAATGGCAAACCAGTAGCACCTACAAAATTAGCTGATTTTAAGATAATTAAAGATGTTAAAAAATCTTTTATATATTTAAAAGAAAAAGGGTTTTTAACAATTATAATCTCTAATCAACCAGACATAAAAAAGGGTTTGCTTAATAAATCAGTTCTAAGAAAAATGAATCAAAAATTAAAAAAAGAGCTCAAAGTGGATGATATTTTTATTTGTGAGCACACAGATGATGATAGATGTAATTGTAGAAAACCTAAATCAGGAATGATTTTAGATGCAAAAAAAAAATGGAATATAGATTTAAAAAGTAGTTATTTAATAGGAGATAGATGGAGAGATATCTACTTAGCAAATAGACTAAAAATAAAGTGTTTTTATATTGATAAAAATTATAAAGAAAAAAAACCAAAAAAATATAATTATAAAGTAAATAATTTATTTCATGCTATAAGGACATTAAAAATAAATGAAAAGATCTATTAAAAACATCGATATTTATTGTGATGGTGCAGACTTTGCGTCAATGAAAAAATTTTATAAGATGAGCTATATCAAAGGTTTTACTACCAATCCAAGTTTGATGAAATTATCTGGAATAAAAAACTATGAAAGTTTTTCTAAAAAAGCATTAAAGATTATCAAAAACAAGAGTATATCTTTAGAAGTATTCTCAGATGATATTAATGAAATGGATAAACAAGCCAATATAATTGCAAGTTGGGGTAAAAATATTTACGTTAAAATACCAATCACTAATACTAAGGGTAAGTCATGTCTTCCTTTAGTTAAAAAATTGATAGATAAAAATATTAAAGTTAATATCACAGCTATTTTTACAACAAAACAGGTAATGGATGTAAAAAAATATATTAAAAAAGATTCACATGTAATAGTATCAATTTTTGCAGGTCGAATTGCAGATACTGGTATAGATCCAACTAAAACAATATCTAAATCTATAAAGTTATTTAAAGATTATAAAAATGTTAAGACTTTATGGGCAAGTACAAGAGAGATATTAAATATAATACAAGCAGATAGAATGAAATGTGATATAATTACTGTTCCAATAAGTATGTTAAAAAAAACAAACACACTTGGAAAAAGTTTAGAAAAATTTTCTTTAGAAACTGTTAAGAGTTTTTATGATGATGCAAAAAAAGCAGGGTATAAAATTTAATATTAATAAGTTAAATGTATTTTTTTTTTGGTGATGGAGAACTTGGAAATCAAATATTTCAATACAAATTTATCGAAAAAATAATAAAAAAAAAAACTATCTTAATTTCTACAAATTTTAAAGATCTAGATAAGTTAATAACTCTAGATAAAAAAATAAGTTTAATTAATTTTGAAAATAAATATTTAGTTTTTCTATTAAGAAGAGTTTTGATATGGGTATTTATTTTATTTACAAAATTAAGATTAATTAGTTCAATTAATGTTTCAAGAATTAGTCTATATGGGAATAAGCTAGAAAAAAAAAAAATAATAACTAAAAAAGGTTTATTTAATTCAACTTTTATATACCCAAGGTTTTTTCAAAGTGAATTTTTTTTTAATATAAAAAAAAAAATTAATATCAAGCCATCACACCTTAAAGAAGCGCAAATTTTCTTTTCAGGTATTCCTCCTCGAAAAAAATATGTTTTTATTCACTATCGACAAGGTAAAAGTATAAAAGAAAAAAAAATGGGGTTATTTGGTATGTCAGGTATTGGGAAAAAAGATTATCAAATCATAGAGTTTTTAGGAATGAAAGGTTTAGCATTACCTGATCTATATTATAAAGAGCTTATTAAATTTTTTATCAAAAAATTAAAAAACCCACATTTTATAATTTTATCTGACGATAAAAATTATGCTAAAAAAAAATTTTCTTTCTTGAAGAAAAAAAGTATTTCTAAAAATGATCTATTTGTAGACTTGTCAATTATGAGTTTATGTAGCTATGGAATAATGTCTAACAGCTCAATTTCATGGTGGGGTGGGTATCTAATGAAAAAAAGAAAAATTTTATTTGGCCCAAAATATTGGTTGGGGTGGAAGAGAAAAATAGTTTTTCAAGCCGGTGGAGAGCCATCATTTGCTAGATTAATTGATCCAAATAAATTTATTTAGCTCACGTAAAATTTTTATAAACATATAAATAAAGACAGTTTTTATTGGTCAGTAATTCTACGTTATAAAATATTGCATAAATACATATATTATAAATTAAAATAAACATTATTTAGAAAATGTTGTATATATTCTCTCAATAATTTTAATCACAAAAGTTTATTATTTATGTATTGGCCCCTTCAAGAGAATGTTATATCAGATTATGAAAGACAAAAATTATCACATTTTATTTTAAATACAAAAAGATTCACTCAATTTAAAGAAGTAGCAAAATTTGAAAAAGCATATTCCAAATGGCAAAATTCAAAATACTCAGTATTCGTAAATTCAGGAAGTTCTGCAAATTTATTAATTATTCAATCAGCTAAAGAAATATACAAATGGAATGAAAACGATGAAGTACTAGTGCCATCATTAACTTGGCCCACAACAGTGACGCCTGTAATCCAGTCTGGTCTCAAGCCTGTATTTGTAGATTGTAATCTTGATGATTTCTCATTTGATTACAATGATTTAAAAAAAAAAATAACTAAAAAAACAAAAGCAATTTTCTTAGCACATATAATTGGATTTCCAGCAGATATTAAAAAAATTAAAAAAATTATTAAAGATAAAAATATTCTCATTCTTGAAGATAGTTGTGAATCACAAGGTGCCACTATAGGTAAAAAAAAAGTTGGTAATTTTGGATTAGCTTCTAGTTTTAGTTTTTATTGGGGCCATCACCTTACAACAATTGAGGGAGGTATGATAACAACAAATGACAAAAATTTTTACCATACTTGTTTATTGAAAAGATCACATGGATTAGCTAGAGAATTACCAAAAAAATTACATTTAAAAATAAAAAAAAAATATAAAAATATCGACTTCAAATTCTTATTTTTAAATTGTGGTTTTAACTTTAGAAACACAGAAATTAATGCTTACCTAGGTAGGTTTCAATTACCGCAAATCAATAATTGGATAAAAAAAAGAAATAATAATTACAATAATTTTTATAAAATTTGTCTTAAATATGAGTCGCATTTAAAATTAACAATTAATAAAGGTATATCTTCTTTTGTACTTCCATTTATTTTTAAAAAAAAAAAAGATAAGCAAGACTTTGAGCAATTATTAATAAAAAATGGCATTGAGACACGACCCTTTATAGCTGGTAATCTTCTAAAGCAGCCGTTTTTAAAGAAGTATAATACTACCAACCTTCCAAATGTTACGTTTCTTCATAACAACTCATTTTATATTGGCAATAATCAATTTGTAGATGAAAAAAAAATCACTAAACTAAAAAAATTGATGTACTCATTTTTTAATGAAAGATCTTAAGGTTTCTTATATTTGGGGACATAATAACTTCAAAGAGTTATTAATTCCTAAAATTATCACAAACTATTTTAATTTTAATATAATTTGGACAGATCCATCAGATTGTGATCTTTTATTAATTGGCCCTTACAAAAAATTTGGTAAAATTTTAAAAAAAATATATTCAAAATCAAATTTTTTGTCAGGTGATGTCTTTAATAACCTTGAACGAAGAGTTTTTTTCAGAATAAATAAACCAATTACACTTTTTTACTGTAGAGAAAATGAACGCAGTTCATTTGAAAAAACTGACTATTCAATTGGTTCTGATTTTAATTATGAAAAAAATGAGAACTACTTAAGAATACCAATCTGGAAAGATTATTGTGATTGGAGTGATTTTGGTATTGCAAACTCCCCTCTCAAAACGCTAAATGCTATAAGATTTGGCGAACATTATTCTATTAAGGCAATGTTAGAACCTATTGGTAATAAATTTATACCAGAAAAAAAAAATTTATGTTGTTTTTTTTCAAATCTTAACTTTGTCAGAAATCAATATCTAGAAATGATTAAAAAATATTTTAAGATTGATGGATACGGTTCAGCTTTTGATCCAAATATATTAGGACATAATCAAAGCAATTTTCAAAAAAAAGATATAATGAAAAATTATTTAATTAATTTTTGTCCTGAGAATGAACTTTATCCAGGATGGTACACAGAAAAAGTTCCTGATGCCTTCCTTGCTGGTAACATTGCTCTTACTTGGGCTGATCAAAATATCAGAACTGATTTTAACAAAAAATCATTCATCAATTTAAATGATTACAGAATAGATGAGTTAGATATTTTATTTAAAGAATTAAAAAGTAATGATTTTATTAGTAAGTTTTATAAAGAACCACTACTTTTAGATCCCATCAATATTGATAGAGAAATTGTATTTTGTAAAAAAATATTATCAAATTTTTACTAAAAAAATAATTTTTTCATTTATTATTTTTATATATTTTTTTTTGCCATTCAATGGTTCTTTCTAATCCCTCATCTAACTTTATAAAATTATAATTTTTAAATTCTTTTTTATATAAAGATATATTAACAAAGGCATTCTTAGGTGCTCCAATACCTTTTGAGTAAGAAGTTTTTTTTGTATTAACTGGTACTCCTAAAATTTTTGCTATTTTTTTTGCGAGATTATGAATTGAGATTTTTTCTTCTCCACCAACATTATAGATTGTTTTTTTTCCAAAAAAAAGAATATCTAATAGCATTCTAGTAGCATCTGACACATAAATATAAGATCTTAGAGCTGTGCCTTCATCATTCATCTTAATTGAATTTAAGATAATTGCTTTTTCAATGAATTGATTCAGTACTCTTTTATCATTTTTTTTTGTCCCAGGCCCATAAGCCAGACAAAGTCTAGCTGATTTAGCATTAATTCCAAATTTTTTTCTGTATATATTTATTATTGCTTCACCACCTCTTTTTGACTCAATATAACAAGCACGTGGATGGTCTGTGTTTGTTAGTCCTATTTTGTTTTCCTTAATCTTTCCATTTAATCCACTATATATTTCACTAGAGCTCAAATATAAAAAACTTCCCTTTTTATCTATTTTTTTTAATAACATATTTAGAACCCCAGTATTAAGTTCAAATGTTTTGATTGGATCTTCCATAAATTTCATAGGCTGACCATATCCAGCTAAATGAATTATATAGTCTTGATTAATTACATTTATTTTTTTTATTTTTGAAAGATCTTTCTTAATTAATTTGAAACTTTTATTACTTTTTAAAAAATTGAGGTATGTAGGAAGTTTATTTTTAAAGGTAATTGTAATTTTTTTTGGTTTAAAATTTGATTGTAAGCTATTTAAAAAAAATCCAATCATATAGTTGCCCAACAAACCAGTAGAACCTGTTATTAGGATATTTTTATCTTTTAAGAATCGATATTTACTTTCATTATAAATTTTTTGGGTATCGACAATAATTATATCAAAGATATTTTTTTTCATAAATATTAACTATTTATTTTAAGTATTTCTTTATAGTTATTATTCATAATTTCTTTAATATATGTATCTAGTTTTTTTTCAAAACTATATTTAGGCTTCCATTGAAGACTTCTTAAAATTTTTCCACTCAATAATTTACTATAAACCCCATCTTCTTTAGATAAATCAAATCTAATTTCACCGTTAAAATTTACTGATTTTGAAATTAAATTTGCAATTTGCTTTATTGAATAATCTTTTCCAGAGCCTATATTTATATGAGATATTCTTGTATTAGTAATTTTTTTGTATTTTGTTTTATCCATATTTGAAATCAATAATGCTGCATCGGCCATATCATCTACATACAAGAATTCTCTTCTTGGATTGCCAGTACCCCACACATCAACACTTCGTAAATTATTTTTTTTAGCAATTATAAATTTTCTAATTAGTGCAGCCATTACATGACTATTCGTTGGATGAAAATTATCACCTGGCCCAAATAGATTTGTTGGCATTATAGATCTATAGTCAGTATCATGCTGTCTATTGAAGCTTTCACACATTTTTATCCCAGCTATTTTTGCCAAAGCATAAGGCTCATTAGTTGGTTCTAATTTATCAATTAATAGGTCACTTTCTCTAATTTTTCGGTTAGTAATTACTGGGTAGACACAACTAGATCCTATAAAAAGCATTTTTTTTACACCAAATGAATGTGCTGCTTTAATTACATGTGTTTGTATTAGGAGATTTTGGGTTATAAAATCTGCAGGATATGTATTATTAGCATGAATACCACCAACTTTAGCTGCTGCTAAGAAAACAAAATTTATTTTTTCTTTCTTAAAAAAATTATTAACATCTTTTTGGTTTTCTAAATTTAATTTTTTTTTTTCTTTAGTTATAATATTTTTATAACCTTTTTTTATAAGCGTCCTAAGTATAGCTGAGCCAACCATACCATTATGTCCAGCAAGAAAAATTTTATCATTTTTTTTTAAATTCATTAATTTATATTAATTTGATATTTTTTTAAATCATTGTCTAACATCTCTGAAACCAACTCTTTAATGTTAATTTTATTCTTCCATCCTAATTCTTTCTTAGCTTTTGCACTATCACCAAGCAAATTATTTACTTCAGTTGGTCTAAAATATTTTTTATTAACTTTTATAATTGTTTGGCCTTTTTTTAATTTATATTTTTTATTTTTAAATGATTTTATAATTGCAACTTCTTTAAGATTACTTCCCTTCCAAGTTACTTCTATGTTTAGGTGTTTAAAACAAATATTGATAAAATCCCTAATAGAGTATTGCTTGCCCGTAGATATAACAAAATCATTAGGTTTTTTATTTTGCAACATTAACCATTGCATTTCAGCATATTCTTTTGCATGACCCCAATCCCTTAATGAGTTCAGGTTTCCAACTTCTAAAAATTTATTTTGCCCATTTATAATTTTTGCTAATCCAATTGTTATTTTTCTAGTAACAAAAGTTTCACCTCTTCTTGGTGATTCATGGTTAAACAAAATACCATTACAAGCAAATACATTATAAGCATCTCTATAATATTTAGTTATCCAGTAGGCATAAAGTTTAGATATTGAGTATGGAGAGGTAGGTTGAAATTTTGTTTTTTCATTTTGTGGTATCGTTAAAGTTTTTCCATAAAGCTCCGAAGTACTAGCCTGATAAAACCTAATTTTTTTATTTTGTTGTTTAATAATTTCCAATAATCTTAAACAACCCATTGCATTGACATCAGTTGTATATTCTGGAATTTGGAAGCTTACAGCCACGTGTGACTGTGCGGCTAGATTATAAATTTCATCAGGCTTAGTTTTATTGATGATTTGATTAAGGCCCAATGAATCCATTAAATCACCATAGTGAAGTTTAAAATTTTTATTATTATAAATATGATCAATTCTATGGGTGTTTATTAAAGATGCACGTCTAACTATGCCATGGACTATGTATCTTTTTTCAAGTAGTAGTTCTGCAAGATAAGAGCCAGTTTGACCAGTGACTCCAGTTATTAATGCAATTTTTTTTTTCATTATATAATTTATTATTATAGATATAAAACAAATATATATAGTATTTTTAATAAAAAATGAAAGTTTATATAATTGGTGTTTCAGGAATGTTGGGTAGTTGCTTATTTTTTAACTTTACTAATAATAATAGTTTTAATGTTAGAGGCTCGATGAGAGGCAGTAAAAATTATTATTATCCTAAGTTCCATAAAGAACTAGACTTAAATATTGATGTCTTAGATTTTGATATATTAAAAAAAAAAATATTAAATTTTAATCCTGACTATGTAATAAACTGTGTTGGATGGATTAAGCAAAAAAAAAATGAAGATAAAAATGCTTCATATTTAAACTCAATATTTCCACATAAGTTGAATAAATTTTTAGAGAAGAAAAAAATTAAACTTATTCATTTTAGTACTGATTGTGTTTTTAATGGTAAAAAAGGAAACTATAAATTGACAGAAAAGCCTAATGCTCAGGATTTATATGGAAAATCAAAAAAAAAAGGTGAGATATTGTCAAAAAACTGCCTAACTATAAGAACGTCTATCATAGGAAATGAATTAAAAAAACCAAATGGTTTACTGGAATGGTTTCTGGCAAAAAAATATTTTTGCCAGGGTTATTGCAACGTTTTTTTTACAGGCTTAACTACCTATGAAGTTTATAAATTTTTATTAGCAGTTTTAAAATCTAAAAAAAAAATAAATGGACTTTATCACCTATCTTCAAATAAAATTTCGAAATATAACTTATTAACAAAAATCAAAAAAATTTATAAGAAGAATATTGATATTAGAAAAAATTATTCAATTAAAATTGATAGGTCTTTATCAAATAAAATTTCATTAAGAAAATTTCATTTTATTGTATCTAGTTGGAGTAAAATGATAAATGAAATGAAAAATAATAAAGAACTTATGAATAAAAATATTAAGATTAATTAAATTGGTAAAATTAGAAAAAATTTCAATAATTATAACAACATTTAATAGATCGGATAATGTAATTGAAATTATTAAATTATTAAATAAACAACTAAATTTTTCATGTGATTTAGAAATAATTATTTGTGATAGTAATTCAATTAATAAATTAAAAATTATTAATTATATAAAAAATTACAATTCTCTGAAAGTAAAATATTTAAATTTGAAAAAAAACCATCAAGGTTATAAGAGAAATAAGGGTGCTAGCTTTTCAACAGGTAACTATTTAATTTTTTTAGATGATGATTGCTTCCCAGAAATAAATTTTTTATCTAATTATTATAAAAAATTGAAATTAAATAAAAATAGGCAGATTTACTGTGGGTCTGTTGAATATGTCAATAAGCCTTTAATAAAAAATTTGATTAAATTTAGAAATAACAGGTCTATAAAATTTAAAGATAATAGAAATAAAAATTTAGCGGTTAAAAATTTTGTTACTATGAACATGGGTTTTAACAAACATTTATTCAGAAATTATAATAAATTTTTTGATTTAAGGTTTAACTATTATGGATTCGAAGATTTTGAATTAGCATATAGGTTAAAAAATAGAGGTTTTAATATTAATATAATAAAATCTGAGATTTTGCATAAAGATTTTAGAAATTTTAAAACGTTTTTAACCAAATTTTATTTTATGGGAAGATTTGGTATAAAAGATATTTGTCAAATTAACATCAATGCAGCAAAAAAATCTATTTTTTATAAAATTTATAAAAATAAAATAGTTATAAATCTTTTGAAATTACCAATGATTAATTTAGTTCTTTACATGATTGAAAAGAGCATTGTCTATCTTGAGAGTAAACTTCATTTTTATTTACCACCGATATATAAAAGTGGTATATTCATTGCATTTATTAGAGGTTTAAAAAATCAAAATAATGATAGTAAAGATATAAAAATTTATAATAACAACCTTAAAAACTGGTATGAATAGCAATTATAAAAAAATATTTAAAAACAAAACAATATTAATTTTTGGTGGAACAGGTTCATTTGGAAATGCTTTTTTAGAAAAAGCAATTAACCTTCAATTTAAAGAAATTAGAATATTTAGTAGAGATGAGAAAAAACAGCACGATTTACGTATAAAATACAATAATAAAAAAATTAAATTTATTATTGGTGATATCAGGGATATGGCTTCAGTTGTCGACTCTTGTAATAAAGTTGATTATGTCTTTCATGCTGCAGCTTTGAAACAAGTTCCATCCTGTGAATTTTATCCAATGGAAGCAGTTAAAACTAACATCCTTGGTACTAATAACATTTTAGACGCGTGTATAATTAATAAAGTAAAAAGAGTTGTTTGTTTAAGTACAGACAAAGCCGTGTACCCAATTAATGCTATGGGTATGTCAAAAGCATTGATGGAAAAAACTATAATCTCAAAATCAAAAAATTTGAATAAAGATGAAACAAAAATTACAATTACAAGATATGGAAATGTGCTTTTGTCTAGAGGATCAATTATACCGCTTTTGATAAATAAGATAAAAAACAATGAACCATTAACTATTACAGATCCAGATATGACCAGGTTTTTAATGACACTAGATGATGCTATTGAGCTTGTATTGTATGCGTTAGTAACAGGCCAAAATAGTCAGATTATAATTCCAAAAACATTTGCGACAAATATAGGAATCTTATGTGATGCTATACAAAAAATTTATAAAAAAATAGATTATCCAATAAATTTAATAGGTACTAGGCATGGTGAAAAAAAACATGAAACATTAATGAGCAGAGAAGAAAGGTTTTTTTCTACAAAAAAAAATAATTTTTTTATAATTAATTCAGATAATAGAGATTTAAATTATGATCTTTATTTTAAAACAGGAAAGAAACTCATCAACAAGTATGATGACTATACATCACAAAATACGAGACAATTAAATTTAAAAGAAACTATTGATTTAATAAAACCTTTAATAAAAGAATATAATTTAGATTAATAAATGAAACTTAAGATTTTAACCTTATTAGGAACTAGACCAGAAATTATAAGACTTTCTAGAATTATTTGTGAACTTGATAAAAATTTCAACCATATTTTGGTTAATAGCAATCAAAATTTTGACGCTAATTTAAATAAAATTTTCATTGATACTTTAAAAATTAGAAAGCCTGATTATGACTTAAAATGTAAAAATGATAATTCAATTAATTTTATTTCTAAGCTAGTCATTGAATTTGATAAAGTGTTAATAGAAGAAAAGCCGGATGCTGTAATAGTTTTAGGTGATACAAATACAGGACTTGCTATATTAGCTGCAAAAAAAAGAAAGATTCCTATTTTTCATCTAGAAGCTGGAAATAGATCTTATGATATGAGAGTCCCAGAGGAAACTAATAGAAAGGTTATTGATCATTTGTCTGATGTAAACTTAACTTATAGTGAAATAGCTAAAAATAATTTATTACGCGAAAATTTTCCACCAGATAGAGTTATTAAAGTGGGTAGCCCTCTCTATGAGGTGTTGAATTATTATGAAGTAGAAATTGCACAATCAAATATCTTAGAAGAATTAAAAATAAAAAAAGATAATTATTTTTTATTAAGTAGCCATCGGGAAGAAAATTTAGAAGATTCAAAAAATTTTGAAATAATAGTAAATACAATTTCTTATTTAAATAAAAAATTTAAATTACCAATTATTGTCACAACGCACCCTAGGTTAAGAAATAAAATTAACAAAAAAATTATAAATAAAAATTCATTAATTAGATTTCAAAAGCCATTCAATTATTTTGAATATGTAAAACTTCAAAAAAATGCAAAATTAACTCTCTCTGACAGTGGAAGCATAATTGAAGAGTCAAATATTTTAAATTTTCCTGCAATTAATTTTAGAACAACAACAGAAAGACAAGAAGGTCTTGAAAAGGGATACTGTATTATGTCAGGAATGAACAAAGTAGAAATTGAACAATCAATAGAGCTTATGTTAAATGACAAAAATGGAAATATTAAAAATACTCATAGCGATTATATGGCAATAAACTTATCAAAAGTAGTAACAAAAATAATACAAAGTTATGTAGGCTACATAAATAAAAAAGTTTGGTTAAAATAGATACCAAAAAATTCAAAATTTTATGAAAATTTTAATTGTATCACAATATTTTTGGCCTGAATATTTTAGGGTTAATGATTTAGTTGCCGAACTTAAAAAAAAAGATTTTGAAATAGAAATACTCACCAGTTATCCAAATTATCCAGAAGGTAAAATTTTCAAAGACTTTAAGATTAATCCAAAAAAATATTCAAAATTTCAAAATTGTACAGTTTATAGAATGCCACAAATTTCAAGAGGAAAAAGTAGTCTTATGAGGTTATCATTCAATTATTTATCTTTTATGATTTCGTCTATATTTTTCTCAATTTTTTTTTTAAGAAAAAAAAATTATGATTATGTTTTTACATTTGCAACATCTCCAATTATTGTTGCACTTACAAGTATTCTTATTTCTAAAATAAATAAGTCCAAACACATTCTTTGGGTTTTAGATTTGTGGCCAAATGTTTTAGATGATTTAAATATTTTTAAAAAAAAAAGCTTTATTTACAGATTATGTGAAAAGATTGTTAAATATATATACAAAAATACTTATTTAATTCTTTGTCAATCTCTTACGTATAAAAAAAAAATAAATTTATTAGATAGTAGTCTTTGTAAGAAAACTTTTTTCTTTCCTTCATGGCCAGAAGAATCCAAACAAATAGTTATATCAAATCCAAAAAAAGATGAGAATGTATTTTCAGATAATAAATACAATTTGTTGTTTACGGGAAATATTGGGGATGCTCAAAACTTTGGATTAATTTTAGATTTAGTTAGGAAAACCAAAAATGAAATTAATTGGATTATTGCTGGAAAAGGAAGAAGATTTTATCAACTTGAGAAGGCCAAAAAAGAATTCGAATTAAATAACTTAAAACTTTTAGGAATGTTAAAATTTGAGGATTTACGAAAGTATGTTCATCATTCTGATGCATTATTAATTAGTTTAAAATCTGGAGATGCGTTTGATGCAACCATCCCAGGAAAATTTCAGACTTATTTGTCTTATAATAAAAGATTAGTTGGATTAATAGGTGGTGAGGTATTTGACATAATAAATAAATACAATATTGGTTTTGCAACTAAGACAAAAAATATAGAAAAGGTGAAGATTGAATTATTGAATTATTTATCTTGTGAATTTGATCAAAATGAGTTTACGAAAAATATTCAAATCTTGAATAAGATATATTCTAAAAAACGAAATATAAATAGATTAGTTAATATTTTTAATTTAGCCAAAATAAAAAATATAATTAAATATTTAACTAGCACAGAACAACTACCGTTGAATAAAAATTTTGTACTTTCAGCCTTTAATTTAGCATTTTGTAGTGCTTTACAAAAAAATTATCTTACACTTAAAGATGATTTTTATGTTTGGCCAGATGGTTATTATTTTAATAAAATTTCAAAATTAAAAGAACCTAAATTGCCAGGCAGAAAACTGCTTTTAAATCTAGAATTACCAGAATTCATTAAAGAGATAGTTGTGTTGGGGAATTTATCACCCAAGGGTCGAACTTTTTTAGAAAATCACTTTAAAAAAAAAATTATTCACATAAAATTGCCCTTTGGTCAATTAGATGACTTTAAGCAACACGTTCCTATCTTAAAAAAAGAACAGTTATGCATCTTAACACTCCCTACACCAAAGCAAGAAATATTGGCTGAATATATTATGAGTTACCAAGAAAATTACAAAATATTGTGCTTAGGAGCTGCAATTAATATGGCCTCAGGCGAAGAAAAGCCATTACCAGAATATTTAGAAAAAATATTTATTGCTGAAACTATATGGAGATTACAATTTGAAACTTTAAGAAGAATTACTAGATTATCTTCAAGTTTGGTAGGTTATTTAATGGGAAAAAGAAATAGAATTTATGAAAAGTTAGAATTTAGGAAAATTAATGAAAAATAATAAAATTTTTTATGTTTGGTCAAGTGATTTTGAGGAATTTACTGGAGAAGGCATTCTAGCAAGAAACTTTCTAACAAATATATTTAAAAAATACGATGGAAAAGTAAGGATTAAATCAAATAATGCTGAATATATTTATTTTAAAAAAAAAATAAAAATAATAAATAATTCAATTTATAAAAATAATTTCGTTAATAAATATTTAAAAATATTTATAGGAATTTTTTATCTAAAAAAACATAATTTCGAAGGACATAAAACTTTATACATAAATTATTTACCATTGTGGAATTTTTTAATTTTTTTTTTACTTCCAAAAAAAACTTATTTAGGACCAATCACTGGTGGAACCTATATTTTAGATAAAAAAAATTTAGGAGGATTTATTAGAAAATATTTATTTCCAATTTTTTTTTATCTAAGTAACCTGATAATAGTAAACAAAATTAAGTTACCAATTTTTTCAACAAGCATGTTGTCAAAATACCTGACAAAAAATATTGCCAAAAGATCACATTTTAACTTAAACTTGATCTGCTTTTCACCACAAAAACAAAATAATAATAAAGATATTGACTATCTATTTTATTACAGAATCCATTCTAATAAATCTAATGATTTTTTATCTAATTTAATAAATAAATTAGTAAAAGATAAAAATGTAATTTATGTCGTTGGCGATAAATTCCCAAACAAAAATGTCAAAAATTTGGGAAATTTGAAAAGAAAAGTTTTATTAAATTATTTATCAAGAACTAAATTTTCATTGAACAGTGGAGAAAATTTTTATTCTTTGTTTGCTCTAGATTGCATTTCTAATCATGTATATTTATTTGTAGATAGAAAAAATTATCTAAAAAAAAATTATTTTCCTAAAAATAGTATATGTAAGATTAGTTTTAATAGATTTTCACAAAGTTATAAAAAAATAAAAAAGATAAAAGAAATTAAACGGCATTTTTTTTGTAATTTTAATTTATTAAAAGAAAAGAAAAAAAATTTATTAAATAATTTAAAAAAAATTTATAGTTTTTAATTTATTTTTTTTAAATAAAATGAGGATGGTTTAGAATTTTTTTTTAGATATGGACAAACTTTTTTTAATTTAGAAAAATATTTTTTACTCATATAAAACAAAGGAGCCTCAATTTTATATGTTTCAGTTTTCATTAATAATACTTCTAATAAGTATTGTTCATTCCAAAATAAATTATGATCAATAATCCAGTCACTTGGATATGAGTACGGTATAAATATATCGTGAATACAAATATTAACACCTTTATTTAATGAGGGAATAATCTCTTGATATATTTTGAGCACATCTCCAAATGGTTTAATAATGTGGGTTGAATCTATCAATAACAAGTCATTTTTTTTTAAGCTTTTAAAAAATGATTCATCACATTCTTCAACTTTTTTTTTTAATCTTTTTATATTCAAATTTCTAATAATTTTAATATCCCCTGGATCAATACATGTAATAGAGCAATTCTTTTTTTCCTGTTTATTTTTTAAAACTGCTTCATACGAAATCAAAGTTGAATAACCTGATCCAATCTCAATTATATTTTTTGGTTTTGTATACCTGATAAACTGATAAAGAAAATCAGCATCTCCGTTAGAAAAAAAGGGGTTATTCATATTAAATAAAGTTAATTTATTTTTTTGATTAAGTTTAAGATCCACTAATTCTTTTGAAAATTTAAATTTTTTAAAAAAATTATTATTAATTTTTTTTTCATTAAAAATTCTTAAATTCTTAATTGGTTTTTTAATTTTTGATCTCAAATATTCATTTTTAAATTGCGGTTCGTAATAATGATCCCTTATTGGAAAAATACCTATAAATTTAATTAATTTTGTTGAGTATTTTAAATTTTTAACTCCAAGTAATTTGTACATTTTTAAATTAAAAGCTGATAAACCAAAAATAATTATTCCTGATAAATCAAAAATTATTTTATATCTATTAATGATACTTTTGAGGATTTTTTTCATACAAATTAATAATTAAAAAGGTTAGTAAAAATAAAATTAAATCAAAGTTATAAACCGAGAATGAATTCTCAATAATAGTTCTAATAATAACCATTATATTAATTAAAATAGAACTTTTAACAATTATATTTGATTCTTTATTAAAGATTTGATTAAGAAAAATTACTCTGAAACATGTGATAAGGGATAAAGATACAATTAGAGTAAATAGTAGTAAACCAATTATTCCTCCACTCACTAAACTGTATAAATATGAGTTAGAAACAGGTTTATTCATTAAATATCTATCAGCTTGAAATCCATAGCCAATTATTGGTTTTTGTTTTATATACTGAATAATACTTAGCCAATCTTCTAATCTTCCTGATGTTGTAAAATCTTGAATTATGCGAGATTCGTACTCAAAAGCACTCTTTTTTTTTCTTTGATCAAGCCATTCTTTTTTTTTATTTTGAGAAACATCCTGAGAAACATCCTGAGAAACATCCTGAGAAACAT
>ERZ807291.3302-NODE-3302-length-23125-cov-39.147551_pt1 | contig 23125 bp, 26 predicted proteins | sample MGYA00521257_ERZ807291 | MGnify/ENA primary metagenome ERZ807291 (study PRJEB31413, sample SAMN03169783) | marine metagenome | biome: Marine; feature: Water; material: Subsurface seawater | place: North Sea | collected 2011-04-28 | depth 1 m m ... | reverse complement strand
GTTCTCCAGTATCTCCTTTAAAACCTTGATCTCCTTTAAGACCTTGAATACCTTGCTCTCCTGTATCTCCTTTAAGACCTGTATCTCCTTGGAATCCTTGATCTCCTTTAAGACCAGTTTCTCCTTGGATACCTTGGATACCTTGTTCTCCAGTATCTCCTTTAAGACCAGTTTCTCCTTGGATACCTTGAATACCTTGTTCTCCAGTATCTCCTTTAGTACCTACAGTACCTTGAACTCCGATAACTCCTTGTTCCCCTTGGAAACCTTGAATACCTTGTTCTCCAGTGTCTCCTTTGAATCCTTGATCTCCTTTAAGACCAGTTTCTCCTTGGATACCTTGGATACCTTGTTCTCCAGTATCTCCTTTAAGACCAGTTTCTCCTTGGATACCTTGAATACCTTGTTCTCCAGTATCTCCTTTAAAACCTTGATCTCCTTTAAGACCTTGAATACCTTGTTCCCCAGTATCTCCTTTAGTACCTACAGTACCTTGAACTCCGATAACTCCTTGTTCCCCTTGGAAACCTTGAATACCTTGATCTCCTTTAAGACCAGTTTCTCCTTGAATACCTTGTTCTCCTTGATCTCCTTGGATACCTTGGTCTCCTTGGATACCTTGATCTCCTTTTAATCCTTGATCTCCTTTAATACCTTGAATACCATCGTCTCCTTTGAAACCTTGATCTCCTTGAAGACCTTGATCTCCTGTATCTCCTTTAGTACCTACAGTACCTTGAACTCCGATAACTCCTTGTTCCCCTTGGAAACCTTGAATACCTTGATCTCCTTTAAGACCAGTTTCTCCTTGAATACCTTGTTCTCCTTGATCTCCTTTAAGACCAGTTTCTCCTTTAAGACCAGTTTCTCCTTTGAAACCTTGATCTCCTTTAATACCTTGAATACCTTGTTCACCGGTATCTCCTTTAAAACCTTGATCTCCTTGAAGACCTTGATCTCCTTGAAAACCTTGAACCCCATCAATACCCTGATCTCCTTGGAAACCTTGATCTCCTTGTGTACCTTGATATCCGGATCCTTGATCTCCCTGAGGACCTGCGGTAGAAATATATGCTGAATATGCCATAGTTTAATTTACTTTATTTTTATTTTTATTAGTCTAATGAGTTTTTCTCGTATACTATATCGAAAAGATCTCCTCCTCCGATTTCATATCCTGCGAAATTTGAATTCCAAAACAGTTCATCACCAGCTTCTAAATCTGCAACAGATTTGGCAGTGATACCTGCGTTGTTAGAGAAATATACATCTCCTGTTTTTTCTCCGTAAGTTTCAGTAACAGCTACACCGTTAATATAAACCTGTACAGTTGAATCTGCGAAAGGAGTATAGTCTAATGTAATACCTGTTGCCGATTCATCTCCGTTAGATGCAAGAGGTGTTAAATCAGCCTGTGTGTATTCAGAACCCTGTGCTACCTGAGTTGGACCTAAACTTGGTCTCCATGGTAGAACTTGTGCTTTTGTTGCTGAAATCGCTTGTAAAACTGGATTGCTGTATGCATACGCTGGATCAGAAGCATCTACAAACGCTGCGATAGAACCTGAATCAGATTCATCAACTACGTAAAAAGTACCTGGAGTTAAATTCCAAGTCGATACTTCAATGTTACCAATTTGTACTGCAATAAAATTAGAATCATCAGTAGCTTCTTCAACTACTAATCTTCCCAATTTGTCGGCAGTTTTAGAATCTGCTAAAACCCAAGAACCGTTAAAGAATGCAATAACATTCCCTGCTGCAAAACCATGAGCAGCTTGTTCATAACTTGATTTTAAAGATCCTGATGCCAGTTGAGAATCGATAGACTCTAACTTTGTCTGTAAGCCTTCGATTTGCTTAATTTTTAATTGTGACATAGATTTTTAATTTTTTTTATTTTTTTATAATTTAAAAGAGGCTTTTTAACCTAATTTATCAATTCTATATATCATGATTAAAGAGGCGTAATGTCTATATACCTCCATAATATGGTAATATAATTATGATAATAATTATGATAAATAGTATAATGAATAGTATTACTAAGAAGATAGTTAGAGATTACATATATTTTAGAGAAACATTAGATGACGTAAAATCTATTTCTAGTGATGCGGAAGGTATGTTCAGAGACGCAATGCACGAGCATAACGAGGTTGCACTAACAGCTCTCACTCCACCGGAAGGAGCACCTCCTATTAAAAAAATTGATGAAGAACTTGTTGTAAAATTTGAAGACAAGCTCTTTAAAAAGCTTTTTAGAAAGATAGCGGTATTATGCCATCCAGATAAATTAGATGATTCCTACTCTGAAAGAGAAGCTGCATTTTTAAAAAAATGCTATGAAGATCTTAATACTTCTAACCAAACATATGATTGGGGATTGTTGTTAAAGGTTGCTATGGAACTGGATGTTGAAATTCCGGAATTGAGCGATGAGCAATTTATTAATATTAATAATAATATAGAATCTATTAAAAATACTATTAACCAGTTTGAAGGATCTATGGCTTATAAATGGTATACCCTCTCTGACACTGATGCCAAGAAAGGGTATTTAGAAAGCTGTGCTTCTATATTTATGAATAGTTTAAAGAATCGTTAAACGTCCCACTTATCAGTTAGATGGCATCTTACATAAACAGGTGCCTGATACGCAATACCATTAGGATATTCTGATTGCAATCTCGTATAAAAGTCTACATCTTCTGACGTGTCTTTAGAGATAACATCTCTCCATTTTGTTGATAAATTAGCTTTGTGCATAAATAACCAGGGTGCCATTATCTGTCTGCCTGGTTTTATTTGAATTGGCTTCCATGCCTCTGGTAAACCTTCTATCTGAATTGCCGGTGTTTCTGAAGGATCTAATATAGCATTCCCATTAGTTAGCTCAGTTGAAACGGACTCATGATCAAACCATGAGGTATTTATCCACCAATCTTTTTCTGGGTTTGCGTTAAAATATAAAAGAGATGTCATCGTTGCATTTGGCATTAAAAAATCATCTGAATCCATATACATTACAACGTGGCCGGTTGCTGCAGCTGCACCTAGTCTTCTACCGAATCCTCTATAATATCTTCCTTTATCTTCTATTTCCTCGTACATTTGAGGAGTATCTGTTCTATCGAAATATATTAGTTTTATATTTGGTGTGTTCTTGTGTGATCTATTAAATAGTTGATGTGTTTTATTACACCCATCTGCTACTATAATAAGTTCGCAGTTTTTATATGTTTGGTTTTGAAAACTTTCGACTGCCCTGTGAAATTTACCAATAGGATCTTTTCTTGAATTTTCGTAGTTTTCTAGGTTTACTTGCATCACTATAGATATTTTTATCTTGTTTAGTGATTCGAATATTTCTTTAAAATTGCTCATTATTTATATAGGTTTGTTTTCCAATTATATTCATAAGATAATTCATGTGTTCCTGGTTTAAATAAATTATCTATTAACTTTTTATATGTATCTACGAGATCTACGTTAGTTGACAAATAACGGTCTAATACTTTTTTACTGTTTTCATTATATTGATCTAGATTATTGTCATGTTCCTCAAGTGCCAATTTTAATTGATCGGCTCCTTGTGATATATTAAATCCTTCATAATAATATCCTGCATCCTTTATCATGTCTGCGTTGTGCACTATAGGGTACCCGAAATAGAGTGCGTCTAGGTATGCATAGTTTAATGGGTTTTCCCATTGGTGTGATAAGACTATGTCTGTTTCACTTGCTAAGAACGTCGATACTGGGTACCTTCCAACATACTTTATTTTGTTATCTGGAGAGTTAACTATGTCGAAATTCTTAATCATCGCTAAATAGTATTTATTCTTTAGTAATTTCTTGCCAGATCCTATGTATATTTGTTTAAACGCGTTTTTACCAGATTCTCTAAAAACTCTTTCAGCAATCATGATAGTCATCAATGAATATTTAACAACATTTATATTTGGTTCCATTACAGATAGCTTTTTATCTTTAGCATCCTTTGGAATATATCCCGGAATCAATTTGCCGGCACGTTTTAGTAATTTATTAAATTCATCAAGCGGCTCAGGGTCCCATATGAAAGGAACTGTTTTTATCTGAGAATCCTCTTGTCTGTATATTGTTTTAAAGTATTCTAGGTTTTGATATTCCTGTTGAGGTATTACCCATGTTTCGTCGTGGCCTCCGTCCCATGAAGGAACCATTGACTCGGTAATTGTATCAAACATTACTCGTTCCATGTCAACTACATAACTATTTCCACATTGGTATTTTACTACTTTTAAATTTGGATTTTTGCTTTTCATTAAAGATATCCTACTTGTAGGCAAAGAAGCACCTACCATAAACATTAAGTCTATCTCATTCTCCATCGCTGTGAATTTTGCGATTTTATATTTATTATAATCCCAGTTTACTTTAGTTAAATCAGAAACATTCTTAGCTGCGTCTAAAATATAAACATCAAGTCCTTCTATTTGGTTTAACATTTTAGATAGGTTCAGCGCATTTAATTTAATGCCGTTGATCCACATGCTTTCATATTCCTTTGTTAGAGATATTATAATTCCTACTTTCATAAATTATACTTTATTTATTATATCTATATATTTAAAAAAGAAAGGGTCCCCGTTAGAGGACCCTTAATTTAAAAACTATGAATTAATACTTTCGTATTTTTCTTCTTAGTGTTGGTAAACGAATACTACTTCGTCTTGTGCATCAATCACATAACCTGGGTTAGCTAAAGTAACTTGTGGTCCTGCAACTGTTTGAACAAATACTCTGTGCCCGTTAACGAATACATCTACTAAAGATGCTTGGTCTTCCTGTACAGGGTTTGCTAAAGTATAAACGAATCCAGCTCCTGGGAATGTTTCAGTAGCCATTTGATCATCTTCGATGATAGCAGCTTCTAATACATCTAATCTACCGTCTTGAACTGATTGCTCAGCGTTAGTAGAAGCGATTTCAGCAGCTAGTGCAGAATCAATTCTTGTAACGTCAGCGTTAGTAGCAGCGATTTCAGCGTTTAACTGAGCTTGTAAGTCAGCATCGGCGTCTCCTCTTAATTGAGCCTCAGCAGCCATTTCAGCGTCATGCTTAGCTTCTAATGAAGTAAAGTCTGCGTTAGTAGCAGCGATTTCAGCAGTTAATGCAGCTTCTACACCAGATACTCTAGTATCGATTGAAGTGAATTCTGCAGTGATAGCTCCTTCTAAAGAAATAACATCAGAATTAGTAGCAGTGATTTCAGCTTGTAAAGCATTATCGATTCTAGTAACATCAGAGTTAGTAGCAGCGATTTCAGCAGATAAAGCAGAATTGATACTAGTGATATCAGAATCAGTAGCAGCGATTTCAGCGTTTAAGTTAGAAATTACTACAGCTAAAGCGTCATCATTTACAGTATCAACAGCGTTGATTAAAGAAACAACCTCAACGAATGTATCTTTGTCAGCGTCAGCAGCTAATAAGATTGCGTCGATTCTTGCGTTTTCTGCATCAATGTTAGCTTGTAACGTTGAGTCAGCAGCAGCATAAGCAGCTTCAACTCTTACGAAGTCAGAATTAGTAGATGCAATTTCTGCAGCTAATTCTCCTTCAACTCTTGTAAAGTCAGAGTTTGTAGCAGCGATTTCAGCTTGTAAAGCAGAATCAATACTTGTAACGTCTCCATTAGTAGCTAAAATTTCTGCAGCTAAAGCAACTTCTAAAGAATCAACTGAATCAACTAAGTCTCCAGATACTGCACCTAATCTTAAGTCAATAGAAGTAACATCAGAATTAGTAGATGCGATTTCATTGTCTAAAGCAGATTGTAAAGCAGTGTCAGCTAGTGCTCTTGCTGATTCCTCAGCAGCCATTTCAGCGTCATGCTTAGCCTCTAATGAAGTGAAGTCAGAGTTAGTAGCTGCAATCTCTGCAGATAATTCTCCTTCAACTCTTGTAAAGTCAGAGTTTGTTGCAGCGATCTCTTGAGAGATTGCTAAGTTAATGCTTGTGAAATCTGCGTTAGTTGCAGAGATCTCATTGTTTAAGTCAACGATTACCGCTCCTAAAGCGTTATCATTTTCTAAATCAACAGCATTGATTAAAGAAACAACCTCAACGAATGTATCTTTATCAGCATCAGCTGCTAATAAGATTGCGTCGATTCTTGCATTTTCTGCATCAATGTTAGCTTGTAACGTTGATTCAGCGCCTGTCGCTCTAGTTTGTTCAGCAGATAAATCTCCTTCTAATCTAGTAACGTCTGCGTTTGTAGCTGATACTTCACCAGCTAAAGCAACTTCTAAAGAGTCAATTGATGCGTCTAATTCAGTTTGAGCTGCAACGATCTCATCACCAACGTACTTTGCGATGTCAGATGTGTTTGCAATCTCAAAAGAAGATGTAGCTGCCCAGTTTACTGTGCTTAAGAAATCCTTAATTTGTTTTGAACGAATTTGTGCCATATTATTTATTATATTATATTTTGGCCTAACAACATTATTATCGTTAGTGATTTATATATTCAAGTGAAACGATATACTTTGTCATTTTTTGACGTAATATGTTAATAGAATTTAGAAAATTGGGTTTTTCCCATTTTCCCTATTAAAGATAAGGTATACGTGTGCGCGGATGAATTATTATATTATTATCTTAGATCGTCAGATTTTGCTTCGTAGATTAAATTAATCTCATCTCCTATTTCTAAGTCGTATCCTGCAATCTCTCCATTCCAATATAATTGATCTCCTGATCTAATCTCTTCAACACTTGCAGCCGCTAATCCGTTATTACCTGAAAAGTATGCATCTTTATCTTTGGCTCCATCACCAACCTCAACACTAAGTCCATTTACTTCAACCATAACATAAGAATCTTGATATGGTGAATGTGTTATTAGTATTCCTGTTGCAGAATGATTTCCTACAGATGCTGATGGGTTTATATTCTTATCAACGTAAGTTAATATACCGTCTGGTAATACTGAAGCCGATGTAATTCCATGTGCATCCATGCTATATGATATTGATTGACCAACTTGCCACGTGCTTTGAGTTACGCCTGGCCCGGTTGAAGCCATTTCCAGTGATACGTTTATTTTTACTCCATCTAAATTATCTGCGTCTCCACCGCCTACGTTAAGATCTAATCTCTCCCATGATTCTACTCGATAGATTGCATACATATTAGTTTCTGCAATATCATTTATAGTAATGATACCATTAATATTATCACCTGATATTCTTTTAGTTAAAAAGTTTTCTAATCCAGATATTCTTATTCCATTTTTATCTAGATTTCTAAATATAATGGAATCTACTAGAGCAGGATCTTGTGAACTCATAGATACCATTCCACGATCTGATGGATCTGATCCATCAACATATTCTATTTGGAATTCTGCTTCAATTGGACCTCTTTCGATAATTGTAGTAGTTCCAGTTGGCGTTTCTTCTGTTCCATTATCTACATTAGGATTATTTATAACCTCACCTATTAAAATTCTTGGGAATACATAGTTTTTAGGCTGTGGATAATAGTTCTCGTAATATACACTTACCTGTGCAAAAAGTTGACCAGGCGACATGTGTGTTGAGTTAGCTTCGTTAATTTCAAAAGTAAGTTTACCTGTATCATTTGTTAAATCAACGTCTAAATCAACTGAAACACCTGATATTGAAGGTCTTGAGAATTGTAAAGCTTTTTTATCTTCAACAAATATCGCAACATTAAATGATGTTGGTTGATTTAAGTTTAATATTGAACCTATATAATCCTTATACAGTATAATTTCGTATGTTTGAGAATTACCTTGAATGAAGTTTGATTCACCGTCAATAAATGCTATTATGTCGTCCTTTGCTACGTAAGCCATTTCTGTTAAATATTTTTTATATATATTCGTGTAAATTTAACTCTATTTTGTTAATTTACTATATAGTGAGTATCTGACAACTGGCAATATACATCCTTCTAAGTCATCATTTAATTTGTAATCTACCCTCCAGAATCTACTTTCGTCAGATTTTAATTTTGACTCAGCAACATACTCTACCATTTCTTCGACTCCGTTTAATTTAACATCTACCTCTTTTAATTGCATATCCCTCCATTCCCCTATTAATCTATATGGATTAATATAAGAATAAGTTAATATATTATTATGGTTTTTGTTTATTAAGAAAACTTCTCCCTTTGTTTTCGTAGGCATTTTATATGGAATCTCTGTAATTAGCAACTTAGACATCATAGATCTCCATTTAACTCGAATCATTCTAAATAAAGATTCAAATTCTTCAATTGCTATTTCAACTAAATTGTATATGTGGAAGATTTCATCCTGCTCGTCGGGATATTCGTAATCAAGAGACATTGTATCTAGATTGATTCCTTTAAGAACCTTTAACCTATCGTCTATTTCGTTCTTTTGGTTTTTAAGTATGTATAGATCTTCTAGCTGATATTCAACCTCAATAAGAGCCTCGTGTAGAAATCCGGCTTTGATAATTGATTTTATTTTTTGAGTTGCCCCTAAAAGTTTATATCTTTTTAATTCAAAGTCGAATGGTAATTCAGTTAGCCAATTTTTTTCTAATACGTTCATGAATATATTTATTCATCTTTATTCTGTATCTTTATAAAAATTGGATTTATATTATAAAGTTTTTTTGTTGAAGTTTTTTTGTTGCTGTAGATTATCTTTATTAGGTTTTCCTGTATCTAGAGTAAGTCCCCATTGTAAAATAAACCACTGTGCTTCTTTAGTTGCCATGCTTTTATTTATTTTTAAAACCTTTCTAATTCTATTTATAGCGTGTTCAATAAAGGCCTCTTCTTTTTCCTTTGTGGTTTTATATTGCATATACCACTGTGGATTATTTTTAACATCTTCATACGTCACGTTATGTTCTTTTAATTGTTCATTGATTAGTTCAACGAAAAGATCTCTGGTTTTTTCTCGCTTTGTCATATTACTTTATTATTTTATTAATATATTATAATGATATAAGAGTAGCAAAAGCTTCTCTATCACTGAGTCCTATAAAGTCGTCAATTGATAGAGAAACCATAGCTGATTCTTTTCTCGGATTAAATGAAATTTCTAAAGGATCTTCTAGAGTATTAAAATCTTTTATTATATTATTAAGATACTCTAATTTATCTTGTTTAACGTAAAAATATACTTTCATAATCCTATACTATTATATTATCTTTTTTTTATGATCTCGTCGATGATGCCATATTTTTTAGCTTCAGTTGCGCTTAACCAAAAATCTCTGGTAGCATCTTTCATTACAACCTCTGGTTTTTTATCACAATATTCTCCAAGCAAAACAAATAATTCTTTATTTACTTCTTGCCAATTTTTCCAATCAATTTCAGCATCTTGAATATTTCCTGAGAAACCTCCACTTGATTGGTGTAACATTGTTGTAGAATGCCTTAATGACATTCTCTTGCCTTTAGTTCCTGCACCTAATAATACTGAACCCATTGATGCGGCCATCCCTGTGTTGATCGTACGTATATCACATTTAATGTAATCCATAACATCAACCATAGATAAACCTGATTTTACAGAACCTCCTGGAGAATCAATATGCATTGTAATATCCCCTGCTGATGTCGTATCTAAAAACATTAATTGCGCTTGCACTATTGTTGACATATTATCATTGACTGGGCCCGCTACCCATAATAATCTATCCATCATCAATCTTGAAAAGATATCCATTTGGGTTGCTCTCAATTCTCTCTCCTCTAAAATATAAGGAGTCATCGAGTTTTCAATCTGCTTTTCATAATAATTCATGTTAGACGAACTAACATTATGGTCGCTCATCGCGTACTTCTTAAACTCGTTGCTATAATTCATTTTCTTTAATTAAATTTGTTATTCTTTCACAGACTTCATATTCTTCCTGCTCTTTATAATACTCTAATGATTTCAATAATGATTTTAAATATCCTTCTCTCTCTAATTTAGCTTCCATTACTGTTCCGTCTGGATCTACTAAATAACACAGTACATCAATTTGAAAATTACTTGTTAAATTAAATTCAATAAACTCTACCATTCTTTTATAAAATGAGGCAATGTCTATTACTGGACCATGCTTGGATTCTAAGAAACCGTTAGAATGTACTTCAAAGTGTGGTATTTCTCCAATCATTTTATTATGTTAATCTAATGTTAAGATATTCTCTTAATATATTATTATATGTTATTTGCTTGCTTTCATTTGATACAGCTTCGTTAATATCTCGCATAAAGTTAATACCATATTCTGTTAATATCATATTATCTTTTGTCAAATTAAAAAGAGGATTTTCAATATTCATTGTATAATTACTTCCTTGCTTTTCGCTTTCTGATACGATATTAGAAGCCATATCGAAATGTCTTTCATAAAAATGAATATTATCAGCACAGTGGTAGTATGTTCCTAGTTCTAATTCTGGGTAAGTTTCTAATAACCACAATCTCATATGTTGGTGTATGAAACTAAAGTAAGGTGCATCGAATGTAAGGCCATAGAATATATCATTAGATCTCATTTGAACTTTCATATTCAATTTATTATCTCTAATAAAAAAGTTGAGGTACATTGTACATACAAAATCTTTATTACCTTCAAATTGAAATTTAGGTTGGTTTAAAAAAGATATTGCTTGTCTAGTATTCTTGTCTGACTTCAAAGAGTCTAATGCCCATTGTAGTTGTCCACCTAATAATAAATATCCGTAGTTAGAATTAATTTCATTAGAATTTGGATTAGTTAGAGTTGACCACATTTTTGAGAATTGGCCAATATAATCTACATCACGATCTCTATTAAGATACCAACATAGTTCTCCACCGAAATATTTCCAGTTAAAAGATCTACTATCAAAATGTGCAATTGTTTTTGTAGGATCAAACTCTAGGGTTTGAACAGTAAGTTCCTTAACCTTCATATCTCGAGGTTGAGAAACATTACCATCATTTTCTATATCTAAAATTAAATCTTTGAATTTATTATTAAATGTCATTATATTATATTATTAAAGTAACTTACTAATATTATACTACTATTTTAAAGAAAGTTTATCTTCTCCTTTTTTATGTGATATTGAATAAGCCTTAGATCCAACTACCATTTTCTTATTGATGATTGCATCAGCTAGAATATCTTCAACATAATTTTGTACAGCTCTCTTAAGCGGACGTGCCCCATATAAAGGATCATATCCTTGTTCTGCTAAAAAGTTTTTAGCTGATTTGTTTATTTTAATAGAATACCCTTGTTTCTCTAATCTTAAAATAACTTTATTCAATTCGATTTCTACAATTTCTAACATGTTCTCTCTAGTTAAAGAATCAAACAATATCATATCATCTAATCTGTTCAAGAATTCAGGTGCAAACTTATTTTTAAGTTCCTTTCTAATAATAGTCTCTACGTGCGCTTTTTGAGTTGCAATAGAAGATTTACTTTCAAATCCAATTCCTGCACCAAAGTCTGAAACTTTTTTAGCACCAACATTACTCGTCATAATGATAATTGTATTTGTAAAGTCTACCGTTCTCCCTAATGAATCTGTTAATCTACCTTCGTCTAAAACCTGTAATAAAGTATTGAACGTATCTGGGTGCGCTTTTTCAACTTCATCAAAAAGAACAACTGAATAAGGTTTACGTCTTACTTGTTCTGTTAATTGTCCACCGCTTTCATGTCCAACATATCCTGGAGGAGATCCAATTAATTTAGAAACATTAAACTTTTCTTGGTATTCTGACATATCAATTCTAATGATAGAATCTTCATCACCAAAATAATAGTTTGCTAAAGCCTTTACTGTTTCAGTTTTACCAACTCCAGTAGGTCCAATAAACATAAAAGAACCAATTGGTTTTTTAGATGAACTAACACCCGCTCTAGATCTTTTAATTACCTTACATAATCCACTAACTGCAGAATCTTGACCGATAATCATTTCTTTTAGTTTAGCTTCCATATCTGTGATGATTTTACTTTCATCATCAGTCATTCTAGAAATTGGAATTCCAGTAGCATCAGAAATTGTTTCAGCAATATCGTCGTATGTTACTGGGCGTCTGTTTATTCTTAAATCACTTTGCCACTTTGCAATTGTTTGATCAATCTCATCTCTTTGTTTTAATTCAGCATCTCTGAATTTAGCTGCTTTTTCGTAGTCTTGTTCTTCAACAGCAGCTAGTTTTTGTAGCTTAACCGCTTCAACATTTTTTTCAGATTCTTTGATATGTTCTGGCATTTTAACCTGAGAAAGATGTACTTTTGCTCCAGCCTCATCCATTAGGTCGATTGCTTTATCTGGTAATTCTCTAGAAGTAATGTATCGATCTGATAATTCAACACAAGCTGCTAGGGCTTCTTCAGTGTATTCAACTGCGTGGTAATCTTCATAATTACTTTTAATTCTATTTAAGATCTCAATAGAATCTTCAATTGATGGTGGATCAATAAAAACTTCTTGGAATCTTCTAGTAAGAGCTCCGTCTGTTTCTATATTTTCTCTATATTCGTCAAGAGTAGTTGCGCCAATACATTGAACCTGTCCTCTTGCAAGCGCTGGTTTTAAAATATTACTAGCATCTAAAGAACCACTAACACCGCCGGCTCCGACCATCGTATGTATTTCATCAACAAATACAATGATATCTGGATTAGCCTTTAGCTCATCAACAATCTTCTTCATTCTTTCTTCAAACTCTCCACGGTATTTAGTACCGGCTACGATAGTTGACATATTTAAAGAGATTACTCTTTTATTAGTAAGAGTCATTGCTACTTTTTTATCAACAATTCTTTGTGCGATAGCTTCAACTAATGCAGTCTTACCCACACCTGGATCTCCTAATATAATTGGATTGTTTTTCTTTCTCCTAGAAAGTATTTGACAAATTCTATAAACTTCTTTGTCCCTCCCAATAATAGGATCTAATTTACCCTCAGCAGCTGCTGCAGTCAAGTCTTCTCCGAATTGATCTATTAAAGGGGTTTTTGCTGGTTTTTTATTTGCCATATTGTTAATTAGTATTTATAGTTATTATAATGTAAAAACTAGATTTGTTTATTTATTAGTGAAAAAAAAAGAGCTAGTGGTTAGCTAGCTCTCTCTATTTAAAAATCTATATGTCTTAATTTATCTAACACAGCACGGTTAAATATCGTTCTGGTTTATATATCAAGATTTTTAGGGCCATCTTTAAAAGTTGACAGATCTGCTAGTACATGATGCACATAAAACAGCTGAGGTTTTCTCAACAACTTCAGTCCATTCTTTGCATTCTTTTTCGCCGTCTTCTGGTGCCCATTGAGGATATCTGCTTTCTTTTAAATCGGAATTCATACAAATCATTGTAATCGCTTTGCCTGTCTTTTTAGTTTGCCAAACTTTAGTCATCTTTTTTTTCTGGGTCATAATATATTATTATTTGATTATTATACTTAAATATTACCTTTTGTTTCTATTTTATTATTCCTTAATCCTCAGAGTTGTTAGAGATACTCATAGGATTCTTTGGGGGAATTAAAAATTTTTATTTTCACAACTCCACATTTAATCCACCTCCACCTTCTTTATTATTTACTTAAAGTAGTTTAAACGTTATTCAAAGTCTGGGAAAATAATTTTCAGCAACATGCAAAAACTAAAAAAACCCAAAAACCCAAATCAATATCAATATTCTAGTTGAGGTTCCCGGACCCTATTGGGGATCCCCTCAAGCCCTACCAATATCGGTGTACCCTAGGAGGAAATATCAGATTGGGATTGCCGCCCCCTCTCCCGCCACACTTGGGAACCGCAGGGGATGGGACCCCACTAGCGCACACACCACTCTGAGATACTTTATAAAAGGGGACTCAGAGTACATGTGAGGTTTTGGGTTTTTCCCCCTTTTATTCCTAGCCCTCCCATACCTACTAGTCCTTATAGAATACTATAGAATATTTCTCTTATATCTTATAGGTTTTTATATCCTTATAGGGTAAGGAGTACGGCGCCAACCTGCCTGCGGGGGTGCTAACTTTTTGGGTTATGAAAGGTGGACTGTGAGTGCTTGGAGTCATGTGAGAGGTTGGAACCCTCTGATTGTAGTGAGTGGTTTGAGTCGGCCCTCTCCCTCCCTATTCAACCTCCAAGCTTAAAGACATAAGTTATATTCACAGGTACCAGATTTGTTTCATAATTTGTAAACTTTTTTTATTAACAGTTCTCTGAGGTACTGGGAAGAGGGCGCCCCGCCCGACGGGGTCTAGGGGGTCACTCCCACCCGGGGGATATTTCGGGGACCGGAGCACTTTCCTGTTTATATTATTGAGTGTAGGGGGATGGGATCCTTAGAGGGTACCTCTGAGATCTCAAAGAGTACTCCCCATTGGTTTGGAAGGGTCCTTTTCCCGGGGGACATAAATGGTGCCCATTGGGTAAAGTGTTTTTTGTATATTGCTTATTATTAATAGTAGTCATAGCCCCTTGACCCCCCTCCCTGAGGCCATGGTAAATTCACGGATTTAGCGCCTGAACTTGGGTATTTGCGGCTTGGGTACTCTGGGTCTTGGAGTGGCACCGAGCTTCGGGATCCCCGGTTGGGGCGTGTTCGCTTTGGGTACATTGGACCTTGGGGACTCTGGTGCACCTGGGCTCTGGGGTTGCCCCTTCCCTGGTTGGCCGGGCGGGTTTTGCATCTCTTGCATACTTTCACTCCCTTTAGCCATAGCATAGTTCCATGCCTGGTCCTTTGCCCATTCTTTACCCGCCTTCCACTTACTACTTATCCACTCACTAAATCCCTCGGGTTCCTTTTCTACCTGGGGTCCTGTAACTGGCGTTGCCTGGGGGCGTTGGATCTGGGGGTTACCTAGGTTGGACTTTTGGTTTGCCTGCTGATTGGTTGCCTGAGTGTTACTGGCTACCTGTTGGTTTAATTTAGCTTGTGGGCTCTGGTTGATCATAAGTTAATTGGTCTAGTTGTTGGTTTAGATGAGGTATAGATTTGTCGTATGGGTTGGATAGCTTTAGTGCTATAATACGATTTCTTAACTCTACTATCTGGTCTTGCTTGTTCATACTTTATATGGGTTTTAATTAGTTCTTTATTGGCGCCCCAGGTGGTTCACTCTGAGGACACTATATAAGGGTCACCTATTAGTTACTATAGGTTATATATAAGTGACCCTCCAGGGTGACCCCTATAGGGCCTCTACCTCAGCTTGCTGGTTCTGTTGGTAGGCATAACTTGCCCAGGTTGAACTGTTAACTGCTTTATATTGTGCATAGTTATAAAGGTTCGTATTATAGAACATCGAGTTAATAGTCCCTACGGTTAAGTTAACTAGGATTGTTTCGTCGATTAACTTAACTTTCTTACCTGTTCTACTAAAAACAGTTAACCAAAAGTCTGAACCTTCCGGTTGGAATTGCACTGTTTGTAAAGCACCTTTCTTATAACCACTAATAGCACATTCTGGATTTGCCATTATTCTTGGATTATCAAAGTCTCTGGCATCACATACTGTCATACCTAATTTGGTTTTAACTACCATTCTAAATTTACCGCTTTCGTATTGCGATAAAATATCATTGGTCATAATGTCGTTGTCTAATAAGATCAGGTAAGGATTGTTTAAATTTCTCATAATTTGTGTTTGTTTTTAATTATAGTTAAATATAACACTTTTCTTTGATATAAAAAAACTTTTGGGCAATTATTTTTATTTAGGGTCCTATTTATAATGATTATAAATTACGAAAGTTTTCACCCTAGATTTTTTTATATCATTCTTTTTTCTTATATTTACTATATAATTAAAACAAACAAACTATGGCATTATTAAAAAACAACAGCGGAGAGTATAACTATCATTTTAACTGGATGGACTGTAACGGTCACACATGTGGTTTTAACGATGTCTGGGCTAAGAATAAGCGTGAAGCTGTTAAGCTGGCTAAGAAGATGGAAGACCCTGCTCACTGGGCTTGGTATGATGGTAAGACTTATATAACTGTCCCGGCTGAGGTTACTACTGGAGGTCATTGCTTCTATAATAAAGGTATGTATGTTAATCCTGCTACTATGCGTAGAGCGACTCGTAAGATCGCGGATGATATGAACCGTTTAGGTTGGATGATGTCTAACTAAAAATAATTTGAAAATAATTGCATAAAAGTTTTTTTATCCCAACTATTATGCTTATATTTAACTATAATTAAAAACGTATATGAAAAAAGCAATAGTAATAATAGGCAAAAAAGATTTTTATCATTCCATAGAAACAGCTTCAATAGAAGTAACATCAAAAGGAAGTGGGTTAACTAAAATACTTCCAAAGAGACATACTAATATTTTTACTGAAGAAGAGTTAAAGGTTTGGAAAAAGTGTTTGAATACTAAATGTGGTGAAGAGTTAGAATTAACTTATGGTGAAATGGAATTAATAATTGTGATGAATGATTTACAATATAGAAGTAATTGGATAAAAAGAATTTGAAAATAATTGCATAAAAGTTTTTTTATCCCAACTATTATGCTTATATTTAACTATAATTAAAAACGTAATCGATATGACAAATTTCAAAAACCTTTCAATTTATTTCCTAGTGATCGTAGCTGGTATAGCCATTGCTGCTTTTATAATCCCTGCTCTTATTAAATTATTTTTCGCAGGTCTATTAGGTATGTTCAATCACCCTGCAATTGCCTTAGGTATTTCAGTTGCATTTTTGATAGGATGTTTTTTCGGTAATTTTGAAACAAAATCTAATAAATCTATATAATAATAAATCAAACAAACATTATGAGCATTCAAACACTATCACAAACCGCAGTAGCAGACAAGAAACAAGAGAGCATCAACGCTCAGTCACTACGCCGTACCCTTCCTTTCCGAGACATTTCAATGATCGACGAGAAAACTATCGAGTATAAAGGCACTCGTATTGGAATTACCAAGCAGGCATTTAAATCCTTACTAGCTCTAGTAGGTATGAGCCAAACATTTGCTGACAAATTCTCTAAGCTGTTTAATCCAGAGACTAAAGCGCAATTCATTAATACTATGAAAAACGCAATGGCATCTAATGCAGGTAAACTTAGCAACGTTACATTGGTATTAAATCCAATTTCGAAAGCTGTGATCTTATTTACTAAAGAAGACAAGCTGCAAATTTCAAACGATCAAATGATTCAAGTTGCAGAGAACATGATCTCAGATAGCTCAATGGGAGTGTCTAGATGGTCTACTGATCCAACAACAGGTATTATCACAATCGATGCACATAATCCCAAGGCTGAGTTCGAGGTACTAGGATTATCTAATGAAGTCTTTACTGGAGGAGTTACATTCCGTAATAGTCCAATGAAAGGTTTCGAAGTTATGCCATACGTTAATCGCCAATGGTGTACTAATGGTTTAACTACAGCTATGGCGCAAGAAGCATACCAACTACACTCTTTAGATAATAAGAGTATGGAAAGCTTTTTCGAGAACATGCAACAATTGAGACGTAACAACTACGCTCCTGAAGGATTTGCTGATCGAGTTCGCCAAGCTAACAACACACCTGCTTCATTACGTGAAATGCAATTTGCACACGGACTAATCAGCAAACACGCTGGTGAAAGAGCAGAACAATGGGTACCTCTACAGGAGAACCTCAACGAATATAATAAAGCCGGATTTGAGAAGCTAACTACTGATCAAATGAAAATGGCTAAAACAAACCAATCAGTTTGGTCGGTAATTAACGGAGTTACGCATTTCAGTAGTCACGGTACAGGTATCATCGACACTAACATGCAACAACACGATGAGGCTGATATCCAAACTCGCATTGGTAACCTAATAGGCAAAAAGAGTTTTGATCATGAAAACACTATGCCAAACCCATTTAGTAAGGAACAGCTTCAACAGTCTGGAGCTCTTCTAAACTAATGTTTAGTTTGATTTTAATTATGATTAAAAGGCAGGGGTTGTTTCCTGCCTTTTTTATGCACCTCAGCCAGGGGGCCCTTATCTATAATGATTATAAATTACAAAAGTTTTTCACCTAGATTTTTTTATATCAATAAAAAGTGTTATATTTAATTATAATTAAAAAACAAACAAACATGACTTATTCACAAATCGTTTCCCAGATCAACAAAGCCAACCTTTCAACAGCAGAACTAAGTAAGCTTAATTCTTTTGTAGTAGACACTATTAAGTTAAAGCGTAAAATGGACGGTGCTGTTATCAAGCAACAATTATCTAAAGGTTCAGTAGTAATGGTAGATCATCCATCGCATAAGAACTCTACATTCACGATCGATTCGGTTCGTAGAACTAAAGCAACCATCGTTGATAGTCAAGGTCGCAGAATGAATGCACCTCTATCAATGTTAATTCCAATGTAATTGTTAATAACTTTAGGGATATAATGTCCCTAAAGTTTTCCTATCCCATTAAAAAGGTTTATATTTACATATAACATAATAACACCACCACATGAAACACTACACTATTCAAAAAACCGCAAAAACATATACCCTAACTGAGGTACAATCAGGTAAAACCCTATCAATCGGATCATCACATCCTAAATTTAACTATGTCGCTAAGGAAGATTCTAAAGGATCTCGCATTATTAATATCAATGGCGACAAGTTCACCTCATCTAAAGATTACAGAGGCCACTATAAGAAGTCTACCAAAGCTCAAAAACCAAGTAAGCCTCTTAATATTACCTTAACTAAATTAGATGATTTAAATATTAATGCCAACTTATTTATACCTATAGAGACCAATACAGTCTTTGACAAATTCGCATCTACTGCCGGTGGTATTATGCCAGGTACAAACATCATGGCGGCCGGAGCCCCTGGTGTTGGTAAAACTACGGTCCTATTAGATCTATTAAGTACTGCACATAAGAGTGGTAAGAAGGTCCTATTCATCTCAGCTGAAATGTCTCAGATAGATATGGCCCGCTACCTACAACGTTTCCCTCACTGGGGTCAGTTGCCAATCCTATTCCTCGCAGACTATGTAGATGAATGTCCAAAGTCTGTAATCGAACAAGTCTTAAATGGAGGCTGGGATCTAGTACTAACCGACTCCTACACCGAAGTTAATGACACCGTGAAAGAAGCTTGTAATCTAACCCGCGGTAAAGTAGAGAAATGGTTCCTAGATCTAATGATCTCAAATAACAAAGGCGGGAACAAACCTGGAATCTACACCACCTTTATAACTATCTTACAATTATCTAAAGGAGGCCAATTCGTCGGATCTAACAAACTAAAACACATGACCACGAGCATGATGTCCCTAGACTGGGAAGGTGGAGAAAACGCAGGTCGTAGATATATGGAATTCTCTAAAAACCGAGTAGGTGCAGTAAACAAGAAACTTTACTTCCAATTAGAAGGCGGAGTCCAATTCGACGAGGCCAGATACGCACGAGATCTTTTTAACGACGAGTTAGTATCTACAGAGCGCAAGCAATTAGAAACGGAAGCGGATGCCTTCGACAAGTTATTCGGATTTAGCGAGGCAGATGTAGAAGACTTAGAAGCTCATATAGAAATCTAAGGGTCCGAGGATTCTAAACCTGCCCCCTGGTTATGTGGTGTTTCCAGGGGGTTTGGTGTATTCCGGGTACTGGGACGGGGTACGGGCACCCGCGGTGCGTGAGCCAATTGGGCGAGGGGTTTAAGGTTCCTGCAGGGACTTTACTTGGATGCTATATTATGGACTTTACTTGGATGCTATACTTGGACTGGATCTGGGGAATACCCCTATCTGGCTAGGAGGATCCTTACAGGCTTACCCTTTGTTTCTTATATCCTTTATTAGATTATTATAGAGGGGAGGGAGTTCTTATATTACTATACCTATATTACTTGGATCCGTATTACTTGGATAGTTGTTTGCTTGGTCTTGCCTATCTTGCTTGTCTCTTCTTAGATCTCTTATATCTTTCTCTTGTTTCTTATCTTTCTTACTAAGATTTGGATTCTTATCTCTTCTTTGTTATCTATTATGTATGATATCTTTGGTCCTGCCCGTGAGCTCCATTTGCTAGAATCTTTGCTTGCTTGGGGTCACTCTATTGGTTCCGATTGTTTTGGGTTGTAATTTATATACCTGGTTGGTGCTGCCCCTTAGGGAGTGTGCCTATATATACCTCTTCATTTGGGTCCCCTATCTAGAATGATTATAAATTAGAAAAGTTTTTGCCCTCGGTTTTTTTGTTTCATTTCTTTTGCTTATATTAGTAGTATAATTAAAAACCCAATAGACATGAAAACAAAAGAATTAATTTGGAAATTAGAATCTACAGTTTATCTATTAGATGAAATTGTTTTAAACTATCGATCTGAAGATTGGAATAGTTTAAAGGCTCGTATCGCTGATCGGATTGGAGTTACTAAAGGTAGCGTTAATATGGCTATAGGAAATCTAAAGTGGATCCTATCTGATGGTGATGAAGGTCTCTCTGCTTATACTGTTCGTCAGGAAGAAGCGGTTAGACTTACTCTAGAGAAATATGATATGAGTAAGCAAAAACTTCTAATGATCTTATCTTAGATCTCTTGTTTATAATCATTATAAATTAGGAAAGTTTTTCACCCGGATTTTTTTATATCAAAGTAAAGTGTTATATTTAACTATAATTAAAAACCCAATAGACATGGACAAATTAGAAACATTAGGATTAATCAACATCACATCAGCAACTCAAAAAAAGAATGGTACGGTATGCTACTATGATCCTATTGCTGACTGTGATTATTTAAGTTATGAAAGCGGATATGTTCGTCGAGCATATACTAGAGCTACTCATTATTCTTCTAGATTACACCGAACTATTTATCAATTAAACTTAACTCGTAAAGGCTATATAAAATCTAGTTTTAGTGATGCTATTTATGAAACAACTGTTCGTATGCCGATTATGGAGGCTGGCAAGCGAATTGATAGATTGGCACACTGTGTAATTACTTATAGAAATAATAAAAAATAATGAAAAAGATTTTAAGCCTTTTAGCACTATTCGTTACGGTTAACCTAAGTGCATCCCATATAATGGGTGGAATTATTCAAGTTGCGCAAACCAGCCAAGATTCTTCATCAATTGGAATGTATATCGTTTCAGATGCATTTCCAACAATGCCAACACAAGTTTCAGTACAGAAGTGGGTTAAAGATTCTCAGGGTTGGTACCAATATGACGGCAATATTACACTAACTAAATTTAATACAGGAACGCATCAAGGATTTAACGCTGCAAATTATGGCAGTGATTATTTAGATCTTGATTCAGGACAGTATAGATTTATTTACACGAATTGTTGTTGGCCGATGCTAATTAACTCTACTAATTCAAATCAATCAGACTTTGTTATCTCAACAGATTACTGGCACGTGCCAAACAATTCTACAGCGTTTGCTGAAATTCCACTTTGGATTAATGTAGAAAGTAATGCAATTAATACGATGAAGCCGATATGGGGTAACTACAATTGTCACTTCACAAATCCAGATGCAGGCGACTCAGTTAACTTGACAATGACTGAATTATATTCATCTTATTCTAATGGAGTCTTTGTACCTCAATCACAGACCTCAACTAATATCGCAGCGGGTAATGATTCAATCACATTTGTTGGTACCACATTAGGTGCTCATGGATATGGTTTTCAGATTGACAAATACCGAAATGGTTATTTAATGACTACTCAGAGAATTCAATGGACTTTCATTGTTCGTAATTCAACACTTGGAATCGATGAAGAAAACATTGAAAAAGAAGTTATTGGTGTATGGGACTGGCAAGGCCGCTATATTCAAAAAGATCTAAAAGGACTCCCGGGAAACAAATTATATTTAATTAGATATAATAATAGTTACGAAAAGGTTTATTTAACAGAATAATAAAGTATGAATTTTATAGAAGAGATAATTGAAAGTGGAGATAAGTCTAAACTCATGTTTAGATTTCCACCAGAGCCAAATGGACACTTGCACCTAGGACACGCTAAAGCAATTTGTCTTAATTTTGATCTAGCACATAAATACAAAACAGGCTGTAATCTTAGATTTGATGATACAAACCCACTTGCAGAGTCTTCTGTGTTTGCTGATTCAATTATAGAAGATGTTGCTTGGTTAGGTTATCGACCTACTGAAATTGAAGAGACTAGTAACTATTTTAAATTTATCCAAAACTGTGCTACTCATTTAATTAAAAATGGTGATGCTTATATGGATGATTCTACTTCGGAAGAAATTGCCGAACTAAAAGGAGATCTTGAAACACCTGGAAAAGATTCACCCTATCGTAATAGAAGTGTTGAAGAAAACCTAGAGCTCTTTAATCAATTATGTGAAGGCAATAGCAAATCAGTTCTTAGAGCTAAGATTGATATGGCAGATCCTAATTTACTCATGAGAGATCCTGTTATCTATAGATCTATTGACGAACCTCATCATAATACTGGTACGGAGTTTAAAGCGTATCCAATGTATGATTTTGCACACCCTATCTCAGATTGGAAAGAAGATATCACACATTCACTATGTACTTTAGAATTTGAAGCACATCGACCTTTCTATAACTGGACACTTGATAAATTATTCGATACTGATGTCTTTGGTCCCAATCCTCGCCAAATTGAATTTTCAAGATTAAACGTTGAAGGATTTAAACTAAGCAAAAGATACTTAAAAGAATTAGTAGAAGATGGAACAGTAAATGGATGGGATGATCCCAGAATGCCAACATTAAAAGGTTTACGTCGCCGTGGATTTACACCAGATTCTATTAGAAACTTTTGTGAAAAGGTTGGAATCTCTAAAAGAGAATCTCAAATTGAGCGATCTTTATTAGATGGATGTTTACGCGATGATTTAAATAAGATCTCAGAACGCCGCATGGTAGTCAAAGATCCAATTAAACTGACAATTGTTGGTGATTTTAAACCTGGATTTGCCGCTCTTGAAAATAATCCAGAATCATCTGTTCTTTCCAGTCGTCGAGTAAATTACACTGAACAATTCTGGATTGAACGAGAAGACTTTAGACCTGAAGCAAATAAGAAATATAAAAGACTTAA
>ERZ807291.3289-NODE-3289-length-23198-cov-3.774403_pt1 | contig 23198 bp, 23 predicted proteins | sample MGYA00521257_ERZ807291 | MGnify/ENA primary metagenome ERZ807291 (study PRJEB31413, sample SAMN03169783) | marine metagenome | biome: Marine; feature: Water; material: Subsurface seawater | place: North Sea | collected 2011-04-28 | depth 1 m m ... | reverse complement strand
TACTACCAGCATATCGAGAAATGTATTTACTTAATTTGCAACCTTTTTGGAAAATCACGATTGCTATCTTAATTCGATTACAGTTTTATGTATTCAATCAATGTGTAGTTTCTGTTTTGAATTTTTTAGAAAAGTTGACTTGGAGTAAAAATGAGAAACATTGACGAAAAGGCAAAAAGATTCATAGTTACTGGTGCAGCAGGTTTTATTGGTTTTCACATAGCTAGAAAGCTATTAGAAGCTGGGCACTTTGTCACAGGCATTGATAATCTAAATGATTACTATGACATCCAATTAAAAAAAAGCAGACTGCAGAAATTAAATAAATATCCAAGATTTAATCAACATTTAATTTCAATTGAAACCAGAGGTGAATTTCAAAAAATATATCTAAGAGAACAGCCACACTTCATATTCCATTTTGCCGCACAAGCCGGTGTGAGGTATTCAGTAGAGAATCCTAGGGCTTATTTAGAGTCTAATATATTGGGAACATTTGAAATTTTGGAAGCAATCAAGAACAAACCTCCACTGCATACAATTATTGCATCATCTTCATCTGTATATGGCATGGCAAAAATAATGCCTTTCTCTGAAAAACATAAGGCTGACTCACAAATTTCATTTTATGCAGCTTCAAAAAAATCAGTAGAAAATCTAGCACATAGCTTCTCTCATATACATAATGTACCAATTACAATGCTTCGTTTTTTTACGGTTTATGGAGAGTGGGGCAGGCCTGACATGGCATTATTTAAGTTTACAAAGGCTATTTTTGAAAATGCACCAATTGATGTTTATAATGGTGGTGAAATGATGCGAGATTTTACATATATCGATGATGTTGTTTATGCGGCAACAAAACTTATAAATAAAATTCCTGGAAAAGATGCTATTGATGAAGATGATCAAGATTTTGAGGAAAAATCAATATTCTTTAGAGTTTTGAACATAGGTAACTCAAACCCTCAACCACTAATGAAGTTCATAAGAGCAATTGAAAGTTCAACGGGTAATAAAGCAAAAATTAATTACCTACCAATGCAAGAAGGTGATGTGGTTAATACTTGGGCAGATACTACTTTATTGGAAAGTATTATTGGCACGTTTCCAAAAACAGATGTATCGACAGGTGTTTCAAAATTTGTTGATTGGTACAAAACATATTATTTGTGACCAGAAATATTTATTAGAAATTAATTTTAATTCTGATTAAGTATCAATATAAAAAAAATAGTAAGATTCTGAAAAACTATTTGACTGGAAAAACATTTTGATAAAAATAATACTAAAAAATATGACCCACATGGGCGTGAATCCTAAACAAATTATTTCTTTTAAATATTTTTTCAAATTTATTACCCAAAGGCGTATTTGGAAAAAACTTGGTGGAAAAATTGATGCCAATTTTGTTATTTTGCATGATTATCAAGAAAGTGGTGGGCAGACTTTAGGTCATTATTTTAATCAAGATCTATTAATTGCATCTTCTGTATTCCAACAGAATCCAAAGCGTCACATCGATATTGGATCAAGAGTTGATGGATTTGTTGCGCATGTGGCTTCATTCAGGGAGATAGAAGTTTTTGATATACGTAGTATAGAGCCTACAAAGCATAATAATATTAAATTTGTACAAGCTGACTTTATGGATGACAATATAAATGAAAAAGCAGATTCAGTATCTTGCCTTCATGCACTAGAGCATTTTGGTCTGGGTAGGTATGGAGATCCCATTAATCCTGATGGATTTAATAAAGGTGTTGAAAATATTTGCAACTTAGTTGAACAAGGTGGAAGGTTATATTTAAGCTTTCCCATATCAGATCAAGATCTGGTTTATTTTAATGCGCATAGAACATTTAATCCTATGAGTATTTTTAGCCATCACGCGATCAAAAGTAAATTTGCTCTAGAAAGATTTGACTACGTTGATGACCATGGTACGCTCCATATTGATCTCGAACCAGAAGATATTGACTCAAAATTAGAATATGGTTGCGGTATATATACCTTTTGTAAAGTTAAATGAGGAATTCAAAAGTGAATGATTTAAAGATTTGGATAAGAGGCGAAATTTGCGAACCACAAGACGCGCTTGTACCAGTATTATCTGCAACTGCACAGTTTGGAATAAATGTTTTTGAAGGTATAAGAGCATATTACAACGAGGAAACAGATAAAATATACTTATTTCGCGCAGTTGATCACTTGAAGCGATTGTCTCAATCATCGCATTTAGCGCAACTGCCATTAGACTATGATCATGAAACTATTATCTCGACCATGAGAAAATTAATATTAGTGAATAGATTAAGTGGTTGCGATGTAGCCTTCCGAGTAACATTATTTGGAGATGGCATAGGTTCATGGCATGAAACAGAAAACACTAATATGTTTATTAAACCAACAATCCAACCTAGACGAAATATAGAATCTTTACCAAGTTTAACCGCATCAGTTTCTTCGTGGGCACGAATAAATGATAACTGCATGCCTCCCCGTATTAAACTTGGCGCAAATTATGCAAATAGTCGTTACGCTTATTTATCTGCTAAACATGCTGGATTCGATGTCCCTATTTTTTTAGATGATAACGGAAAAGTTTCGGAGAGTTCTGGAGCATGCATTTTTTTAATTCGTGATTCACGTTTGATTACACCAAATGTAAGTTCTTCAATACTTGAAAGTATTACGCGTGATACCATATTACAAATAGCACAAGAACTGAGTTTGATAGTTGAAGAACGAATTGTCGATAGAACAGAATTGTATCTAGCTGAGGAATTATTTTTAGTTGGTACTGCGGTCGAGATTTTACCAATTGTTCAGGTAGATGAATATAAAATTGGTGATGGAAAGGCTGGAAAGGTGACATTGAAACTCTTGCAAGAATATCATGAAACAGTCACAAGAAAAGCTCGAGAATTTAATAATTGGTGTATAGAGTTATAATGAGTTTTTTATTAAAACCTATAAATCCATCAAAATATAAATTTGTTGCAGATAATCTATGTGACACGTTTTATGTGGCTGATATAAAAATTTTCCAATCTAATTTTAATAATTTACTCAAAGAATTTCAAATGTTCTATCAGAATACAATAATCGCTTATTCTTATAAAACAAACTATGCGCCAAGTTTTTGTTCAAAGGTGAAAAATCTTAATGGATATGCTGAGGTAGTATCTGATATGGAATTACAGCTTGCTAAGTATCTTGGAGTTCCTGACGAAATGATATTTTTCAATGGGCCTTCAAAAAGTATTGTTTCAAGCTTGTCTCATTTGATGCAAGGAGGTTTAGTTAACATTGATAATATGACAGAACTGGATGAATTAATTGAAAATATTCCAAATTATAATGAAAAAAAATTGCGGGTTGGCTTAAGGTGTAATTTTTCATCAAAAACAGACCTTCAATCTAGGTTTGGTTTTGATGTGACGAATGCTGAGTTTGAACGGGCTGTTGCACTTGTATTAAAAAATAAACATTTAAAATTATCAAGTTTACATGTCCACAATGCTGGAAGAGATATCGCTACTTGGAGTGAGACTGTAAGCAACATGATAGAAACCATATCCCAAATGAAAACCAAACAACTGTCTGAAATTGAATATATCAGCTTAGGCGGTGGTTTATATGGAGGGATGCCAGAAGCCCTGAGTAGTCAATTAGCAGAAACTATTCCTACGTTTTCACAATATGCAGAGGTTTCGGCTAAGCTGTTTGCTGCTTTTGTGAAGGAGCATAAGAAATATGGATTTACACCTAAATTGGTGATAGAACCAGGAACTGCGCTTGTTGCAGATGCGATGCAATTTGTTTGTAGAGTTAAAAGTGTAAAAAAAATTAATGGAAAAACATTTGTTAACTTAAGTGGAAGTGGCCACAATTTAGGCACGATAACATCAAAATTAAATCTACCAATAAAGATAATAACTACGTCTAAAAGTATTCAAAAAATTGATTTGGTTAATGCTGACTTTGTTGGTTACACATGCATTGAAAGCGATAGACTTTATGAAGGTTTTAATGGAAAAATTGCTATTGGTGATTTAGTAGTTTTTGATTGCGTGGGATCATATTCAATAGTAATGAAACCACCTTTTATCTTGCCTAATGTACCAGTTGTAGAAATTTCTGATTCTGATAACAATTTTAATGTTTTGAAACGTCAAGAAACTTTTAATGATATTTTTAATACATACGTTATGCCATGAAATATATTGCAATTACAAACCAGCCGCATAACGCTAAAAAATATGTAGACTGCGGGGTTGATTGGGTTATGGTTGATCTAGAAAAAATAGGTAAGCAAACAAGGCAGAAAGATCTTAATACTTTAATTTCGAACCATACTATTTCAGATGTGGTGAAAGTTAGAGAACAGATAGAAGATAAAAATCTATTGGTGCGCATTAACCCTCTTGGTGAATGGACAAAAAAAGAAATTGACGATGTCATTAACGCTGGAGCTGGTATGGTCATGTTGCCATTCTTTAAAACTGTTTCTGAAGTTAAGAAATTTATAGAATTATTGCGGGGGCGTGCAAAAGCTTTCTTACTTTTAGAAACAATGGAGGGTGTAGAAAATGTAAGTGCGATTGCATCCTTGCAAGGTATAGACTTCATACACGTTGGGCTGAATGATCTGCACATTGAGCGAAAAACAAGATTTATGTTTGAGTTCTTAAGTGATGGATATTTAGATGATTTGGCCAAAATATTTAAATTTCATGGTATTAGTTATGGTTTTGGAGGAATTTCTAGAGTCGGTAATCTTAAGCCTCCTGCCGAACGCTTAATTGCTGAGCATATCAGATTGGGGTCGGATGCTGTAATTTTATCACGCAGTTTTATTAATCAGGATAAATATACATCTGACAAGATTTTCTTTGCTGATTTTAAATTGGAGTTTATGAAATTAAAGCATACTGAAATGGCAATTTTAAATTGGTCACGTGAAACATTTATATCTAATAAAAATATAGTTTTTAAACAGATTCAGGAGGTTGCAGATGTTTCAGGAGAAAAAAATTAAATCTATATTTCATGCAGTTCTTATTAGAATGTTTGACTTAATGGCTTCATCAATAGTGTTAATATTATTAAGTCCTTTTTTAGTTTTGGTATGTATCAGCTTGAAATTATCTGGTGAGGGCAAAATCTTTTTTTTGCAAAAAAGGATTGGAAGATTAGGTAAAACTTTCACACTATATAAATTTGCAACAATGTTAAAAAATAGCATTGCACTTCCTGGAGGTGAGATTACACTACGAAATGATCCAAGGGTACTGAAATTAGGTAAATATTTAAGGCTTTCAAAATTAAACGAAGTTCCACAATTGCTAAATGTAATTAAAGGTGACATGAGTTTAGTGGGACCAAGGCCTCAAACTTCAAGTACTTTCAAGTTATTTGATCCAAAAGATCAAGAAAATATACTTTCTGTAAAGCCAGGACTATCTGGCATTGGTTCTATAATTTTTAGAGATGAAGAATATATATTTTCACTCGTCGATAATCCTCTTGAATTTGATGCTAACATTATCATGCCACATAAAGGTAAGTTAGAAGCATGGTATGTGAGAAATAAAACATTGAAATTATACTTCAAGTTGATTTTTTTTACTTTTCAATCTTTATTTCACCCAAAAAATGGGTTAAGTTTTGATACTTTTATGGATATACCCGAACTTCCAAAAGAATTGCTACAGTTTAAAGATTAATACAATATATAGGAGCTAACGTGTCTGATTTATCTATACTGGGGCGTTCAAATTTAATTTTTGATGCAGACATGCTTAATAATGAGCTGGAAATGAAGGAAAAAATTTCTGGTAAAAAAATTTTAGTAATTGGAGCTGCTGGAACTATTGGTCAAGCCGTTACAAAAGAAATATTTAAACGTGAGCCAAGAATTTTACATGCTGTTGACCTTAGTGAAAATAATCTTGTAGAGCTTGTAAGGGATATACGAAGCAATCGTGATTATGCGGATGTTGAATTCAAGACTTTTGCTATCGATGTAGGATCTAACTATTATACTGATTTTTATAAATACCATAGTCCATATGATATTATACTAAATCTGTCAGCTATGAAACATGTGAGAAGTGAGCGTGATAATTTCACACTTATGAGGATGTTAGACGTAAACGTATTTAATTCAATTAAAGTAATGAGATTGGCTAGTGAGCAGGCTACAAAAAAATATTTTTGTGTTTCAACTGATAAAGCTGCAAATCCAGTTAATTTAATGGGTGCGTCTAAAAGAATTATGGAGCTCTATTCATTAAGAGAGAGTTGCAGACTGGATATTTCTATGGCTCGATTTGCAAATGTTGCCTTTTCAGACGGTTCTCTTTTGTATGGCTTTAACCAACGGTTAATGAAATCTCAGCCAATTTCTTCACCAAATGATGTGAAGAGATATTTTGTTACACCGCTTGAGGCTGGTAGACTTTGTTTAATATCAACGATTTTAGGTAATAATAGAGAAATATTTTTTCCTAATGCAGCGTCTGAATTGCGGCTTCAATCTTTTAAGGACATAGCGGTGCGTTACCTTGAGTCACGGGGGTACGAACCTGTGGAATGTTCAACTGAAAGTGAGGCAAGAGCTCGAGTTGAAGAGTTAAAAGCTCGCAAAAAATGGCCAGTTTACTTTTTTGAAAGTGATACAACAGGCGAGAAGTCTGAAGAAGAATTTTTTACAAAGAATGAAACTGTAAATTTTGGCAAGTTTAAAAGTATTGGAATAATTCACAATCAAGAGAAAGTTGATATCAAGGCACTAGACTTTTTTGAAAATGAATTGCGTCATATAAAAGGTGCTCCGTATCTATCTAAACAGAGAATTGTCGCCGCAATAGCAAAACTAGTTCCAAATATGCTGCATGAAGAAAAAGGAAGAGATCTTGATCAAAGGATGTGACACTATACGAATATTTGATTTGCTAATTAGTTGTCTGGCAATTCTATTATTAGGTCCTGCAATGCTGATAATATGTATTGTCCTGTCAGTGACCGGCGAAAGAAAAATAATTTTTACACAACGGCGTCATGGACGTCATGGTGAAATGATAAATATTTTTAAATTTGTGACAATGTTAGAAAATAGTCCAAATATTGGAAGTGGGACTGTAACCGTTAAAAATGACCCCAGAGTCCTTCCTGTTGGAGCGTTTTTGAGAAGAACTAAGCTTAACGAATTACCTCAATTCTTCAACGTTTTAAGAGGTGATTTAAGCTTAATTGGACCAAGACCACAGGAAAAAAGATGCTTTGATACGTTTACGGATGAAGCAAAGATAGCCATTTTAAAGGTTAGACCCGGCCTATCTGGGATTGGTTCGATCATATTTAGAAATGAGGACGAACTCCTCAGTGCAGATAACATTGGAGATTATGATACAATTATTACACCTTATAAGGGTTCATTAGAGATCTGGTATGTCAAAAATAAATCTGTCAAATTATACTTTGTGTTATTAGCTTTAACATTTGCAGTTTTAATTTGGCCAAATTCGAAATTACCGTTTCAAATTTTACACGATTTACCTTTACCATCAAACAAAATTTTAAATAAATTGGTCTCAAATAAATATGTTAAATAACGCAAGCAGAAAAAAAATTGAAGATAATCAAATTTTAATCTTTGGTATAGGTTACGTAGGTCTAGCTACTGGTCTATCATTATCTGAGAAAAATGAGGTACATTTTTTTGATGTGGACGAAAAAAAAATAAATGTGATTAATGCAGGTCGTTCTCCAATATCTGAAATTGAGTTATCCAACCGAATTAAAGAGTGTTCTGTAAATATTAAGGCTTCTACCTTTTCAAAGGCGGTTATCTTAAATGCTGATTATATCTTTTTAGCATTACCGACAAATTTTGATATAACACTTAATAATTTTGACACTTCAATTATCGAAACAGTTCTAAAACAAATTGATGACTGTAGGCCAAGTGCCACTATTGTATTAAAGTCAACTGTACCAATTGGGTTTACTTCTAAGATGCAGAAAAAATACCCATATTTAAGATTAGTTTTTGTTCCTGAGTTTTTAAGAGAAGGTATCAGTATGTCTGATACTATTAACCCATCGCGTTTGGTTGTGGGAAGTTTTGATAAAAAAAACGACCATTTGATTAATTTGCTTCTTAGTGTAAGCCTAAATCATCCACCTGTTTATTTATGTAGTTCAGCAGAAGCTGAAGCAATTAAAATTTTTTCAAATACATATTTAGCTTCTCGTGTAGCTATTTTTAATGAGATTGACAGCTTTTGTCTTCAGAACGATTTAGATGCTAAATCAGTTATAAATGGCATCAGTGCAGATCCAAGAATAGGTAATATGTATAAAAATCCAAGCTTTGGGTATGGAGGTTATTGCTTGCCTAAAGATACTTTGCAGGCGATGGCATCGATAAACTCGGCAGAATTTTCTGTTATTAATTCGATACATGAATCAAATAAAAACAGGATTAATATTCTTGCTAAAGAAATTTTAAAAAAAGCACCAAAAATTGTTGGTATATACAAGCCTGTAATGAAAGCTGGTTCCGATAACCTTAGAGAAAGCACATCCATTGCACTTGGAAAAAAGCTTTCTAGTGAGGGCCTTGAAGTTGTTATTTATGAGCCAATTATATATGAATCAGAGCACGAAGGAATGCGCGTGATAAGCGAATTGAGTGAGTTTACAATAAATTGTGACTTAATTTTAGCAAATCGAATTATAGATCCATTATTTGAAGAAAAGATTTTATTTACTCGTGATATATATCATGTTGAATAAGTCGTTCGTTTCTTCAACTTTTGCATCTGGGCTAGATCTAGTATTAAAAACATTAACGTCTTTCTTTTTATCTGTGTATATTGCACGCACCTTTGGAATGGAAAAATTTTCTATCTTCACATTAGGTTTAAGCGCTCAAGTAATATTATCACAGCTTGTAAGATATGGTATGCAAGAACTCCTGTTACGTGAAATGTGTGCCAAAAAGAGAATTGGTGTAATGAATTCATATTATTCAATACTTATTCTAAATTCATTTGTGGTAATTGCGCTATTTTGCATTTTATATTTTATATTTCGCGAACAAGGTAATTATATTGTTATTTTTATAATTGGGTTACGTTCAATTTTTTTTTCCGATTTATTATTTAAGAATAATTACTACAGTAAGCAAGAAATTGTAAAATTCCATTTCTTGTCGGGCCTAACAAGTTTGGGTTATATAGCTGTATTAGTTTCAGGTATTTTATTAGACTTAAGCTTTGTATGGTTTTCATTATTAATTATATCTGACGTCTTAATATTTTATATATTATTCAAGTTTTGGACAAAAAAAATAAATTTTAATTTTAATTTTAATTCTAATATATATTTGTCTTATAAATATTGCCTACCAATGTTTTTAAGTTCACTAACAGTAGTGTTATACATGAATTTAGATAGATGGATGTTGTTTTATCAAATAGATAATAGTGCAGTTGCTCTTTATGGAACAGCATACAGGATAAACTCTGTTGCTTTTCAATTAATACCAATTGTTTTAGGTGTGATTACACCAATTATATTTTCGTCAATGCCAAAGCAAGAATACGATAAAAAAATTGGCCCTACATTATTTTTGCTGTCATTAGTTTCAACAGCGTTAATGTATTTAATTAGTCCAATGCTTATCGTTACATTTTTTGGTGATGAGTTTATTGATGCGGTGGATGTTTCGAGAGCTCTATGTCTGTTGGTAATGTTAGTATTTTGGGGTAGCTTTTTGGGAATCTATCTAATACGAGATGACAACTTATTACTATCTTTGAAATTAAATTCATTAGTATTAGTAATTAACGTAATGCTAAATTTATTACTAATACCTATATATGGAGTACTGGGAGCTGTTTATGCCACATTATTAAGTGGAGTTTTAAGCTTTACTTATTTAATGATTAAAAATGAAGAATATTGGGACTTATTCAAAAATTATATAAATTTGAAATGCATTATAGGATAGAAGAAATGTTGAATGCTGTCATAGTTGGGTGTGGAAGAATATTTGCTAAACATGCCTCTGCAATTGAGCGCTTGAGTGGAGAAATTCGTGTTTCTGGCATAATTGAAAAAGATGATAGAAAAGCGATTGATGCATCAAACCGCTTTAAGTGCAAAAAGTTTTTTTCAATAGAAGAATTTATTGAAAAATCTTCTGCTGATATTGCAATTATATTAACTCCGTCTGGTTTACATGCAACACATATTAAGAAGATAATAGGAAGCGTTAATACTATTCTGGTTGAAAAACCTGCTTGTTTGAATTTAGGTGATTTGGGGGATCTTTGTGCATTTCAAAAGCAAGGGAAACAAATTTTTGTTGTAAAGCAAAATAGATATAATCAACCAATAATGGAGCTCAAAAGTTGGCAAAATTCAAAATCATCTGGTGAATTAGTTTATGGAACGGTTAGGTTAAGGTGGTGCCGTGATAAAAATTACTATGCGCAAGATTCTTGGCGGGGAACATGGGCTTATGATGGTGGTGTTTTAACAAATCAAGCAAGCCACCACATCGATATATTGCAAATGTTTATGGGTGAGGTCGAGGAGGTATATGCTACCTCAATCATGGGTGAGGCTAGTATTGAAGTTGAGAATACTGCTTTAGTAAATCTTCGCTTTAAAAATGGTGCGCTCGGGTTCATTGAAGCTACAACTGCTATAAGGCCTACAAATATGGAAGCTAGCCTATCTTTGATATTTGATGATTGTGTCGCTGAAATTGGTGGACATGCTCTGAATAATTGGCTGACGATACCAAAAGGACTAGTATCTGCTAGTGAGTTGAATACTAATGTTGGTAATGCTTCTAAAGATGATAAAACAGATGTTTATGGTGCAGGTCATAAAGCTTTATATCAGGATCTATTAAAATATTTTAAAAATCAAAAGCATCAACTTGTGGATATCGTAGAGGGTGGGAAGTCTTTAATATTATTGCACGCAATATATGAATCAATAGAAACTGGCTTGCCAGTCTCTATCTTGGGAAGCTTTCCAAATTCAAGACTTGGTATGGCTACAAGCTAGGGTATCATAAGTAAATTTAAATGGAGTAAATTTATATTGGAATTACATTGGGAAAAACCATTTCGAGAAGGAATTATAGAATATACCTTTGAGATGGATGTAAAAATTTACAGAGGTTGGCTGAATGAACGACATAAAAGGTTTAATAAGTTTCATTTCAAAAATGATAAAGCTTTTGAAAAAAATTATGATCATAACGATGAAGGGCAACAAAATTTATATATTGGGCATCAAGAATTGTATAGCCGTTCTATGAAGAACGGCTATATGGCTTTAGTTAGTTAATCTGATGCAGCCTATTTTGGAAAAAAATATGAAGCACATACCTTTGATGAATTTGAAAGCACAAAATTCTGAAGTCATCGATGAAATTAGTTATGCGATTACAAAAGTTATTAAAACTGGTGTTTTCATAAACGGGGAAGCTTGCAAATCTTTCCAGAAGAAATTTTCAGAGTTAATAGGTATTAGGGAATGCATACCTGTTGGTAACGGAACTGATGCACTGGAAATCGCTCTGGAGGCACTTGAAATGCCTCAAGGGGCTGAGGTTTTAGTGCCAGTAAATACTTTTGTAGGCTCTGTTGAAGCAATTATTCGAACTGGCTTTAAACCAGTTTTTTGTGAGTTTAATAGTGCTGATCTGAATTTATGCCCCAAAGATGCAGAACGAATGATCACCTCAAAAACCAAGGCTATAATGGCAGTGCATCTTTATGGCCGGCCTGCTGATGTTAAGGCGTTAAAAAATATTTGTGATAAATATGGCCTATATTTAATAGAAGATTGTGCTCAAGCACATCTAGCGAATGTAAAAAGCCAATATGTTGGAAGTTTTGGTGATATTGCTGCATTTAGTTTTTATCCTGGTAAAAATCTTGGTGCTTTTGGTGATGCGGGTGCAGTCGTTACTAACAACGAATTTATGGCATTGCGTGCTAGGTTAATTGCTAATCATGGACGTATTGAGAAGTATGACCATAAGGTAATTGGCCGGAATTCTCGAATGGATGAATTTCAAGCTTCAGTACTAAATATAAAAATTGATCATTTGAAGGATTGGACATCACGGCGCCGCAAAAATGCTGATATATATTATCAGATGCTGTCTAATTGTGAAAAATTGATTTTGCCTGACTACCACCCAGGAAATGCGTATCATTTATTTCCAGTGATATCTTCCATTGATCGTGATGTTTTTCGCGCTTATCTCCGGGATCAGAATATTGAAACTGGTTTACATTATCCCAAATTAATCACTGAATTTAATGCATATTTACCATGGGTATCACGTAGCTTTGAAAGTTTAGCCGAGTTAAATTCGCGAATATTTACAATACCAATGAATGAAACATTGTCTTCAAATGATTTGGCTCATGTATGCAAACACATCAGAAAGTTTTGTAATGAAATTTCTTTTACTACCTAGAATCATAGAAAGCCGTGATTTTCATTCCCTACCTAATAAGAATTTAAAATTTGAAATTGCAAATATTTCGGATCATTACGCTGGTCTTATTAAAGCTTTAAGTTTAAAAAATCATGAAATTAAAATACTGCTGGGAGATTCAATTTTTATAGGCTTTCGCACTGAACTAGTGGGGAATTTTTTTACAAAATTAATACTAAAGATACTCAGAAACTTACCAGGTTTAAGGCAATTAGATGTTTTTTTTTACTCTGTCTTTATAGGCTTTTATTGTAAGTATTTTAAAATTGATGTGGTGTATTGCGAACTTGAAAGAAAATTTAACCCCAGTATTTCAAAAAAAATAAGTAAAAAAACATTTTTTCATGAATGGGTAGGCGTGCATCCTCATTTTTTAGGTAAAAGCACTATGAATAACATCAAAAATTTTGATGTTATCTGGTCTCTTGGTTTGTATAAAAAAAATGTAAATGTTCCGAACAGGCAGGCTTGGCAATATATTGGTAATGTTGTTGACCCAGATGCATTTGAGCGCAAACCAGTAGCTAAAGATATTGATATCTTATTTTGTGGTGGAGTAACTGCTAAGCATTCTGAAAGGATAAAATTTTTAGAGATGGTCTCAAAGGAATTTGCTAATTTTCATTTTTATGGTTACGGGCTTGAATACATCCCTTCAGAAAGCCCTCTTCGACTTTGCTTCAAAGGATGGAAATCACCTGCTGAAATTCCTGATCTTATAGCGAAAAGTAGAATTATACTTAATCTAACTATGGATGATTACGATATATTAGAAAAAGGGTATAATTCAAGATTATTAGAAGTCGCTTGCACTGGAACATCTGTTCAAATTTTAAAATTAGATGACAAAATTTCTGAGTTTCTTGATATTAATAAATCAGTTGTAACCTTTACTGATCAGTTTGATTTTGTACATAAAGCTAGAGAAGTATTGCAAAACTATGAAAGCTATAGAAAGATGATATTACATGCTAAAAAGGAAGCGGCGATTTTTAATTATGATCGTTTCACGAATATGATTTTAGAAGAATTACAACTTAAGAATGGTGAAAAATGAAAGCTATTATAATGGCTGGTGGTACTGGAAGTCGCTTACTTCCCCTAACACTTGCAATAAACAAACACCTTTTACCCATATATGACAAGCCAATGATTTATTATCCGATAAGTCTATTAATGCTAGCTGGCGTTAAGGAAATACTGTTAATAATAAAATCTGACAGTTTAAAGCAATTTAAACTACTTCTTGGAAACGGCGATGAGCTTGGAATAAAAATTAATTATAAAGTACAAGATGCACCTTTGGGGATAGCGGATGGTATAAAAATTAGTGAGAATTTCATTAGAAATGAAAGATTCATTTTCGCATTAGGCGATAATATTTTTTATGGAGATTCTATTGGTCTTTTAGTAAAGGATGCATACAAGAATTCAAGTAGAGGTGTAGTTTTTTCTTGCTGGAATTCCAAGCCTGAAGATTATGGGGTACTTCAAAGAGATTCTAAGAAATCGCCTCTTAATATAATTGAAAAGCCCACTGAGTATATAAGTAATGAAATAATTACGGGCTTATATATTTATGACTCAAGTGTTATTGATATAGTAAATTCACTTAGGCCATCCCAGCGTGGTGAGTTAGAGATTTCGGATCTTAATGACAAACTCTTAAAGCAAAAAGAACTTGCAGTGGTACAGTTAGGCCGAGGTGTAGCATGGTTTGATAATGGGTCTGCTCTGTCAATGCTTCACGCTTCGAATTTTGTAGAAATAATTCAAAATAAACAGGGAAAGCTTATTGGTAGTGTTGAAGAAATAGCATTAAATTTGGGATTAATTGAGTATTCTGCCTATAAGTCTAGAATATCTAAGTTCCATAAATCAAATTATGCAGAATACCATTTGGAATAAAGTTTACGGTTTTTGATCTACCATTAAATTGATTGTGAAATGGGTCAAGAGTTTTGATATCAAGTAGAGGCAGTAGACATGTATAAAGATACTATATACCTACATACGGACAATGAGTTAGAAGATTTCATTGATGAAAAAAGGGAGATTTCCTTTTTTTCAAATAAAAAAATAAATATATTTGACCTAAATAACTGGGGTCTTACAGAAACAGGATCGCTAGCACATGAATCAGGAAAGTTTTTCAGTATAAAATCAGTTATGCCATCATTATCCCAAAAATCGATACTACATCAAAAGGATATTGGGTTTTTATGTTTATTTAAAACACTGATTAATGGCCAAGAATACTATTTATTACAATGCAAAGCTGAACCAGGAAATAAAAACAAATTCCAATGGTCTCCTACTATTCAAGCAACCAAGAGTAATTTTTCAAAAGTGCATAAAGGTAAAATACCAAGCTATTTTGATTTATTAGTTTCTATTTTAAATGGCACTAAGAAAGGTAAGATATTAAGTGATAGCCTTTTGCCAGAACAGGGCGAAATTTATTGGCAAAAGTATAATAGAAACATAATCATTGAAACAGATTTTATTCAGGAATTAGATGGGTTTAAATGGTTTTCTAAAATACAAGTACTTAGAGAACTTGGTAAATTATCTGAAATAAACTCTTGCTTAAGAAGCATACTCAGTTTGGAGTTCTGTAAACCAAATAAATTGTTAGCAACTAATCCAAACTTTCAAACACAACTTTGTAATATATCACAAGGAAATAAGGGGAACTTTGAATTATCAGATTGTTTGGATTTGAATCATACAGATAATGGAGATTTGTGCCTTTTAAAAAAAAGTGATGATCTGATTGTTACAGTTGTGGGACTTGAGGTTAATATTGATGGTCGAGAGGTTGGAAGCTGGGAGCAACCAATTGTTACATACAGTAAAGAGTCCACAAAAGTAGCTGTTAGAGTTAAATCAAATGGAATTGGGATAGGTTGGATTTGGTCTATTAATAAACAGGCAGGCTACTTAATGGGCTGTAAAGTTGGATTGATGGAATTACCTCAAGCCCACAGATTATTTAATAGTTATTCAGATTTAAATCCACGGAACATTTCAACAGTGAATTTGCCTGAGGAGGGTGGGAGATTTCTACATGTAAATAATTGTATATCTTTTTTTGAAATTGATGTTTTAAATATTGAATTAGTGCAGTATTATCTAAAAGAAGATGAAAATATTAGTATATTGACCGATTATGAATCTGCCAATATTAATCAATCTGGAATGTTAGAAATGGATGCAAGAAGTGCATTAACTTTAATGCCTGTAGTATATTGTGATTAATTTTTTATTGGTTGGAAATTCTAGCCTTTTCAATAGGCGTATAGCTCCCGCTTTGGTTAAATTTAAAAACCAGATAGAATGTTATATGGTAACAAGAAATCCTAAAAACTTTAATTCTAGTTTAATAGGTAGTAATAGAGTATTTGAAAGCATTGAAAGTGTTTTAAATTGCAATAAAATTGACATAGCATATATCTCTTTACCAAACCATTTGCATTTTGAGACAGCAAAAATTCTATTAGATGCAAACATTAATTTAATAATCGACAAGCCCGCAATTTTAAATAGAAGAGAGTTTGAAAGACTTTTAAATATAGCCAAAAAAAAGGATTTGTTTATTTCAGAAAGTTTAGTATATCACTATCATCCCGCTTGGAAGTCATTTAAGTCTGTAGTAAAAGAATGTGGTCCCTCACTTTTAGAGGCTCAATTTACTATACCTAAGTTACCATCTACTAACTTTAGAAATAATAAAAAAATGGGTGGTGGTGTAATCAACGACATGGGTCTGTATATGATTGATATTTGCACAAGATTTTTTGACAGTATGCCCATCAGGATACATTCAAATATTAAAAAAGATATAAATTTTTTGGACCCTATTTTTATATCTGCAGAATTTAAAAACAATAATTTTTTCAATGGTATTTTTGGATTCAATTTACCCTACAAAAATTATGTTAAGTATATTTCAAATGATACAATAAATTCTTTAGAGCGGGTTTTCAGCCCACCAGCTGATTATGAAATCATAATAAAAAAGCACACAAATGGGCTGGATAGTACTACTAATGTATCTTCTGCAGACGTCTTTGAGTTATATTTTTACTATATTTTTGATCTTTACCGAAATAAAAAGTTCGATAAAATATTATTAGAATTTGAACAACAGTCTAATAATTTTTTAAATCTTAAAGAATGTGTGCTTAATGAAAAGTTCTGAGATAAATGTATGGTCCTACCTGAGTGAATACGAATCTCAAAGAAAGGATATTCTTAATATTGTAGACCGCGTCTTCTCGTCTGGTAGACTAATATTCGGTGAAGAACTGAGGCTCTTCGAGCAGGAGTTCTCCAAATGGCTTGATGTTAAATGTTGTATTGGTGTCGGTAACGGAACTGATGCTATAACGATTGCTCTTCAATCTCTTAATATAGGATGCGGTGATGAGGTTATTACTGTTTCTAGTACGGCTGTTCCGACAATTTCTGCAATAGTTGCTGCAGGTGCTCGGCCTGTATTTTGTGATATTGATATTTCTTCATATAATATAGATGTATCTAAGGTGTCTGACTTAATAAATGAAAATACTAAAGCAATAATTGCCGTCCATTTATATGGGAATGCATGTAAATTAATAGAATTGAAAAAAATCTGTGAGAAAAAGTCATTATATTTGATTGAAGATTGTGCTCAGGCACATGGCACACTATATCAAGGAAAAAAAGTTGGTTCGGTTGGTGACGTGGCAGCCTTTTCTTTTTATCCAACGAAAACATTGGGTGGATATGGTGACGCAGGTGCCTGCGTAACAAATGATGATAAAACTGCTGAAAAAATGAGAAAAATTCGATTTTATGGAATGGAAAAATCTTATTACTCAGAAATTGATGGTATAAATTCTAGAATGGACGAGGTTCATGCTGGAATTTTACGTTACAAATTAAATAATTTAGATAACGATATTAATCGTCGAAGAGAAATAGCTCGATTTTATAGGGAAGAATTGATTAATACAGATTATATTATGCCTGAGGAAGAACAGAATAGCTACCACTCATATTATTTGTTTGCAGTAAGGCACAATAAAAGAGATGAGATAATTAAGTTCTTGAAAGAGCAAAAAGTTAATATAAATATTTCTTACCCTTGGCCTGTTCACTCAATGCCTCCATATAAGAAATATCCCAAAAGTGATATGCAAAATACTGATATGCTTGCAAGTACAGTGTTTAGTTTGCCAATGTACCCTACTCTTACTGATAATGAGGTGATGAAAGTGGTCAAATTGCTAAAGATATTTCATAATAAAAGAAATTTAAATTAAGAATGTTAAATTTTGTAACTATTTTTGATAAAAACTTTCTTATTCAAGGCCTGTGCTTATACAATTCCTTGTGCCGCAACCTCAATCAATTTGAATTATTTGTAGTCGCCTTTGATCACGACGTAATAAAATTTTTTAAAGACTCCAAATATGAAAATATTACTGTTATTCCATTATCGGACTTAGAAACTAACGAGTTGAAAAACATTTCCTCTGATCGGAGTAAGAAAGAGTATATCTGGACGCTAACGCCATTTCTTCCACTTTATGTTTTAAGTAATTTCAAAGACGTTGAGTGTATATATTACATTGATGCTGATATGCAGATTATTAAAAATCCTACTGAAATTGTAAATAATTTTATTGATAAGGATAAATCTATTTTGCTAAGTGAACATGACTTTGCAGCGCAATATGATCAAACTAGCTCTTCTGGTCATTTTTGTGTTCAGTTTATGGGCTTCAAAAGAAGTCCTAAATCTATACTCTTTCTTCAAGAATGGTGTGGTTTGTGTTTGGATTGGTGTTTTGATAAAATTGAATTAGATAGATTTGGTGATCAGAAATATTTAGAAAAGCTAGAACTAAAATTTCGCCCTCATGTTGAGATAGTTAAGCAAAAAGGTGCGATCCAAGCTCCATGGAATGCAATTAGATACCCACATTCTGAAGCTATAATATTTCATTTTCATGGTTTTAGATACTTAGGAAACTATAAATTTTTACTAGAAAATGGTTATAATATTCCTAGACCAACAATTAATCACATATACAAGCCCTATGCTGAAGAAATCTTAACTCAGGTAAGGTTGATAGAAAATTTTTTTGGAATAAAGATTCAACAGGTCTCTATCAATAAAAAGTTTAGGCTTCCGTTATTTTCATTTCTCCAGTCAATTTATCGGAATAGGCATTTATTTATATCTAATGAAATAATGAAACTTAAATGAAATTAACTATTATCACGGTAGCAATTTCTAACGATAAAGATTTACATCGAACTATTCAGAGTATTAAAAGATGTAGCTTTGATACTCAAGAAGTTGAATTGGTTGTAGTATGTCCTGAATATGTAGATACTCCCTATGACATAAAACATTTTCGTCACATAATTGATGAAAAAAAAGGAATTTTTCAAGCAATGAACGCTGGACTAAAGCAAGCTCGAGGGGAATTTGTTTTTTTTCTTAATGCTGGTGATATATTTTATTCTAGAAATGTACTAAAAAATATTTGGCCATTTTTAAGTGATGAGACTAAAATCGTTGCCGGCAATGTAGAAATATTTTTTAAAAACATTTCTACTTTAACGAATTGCTCACCTTGGATTCCTCATCAGGGCGCATTTATTCCAAAGAATTTCTTTTCTGATAGATTTTACAGAACGGATTTCAAATTCTTTGGTGATTTGGAGTTTTGGTTGTATCTAAATCAGATAGGAAAATTCACAATAAACAGACTTGATATTACAATTGCTAAGTTTGAATATGGTGGGCTAGGAAATTGTGGTGAATTTTGCTTCATGCGGGCACAAGAGAGAATAAAACTGGCTATAATGTATCATAAAAAACCATATCGCCTTATTAGGTTGACTCAGGCAACAGTTGCTAAATTAACATTCTTATTATTTGGCCGGAATTTATATTATTACTTATCAATTAAAAGAAAATTATGGTGATTTATTTATTTACATATATTTCGGTAGTACTATTTTGGGTGATTATTGATATCAAACATGGCTCAAGGCATGTAAGTCCAGTCAATTTATTATTAAGACTAGTTCTATATTTTTCCTTTGTACCCCTAATTTTTTTGATAATATTTAGATATCAACTGCAGTTTCTGTCTTTTGATTATGTTGTTTTGTTGGATGATATTAATTTAAATAATTATCTAGTTGCATATACTATGTATGCAATTTGGGGATTATTGATGTATTTATTTACTAACTCTGGTAGGTTTTATTTACTTGATAAAGGAACCAGTAAGCGAAAAAATATTGAAAAAATTGTTCTTGTTCTTTTATTTTTTTCTTTATCGTTATTATTTTTTTCTGGTGCAGTGTCGGATACCATTGAAAATATTTTGGAAAATCCACTAATATATTTATTAAGGCGAGAGGCATTAAGTGGACTATCACCACTATTTAGTACGATAGTCGCTTTTATTATTACAATTTTAATACCAGTTTTTTCAATCTATCTTGTTATTTATGGCCGAAAAAAATGGATTTTTGCAATTATAACTTTGCCATTTAGTTTTATGACTTTCCAGAAAGCACCAGGCTTTGCTATTGTTTTTTCTTTTATTTTGCGGATTATTTATAGTGTTAAAAATAAATCTAATCGTTATATTACGCTATTTCTAGGATTAGCTTTTATATCTTGTTTATATTCTTTTGTATCATATCAAGAGTTTCGAGGTAACATAGATTTTTTATCTAACCTTTTAATTACACCTCTTAAAATTTTTGCCCGAATAGCTTTTACCCACCATGTTAGCAATATTAGTTTTTTTGATTATCAAGGAGTATATGGCTTTATAGGGGTGAACAGTGACCGTTTTTTATCACTGATTTTACAACAGAATTTTTATTCATATCCGGATTTAGTTTTTGATATATCAAAAGCAGTCTATGGTCAGGCGTGGTCAAATAATGCAGGATTTATAGGGGCTAGTTTTTTGATGGGAGGTTTTGGCATAATTTTTTTAAATTTAATTATTTATACACTTGTTTTTTGGGGGTTTATAATCGGCTTAAAGCTCATTGATAGTAAGGAAATTGAGAAACTAATTACTATATATTTTGTTTATATAACACCGGCTTTTGTGGGCACCAACATGGCAACTGTATTATTTTTTTACAAAGTTGCCTATTTAGGAGTGTTTATATTTGGTGTTGGTATGTTAATGTCAATTCTAAGAGCGGTAAGTGCCAAATAACTTATAATCCACCTCACCGTTTATTATGTAAATTTTAATTTATTCTACCATTATATCACAGATAGGCTTGGAGTAGATGATTAAAGTTTAAAGAAAACCTTTTGTGTCTGGACAAACTCTTGGGTATTTAAGTAATAGCAGATATGTTGAATTAGTTCTATCAAACTGATTCAATTAATTAATGCAGTAGTTTTTTAGAGAGTTTAAAATTTTAATTTATAATAAAAATAGAAAATTAAATAACGATGATTACAAAAGTACGAAAAGCAGTCTTTCCAGTAGCCGGGTTTGGTACCAGATTTTTACCTGCAACAAAAGCAATGCCTAAAGAGCTTTTGCCAATTATTGATAAGCCATTAATACAATATGCTGTAGAGGAAGCTATTTTAGCAGGTATTGATACATTAATTTTTGTAACAGGTAGAAACAAGCGCGCTATTGAAGATCACTTTGATAGTAACCTAGAGCTTGAATTGGCACTTCGCAATAAAGGTCAAGAACGACAAGCTGACATGATAAGAAATATTATTCCCAAAAATGTAGAATGTATATTTGTACGCCAACCCAAGCAGCTTGGCCTAGGGCATGCTGTTCTTTGTGCAGAAAGGGCTATTGGAAATGAGCCATTCACTGTTCTTTTGGCGGATGACTTTATAAAATTTGATGGGCGTGGCGTTACTGCAGAACTAATAAGCGCATTTAATAAATCAAATAAGAATCAATTGAGTGTAATGAAGGTTAATGGTCCAGAAATTTCAAAATATGGGGTTGTGGTTTTAAAAGATGATAATAGATCAGTTTCTAATCTCATAGAAAAACCCAAGTATATTGATGCACCTTCAAACCTCGCAAGCATTGGGAGATATGTTCTGACTCCCAAAATCTTTGATGTTTTACGCAATCAAAAAATTGGATTGTCTGGTGAGATTCAATTAGCGGATGCAGTAAACACTATTGCTTTAAAAAATGATGTAGAAGCGATGTTATTAAATGGCACACGTTTTGATTGTGGGAGTATCAAAGGTTATGTCGATGCCATAAAATATATGTCAGATAAAGTCGATTATTAATATAATAAATTAAAAACCATATATAGTAGTTATATTAAATATTAATCCCTTTGTGCGATGGTTTTTTTCTGTTTTAAAATTCTGAAATGTTATGTTTGATTTGAAACTTAAGAACTCTTTTTTCCATGAAATGCCAAAGTCTGTTTGCCAACCATGTTTCCTTGAGCTGCTCAAACGATGATTTGACCAGTTAGAATCATTAATAATTAAATTTTTTAGTGAGTAGTTTATCTTTATATTATCAATTATTTGGGTTTCACCCCAAAGGTTTAATGATTTACCTTCAGTATCTATTGGCGCACCCATCGAAATATCATAGTTAGTATAAGCATAAATACCATTATTGTATGCAGTATTGGGCCCACAGAAGCCGTGAGTTGTTCTGTCAATTCTCGTATCTACGTATTCAAATCCGACTTTAGTTGCATATTTTGTTTTGGATGAAATTAACTCAGTACCTAAAAGGTGCATATAGCATGAAGGTAAATTTCCGGCTTCGTCTTCTCCAATAAATTGCCCATAAATTCTATAAGGTGAATTTTCTTCATTAAATTTGTAGCTAAAACCAAAGCCAGCTAACTGATTAATATTAGAATTTTTATTTTCATTAGTATTGCCAATTAAAGCACTACTTAAAGAGGATAAGTTTCTTGGATAACCTTTACCTCCCCATTGTGATGTTTTAACCAACTCAAATTTTAAATTATTAACTGGCTCAAATAATATACGCACACCTAGAAGCATTGCGTTTTTAGGTATATTATTTCCTGATAAAATTGAATTGAAACCCTCTATTGACCATGGACCAATCCAAGAAAATAATGGATTATTTGGTTTTTTTTCCGCATTCATATTAATAAAAACTGAGTCTGAAGGTCTTGCATTATTTGACAAGATTAGAGAGGTTATCGGCGAAAATGACCAGTTCCGATGGATTTTGCCAATTCCAATAGTTGTATTGTTGATCTTATATTTTAGATGTGATTGATCGAAGGAAAACTTTCCGTTTTTAGTAAAGTTTAAAGTAATATTTTGTATACTTTTGTTATCATACTTTTCTAATCGCAGCCCTACTGAATTATCTAAATACAAGTTTTGATTTCTATGATTGAAATATTGCTTATTAGTATTAAAATTATACCAAGTGCTTATATCTATATCCTTAGATAACACGCTCTTAGGCCAGAAGCTAACAATAAATAATAAAAAGATTATAAAAAAATTGATGGTGGGAAAAAAAATTGGTATTCTTTTATGGTAAAGTAGCATATATGTTAGTATCAATTAGTGATTTCGTTCTTAGTAATCTATAAATAAACTTAATACAAT
>ERZ807291.3288-NODE-3288-length-23200-cov-6.555628_pt1 | contig 23200 bp, 18 predicted proteins | sample MGYA00521257_ERZ807291 | MGnify/ENA primary metagenome ERZ807291 (study PRJEB31413, sample SAMN03169783) | marine metagenome | biome: Marine; feature: Water; material: Subsurface seawater | place: North Sea | collected 2011-04-28 | depth 1 m m ... | reverse complement strand
CCAAAAAACTAAGATCTCAAGGCCGTATTCCTGCCGTATTTTATGGCAAAGATACTCTCAGGCACTACTCCGTCGATGATAGCAGTTTTCGTGCACTCATGAGGTCTACCGGAGGAGCCCTTTCGCTCATAGAATTAGAGGAAAATTCAGGAAATAAAGAGCTCGCTCTTCTCAAGGATATGCAGATTGACTCGGTAAAAGACAATATTTTACACCTCGATTTTGTTCAGGTCACCCGGGGGCAAACCCTTGAAACAAAGATTCCACTTGAGTTGATTGGAGAGTCGATCGGAGTTAAGACAATGGGCGGAATTTTGGAATTTCATCAAAGTGAAATTCTAGTTCGTTGTCGACCGAGCCAACTCCCCAAGGGCCTTCAATTGGATATCAGCGAACTTGATTTAGGCGGCAGTTTACAGATTAAAGACCTTCCGACCATCGAGGGTGTGGAGTATGTTGCGGACCCTGAAGCTAATGTAGTGACTTGTGTTAGCAGTGCTAGCGGTCGAGCTGGAGCGGATGATGAAACTGATGAAGAAACCATACCAGATGGTGATGATGCAGAATCATCTGAAGCAGATCCTAGCCCTGAAGATTCCGAATAACCATGATCCTGCAATTTGGTGAATTTAATAATTCTAGGTCTCGGTAATCCTGGTACTAGTTACGAATACTCGCGGCACAACGTTGGACATTTGTTTGTTAATCGCTTGGCTGAATTCCATAAATCTTCCTTTCATGCCAATCAATTCTTCGAAGTTTGTAGTTTCCCCTTTGAGGACGGAAAGTTAACATTACTCAAGTCAGTTAATTACATGAATAAAAACGGATTTGGACTCAAAGGCTTCCTTGGCAATATCAAAGGCACTAAACACGAACTTGTTATTGTGCATGATGAATTGGATTTACCTCTTGGCAGGGCCAAGTTTTCTCTTGGTAAGTCTGCAGCTGGACACAACGGAGTGTCAAGCGTGCTTGAACAACTAGACTTTTCTCCTCCCCGCCTTCGTGTGGGCATTGAGGCGACTAGACCTCGCAACCTACCCCCTTCCGAATTTGTTCTTTCTCGATTCACCTGCGATGAGCAAATAACTTTAGGTTCCATGTTTCCGACCCTATTCCATTCATTAAAACTTATCGTCAACCAAGGCCTTTCATTTGCAATGAATTACACTAATTCTTACCCTTCAAATAAACCTGCCACAATATGACATCCAGAAACTACTCAGCCACCATCGTAATTGACCCAAGTGGAAGCGAAGGCACTTCGAGCGAAATGATACCAAAGTTAAGTGAAGTAATTGCTCAATCCGACGGTGAAGTAACTAAAGTACAAGAGCTTGGTCAGCATGATTTCGCCTACCCTTCCAAAAAGAAGATTTCTCGCGGAACATACCTTCAATTTGAGATTGCAGGCACTCCAGAAACCCCGGAAAAAATCAAAGAAAAACTTCGGCTAGAAAAAAAGGTTGATCGTATCTTGATCGAGTGCAGTAGTTAATAAACTCCTTATTCAATGGCTTCACTTAACAAAGTTCTTCTTATTGGAAACCTTACACGAGATCCTGAAGTCAGGATGATGTCCTCTGGTAGACCTGTTTGTAATTTCGGAATAGCATTGAACCGAAGTTACAAGGATTCTGAAGGCAATAAGCGTGAAGAGGTAACCTTTGTCGATGTTGAGTGCTTTGGTCCCAGAGCAGAAGCTGTCGGCCGATTTTTTTCCAAGGGTCGACCAATTTTTATTGAAGGTCGCCTCAAGTTGGATCAGTGGGAATCAAAAGAAGGAGAAAAACGAAGTGCTATCCGAGTGGTTCTGGACAATTTTGAGTTTGTTGATTCTGGCAAATCCGATGGCTCCTCATCCCCTAATGATTCTATATCTCAACCCACTCGAGCACCTGATGCACTCGAGTCATCTGTTTCTCCGCCTAAAGAGGACTCCCCTCCCACTGATCCCGATTTAGACGAAGATGTCCCTTTTTAACCCCCCCTTACCTTACAAATTATGGCTCATACTGAAATCTTACTCCTAGAAAAAATCGATAACCTTGGATTGGAGGGCGATGTCGTTAAAGTACGATCTGGATTTGCACGCAACTTTCTTCTTCCTAGAAAAAAAGCAGTTCCTTTAAATTTATCTAACAAGAAACGATTGGATTCTCTTATGATGGCAAGAGCTGCACGTGAATCTGATGAACTACGAAATGCTCAAGAGGTTGCAGGGAAGATTGAAGGTATCTCTTTGGCAATCGCTGTAAAAACTGGCTCTGGAGGTAAGCTTTTTGGATCAGTTACTTCTCAGCAAATTATTGACAAACTAAATGACCAAGGCTTTGTCGTAGACAAGCGTCATTTCAATAACTTCAGCGCAATAAAAAAACTTGGCCAAACTAAGGTACAACTGCAGTTACATTCAGAGGTAGGAGTAGACTTGTCCGTTGAAGTGGTTTCTGAAAACCCTATCGAAACAGAGTAGCTGACATTTCTCTTTCTTTTTGTAAAAGGAGTAGATAGTCGTGCCCTCCCTTTCAACTAAACTTCCAAGTTCAGATTTAGGTAGTCCAGAGCAGCCCCAAGTCGCAGCTTCTAATAAGATACAAGGAAAGCCATTACCAAGTAATCAAGATGCTGAGCAGGGTTTACTGGCTGCATGTATTGTTGATTCATCTGGAGAGGTTATTTCAGCTTGTATCGAAAAATCGTTAAGACCGGAAGACTTCTATTTCCTTAAGCATCAATTGCTATATGGAGCGATCCTTTCGTTACACAATAATACCATCGAGATTGATGAAATCGTTCTGATCGAAAAGTTGAGGGCAGATGGTCAACTTGATCAAGTTGGAGGAAAAGATGGAGTGACCTCACTTTCGTCAAGAATTGATACTTCAGCTCACGCTTCTTTTTGGCTAGATATAGTAAAACAAAAAGCTTTGCTGCGAAAATGTATTTATATCGGATACGACATCATTGATGGAGCAAACCAACAACCATCTGAAGTTGAAGAATTTTTGGCTAATTTGGAGCAAAGGGTTTGTTCATTGGGGGACGATCAAAATATTAGAGCATCCATTCCTTTCAGCGAGCCAATCAAGCAGGCGATGGAGCAAATTCAACGCATGCTTTCAAGGGAAGAAGTGGACGGAGTGTTATCTGGTTATTCGGATTTAGATGCTCTAACGAATGGCTTCAAGCCAGGAGAGATGATCGTTTTAGCAGCACGACCTTCTGTTGGGAAAACAAGTCTGGCGATGAATATAGTTGAAAATATCGCATTTTCTTTATCCAAAAATTCTAGTCCCAAACAGTCTTTGGTATTTAGCTTAGAAATGAGTTCGACCTCGCTAGCCATGAGGTTAATTTGCGGAAGGGCGAGGGTTAACATGAATGATTTAAGAAAGGGTTTTGTACCCAAGTCAAAAGCGGAAAGCTTACACAAAACGAGCCGAGAATTTCAGGAAGCCTCTTTGTGGGTTGATGATACCAGTGGCTTGACCATAAATCAGATTCGGGCGAAAGCCAGAAGGCTACAAATGAGAAAAAAGCTCGATTTGGTAGTTGTAGACTATCTTCAATTAATTGCAACTGACGGGCGTTTGCATTCTCGTGAGAATCAAATATCTGAGATTTCCCGCGGACTTAAAGCTATGGCCAAGGAATTGGATGTCCCCGTTTTGGTTCTTAGTCAATTAAATCGAGACTCGGAAAAAGAAAAGAGGGAGCCCCGATTGTCAGACTTGAGAGAATCAGGGGCAATCGAGCAAGATGCAGATGTAGTTATGCTACTGGGTAAGCATCGTAAGGGTGAGGATGTCCGCGAGATGGATGCTGGAGGAGAGGAAGCAAGCCAAGAAGAGGATTTTGAACCAATTGTGTTAATTTTGGCTAAACAACGCAACGGACCTACAGGAAAAATCAATCTTGCATTTCGTAGAAAATTTACTCGTTTCGAAAGTATGCAATCTGAGCACAGACTAAACTAAAGAACCTGATGAAAATCATTTCGGTCTTTTCTCTAACTTTCCTGATTTTTTCTGCAGTTTGTGCATTTGCATATTCCGATGACAAATTAATTGGATCTATCGAAATACTGATGGAAGGTCCGAAAACAGTTAGTGAATCTTTTGTCAGGCAAAATTTGCAAGTCGAGAAAGGTTCACCTTTCCTCTCGTCCTTGGTTGATAAATCCATTCGTAATTTGATGGAATCTGGAACTGTAAAAGATGTAAAAGTTTACTTGGATCCGGCTATAAAAGATGATGATTCCGTGGGACTTGTTTTTAAGGTATTCACCAAATCTCGCATTAGAGAAATTAAATTTCAGGGTAACTCTAAGCTTTCTGATAATAAACTCTCGAAAACTATTGCTTCGAAGAGGGGGCAAATGCTCGATCATTCGAAACTTAACTCTGACCTTCGTACTTTGGAAGATTTATATTTGGAAAAAGGTTACTGGAATGTACGCGTTCGAAGTGAAATCATTGATTCAGGAAATAAGAAAGGAATAACTTTACTTTTCGAGATTTTAGAAAATGAAAAAAGAACAATTTCTAAAATAAATTTTGTTGGGAATAAAAACTTAACAAACAATCACCTGCTTGAGGAAATGGAGACAGCACCTTGGCGTTTTTGGCGTTTTTGGTCCGTGAGGTCAAAATACCGACCTCGCGTGTTGGAAGACGATTTGGAAAAGCTTATGGCTCTTTATAGAAACGAGGGTTTTCTTGGAATCAGCATTGAGCAAGGTGATGTTCGAGTGATCTCTGTAGACTCTAAAAAATTACAGCTTCAAATTGAAGTAAAAGAAGGAAATCGTTCTTACTTTGGAAAATCAACGATCTTAGGAAATGCGGTTCTTTCCGTAGATGAAATCGAGGAAAATGCATTAATTTTACAAGGCAATTTTTATTCCCCGGACTTATTGTCTAAGGAAAGAAACCGCATCAAAAGAATTTACGGTGAGAAAGGATACCTTGACGCTTTTGTTAAGGTAATTCGAAAGCCTAATTTAGAGTCCAACCAAATCGACTTAACCTTTGATATAAGCGAAAACAACAAGTTTTCGGTCAACACTATCAATGTCAGAGGTAACGAAAAAACCAAGACTGTTGTTCTTTTAAGAGAATTAGCATTAGCTCCTGGTGAAACATTTGATCTTACACGGATGGCAATCGATGAGGGGCGGTTAGTAAATACGAAATTATTTGATAAAGTAAGCGTCTCTGATGAACCCATTGAGTCCATGGATCCAGAGCTTAGAAGTTCACGCCGCAATATGGTGGTTGATGTGGAGGAAGGAAGAACGGGACACCTTGGCTTTGGGGTTGGTTTCAGTACGCTTGAGAAAGCCATGATGTTTGCAGAGATTCGACAAGGGAATTTTGATATAATGCGATGGCGTTCTCCTCACCGATTACAAGGAGATGGGCAAAAGTTCCGCCTGCGTCTTAAACTAGGTTCAAGAAGCAATGAGGCTCGTTTGGCACTTGAGGAACCGTGGTTTTTAAATCGTCGATTAGCAGCTGGTTTTGAAATCTTTCGCGAGAAGTCTGATTTTCAAAGTTCTTATTACGATGAATTGAGAGCAGGATTCGAAGTCTATTTTCGTAAAAGACTGTTTGAATTAGTCGAGGGAAGACTCTTTTACAGTTACGAAGATGTTTTGATTGACGACATCGATCAACAATCAAGAACCTTATTTATCCGTGCTGATCCTAAGTACAACAAAACCTCAAATGAAATTGAGCGCATAATATCCAAGGTTGGCTTGACCTTAAGTAGGGATACTCGAGACTCTTTGCTCTTTCCTACAAAAGGAAGCATAGTTAGCTTGCGTAAAGAGTTTGCAGGCGGAATTTTTGGGGGCGATGCCGATTATGGGCGATTTGAAATTCAAGGGGCTCGATTTTTCCAAACTTATGATGCAATGGAGCAAGTTTTAAGTGTTTCTGGAAAAGTCGGCACGTTAGGTAAGTTCGAAAACGGTAAAGATGCTGATGTTCCTTTTTTTGACAAATTTTTCTCAGGAGGACCGTATAACTTAAGAGGATGGGACTATCGAGAAGCAGGCCCCAATGATGAGGGTGAACCAATTGGCGGGAATTCATTTTCTTATGCAACCCTAGAATACACCTTTAAAGTTGCTGACCCTCTACGTTTTGCAATTTTTTACGATGGAGGCTTCTTGAGACGAAAAGACTTTAAATTTAATCCAGGCAAACGTGATGAAGGATGGCATGACAATTGGGGTTTTGGTATCCGAATAATGGTAATGGGAATGCCTTTGCGACTAGACCTAGGCTTTCCCATATCTGATCCTAGCGATAGCGGAGCTTCTACACAGTTTCACTTTTCTGGCGGTACTAGGTTTTAAAGTATTGTTGCCAACGCTCATCCACTTTTTAACAATATATTAAATATGAAAACCTCCTTTAATCTCTTTCTCTTCTCCTTTGTTATTTTAACGGTTTCTGCTTATGCCCAAAAAATTGGCGTAGTCGATGTACAAAAAGTTTTTGACGGGTATCACAAGGTTAAGGATGCAAGGGAAAGACTAGATAAGTCTAAAAAAGTAGCGATGGAAGAACTCGAAATATTCAGAGACGAACTTGAAAAAATTGTCGAGGAGTTGAGAGAGATGGAAGAAAAACTCAAAAATCCGAACATTGATACCTCCTCACTAAAGTCTAAGTATCAAGATAAAGTGAAAGTGGCCAAAGAGAAGCAAGATGACATGGTAGCTTACGACAAGCGTGCAAAAGCAACAATTGCCCAGCGCCAAAGAAACCTTTTAGTCGAGCATTTGGAGGATATACGAGAAGCAATTAAAAAGGTATCGACAGCAAAGGGCTTAGATTTGGTGCTCAATTCTTCGGAAACCCAGTTGGGAGTGTTCTATTCGTCTAGCAAAACGGATTATACTGAAGAGGTTGTCGTAACTTTAAACGCAGAAAAGTAAATATTTTTATTTGAGCTAAGCAATTTCAGTGAGTCTTAGCCTAAAAGTTGCCGAACTAATCAAGATGCTCCCCGATGCCCAGCTATCGGGACATCTTGTACTTAAGGAATTTACAGGAATTGCCAACCTTCGTGATGCCCGGTCGGGCGATCTTTCATTTTTGGGAAATGCAAAATATAAAGGACAAGTTAAAGACTCACAAGCTAGCATATTGCTATTACCAAACGATTACGAAGGAAAACCAAAAGACGAGCAATTATTTTTTAGGATAAAAGATCCCTCTTGGGCATTGGCAAAAATATGTGAATCATTGGAGAGAAAATTATCTCCCTCCGTCGCCCCAGGTATCCATGAAACTGCATTTGTAGAGGAAAGTGCACAGATTGACTCCAGTGCAACTATTGGGGCATTTACCTATGTCGGGGCTAACTCTAGTGTCGGGTCAAATTGTAAAGTTAGTACCCATTGCCATATCGGTGCAGGCACTAGCGTTGGCGAGAGTAGTATTTTGCATCCAGGCGTGAAATTACTTACTCGTTGTGTGGTTGGTAAGCGAGTTATTTTAAATGCTGGGGTTGTAGTTGGCTCTGATGGTTATGGCTTTGATCAAAGCGAAGGTATGCATCATAAAATTCCACACCTTGGGAAAGTCCTTATCGAGGACGATGTAGAAATTGGGGCCAATACTTGTCTTGATCGTGCCAGATTTGAAGAAACTAAGATTGGTAAAGGCACAAAAGTGGACAATCTAGTACAGATTGGTCATAATGTAAAAATTGGAAAAAATTGTCTGATCGTGGCTCAAGTTGGCATAAGTGGTAGTGTGGAGATGGAAGATGAAGTAATTGTTGGTGGACAAGCTGGATTTGCAGGCCATTTAACTGTTGGAAAAGGAGCCAAAATTGCTGGACAAGCCGGAATAACCAAAGATGTTGAACCGGGTGCATTTCTTAAAGGCAATCCTGCACTACCCTTTCATTTGGCTCAAAGAATTTCTGTATTGCAAAGAAAATTACCAGATCTTTTCAATAGGTTTGCCCAAGAAAAAACCAAAGATTAAAAAAAGGAATGCGTAACGGAACCAATCTTAAAATCTTTAGCGGGAACTCTAACCTTCCTTTGGCAAAAGAAATTTGTGCCTATCTTAAAATGGAAGTTGGAGATGCTCTGGTCACTTCTTTCCCCGATAGCGAAAGTTTCGTTAGATATAACGAGAATATAAGAGGAATGGATGTTTTCCTTTTGCAGTCGACGAACTCTCCAGCCAACCACAATATCATGGAACTATTGATCATGGTTGATGCCGCAAGGCGTGCATCAGCAGCGAGAATTTCTGTGGTTATTCCTTTTTTTGGATATGCTCGGCAAGACCGCAAGGATCAACCTCGTGTTCCAATCACTTCAAAGCTTATCGCCAATCTTTTAGTTGCTGCGGGAGCTAGTAGAGTGCTTACCATGGATTTGCATGCTCAGCAAATCCAAGGATTTTTTGATATTCCTGTAGATCACTTATATGCGTCCCCCGTATTTTTTGATTACATGCGGAACTTAAATACTGAAAACATGACTATATTTACTCCTGATGTTGGGGGTATGAAAATGGCAAATGCTTATGCTGAAGTTTTGGGATGTCCCTTGGGTTTCGTAGCAAAGAGAAGAACGGGAGCAAGTACGGTGGAGGCGACTAATTTAGTGGGAGATGTTGAAGGTAGAGAGGTATTGATCATAGATGACATGACCGAGACTGCCGGAACACTTACCGCAGCAGCAAAACTACTTAAGGAGCGTGGAGCCAAGCGAGTATCTGCTGTTATTAGCCATTGTGTATTAAATGATACCGGAAAAGAACGATTGCAGCAAGGTTACCTGGATGAATTGGTTACAACCAACTCCGTTAATATGGATGTTAATGGATTGCCTATCACTCAATTAAGTGTTGCCCCATTGTTAGGTGAGGCAATCCATAGAACTCATACAGATAGTAGTATTTCTAGTTTATTTGAAATAAAGGGATTCTAAACTTCAAGGGCTGGATCAAGAGAGCTAAAGACAAAAACTGTCTCTTATGTCGCTTTATTTCCTGAACCTACAAATTTATGAATATTGTTTCTAGAATATTTCGATGGTTACTTATTTTTCTTGCATGTTTAAATGCGTTGGGGCAATCAAGCGGGTTTTCTCTCAAAGTGGATGATGCAGAACTTGATCGTTTGGTAGAAAGTCCTATCCAAAGTTATTCCGCGATTCTTGGCCGATCCACCCCTGCTGTAGTAGCCGTAACCACTCAACAAGTGGTTAAAAGGTTATATCCTGGTGGAGGTAACCCAATTGAAGAGTGGCTAAGGCGCTATTATGGTCTGCCTCGAATGAATCAGCTTAGAATTGAAGAGGAAAAAGTGCCTGCGGGTATTGGATCTGGTGTCATTGTCTCTCCGCAAGGACATGTGGTTACGAATGCACATGTTATCACGGATCCACAAACTGGAGAACTAATGGAGGAGGTTGTAGTTCAGTTGAATGGGCCAATGGAGTATCCTGCAGAGATAATTGGCTATGATCACTCGACCGATATTGCTGTTTTAAAGATAAATGCGGACGAAGAACTCCCTTTTGCTACGCTCACAAATAGTGATCAGTTAAAAGTAGGAGATATCGTTTTTGCGGTAGGTAATCCTCTTGGCATCGGGATGACCGTGACGATGGGTATCGTGTCTGCTACCCGAAAATCAGAATTAGGAATTCTACGACAAGAAGGTGCATACGAAAACTTCATTCAAACAGATGCATCAATAAACCGCGGAAATTCTGGGGGTGCCCTCCTAGATGCTAAAGGAAGATTGGTTGGCATTAACACAGCGATTATTTCACAAACAGGTGCCAACATTGGAATAGGTCTGGCAATTCCCGTTAATATGGTTCGTCGGGCACTAACAGACTATTTGGAGGAAGGTAAGATTCGTCGAGGTTTCTTGGGAGTTTCTCTTGAACCAGATTCAAATGACAACTCAGCGGTTGTTGGTAGCGTGGTGCCTGGAAGCGCGGCGGAAAAAGCGGGCTTTATGCCTGATGATAAGATTATCAAAGTAGGTGAGAAACCAGTTTATTCAGTTAACCAAGCTAGGGTGGCAATTTCGCAATCTTTGCCGGGTTCCCAAATTTCTATCGAAGTAATTCGTAACGGTACTTCCCAAATGCTCTCGGTTATCTTGGACTCCATGTCAGAGGATCGTGCACCTATTCCAGGAATTGAACTATCAACCCTTACTCCTCAAAACCGAGAAAATTATAAAATACCTCTTTCTGTTCGAGGCGTCCTTGTTACTGAATCTACTGGAGAGTCTGAAACTTTTAAAAAGGGTGTTGTCCTAGTTGAAATTAATGGTTCTCAAATTCAACAAGTTGGTGATGTCGCGGAAAATCTTTATTCGGGGATTAACCGGTTTTATGTTTGGTACCGTGGCAAGTATAGATTTCTTGCATATCGAACTCCATAATATGCGTAAGATTGTAATACTTTAGCTCCCTGGTTTTGTAGCAGGTATATTTTGTAAATGTTCAGGGAGATGATCGGCTGAATAAGTTGGAAAGTTCATTTTTAATAGAGAAGTGAAAGGAACACCAAAATCGACAGATTCGACGCTACGATCAACTAAGCTTACTGCACCTAAAAAATCGCAAGGGTAATGTTTAATTATAGAGATCGCTTCTTGCACGCGCCCCCCTTTAGTAACAACATCTTCTACCAGAAGAACTCTGTCTGTGGAATTGATTAAGAAGTTTCTTCTCAATGCGAGTTTATCATCCACTTTTTCTAAAAAAATAAAGCGAGATCCAAGCTGCCTCGCCACTTCTTGACCTAGAACCAGACCGCCCATGGCAGGTGCAATTATCAAATCAACATTCTTTGATGGAATCTTTTCGATCATAAGTTCAGCAAGTCTTTGAACTTTACCTAAATGTTGGCAAACTTGAGCACATTGGAAAAAATACTCACTCCTTAGTCCTGACCTTAAAATGAAATGCCCTTTGAGCAAAGCTTGAGTGTCTTCAAAAATAGAAATAACTTCTTGGTCTGATTTATTCATAAATAAGCATTACCCAAAAACAAGGTAATCATGGAAGCAAACCAAATAGCTCTTTAATGCTAGCTTTCTTGCACCTTTCTTGATCCTTACCTCTACGGAAGCACACTACATAAATGAGATAGACAATATGATTAAGATGAATTTGCAGTTCTCGGATTAGTAATTATTGTTTTATATGATGATAAATTGGTCTAAAGAATTGTGGTTTGCTTTACTTTTCACTTCCGTTGGTTTTACGGTTTGGCCATTGATGGTCTACTATCTAGGCATCGCACTAGGTGTAGAGTTTTTCTTGATAACCCCCCTAAGAACTTGGGCCGAGAAGTTGGTCTATGGACCACTAGCAGAATTCAACCTGCTGTTTGGGCGTAGTTTGTTGCTTCTTTTCTTTCCTTATCTATTTTTTAATTTCTTAAGGCTGATAATCAAAAAAGCGGGTAAACTGAAGTAAGTGAATTTAGAAACGCTTAGACTAGTGCTTCCTGCAAGTTGCAGTAGTTTGCATAGGCACCTCCACGCATTATTAATTCTTGGTGTGTGCCTTTTTCCAAAATTTGACCTTTTTCTAAGAAAATAATCACATCAGCTTCTCGTATAGTACTCAACCGATGGGCAATAATGAGTGTAGTTTTATCTTTAATTAAATCATGCAATGCTTCCTGAATCTGTTTTTCGGTATCAACATCTACGCTTGATGTAGCCTCGTCAAGGATCAGGATTGGGGAGGATTTTAGCATTGCACGAGCTAGTGTGAGCCTTTGCTTTTCACCCATGCTCAATCTTATTCCTCTTTCACCAATCAAGGTATTTATTCCATCAGGTAAGTTCTTAACAAATTTCCACGCATGTGCCGACTCAAGGGCATCTTGCAATTCAACATCACTTGCTTTTTCGGATGCTAAGAGCAGGTTTTCCTTAACAGATAAGTCGAAGAGGAACGGATCCTGTGAAACTAGTCCTATATTACCTCTCAAATCTTTCAAAGGAATGTCATTCACATTCTCTCCACCAATACAAACAGAACCTTTCCCCACATCATAATATCGAAGTAATAAATTGGCGATTGTACTTTTGCCGGCACCAGTCGGTCCAACTAGCGCAGTGGTTGAGCCATGTGCTAAGGTAAAGGATAAGTTTTTGACCACGGGGCTTCTTTCAGCGTAAGAAAAGCTTACTTTGGTAAATTTAACTTCATGATTATCAAGTGGGAAAGAAACTGGACTTTTAGGATCTTCTACTTCGATGGGTGCATCCAAAATTTCAAATACTCTTTCGCCGGAGGCTTTTCCAGCAGCGATTAGATTATTAATTCCAACAAGTTGCCGAACAGGTTCATAGAACATGTTGGCATAGAGGAGGAATGCAAAAAATTGGCCTGTAGAGAAATTGGGGTCAGTTTCAAGCAAATAAGCTCCCATTCCTACTACTCCTAAAATGCCTAAAGATGAAGTAAAATTGGCTCCTGGACCCTGAATAGACCAACGATACATTGCCCGTAGAGAAACGATTTGGAGTTCCCGAGCAATCTTGGCAAATCTCTTCCGCTCTCGAACCATAAGTGCGAATGACTGAATTAAGCGATTACCTTGAATATCTTCAACTAATAGTGAATTAAGTTCCCCTGTTTTATCTCGAACGGCACGCCAATTCTTTTTGGATACATGTGCGTACCGATAAGCCATCCATCCTAATGCCGGGATAGGCATAAATACAATTACGGCAAGTCTTGGTTCCTGCCAAAACATCATTGTAGATACGCCAAGCAGGGTTAAAACAGCAATAACCCCTTGCTCAGTACCGTCTAAAATAGCTCGCTCTACATTTTGTACATCCTCTAAAACCCGAGAAGAAATATCCCCGCTCTTACGCCGGTCATAAAAATTGAGTGGTAAACGGAGTAATTTATCATGCAAATCCTGCCTTAAGCGGTAAATCACTTTTTGTTCGAGCCTATTATTGATACGAATTCTAAAGCAGTTTAAGATTTCTTTTACTAAGAAGATGCCAGCGATAAAAAAAATGCCATTTTTGAGTAGTTGACCGTTTCCAATTCCTTGAGAAAAGACATCGTCCAAAACCTTTTGGATTACAGAAGGTGCTAATACCGAAAGTATAGTCATAAGGCAGGCAAGCGTAAGCGTTCCCCCGAAAAGGAATTTATGACAAAAAATGTAAGCACTTACCCTGGAAATAACCTTAGTCTTTTTGGTTTGGCACATATCATTAAATGAAAACAATCAGGAAATAACAATTTAACCCATTTTACAAACTTGGACTCAAAAATCATTCATGGACCTACAGGCGCTACCCTGCTTGACCTTCCCTCTCCTTATGAGGCTCATTCTTCGGGACTGCTACATCTTCCAAGATTTTTAGAAAAAATAAAGAAGCATTTGGCTGGTAACTTGCCGAAAACATACCAACGAAATTTTACCAAAGGCTTCGATGGTTTTCTATGCCTACATCTTGGGATTGAACCTCAACAGGTTATAGATTGCGTAAAATGTGCGAATAATGAAAAGGAGTTGAGCAAAGCATTGGCAGAACTGTTACCAAAAGACCTGCGGGTTCATCAGTGGAATCGTCGACTTGTACAAATTGGCATGTCCGATATGGCTTTGGAAAAGCTACAAGAAATCAAACAAGATTTGGGGGCATCCAATCGCGATGACTTACGCAACTTTGCGGATGTAATTGATTTTGATGAACAAAAAATTTCTTAATAACTAGAAAAGATCTTAGACTCTCTTGACGGAAAGAAGGGTCAAATCATCGCGGTCAAGACTTTGCAGGCTAAATTTATTTAAATTCCTAATAATTTTTTGATTTAGTGATTGGGCTGTGTGCCCAGTATTTTGCAACAATTCATCCTTAAGACGAGCCAGCCCAAACTCTTCTTTTTCTTGGTTGGTAGCTTCAGTTACCCCATCGGTGAAAAGACAGAGTAAATCACCAACTGAGAAATCGGTTACTTCATCCTTAATGAGCTCAGAAAATAAAGCCGGTTCAACCATGCCCAAGGCCATGCCATCACCTCTTAATTCCGTGACGCTGTTTTTTTCAGTACTTCCTTTAACTAACATAGCAGGTTCGTGACCAGCACGTGAGTAGGTTATCTTGTCCGATCGGATGTCTAGAACGGCAAGAAACAGAGTAATAAACATATCTTTGCGAATTCTCGGAAAAAGTTCTTCATTAAGGAGAACCAAGACTTCCGATGGAGACCGGTTTTTGTGAACTAAATGCTTGAGATGAGTTTGGCATAGAGCCATGAGGAGAGACGCAGGCACCCCTTTACCGGAAACATCCGCAACACAAAGGCAGTATTTATGGGCAGAAAGCTTGTAAAAGTCATAAAAGTCTCCACCCACCTGTGCCGAGGGAATGTATCTTGCATCGATTTCTAACCCTTTGATTGGCGGAAAGACCCGAGTTAAAAATAATTCCTGAACATCATGCGCGAGTCTGAGGTCGGCATCCAATCGGGTTTTTTCAAACCGAAGGTTCATTGCGTCTGAGTTTTTAATCGCCAAAGCAGCTTGTTCACCCAAAGAATTAATCATGGAAAAGTCAGTCTCCGAGAAGGGGAGTCCATTGGATGGATTTGCTACTGCTAGAACACCAAGGGTTAGGTCATCATGAACCAAAGGTGAAAAAACCATCGATCGGACTGATAAAGAAGCATCCTCATGCTTAATGATTCTAGGGTCTTCGATGGCATTAGGAACAAAAACAGGCTTTCCTGTCTTAGCTACTTGGCCAACTATACCCTCTTCAGATTCGAGAATTTCAGAATTTAAGACTTTCTCGATGAAGCGTGCTCGCGGAGTGCTTTTTTCATTAGAGCTAGCTTTAATGGAGCGTTGAGGAGGAAATAGTCCTTCAACTGCAACTCCTTTAAGTCTGCCATTTGGCAACTTTTCATAAATACAGGCACTCATGGCACCTGTTGTGATAACGGCGGTATGAACAATTCTTTGATAAAGCACTTTCCTTTCAACCCCTTCACCGATGGCTTCTGCCAAGTTGTGCATAAACTCAACTGCGATTTTTTTCTCTTGGGTAAGTTGATTCTTTTGGTCCTGTAACTCCTTTCTGTTCTTGTACCATCGCCTTCGGGCCAGTGCCAATAAGCAAAGCCCCATGACCAATCCAGAAAAAAACCAAAAAACAGGGTACATAATTTCTAGAAGTTTAATTATTCCTCATTTTTTTGATCAAGATAACTAACGACATCCGAAAAAACCTTTCGATTTTTCTCATTCAGATTCATAAGGGCTTTGTGAGCTTTGTAAATGGTTTCGGACTTAGCATGCGATTGAGAAGAATTTGCAAGAGTTTCAAGCTGTATTTCATCCCTGACTTCCTCTGAACTTACTTCCGCGATCTGATGAATACCCAAGTTGCAAACGGTTTCTAAATTTCTCCCGCGTAAATTGAGCAGGGATATGCTTCCCCCATCCGCAGATTTTCGAATGCCTAAAGCCACGCCTACTAAAATCCCTAGAAAAGTGCTATCCATACTTGAGCAATTCTCAAAGTCGATGATGTATCTTTTCTGGCCTTTTTTATTTTGTTCTTCAAAAAACCTTCTGAGAGGTTCGCAATTCAAGTAAGAAGCTTTGTTAAGTACCTTAATAAAAGCCCGATCCGGAGTGACGTGAACTCGATAGCTAATGTCCACGGCAAGCAAATTTTAAAGTCGTAAAAATAGGCAGTTCACCAAATCTGCCTGGGCCGTGGATGAGAGAAAGCAAATCAAAATGGGGGTCTTTCCTTTAGAAACTTTATTTAAATCAATGAAAATAAAAGCCCTTGTGATGAAAAATCTAAAGGGCTTCTTTGATAAGGGAAAAGTCTGGAAGTTGTTTTGGGTCATCGGAAGACCAAGCAAAAGATATTTTTCCTTCTTTGGAAATAACGAAAGCAGACCGTTTAGAGACTCCCTGAAATCCAATGAAATCTTCATAGAGCACACCGTATTCCTCGGAAACTTTTTTGTTGAAGTCGCTGAGTAAGGGAAAATTTAAACCTTCTTTGATTGCCATAGCCTCTTGAGCAAATGGACTATCTACACTAATTCCATAAACTTTTGCATTCAAGTCCTCAAAGGCTTTAAGGTCATCCCTCACCGAGCATGCCTCTGCCATACATACGCTAGTAAATGCAAATGGGAAAAAGAGTAAGACTACACTGGAATCTCCAAGGTGGTCACTAAGCGTTATGTCTTTAAGACCGTCTTCTCCTTTGGTCTTAAGAGTGAAGTTAGGTGCGGTTGTGCCAATTTCTAGGGTCATGTTTGTATCCTCGTTAGGGTTGAAATGTGAGTATAAATTGGTAATGGCAGGAAGGTAACTTGCAAGCTGAATCATATTTCAAATGAACTTCTCCCAACTATTCTTCGCTCGTACATCGTAACGAGTTAATGTAAGGAAGAAATTTTAAACATGAATGCTAATAAGTTGTTGGAAAATGCAGAGGTTGTAATTGGGCAAGAAGAATTGCTCGAAAACCTTGGCAAGGATAGTAAATTAAGAATCAAGTTCGGGGTTGATCCTACTCGACCTGATCTAACTTTTGGTCACTTAGTGGTTTTTAATAAACTGCGGCAATTCCAGGATGCTGGGCATGAGGCCATTTTATTGATCGGTGATTATACTGCTCGAATCGGAGACCCCAGCGGGCGGTCAGAACTGCGCCCTGAATTAACTGAAGCCGAAGTTGAAGAAAATGCCTCTTCTTACTTGGATCAAGCATTCAAAATACTAGATGAAAGTAAAACTGTGGTACGCAGAAACAGTGAATGGTTTGGAACCATGAGTTTTGCGGATGCCCTTACCCTTACCCGCAGCATGACTGTGGCCCGCATGCTTGAGCGGGATGATTTTGAAAAGCGGTTTAAATCTAACCAACCGATTTCCATGGTCGAGTTTATGTATCCCTTGATCCAAGGATATGACTCGATTGTATTGGAATCCGATGTTGAGTTGGGTGGGAGCGATCAATTGTTTAATATGCTTGTTGGAAGAAATTTACAGAAAGAAAAAGGGGTCATTCCACAAGCAGTGATAACCCTTCCTTTGTTGGTGGGTTTGGATGGGGCAAAAAAGATGTCGAAAAGTTACGATAATTACATCGCTTTTAATGATTCATCTAAAGATATTTTTGGTAAAGTAATGTCCATTTCTGACGAGGTCATGCCTGATTATTATCGGCTTTTGTTACTCAAGAATGAATCCGAGTTAAAATTACTTAAGCAAGCACATCCTATGGAGAGTAAGAAAAAGTTGGCACGCGAGTTAACCGCAGTTTTTTATGGGGATGAACAAGCTGATAAAGAATTGGCTGCGTTTGCTCAGGTTTTTTCTAATAGAGAAGATCCGGATGATATGCCCGAATTTTCAATTTCTCAAATTATGGCAGACGCTCCAACTCTGTTAAACCTGTTGGCAGAATCTGACCTCTTTGAATCCAAGGGAGAAATTCGTCGGTTGATTAAACAGGGAGCAGTGAAAATAGATGGAGAAAAAGTAGAAAGTCCGGACCTTGACTTGGCAGGATTGCCCAGTAAGTCACTAATCCTCAAAGCGGGTAAGAAAATTTTTTTACGGATAATTCCCTAAAATTTTATTCTTTAACTTTTATTTACCACTCTCTTCAAAAACGAAGCTGTTGGGCTTGAATTTTTATTTAAAAGCGAACTAACTGTTCCTTGGTGTAAAAGTTTTCCTCCCTCCTCCCCTCCAGTCGGGCCCAACTCTATCAGAAAGTCCGCCTCTGCAATTAGGTCAACATCGTGTTCGATGACTACAACGGTGTGCCCTTCGTCGACCAATCGATGAAAGAGTAGAATTAGCTTTTCGCAATCTTTTGGATGAAGGCCAATGGTCGGTTCCTCGAGGACATAAAGGTTTTTTTTGCTTTTTCCCAGCCTTCTGGCTTTAAGCTCGATTCCAGAAGAAAGTTCAGAAGAAAGTTTGAGCCTTTGTGCTTCTCCTCCTGAAAGAGTTGGTGAGGTTTGCCCTAGTCGTAAGTAGCCCAGTCCAGTTTCCGTCATTAGTGAAAAAGTTTCCTTCAGTAATTCATCGAAGGAAAAGAAGTTTGCTGCCTCTTCAAAAGTAAGTTCTAGGATTTCCGCAATATTTTTTCCTCGCCACTTTAAATCCAGTATTTCGTCTTTGTACCGCTTGCCTTTGCATTCTTCACAATCAACATAGGAGTCAGGCAGGAAATTCATTTCCAACTTAATTTTTCCTGCCCCTTTGCAAATTTCACACCTCCCTCCCTTTACATTAAAAGAAAAGTCACTTGGAGAGAAGCCGCGGGCCTGGGCTTCAGGTAATGTGGCAATCAAATCCCGTATTCGGGTCCATACTCCTAAATAGGTAACTGGTGTGGAGCGGGATGTTTTGCCTATTGGGTTTTGGCTAACTTCAATTGCTTTGGAGAAAATGTTCCCATTCTTAATTTCATATTCATCGTTCTTTAAAGATTCGACGCGTTGGCGAATGCACTCCTTGACTCCCTGAAAGAGAGGGCCCCGGATAAGACTTGATTTACCAGCACCCGATACCCCGCAGCAAACGATCAGTCGCCCAATAGGCAGCCGTAAATTCAAGTTTCGTAGGTTTCTGAACTTTACATTTTTAAGCTCGAGGTAAGCCTTTCTAGAAGCCTTTTTGAATGTTGGCAAAGCACGCCATTCGCCTCTTATTGGATGGGCAATTCCAGAGGACATGTAATCGCCAGTGCTGGACCGAGCATTCTCCGCAACTTTAAGGGGTCGTCCAATTTCGACAACTTGACCGCCTGCCTCTCCGGCAAGTGGACCAATTTCGATGACACAGTCTGCCTGCATAATTGTTTCGATGTCGTGTTCAACCACAAGCAACGAATTTCCCTTAGCTTGGAGTTTTCTCAGAGAATCGATCAATTTTTGATTATCTGAGGGATGAAGGCCAATCGATGGTTCATCCAAAACATAAAGAACGCCAGAAAGGTTGGAGCCTAGTTGACTGGCTAGACGAATCCTCTGAGATTCTCCTCCCGAAAGAGAAGAAGTTTCACGGTTGAGTGATAAATAGTCCAAGCCTACATTTCCCATAAATTTTAAGCGCTCAATTACTTCGGGGGCTATTGCATTAATTATGGGTATTTGTTCCTTTTTGACTTTGAGAGTCTTCAAAAATAGGGAAATTTCCTTGGGCGTAAGACTAAGCAATTGCGGTAAGGATAAGGACAGCTTACTTTTTTTTGATCGTAAAAATACATTTCGCCCAATTGGGCCAAGGCGTTCTCCATTGCATGATGGACAAGTTTGACCGTTTGCTAATTTCCACCAATCTCCACTTGCGGGAAGCTCGTCCTTCATCCAGTCGTATATTCTTCCGTAGCCACGACATGAAGGGCACCAACCACGCGGAGAATTCCAAGAGAGTAAGGAAGGTTCCAGGTCAGGGTATGCCTCGCCTGTCGAGGGATCAGACTTTCGGGTGGAGAACCATGAGGTTTCACCATTGGGAAGGAGGAGTAGGCATCGCCCTTTGCCTATTTTTAAGGCATAATTGATGGAAGTATTTAACACAGGTCTGGTGGGAGGCTTAGCCCAATGATTCATTACCACTTCGATGTCGTGCAACTTATACCTGTCAAGACCTTCAAAAGAATCAGTGGGTAAGATTTCACCGTCGCAACGAACTTCAGTGAAACCCTGCTCTCTTGCCCAATTGACTAAGGGCTTGTGATGTCCTTTGCGGTTTACAACGAGTGGCGCGAGCAAGCGAACTCCCTGATTGCTCTCAACGCGTTTTACCAGAACCCGAGCAATTTCTTGTGGCGTTGAAGATACCAGAGGTTTTCCACTTTGTGGACTGCATTGTTCTCCAAGGCGTGCATAAAGAAGCCGTAAGTATTGAGCGACTTCTGTAATGGAGCCAACAGTAGATTTTTTGGAACCTCGAGTAACCCGCTGCTCGATGGCTACTGTTGGAGATATACCCTTAATTTGATCCACCTTTGGTCTTCCAATTTGTTCGACAAATTGTCGGGCGTAAGACGACATCGATTCGAGAAACCGACGTTGTCCTTCCGCAAAAATCACCTCAAAAGCAAGGGATGATTTTCCTGATCCTGAAGGCCCGGTGATCACCACAAACTGGTTAGATGGAATTCTAAGATTTACATCTTTAAGGTTGTTTTCCCGGGCTCCAAGAATCTCCAAGTCTTTTTTTCTGCCGTAATTCCTCTGATTTAATTTTTTTGAACTTACCTTTTTTCTATTTCTTTCCGTTTTTATTGGTCTGCGATGGAGGAGGCGACTAGTTGCTGTATTTAAAGAACGGAATGAATGGGGAGAGCCTTCTGCTATGACTTTCCCTCCCAGTTTTCCCGCCCCTGGCCCAAGTTCGATAATCCAGTCGGATTGGCGGAGGACGGAGGGATGATGTTCGATGACAAACAATGAGTTTCCACTCGCCACTGTTTTCCTAAGACAGTCAACGAGCCGTTGGACATCAGAAAGATGTAGTCCGGTAGTCGGTTCATCAATCAATAGGATGGCGGATTCAGATTTTTTATCAAGTGGGCTCATGTACTTGGCGAGCTTCAATCTTTGTGACTCGCCTCCCGATAGTGTGCCAAGAGGTTGACCCATTTTAAGATATCCCAACCCGAGTTCACGGAGGAGGCTAAGTTTTTTGTGGGTCTTTGGAAAATGGCCAAATTTCAGTAATGCATCCCCAATTGTAAGGTCCAGGGTTTCAGCCACATTTAATCCATCCAGTTTAATTTCCAAGAGATCATCCTTAAAGCGTTTACCCTGACACAAGGGACAGGGAATCGAAAGATCGGGCAAGAATTGCATCTCCACACTCTCATAACCTAAACCCAGGCATGAATCGCATCTTCCTTGTCCCGAGTTAAAAGAAAAGTCAGATGCAGAAAACCCAGCCATTTTTGCCTGCTCTGTTCGACCGAAGGCTTCTTTGATAGGACCCCAAGCATCTGAGTATAGTGCGGGATTTGATCGGGAGGAACGAGCAACAGTTCCTTGGTCAATCATAACGACTTCAGAAAAAACCAAATCACTTGTAACCCATCCATTTGGAGAGCCTTGGCTAAGTTCTTGGTAAATGAGGTCATGAACTAGAGTGGATTTGCCAGAACCTGATAAACCAGCAATTGAAGTAAAATTACCAAGGGGCAAATTAGCATTGAAATTCTTTAGGTTGTGTAAGTTTGCATTCCTTATTTTAAGGAATTGTTTGGTTTTTCCACCCCTCTTAGATGAATTTTGCAAGCATTCGATTGATTTGCCTGCAAGCCATTTTCCAGTGACAGATTTGGCTGAGCGCAAAATTTGAGGAACTGTACCTTCAAAAGTAACATGACCCCCTGTCGTTCCAGGCTGAGGTCCAATTTCGATTACACGGTCGGCTGCACGAATTACTTGATCATCGTGTTCGACAACACAGACACAATTTCCACTTTCTGCCAAGTTGCGAAGAATACCGATCAAACGACCGACATCTTGATGGTGCAATCCGATGGTTGGCTCGTCTAGTGCAAAAAGCGTATCCGTTAAACCGGCTCCTAGGCATGCGGTTAAGTTAATTCTTTGCGTCTCTCCACCGCTTAGGCTTCTTGAAGTGCGGTCCAAGCTTAAATAGTCGAGTCCAACATCTCGTAAATATCCAAGCCTTGTACAAATAGCCTCAAGGGGCAAATCGGTCTTTGGATCATGGCTGAGCGGCTGTGCTTCCATTAATGAGAGGAGTTCACAAACTGGCAGGGAGTATAATTCTGGAAGCGAGAAACCATTCCATTTCCAAAGTTGTGGCTCTCTTTGAAATCTTGTGCCCGCACATTCTGGACAGTTAAAGTATCCTCGATATTTGGAAAGAAATACCCGAACATGCATCTTGTAGGTTTTCTTTTCCAGCCATTTAAAAAAGGAATTTATTCCGTACCATCGATCGTCTCCCTCTTCATGTAGGGGGTCGCCTTTCCAAATAAAATCCCTGCTGACTTCGGAGAGATCTTTCCAGGCCACATGGGGATCAATATGAAAATCATGGCATGCAATCATAAGGTCCTCAAGGCAGTGGCCATATACTTTACCTTGAAATGGTTTAAGAGCTCCGTTGCTTAGGGAAAGGCTTTCATTTGGAATGACTAAGCTTGGATTGATTTCAATTACTCTGCCAAAGCCTTTGCATTTTGGGCAAGCACCCGCGGCTGAATTAAAAGAAAATGAGCCTTGTTTTAGCTCGGCATAACTTTTACCTGAAGTTCGAGAACGCAGGCCTGTGTGAAATGAGAATAAGACCTTTCCTTTTAGGGACCTAGCTTCTGCTTTCCCTTTTCCGTTTGAAAGTGCAAGAGATATGCCATCAGTTAAACGATTTTTGTTACCTGAATTTAGCTTAATTCGATCAACGACGACAAAAGCAGAAGTTTCGTCCCACTTTTCTTCGCGAAGGAGATCCTCGATGCGCCTATATTCCTTTCCTGCTAATATGCGGGCATGTCCCGCAGAAATTAAAAACTGCAGAAAATCTGTTGTCGATAAACTGCCACGCTCTATGCAGAAACCTATGACGGCATGCTGGTTTTTGAACTGCTTGACACATTCTTTGGATTGAGCAGAAGGAGATTCAATTTTAATAATTTCCCCTTTGTTATCGGGGTCATGCAGATTTGCGACCTGTGGAAACCAAACTTTAAAATAGTCGCAGAGTTCAGTCATCGTACCAACAGTGGATCTTGAATTCCTAACAGTATTCTTCTGTTCAACCGCGATTGATGGTCGGGCGTTTGCCATAGAATCAATTTGAGGACGAGGTAAAGATTCCATGAATTGTCTAACATATGGACTGAAGGTTTCCACATATCGCCGTTGACCCTCTGCGTGCAGAACATCGAAAAGTAAAGTTGATTTACCCGTTCCACTTAGGCCAGTAATGACTGTGAGTTGCCCGGGAAAAAGATCCAAATTTATGCCTTTTAAATTATTCTCTTGAGCACCTCGGAGTTGGATGGGCAGCGTTTGTTTAGACATCCGTTATTCCTAGGGGAATTAGGGAAACGCACAAGACGCGATTTGAAAATGGCGTCCCGTAGGGGATTCGAACCCCTGTTGCCGGGATGAAAACCCGGT
>ERZ807291.3276-NODE-3276-length-23244-cov-11.227479_pt1 | contig 23244 bp, 16 predicted proteins | sample MGYA00521257_ERZ807291 | MGnify/ENA primary metagenome ERZ807291 (study PRJEB31413, sample SAMN03169783) | marine metagenome | biome: Marine; feature: Water; material: Subsurface seawater | place: North Sea | collected 2011-04-28 | depth 1 m m ... | reverse complement strand
ATTCCGGCGATGGCATGCAGACCGTTGGAGAACGTTTTACTGACAGCAGTGCGTTTGCAGGTAATGACATTGCAACCCTTCCTGATTTCCCTGCTGAGATCCGAGCCCCTGCTGGTACACTTGCAGGAGTATCCGGGTTTCAACTTCAATTCGGAAATAGTAAAATTTTAACGCCAGGCGATGCTCCTGACGCACTGGTGGCGATGAACCCGGCAGCATTAAAAGCCAATATTAGTGATCTGCCCGAGGGTGGAATGTTGGTGGTTAATATTGATTCGTTCAAATCAATGAACTTGAAAAAAGCGGGGTATGAAAATAATCCACTTGAAGACGAGGATTTTCGAAAGAAATATCACTTGGTTGAATTAGATTTAACTGGATTGACCAAAGAAGCCCTAAAGGAAAGTCCCCTTAAGCCCTCAGATAAGGTTAGATGTAAGAATTTTTTCGCGTTGGGTTTTATGTACTATGTTTATGGGCGTCCCCTTGAACCAACCTTAAAGTTTTTTGAAGATAAGTGGGGGAAACGTTTACCAGATTTGGCTCAAGCCAATTCCCAAGTTTTACAAGCAGGTCATAATCTCGGCGATACTATGGAGACTGCCCGGAATCGATACCAGGTTGCCAAGGCACCTGTTCAGGCTGGGGTCTATCGAAAAATTTCAGGAAATGAAGCATTAGTTTATGGACTGGTTGCCGCAGCCAAACAGTCCAACCGTGAACTTTTATATTCAGGTTATCCCATCACTCCTGCATCTCCGGTTTTGGAAGGTCTTTCCCACCTCAAGAAATTTGGAATAAAATGTGTTCAAGCCGAAGATGAAATTGCAGCGATGGGCGTTGCCTTAGGTGCGAGTTTTGCGGGTGACTTAACAGTATGTGCGACTAGTGGTCCTGGTATGTGCCTGAAGAGCGAATTTATTGGTCTAGCATCCATAACAGAATTGCCCCTTATTATATGCAATGTTCAACGTGGAGGTCCCAGTACTGGATTACCCACTAAAACGGAACAAAGCGATTTGCTACAGGCACTTTTTTCAAGGCATGGTGATTGCCCTTTACCTGTACTGGCTGCCCACTCTCCATCCGATTGTTTTGATTGTGCCATAGAAGCAGCCCGCATTGCTCTCACCTATATGACTCCGGTCATTCTTCTGAGTGATCTATATGTAGCTAATGGAGCAGAGCCTTGGCTCGTTCCTAATGTGTCTGACTTACCGGTTATTGAAAATTCCTTTGCTAGTACTGATGAGGAATATATTATTTACCGGAGAAATAAAGAAACCCTAGCCCGCTCACAAGCGATTCCCGGCCAGGTCGGACTTGAGCATCGAATTGGCGGTTTGGAAAAAGGTGAAGATGGTGGAGTCAGTTATGATCCTGAAAATCATGAGGAAATGAGTCTGTTACGAGCCCAGAAAGTTGCGGGAATTTCTAAAACATTTGATCCAATTCATATTCAGGGGGAAGCGGAAGGCGATTTATTAGTCATCGGGTGGGGTGGAACCTATGGAGCTATTTCTTCTGCAGTCAGAAATTTAAGAGACGAAGGATTTTCCATAAGCAATATTCATCTCAGGCATTTAAATCCCTTACCGGATGATTTGGGAGAAATTATGAGTCGATTCAAAAAAGTCATAGTTCCTGAATTGAACCTCGGACAATTGAATGTGCTCTTACGCGCTAAATATTTAGTTGATGTAATTTCTTATGGAAAACTTCAAGGAAAACCCTTTAAAGTTTCAGAATTACATGAAAAATTTCTTGAATACCTTCGCTAAGTAAATCACCTAATTGTTCAAATGAGTACAACAACAACCGACGAAACTAGTTTAACTAAAAAAGATTTTGTAACCCCCAATGATGTTCGTTGGTGTCCAGGTTGTGGAGATTATGCGATCCTCAACGCGGTTCAACGAACTTTACCCGAATTAGGCATTCCCCGTGAACAATTTGTGGTGGTCAGTGGCATTGGATGTAGTAGCCGATTTCCATATTACATGAATACTTACGGGTTTCATACGATCCATGGTCGTGCTCCCACGGTTGCAACCGGGGTAAAGGTGGCAAATCCAGATTTATCGGTTTGGATGATAACTGGGGATGGTGACGGACTGTCTATTGGTGCAAACCACCTACTTCATTTGCTAAGACGAAATTTGGATATTAATGTTCTTCTCTTTAATAACCGTATTTACGGGTTAACCAAAGGACAGTACAGTCCAACTTCAGAAGTTGGTAAAAAGACTAAGAGCACACCAGCTGGTTCAGTAGATCATCCCATTAACCCCTTATTGTTTGCATTAGGGAGTGAAGCCACCTTTGTAGCCCGTACTACGGATACTGATATGAAACATATGGTGGAAACCTTTAAAGCAGCTCAAGCACACAAAGGCACATCTTTTGTTGAAGTATTTCAAAATTGTGTAATTTTCAATAACAAGACATTTGATTCGGTTACTTCCCGGGATGCGAAACAAGACCAAGTCCTTACTTTGGAAGAAGGTAAACCACTCATTTTTGGAGCAAATAAGGATAAGGGAATTCGGCTTAACGGATTGGACCCGGAGATTGTAACCTTAGGAGATGGTGTTGGACAGGATGATCTTTTAATTCATCAACCAAGAAATCCAAATTCAGCCTATGCTAATATTTTGGCTCAAATGACTTACCCTACTTTCCCTACTCCCGTGGGAGTCCTTAGACAATTAGATGGTCGTGAGACTTATGAAGATGCTTTGGTACAGCAGATTGAGTATGCTCAATCCAGCGGTTCAGATAATTTACAAGAACTTTTAACAGGTCAAAATTCCTGGGTTGTAGAAGGATAGTAAAAAATTGGTTTAATTATCTCTTCTTGTTGACCTTAAGCACGAACTTTTCAAAATATTAATATATATGGATTTCATCGACGAACCAAAGTTTGGACACAGTAAGTTCAAATTACCTGTACTTTTAGTACCCGTTTTAATGTTTGGAACACTTATTTTAGGAATAATTGTTTCAAAAATTTATGTAAGCAGTGTGTTGGATCAACCACACGCAGAAGAGTCACATTAAAATTATATGAGTGAACAACCTGTAATTGCCTCAAAGGCACCATCAGTTATGAAGATGGAAGTTGGTGAATATTGGTGGTGTTCTTGTGGGAAGTCAAAAGATCAACCATTTTGTGATGGCTCACATAAAGGTTCATCGTTTACTCCTCAAAAAATAGTGATCGAAGAAAACAGTAATGTTGCATTTTGTAACTGTAAACATTCTGCCAAAGGGGCAATGTGTGATGGTAGTCACTCAAAACTAGCTTAATAGCTTTTTAAATCTTCTTTCTTTATTTTCTCTCGTGTGAAAGGTTTGCCACTTTTCCACATTCCTTGGAAAATAATATGCCCATCATTGTTGTAGGAAGTACCATAACCATTCTCCATCCCATTTTTAAACTCACCTTGGTAAGTGGAACCCTTAGAAGATCTCTTGTGCCCATATCCATGGGGCAATCCATGAACGGATTCTCCCCAATATGAATTGCCATTGTCTAAGACTAGTTGATTAACTAGATTGGTTTTTGACTTTGATAAAGGAGGGGAGCGGGGAGGATCAGAAAATTTAGATATTGTTATGCGTATCTTTTGAACTCTCTCAGACAATTTTACTTTATCTTCCTCATCTAACTTTTTTATTAATTTAGTGTAAACATTTTTAGAATTTTCATTACCATATTCATGAGCTAATTGATGCCATGCTGCGGATTCAATTAACTGCCCTTCATTTGCAAGGCATTGACCTAAGGTAAACATAGAATGAGCATCTCCTTGTTTTGCTGAAAGAATAAACCATTTCTTTGCTAAGTTAAAATTCTTACTTGTTCCATTACCCAGTAGGTGTGCTTGTGCTATAAACCGACATGCCAAAGGGTGGCCTTGTTTCGCAGCCATTTTCATCCAATAATAAGATTTAAGCAGATCTTTATCCCTTCCTTTTCTATAATGAAAACCCAATTGTAATTGAGATTCTAAATTCCCTTGAATTGCGGATTCTACAAAAGAATTGGAACTGAATAAATTGGAGTAAGATAAAATTAAAAATCCAAGAAATCGAAATTTTAATAATTTAATTTCTATTAAAGATCTTATTAAAAACCCCTTTGTTGTTTTCATCTTCAGAAGGTCCGAACTGCCACATTTGTAAATTATCCTTTGTTGGTGCATCCCCAATGAGTGCATTGTATTTTCCTTTTAATTTTAATTGCTGGGCATAGATTGCTAAACTTATTCTTCCAAAGGTGGGTAATGGGTCAGGAAAAGAATTGAGTAGTCGGCTGGTTTTTATCATTAGTATCAAATCTATATCGTATGCATCTCCAAAATAAGATGGTTCTCCTAGGACTAATAACATCCTTCCACTTTTTACTTCAACAGAACCGCCTTTTGATGTGAAAACTGAACCCCTCGCTTCAATGGGAATGAATTTAAATCCTCCATTTTGGGTCGTTTCAAATATTATAGTACCACTACCCATGAACAAAGCAGTGGTTTGATTAGAAGAAATGGTTAAGTTAGCATCAATTGTTGAGCAATAGAGGAAACTTCCATCCATTAATTTTATAGATCTATTGGAGTCCCATGTTGCAACGCTCATACTTCCTAAGCGATATACTGCATTGTCTTGATGGATTTCTGCACGAGATCCTTTTCCGGTACAGAGTAAATCATTGTATTCAATCACTGTATTCTTTTGTATATCAATAATTTCTGTTTTATTTGATTCAGTTGTTTGGATAACTTCTGATTTCCCCTGCACATTTTGTACGATTGGTCGATTATTCGAGTACAAAAAAATCGCCACTGAATGAACAGCGGCGATCCATAGTAAAGATTTAAGAATTAAACCCAATTTTTAAAAACGGGCATTCAGTCCCAAAATGATGCCGTAGTCATGACTTTTAAAATCATGATCATCCAGTCCATCAGTCTTTCGGGTGCTGTAGTCGTAAAAAGTTGAGATTTTAAATGAATCTGAAAAAGGGTATTCAATTTTAAAATTAAAATCGTGAACAATATCATTTCGATTTTTATTAACACCCTTATCGTAGTCTTTGAATGAAATCTTGTATTTTGGTATAATTAAAAAATTCATCAATTCGTAATTTAGTGCGTAGGAAGCAGCATATTCAATACTGCTGAGTTCATCTTCATGCGATTCAGCAATAGGTAACGCTTCAGTATTTGCTTGGTGGGTACCAATAGATGCATCAAATATTGCAGTGGTAGATTCATTTACCACATATGATTTAAGTACACCAATATTCGGGTAGGTTTCCATATAATCCTCGGTATCTTGCTTTGTGCTACGATCCATGGAATAACTAACACCACCTCTTATCGACCAACCATTTCCAAATTGAGCGAGCAATAATGCATACGCACCTGTGGAGTTATAATTAAAATCGCTAAGTTCTGATTTGATGTAATCATTAATTGTGTAACTTACTCCAATGTAGGGTGTAATGATTGCATCACCCGCATCAAATACACCCAATCCTGCACCTCCAAAGAATGTATTTGTCCACATTCCAGTGGCTTGTTTTATTGCGTTATCTGGTTGTGAAAGCGGATTGTCTCGATAAAAGTATTTACTATTATATCCTACAAACGAAGATATACCTTTGTCTTTCAATTGAACAGGACGCTGTGCACCCGTATCGCTTATGGCATCATCATATACATTACCACTCTCTGAAGATGCTTGCGTTTCTCCAGTTGCTTGTGCTGGTATTACCGGTCTGTCTGTGCCTTCTATTCGATTTCTTATCTGATCAGCAGTTTGAGAAAACAAAATTGGTTGACATGAGCAAGCCAAGGTAACGATATATTTAATAATATTTTTCATTGTAATAATTTCTTAAGCCCAAAACTATTGTTTACGAATCTTTATGGCAGAAGAACCGTTGGGAAGTGCGATTGATGAATCAATATGTCCTGCTGGTCCATTATCAAAATGAGCTGGACTCAAGTTTATACCACCATGACTTACATCTGTTAAATTAACTCCACCGATAACACGGTTGTTAAAGGTGTTAAAGTGCAATGTTCCATCTCTACTTCTCAACATTACATCTGCAGTTGAGGGAAATGCGACATCCTTAAGATTGATTGTGATCGCTTCCATGTAAACATCATCCAATCTTCCAGAAAAATTCAAACCATTTACTTGGATAAGATTATTAGCGACTAAGTACACATTATCTGGGTCAGAATTTTTACCACCAGTTCCAACTGAAAATGTACTGCTGTGTGAATCCGATAAACCAATGTGAAGTTCATCGAGTGTTCCGATTGCAAGATTACCACCTGTTTCAATGTTCACATTTACTAATCTCATAGTGTCCTCAGACCCTAAACCGAGATTGGCCCCAGTATATTTTATGTTTACAGGATCGGGGTTGTCGTAATCTGCTGAATTTTGAGGAGAGTACTCTGAGCGTAAATAAAAATCATCCGCGGCCCCTATCGCCAATGCATGATCTTCTACATCGTTTGAATTGGTAAAAGTTAAATCACCTGTAATAGTTAAATCTTTTGCCGCCCCAATTACGAGAACTTTTCGGTCTGCAGTTGATGCTGCCTTAGACAGCATTGCAGATACATCAATATTGCTTACTGCATCTTTAGTGCCTAATGATACTGAAGAACCTGGTATCAGGTTGATTTTGTCTAGATTAACTTTCAGGACGGTTGATTGCATGAAATTATCATTATCTCCGTCTGGGTCACCTAAATCAGAATTTCCTGTTAAGGTAGATAACAAAGTAAGATAACCACTAGTAGAATCTTGAAGTAAATCTTTGAGGTTTGAGGAGGAGGAGGAAGATGTTGAAAAACCATTAATTGCAGCCGTAGCTAATTCTGAACCTTTGCTTCCAATGGCACCATATTTAACGAGGATTTTTACCAACTCCGTGTTGTAGCCATTGTTGGCGAATGATGCCACATTTATTGGAGTGGGCAAATCTGAAGCTGATGCGATCGTAACATCACGAAGGAATGTGTTGGCAGTATTCGCTGCTGCGGTAAGTGCTGCTTGATGTTCGGGTGCAGTGTAAAGAGCATCTCCTAAAACTTTTGTAAAAGTATCCTTAAGTAATTCATTTTCTGTTGTAACTAGCAAATCAGAAAGGAAAGATGATAATGAACTATCGATGCCAGAGTTGAGAGCAGTGTCTGCCGCATTCTTATCTAAACCTTCTGATAGATGTTTGTGGATTTCTTCTAATTCAGTGCTGTTTAAATTCGATAATTCTTCGTGAGTATATCCTTTGGCAAGTGCGTTAGAAATATGTGTTATGTCTTTGCCGTCCTTGATGTGTTTAGCAAAACTTTCTGCATCCTCTACATTAATTGTAACACCTTTAGCAATCGCATCGGTCAGGTTAGATATGTCTAAATGTTCGAGATGACTGCCAGTATACCCATTTTGTACTGCAATCGCAAAATCCCCGTGGTTATCAGCACTGAAGCCGTGATCATTGAAAAGTTTATCGAAATCCATTCCTTCTCCACCAAGTGTTGTTGCAAGAGAATCAAGATGTTCGGTAGAAATAACTCCATCGCCAATTTTTACAGCAGCCTTGAGGAAGTGCAAATCTGCCCCGTCTCCCCCTCCTGTAAGGCCTGCATCGACCGCCGCAAGAACATGCGTGTGGTCAACAGAACCAGAACCAATCGCCTTGGATACATGGCGAAGATTACTGAATGAACCACCAGCCTTTGCTACCTTTCTGACACCACTGACACCCATATTTTTTGCTGTACTAAGATTAATTCCAGCTCTAACCACAGTAACAATTGGATTGCTTTCAATTGCCTCCGGAGCTGCCTTTGATTTTTTGCTTGAAGAAGTAGTGACTGATGCCTCTGCAGTAGACTCTCCCCCCCCGCCACCTTCTTGAGAGTAGGCAAAATTCGTTATCGCGAATAAAGATATCGATGAAAGTATTTTTTTGTATCCTTTAGAGTTCATAATGTGAAGTAGTTTGATGCTGTAAATTAGTCATAATCTAATTTTCTTGATAATATTCAAGCTTTTTCTAACTAAATTTTAAATTATTGAACAATTGGTACAAAATGGTGGTGCCGAGGGCGAGATTTGAACTCGCACATCCTTACGGACACTAGAACCTGAATCTAGCGCGTCTACCAATTCCGCCACCCCGGCAAGAAAGGTCTATTAAAAGGTTTATCGGCGAATTGTGCGAGAAAAAAGTAATTATTGTTAGGCTTTATTTAAAGGGTAAGGGAATGGGAATAATTCGTTTGCCATTTGGTTGAGAAGCAAGGTACGGGTCATTTTCAGCTGAATCTTCTGGTTCCAGCAGTTCTTTCGGGTCAAATATATGGGATACCCGAAGAGGAATAGGGGTAAGAATGCGATTTAACGGCGGACTTTTTTTATTTCCGATGATGTGGGTTTCCATGGGATAGTATTTGTTTTTGAACCGTTCGATTAGATTGCTAATCATTCCCGCATTGTCGTTTTCTCGATGACTGAATAACATTACATCTGAAAAATGTGCACAAGCATCGATCCAATTCCGCAAATCATTGCTATCAGTTTTTAATAATTCAGAATTGATAAATGTTAAAATTCTTCCAATCTTTAAGTCTTCATTTTCTTGTGTTAAACTAAGCAATGCCTCGAATTGCTCTGCTAAATCAATTTCGTTTGATAAAAAAAGAAACCATTCTTCTATATCATCGTTTGAGATTTTTTCCCAAGTAAATTGTTTTTTTTCCCACCGCCAGTGCCCCCCATTTAGGTCATTTAGACCCAATTCCGCGGGCAATAGGAAATGTGAAGTAGTGTCATTTGGATCTACTGCTTGAGCCAGTGTTGCTCTCCGCTTGGATTCTGGAGTCCCCAGAATTAGAAATAATGTGCCTTTCACTGCCTCTTAAAACGAGAATGATCTACATTGTGCATGATGTCTCATGCAATGGTCGATCAGGACTAATGCGCTCATCGCTTCAACTATTGGAACTGCTCGCGGTAAAACACAGGGATCGTGCCTACCTCTTCCCATAAGTTCAGTTTCTTTTCCCTGTTCATCCACAGTTTCTTGAAGTTTTAAAACGGTTGCAGTTGGTTTAAAGGCAATACGAAAATAAAGTTCCTCGCCATTGCTAATTCCACCTTGAACACCACCTGATAGATTTGTCTTCGTTCTGACTTCATTATTTCGGCTTTCAAACAGGTCATTGTGTTCAGAACCCTTTAAAAAAGTTCCCGAGAAACCACTTCCTATCTCAAAACCTTTGGTTGCGGGTAAAGAGAGCATGGCTTTGCCAAGATCTGCTTCCAGTCTGTCGAAAACCGGGGATCCCCAACCAACTGGTAAACCGATTATGCGGCATTTGATCGATCCGCCAACTGAGTCGCCCGCTTTTTTTGCTTCTAGGATACAACTTTCCATTTTTGATGCAGTTTCTTGGTGTGGGCAACGAGTGGGAGAAGATTCAATTTGATCGCGGGTTGGGATATCCTGGAGTTCTGGGGATTGAATATCATAAATTCGTTCGACATAGGTGGAAATTTGAATTTTCTCGTAGGTGAGAATTTTCTGTGCGATCGCACCTGCTGCTACCCTAGCAATAGTTTCACGAGCAGATGAGCGACCCCCACCTTCGTGATTTCTGAACCCGTATTTAGTTTGATAAGTAAAGTCTGCGTGCGAAGGTCGAAACTTTTCTTTCATTTCATCATATGCCTGAGGCCGAGCATCCTTGTTTCGAACAAGCATTGCAATTGGAGTGCCTAAGGTTTTACCTTCAAACACACCTGATAAAATTTCGACTTGGTCAGATTCATTTCTTGGAGTGGTTAACTTACTTTGCCCAGGTCTTCTTCGGTCAAGTGCGGGTTGAATATCATCGATGGATAGGGGTAGTTGTGGGGGGCAACCATCAATAACAACACCAATCCCACCCCCATGACTCTCCCCCCAGGAGGTGATTCGAAAAAGCGATCCAAAAGAATTTCCCATAGCATACTTTCAAATTTATCATCCCTGAAAAGGCAAAACTAAAAGTGTTTTGAACTAATTAACTTTGAACTTTCTATTATAATTTGAAGTTGCCAAATACAAAATGATTTCTAATCATTGTCGATTAGGTCGGGTCCCATGCGACAGCGATTGGATGAACTCCGTCAGGTCCGGAAGGAAGCAGCGGTAATCGCAATAACTGTGTGCTGTGGGGTGCCTGGCCTTTTTTGTGTCCAAAGCTTAGAAAAAAATAAGCATAACTGAAAATTTTTTACAAGTTTCGCTTGCGTGATTTGAATAACGGGGCAAGAAAGATTAGTTCATTTTATGTCAAAGAATGCATATCAAGTAATAGCAAGAAGATGGCGCCCAAAGCAGTTCTCTGAACTGGTCGGGCAGGATCATGTTGTACAAACTTTAGGTAACGCGATTAAGATGGATCGTATCGCCCATGCTTATCTTTTCGTAGGTCCCCGTGGCACGGGTAAGACGACATCTGCTCGATTATTTGCAAAGTCTCTGAATTGGGAAGATGGTCCATCTTTAGAGGTACCTGAAGATTCAGATATTGGAAGTGCAATAATGGCAGGGCGATGTTTAGATGTTATTGAGATTGATGGGGCGTCAAATAATTCCGTTGATCAGGTGAGAGATTTAAGGGACGAGTGCCAATATGCACCTGCACAGTGTAGGTATAAGATCTATGTTATTGATGAGGTGCACATGCTTAGTCAGCAGGCATTTAATGCCCTGTTGAAGACCTTGGAAGAACCGCCACCACATGTGAAATTTGTTTTTGCTACCACTGAATCGCATAAAGTTCTTCCAACCATTGTATCAAGATGCCAACGATTTGAATTTAGATCGATTCCTGCACCTTTGATTGTGCAAAAATTACAGGAAATTTGTGTCGCAGAATCAATTGAAGTTGAAAAGGAAGCAATTGAAGCGATCGCCCGAATGGCAATGGGAGGTATGCGAGATGCACAAAGCATTTTAGATCAAATGATTTCATTTTGCGGGAAAACAATTTCTCAGGCTGATGTCCTTGAGGTCTATGGCTTGGCCTCCAACGAGAGAATTTCAAATCTCTCTCAGTTTATTATTCAAGCGGATTATAATTCTATCATTGAATGTTCAGATTCATTTTCGGTTGAAGGTTTAGATTTTTATCGTGCACTCTTGGATTTGTCTGATACCTTTAGAGAATTACTGCTCAGTGCACTTCGTGAAACAGATTCTCGCGAACTCTGCTCGCCTGAGCAGTGCGTTCGTATCCTCGATGCATTACGCGAGGGGGAGGAATTGGTCCGAATGGGCTTATCTGAGAAAACAAATTTCGAAGTAACTCTTTTTCGGGCGGTCGAAGCGGGGAGAACGAGAGCTATTGATCATGTGATCCGTAAAATTTCTGGAATGATCCCCGAAGAGGCCAAAAAAAAAACTGAGTTGATCCAGCCAACTGTTTCTCCTGGAACGGAGAAGGTATCGGCATCAGTTGAACAGAGTAATGTAGGCGTTTCGCGAGAGTATGAGAGAGAAATCGAACCAACTGATGATGAATTACTTGTCCAGGAAGAAAGTTCCCTTCAGCAAGGAATAGAGCATAGTTTAGAGGACGCTGAAGCCTTATTGGATCAATCGAATCAAATCTCCAGTAGTATGCAAATGGAAGATGAAGCACCGAGGCAAATACTGGATCGCGAAAAAATCGAGGAAAAAATTGCAGATCTACCCAATGGTATCAGAACTGTTTTAGAAGAGAAGTTTAAGGCAGACTTTGTATCGATTGAAAAGATAGACGAGACTAAATTGATTTAGCTTAGCAACAAGGGGTAGTTAATTTTTAGTATGATCAACTATCCACCCGAATTCATCCTCCCTGAGCCAACCTTTCTTTTTCCCGTCCTTACTTCGTGCTAAGTACCAAGTTTTCCCATTTGAACTTTTATGAGTCTTATTATTACCGTCCTTCGCTAAATTAATAATTAGACTTTCACCAGGAATAATGGTGGTGTTCGCTGAGCTTTGAGCCCCTGCAAAACGTCTAAGAGAAATAGATCTTGAATTGTTGTTTTCGATTGAGGGTAGGTGAGTAACTACTTCCTGGTTTAATTCAGCTTGTTGGTTCAGGGATAATACAGTTGGATAAAAGGTTAATATTCCTAAGGGGGTCCACATTAATACAAAGTAAAATAAAGGCTTTTTATTTGTTTTGAAAAACAGGAAATAAAGAAAGAAGAGTAATCCTCCCCAAAATATTACAGTTGAGATAATAATCCAAAAAGACATAAAGTCTGTTGAAAGGTAGGTGTTCACAAAATTATTCGAGCTTCTAGATATTTTTGCCATTTCGTAGGCAAATTCAAGGTTTGCCGAAAGTTCTGAATTTTTCGGCTGTAGTAAAAGTGCTTTTCGAAAATGTAATATCGCATGACCGAATTGTTCTTTTTTAAAATAAAGATTTGCGAGATTTCCATGTAAATTTGTGGAGTGGGATAATTTCGATGCTTCCAAGTAAAGCCTGATTGCAAGGTCTAGATCTCCGGATGCTTCTGCTCGGACAGCGTCATAAAATAGTCGGTCTTCTTGCCCCCAAATTAATTGTTGTGCGAATATAAAAAGATAAAAATAAAGAAATATGATCTTGATTTTCATTTAATTTTTTTCAGTAGGTCGTTCATTTCTCTATAAAGAGTCTCTAATGATTGGGTATCCTTTTCTGTTTCAGCAAACTCCTGATTGTCACTGGCAAGGAGAATCTTTTGAATTCCTGAAATTACCCCTTCATCATTTGAGCCTTGTTGCAGGAGCGAAGTTAATTCATGGCTTGAAAGTGAGGAGGGATTGGCATGTTTGTAAAAAGTTCCAATTTCGAGTCGCAATCTTTCTCTTGTAGCTCGAAAGAAAAGAGTCGCATCTTTATATTGAATGCATTCCTTCATTTGCTTCTTAAGGTTAGCTTGTTTTTGACGAAAAATATCCCTCCCTGATTGTTTTCTTTTCCACCCATAAAAACTAAGCCCAAATACACAAAGAAGTGGGACTCCCTGAAGAAGCCAAAAAAGTTTTGAATCTAAAAGAGTAAGGTTTTTAATATCTTTAACCCACTCTCCAGGTTCGTTTTCTGTTTGGAATAGATCAGTTGTTGCCACTTCGTTGAATGATTCGTTTTGTTTGTTTTCAGAAGGAGTTGGATCTACCCAGGTTTCACCCGGGTCCACACGAAGGGGGTGTGGATTTGTAGCAGAGGTATTATATGTTTCTTGTACTGGGTCAAAATACGAAAAGTTAATAGCCGGAATAGTTAATAAACCTGGGGTAAGGGGGGTCAGAATATATTCAAAACTCTGTTTTCCGCTGTGCTTGGTAATTTCATTTCCTTCAAATGAAAAAGCTGGCGGCCCAATTTTGAAGTTATTGTCAGATTCAAGAAGCGGTGCGGGCATGGCAGAGAAATTACCTGTACCTTCGATTTCAAAAATTAATCGCACAGGATCCCCAAGGGACACACGATCAGCATCCGGAATCGAACGGGTTGTGAATGTACCGATGGCTCCCTGGAATGATTCTGGACGATCAATTGTCGGTAAGGGCTTGACTAGGATATTGAGCAATTCAGAACTCACGGTAAGCGATTGCTCTCTACCGAAACCAAAAAACGGGTCGTTGAAAAATGGGCTTGCGAAGGGGGAGTTCCCCTGGGATTTGACTCGAACTCGAATTGATGTATTGAATTTAATACTTTGTTTACCCGGAATCGCCGCTGTTAAGCCAACAGGCCAAGTGAAAACGGTGTATTTTTTGTTGAATTTAGTTCTATTTCTTTTTTCCTGAGGTTGTCCTAGTTCAGTTAGGGAAAATGCATCGCCTTCTTTTTGGGGGGCTCTTTCGATTCGGCTTACTGGCAAACTATCCCAAATGTAAAGGTTTACGCTTCCTGAAACAGTTTCGCCTTCGAATAAAAACTCTCTTGGTTTAACAAATTCTATAAAACTTGCCTGCTTAAGGTCCTGCTTTTGTTTTTCCTGCCTATTTTTTTCAATTTCATCCTGTTGGTTTGGAGCTAGAACTTGTAATGTGCTTGGAGGTACATTCAGTGCTTTAGAGCCAACTTGAACAGTCCATGAAGGTATGGTGAGTTGACCCTGTTGCTTGGGCTTAACCTGAAAGCTTAATTCTAGACGAACGGAAGGGACACCATTTATAAAACTTGCAGAGCGAAAAGTTTGAGGTGAATTTGAAATGGTTAGCCCAGGAATTTGTGGAATTGCTCCTTTGGGGTTCTCCTGACTACCAAATATAACAATTTTATACACGCTACTATTCGCAAGTGTGATTGACGGGGGTTGAAAACTCGATTCTACGCGGATGTTATTGTTTTGTGCAAAAATAGTCGGACAGAAAACGTTTGAAAGAAAGTAAAGAGCCAAGCTGGTTTTTGCATATCGTGCAAGGTAGTGAGTATTGAGATGCTGAATAACCATACCTCTAATAATCCCTTCCGGTGGTGAGGTTATCAATGGCTTGAACTTCTTGTTCCAGAGGTTCACTTTTTGATTCCATTTCCTGAAGTAATCTTTCGTATAAGGCATTTACCTCCTCAGGCATTGGAGGAGGCTCGTTTCCATCATTTTTTTCTTCCTGCGGTGGAGAAGGAGAGGGCTGATTTTGTTTGCTCGAGGAATTTTGGTCATCGTTACTGTTGTCCTGAATTCCAAAATTTAGATTTTCTGATATTGATTCAAAATCTACCCATGTAAGATACGCCTTGTTGGCTTCAATGGGAAATGTGACATTTGCATCCGGGTTTTGGGGTTGTACACACACTGAATATTGGCCTGGAGGAACTGGGTGGACAAATGAACCGTCTTCCTTGGGCTCAAATGCAGTTTCATTTTGATCGAGTTGGAAATTACCATTTTGATCTAAAAATAGTTTGACCGCAGAAAAACCTGCATCAAGTTTATCTTTCTGTCCGTTTCCATTTTCATCTTTCCACACATTTCCCCGTAAAATGGGAGCATTACGGAATGGCATGCCAATAGTTATGTTGCCTGGAGCATTGAGTCTTAAATAATAGTTTTTAACGAAGTCTGGGTTTTCTGGAGGTGGTGGTGGGGGCAGCATAGGTAAAAGAAATTTACTTTTTGAGTCATTTGACTCTTTTAATTTTGTTCCCAAGCGTAGGTCGACTGGGTATTGATCAGAAATCCATTCAAAAGCAAAAACTCCCTGTTCATTGCTTTCGATAATAGGTTCAGAAGTTTTATTATGCTCCCCGTTTTCATCTTTGTCCCAAAATACAAAACCCTGCAGATCGGGTTCAGTTTTCTGCGGTTTCCCATCGCCATTTATATCCCGCCAAATCTTTCCTGAGATTTTGCAAATAAGAGCATTAATGCGTTCTTGGATTTGCAGGTTAAGAGAAGTCAGGTTTTGTTTTGCTTTTTCATTTCCGTTAATTTGGATAGAAGATTCATAATTTTGTCTTGCCGTTTCCCATGCAATTCTGGCTGCACCTACATTGCGCTGGTCCAAGGAGTTATTTGCTCGCAAATAAAATATGTTCCCCAGACCATTGAGAGCTTTAGCTTGAAGGTGCGGATCGTCAAGATTTGCATCAAGGGCATTCTCTAATGAATTCTCAGCTTCTTCTAAGAGATTCGCATCTAAATAAGCTAATCCTGCATTTAGGTGGAGGCGGGGGTCAACAAATTGTTCGGCTAAGGTGCTTGCATTGATCTCGGCACTGAAAAATTCCGCAGCCAAACCAGGTTCCCCTGAGGCCAGAGCTTCCTCCGCTCGCTTGACATTATCCTGCTTGATACAACCGGATAAAAACACAAGAAAAAATAAAATGTATATATTTGCGTTTCGAATAAGCTTTCTTTTGGTTTCTGGTGTAAGAATTTCTATGCAAAGTAGAAGAAAGCCAAGAGCAACTAAAACTTGGTAACGGTCAATAGGTAGTGCAGTGGAAAGTAGCTCCCGTTTCTTTTGCTGACCCATTGATTGAAGTAATACAAGTACCTTGGATAACCCCTCTCCTGTTGGACCCAATGAAAAGTATTTACCATTAGTAGCTTCGGCAATTGCACGCAAGGAGCCTTGATCTAATTTAGTAATGACAGTTTTTCCTTGTGGGTCGCGAAGAAAGTTTCGAGGTGCTTGTCCAAGAGGGTCCATGGGGATGCGGGATCCTTCTTTTGCACCAATTCCAATCGTGTAAATCTTTACTCCTTCTTTAGCGGCTTCTTTAGCCTGTTTTAAACCTTTTCCTTCAAGATCTTCTCCATCGGAAAGTAAAATGAGAAAACGATCGGTATCATCTTCGGAGAAAGAATGGATTGCTTCTTCAATCGGGCGTGATAAGTCAGTGCCTGGTCTTTTGATAATACCGATTTCAAGGTCATTCAGTGTTTTGGTGAATGCTTGGTGGTCAAGCGTGAGAGGGCATTGCAAAAAAGCAGACCCTGAAAATGCAATTAAGCCCAATCGGTCTCCCGACACTTTATCTAAGAGGTTAGATATACTTAACTTCACCCGCTCCAATCGGTTAGGGCGAACATCTCGTGCAAGCATACTTTTTGAGACATCTAATGCGATTAATATATCAATTCCCGAAGGTTTGGATTTTCTGTTTTCTGTTCCCCATTGTGGACGGGCAAGCCCAAGTCCAAGAAACAGAAAAGATAAGATAATCAATCCAAACTTAATGTATTGTTGTTTGGAAGAAAATCTTGGGCTTAATTTGGGAAGTAAATCTAAGGAAGTGAGTAATTTGAGCTTTTTTTGCTTCCTCGATTGACTCCAACGGAATAGGAACCACATACCAAGGAGTAAGCATGAACCAAAATATAAAACTTGTTGATCAGCAAACAGGTTCATGGGATGCGCAGAAAGGCAGTTTTAGCTAAAACGAACTCAAGAAGAAGTAGTATAATCGCTAATCCAAGGGGCCATTGAAAAAGTTCTTCAAAAAGAGTGTTAATATTTAACTCAACTTCAGTTTTTTCTAGTTGATCTATCTCATCATAAATGGAAATCAGTTCACTCCTGTTTGTGGCTTCGTAATAACCTGCTTTTGTCGTAGCAGAAATTTTTTGCAAAATTTCTTTATCAACGGGATAGTCTGCAACCTGAATGACAGGTTTTCCATTGGAATACCTCATGAGGTCTCTAGATCGCTGATCAAATAAGTAAGTTCTTGTTCTCGTGGCTGTGCCAACTGCAATGGTATAAATTTTTATATTATCATTTTGAGCACCCTCTGCATAAATCAAAGGACTGTGTGGCGGTTGCGGTTCGTCCTTCCCGTCTGTTAACAAAATAAGAATTTTGGACTTAGATTTGAGTGTGCGCAGGCGATTTATACCTTCTGCCAGAGCGGAACCAATATTCGTGCCCGTTTGGTGTGTTAAGCCTACTCGTAAGCGTTTAATATTTTTTTGTAAATGTTCCTTGTCCAAGGTGAGTGCACTGACAAGGTAGGGATTAACTGAAAAGGCTACGAGACCGATACGATCATATTTTCTTTTTGATACAAAGTCAGTGATTACATCTTTAACAACATCCAAGCGTGTTACTTCATTTTGTTGATTTTCACTCATGTCCAAAGCGAGCATGGATGCTGAAAGGTCAATTGCTAAAACAATATCTACGCCGCTCGATACAACAGAGCTTGTACTGCGGTCAAATTGGGGGCGAGATAAACTCAGAATAATACAAGTAATGCTACTGAATTTTAGTGTTTTTAAAATAGCTTTGGAATAGTCTGATGTTTTAGGATTACTTTTCTTTATTCTAGAAAGAGTGGGGAATAATAAGGTGGTACCCTCGGAATTACTTTTCTTTTTAAGCCAGTAAAATATCGGAAACAATAGGAACAATAGCAGCCAAAGTGGCTCGGCTAAACGAACTTTTTCCCATTCTTGTAAATATTCCATGCCTATTAGGAATCCTTTTTTGAGGAAAGGGTAATTTCATCCTCTAGCTTAGCGTGGGTATCTTTGACAAAATGGAGTGCCGTGTCCAAGAGTCGCATCATTTGTCCGTCTTCGGTGCTTTCTTTTGAATATTTAATGCGGTCACCCTGTTCAATAAATTCTTGAAGTATTTTATCATAACGGTTCTTGAAAAAAGTATTGGATGCGATTTCTCGCATAAATTCCTCCCCAGTCAATTCCATTGCTGGAACTCGAAATACGCGTTCAACATAAATCCTGAGAATTTCTGAAAGCCGAAATACAAATGGCTTTGCCTGTAGGGGAGGATTTTGAGACTGTAAGGACTGAATTCCCTCTAGTGCATCTTCGTATGGATCGGTAGGTTCGGGTTCCATTTGATTTATTTCAGTTTTTTTCTTTCGTTTAATGAAAAGAAAAACTAAGGAGGAAATGAGGAGGATTAAGCAAAATGAAATTAAAAAAGCCAAATTCTCTTCAAGTAATTGAGAAAAGCTTTTAAATATTGGAATAGGAAGGTCTTTTTCTCGATCTGAATCAAGTAGGTAGGCTTTACTGGCTATGAAATAAGAAATTTTCATTTCTAGCGCCCTCTACGGCTTCCTCGGATATGAAAAAATTCTTGCAGAGCTTTTACATAATCAGATTCAGTTGAAAATTGAAAATTATCAATTCCTCTTCTTCGGAGATTACGAATAAAGGATTCTTGGACCTCTTCGGCGTGTGATTTGAACTGTTTACGGAAATTTTCATTTGCTGTGTTGATTACAATAGTCTCGCCAGTTTCTGCATCCTCTAGGCAAACTCTTCCAACATTTGGGAATTCTTTTTCTTTTATATCATGAATTTGGCAACAAACTAAGTCGTGCTTTCGTCTTGTTGTTGATAGTTCCTTTAAAAATAAGTTTTCTATCGATTCTTCTTCAGATTGATATTCAGGAATGATGAAATCAGAAAGAAGGAATACCACCGACCTTCTTCGCATTACTCGATTCAGGAAACGTAGACCTTCGTTTAAGTCTGTACCAGATCCTTGATTTTGATGAAACAGAATTTCACGCAGAATTCGAAGAACATGCTTTTGCCCTTTGGCAGGGGGTAAATATTTTTCAATTTGATCAGAAAAAAGTATCAATCCCACTTTATCTCCGTTGCGATTTGCTGAAAATGCTAAAAGAGCACCAAGTTCTGCTAATCTTTCCCTTTTACTTCTCCCTTCCGAGCCCCAAATCCCGCTTCTACTAATATCAATTGCCAAAATAATTGTTAATTCCCGCTCTTCCCTATATTGCTTAACAAAAGGAAAACCCATTTTGGCTGTCACATTCCAATCAATGGAGCGAACTTCGTCTCCTGGTTGATATTCTCTGACTTCTTCGAAATCTATCCCTTGACCCTTGAATGCACTATGGTATGACCCCGCCAATGCTTCTGAGACGAGTCGATTGGAACGAATTTCAATTTGTCTTACCTTGCGGAGTATCTCTCGAGTAAACTCCTGATCAGGTTCATCCATGATTTTAAACTAAATTAAAAGTAAAATGAATTTTTGAGAAGACGATCAGGGCACAGGTACAGTTTCAAAAATCTTTTTGATAATATCATCGCTCGAAACATTTTCAGCTTCAGCTTCGTAACTAATTATAACTCTATGCCTTAAAACATCTAGTCCAATGTCCTTAATGTCCTGAGGGGTAACAAAACTACGACCATGCATAAAGGCTGCAGCTTTGGACGCTAACGCCAAGCTAATGGTTGCTCGAGGAGAAGCTCCAAATCTGATAAACGCACTAAGCTCTGAAGCGCCATATTTTTCTGGATTTCGAGTAGCAAGAACGACATCAACCAAATAGCCTTTCAGTTTTTCATCCAAATAAATGCTATCGATCAGCTTTCTTGATTTGAAAATCGTTTCGGCATCTACTACTGGGCTGGCTTCGTGTTGGACTGAAACATTTGCATTAGAATCTAAAATTTTGAGCTCTTCCTCTCGGTCTGGATAGTCAACTAAAAGCTTGAGCATGAACCGGTCCATTTGTGCTTCAGGCAGAGGGTAGGTACCTTCTTGGTCAATTGGATTCTCAGTAGCTAGCACGAGAAAGGGTTGCGGTAGCATAAAAGTTTCGTCTCCGATAGTCACTTGCCTTTCTTGCATCCCTTCAAGAAGAGCACTCTGGACTTTCGCTGGTGCTCGATTAATTTCATCTGCTAGTAGTAAATTTGTGAAAATAGGGCCTTTTTTGGTGGTGAATTCACCTTTGTTTGGGCTGTAAATAAGTGTTCCAACCACATCAGCAGGTAGTAAGTCGGGGGTAAATTGAATTCTTTTGAATTCAGCTTTCATACATTGTGCAAGGGTCTTTACTGCCAGTGTTTTTGCTAAACCTGGGACACCTTCAAGAAGGACATGTCCATTGGCAAGGAGTCCAATAATTAAGCGGTCGACAAGATATTTTTGTCCGACAATTACTTTGCCGATTTCACGTCTTAATAATTCGACCCATGAGGCCTCGTTTCTTATGCGTTCTTGATCCTCGGGAGCAGGGGCGTTTTGGTTATGTTCCGTTTGAGTTGTAGTCATGTTTGAAAATTGTTTAAAGAGTGTAGCGTAAGCAAATGAGCTATTTGTCCAAGGCAATTTTTAATTAATTAGTAGGTTGAGAATTTTTCAGCTTGCACTTAAGGCCAAACAAAAAACATTTTAACTGACTAATTTAACTTAACAATCAATATTATTACCTATGTTTAAACTAAGTAAGGAATCGAAAATTACATTTTGTAGTTTGTTAATAATCCCTTTTCTTTGGGTTGCTGTTAATCACTTTGGGTTAATTGATAGTTGGAAAACAAAGACGGTGGATTTGCGTTTAAGTTCAAATTTGCCGGGTGCGCGTGGTGAGATTTTGCATACTTCTAAATCCTCAGGGGAGGCAACTTTTAAACTTGAAGACAATAAGAGTATTCCCCAAATACCTAAAGTCGTTTATGTGAATTTTGATGCAGCTACATTAGCTTTAGATGATGTAGGAGAGAGACCGTGGGATCGTGCTTTTTTTAGAGATATATCCATGGCACTCATGGATAAGGGAGGTGCTCGAGTTCTCGCTTTTGACTTCGGTTTTACCCCCAAGAGCGTATCCAAGATGGTTCCTAAGGAAAATTCTTATCGCAGTGATTCTGCAATGGGGGAACTGGTTAGTGCTTACCCCAACCAAGTAGTGCTTGGTTGCCTCTATTCAGGCGTTCCAACTCCATTTGTAAAAGCATCTGGGGCCAGTGCTTTCCCGCCTTTTTTTAAGGATGGGTATTCGATTGAAGGGGCAGAATTAAGCGGAAAATATAATTATCCTGAATCTCCCACTTATCCTCTCCAAAATTATCGCGACGGGAATTACTTGGGTAGGTTGGGTTCATTCACAGTGCCACCATTTCGAGCAGTCGATAATGTGCCTCGTTGGGTACCCTTGTGGTTCCCGGGCGGGGGGAAAGCCCATGCCTATAATTTGCTTGGAGGAAAGCAAAGTAATTTACCATTTGAGCTGTCGCGTGATAACCAAGTCGAATTAGATGAGCTCAGGGAGCAACAGGTGGAAGTTGAAGCGAAAAAGTCTATCGTATTACAGAAGGTTACTTCCTTAGGCTTGTTAATTAATGGATATAAGGAAGAACGCGAAACTGCGATGTCCGTTTACGATGAGCTGTCTAGGGAACTATCCGTTTTTAAAGCATTAGAGGAAACAATCCGTAATTTTAAAAACACTTTAAAAGCGAACCCAGCGCTAAGTGCGGTGATTCAACCACAAATAGATAGTCGAACTGCCGAGCGGAATTCTTTAATTTCAAAACTGTTATTAAGTGTAGATTCGAATTCTTCGGATTCCCGAGATAGTGAAAGTTTAGAAAAAAGCATCAACGAATTGAACGAAACCTTGACTAATTTAAAGTCTACTTTGAAGTCAAATCCAGCAATTGCTAGCATTATCGAGCCACAGGTAACCTTAAAGGAAAAAGAACTTAATATTTTAAGCAAAAAATTATCAAGTCATAAGCAAGATTCTGAAGTTGTTTTGTCAAAGGACCAAGAAGCTAAATTGTTCAAGGAATTACAGAAGAATGTTAATATTAAAAAAAGAGTTCTTGATGAAATTAATAAGAATCTAGCTATTAAAACAAAAGAGATGGATGTTCTTCGAGCCGAATTATCTGAGTCGGGAAACCAAGAGTCCATAATAGGAATGAGGCTTAATCAGCTTGAGGGGAAAGTTGAAACTCAGTTAGTTGAGAGGAATAATACACTTCGTTTAGTTTACAAAGGATCCGAGAATCAAGATGGTTCTATGCGCCTTGTGGATTCCTTACCTAACCAAGTCCCGCTATTTAGAGATCGGAATATTTACACCTTAGGTGTTGAATCACTTTTAGCATACTATGGATTAGATTCTGAAAATGTTATCATCGATAAAGTTAAAAACAGATTTAAAATAATAGACCGAAATAATAATCTGTTAGTAAATGCTCCGTTGACCGAAAAGCAATTCTTGGAAGTTAATTGGTTTTCTAGTTGGTCCGAAAAGTTACCCGAAAAAACGCTTGTTATGAGAGCTAAGCGTGCATATGGAGATGAAAATTTACCCGCTTATTTGGCCTTGGTTCCAAGTATTTTAGAAACCCTTTTAAAAAGAGTGGATGGATTTGAAATTCCTTCCAACCCGAATGAATATCCCGCTGCGATGAAGGACTTGGGTATAGATGATCAGGAAATTTTAATTGCAGAGAAATTATTGTCCTCAACATTATCAGACGACGAAGTTCCATCTTTTGATGAACTAATGAAATTAATTGATGCAATTGCTTATTATTTCATACCCCCCACTTTAGAATTTAAATACAATCCGATGTGTGGAATGCGAGATGTACTACAAAATAGCCAATTTAAAGACCAAGTTGAGGCAACAATCATTTCAATTGAAGAAAAAATTCAAACTTTAGCAGGAGCAAACTTTTTAGGGAAAATCAATAATGCATTAGAACAGAGTCCAAATGATGAGAATTTGATCGCTCAGAAGTTAAAAATCGAAAATGCCATTATTGCCAATAAAGATGTATTGATTTCTCAACAAAATGAACTTGCTCGAATCCATGATTTCTTTGCTCGTTTTCAAGATGCCATTGTACTTATTGGCCCAGAAGAAAAAACTTTTCAGGATTTGGCTCCTACTCCCTTCGACGCAGATTCTG